>Ga0335073_10008705_pt1 | contig 14244 bp, 13 predicted proteins | sample Lox_Sample_22_FD_207093 | JGI IMG/M metagenome (GOLD analysis project Ga0335073, IMG submission 207093) | Soil microbial communities from Loxahatchee National Wildlife Refuge, Florida, United States - Lox_Sample_2.2 | ecosystem: Environmental > Terrestrial > Soil > Wetlands | place: USA... | reverse complement strand
GACCATGACGCGGGCCAGTCGTTGATGTGCAGCGCGATCCGGGTCGCGTGCCAGAGCAGCAGGCTGATCACGATCGTCGCGATCAGCGCCAGGATCAGGTCGGCTTCGCCGAGATGGCTGCCCTCGAACCGTTTGGGTTTTTGGACCTTTCGGATCCACACCGCCGCGATCACGCCGACGAGCACGAGCACGCAGAAGATGTCGACGAGCAGCGCGTACCAGCCCTGGTGCCCGAGCCACGGCAGCGTTGCGTGCTTGTCGACGATGCCGATCATCGCGATCAGGATCGTCGGGGCGAGCACGAGGAAGCCCCAGAAGATGAACGCGTGCATCAGCCCCGGGCCGAGCCGCTGGAGCAGCTTGCGCTGCCCGAGGACGATCTCGGTCTCGTTGCGGACGCGACGCGGAACGTCGCCGGCTCGTTCGGTCGGCGCGGCCCCCTGGACGAGTCTGATGAGCAGACGGGCGCGCGTGGCGAACAGCGTCCCGCTGACGGCGAGGGCCGCGGCCAGCGCCAGCGCGGAGATCAGCGAAGCTATCCGGCGCCCCTCGTCTTGCGGATCTCGGCAGAAATCGCGGGCACGACCTCGTGGAGATCGCCGATCACCGCGTAGTCGGCGCTCGCGAAGATCGAGGCCTCGTTGTCGGGGTTGATCGCCATCAGCTTCTTGGCGCCCTTGCATCCGGCCATGTGCTGCGTGGCGCCGCTGATGCCGCAGGCGATGTACAGCGACGGCGAGATCTTCGTTCCGGTCTGCCCGACCTGGTCGGTGTGCGGCCGCCAGCCCGCGCTCGTGACCGCGCGCGAACAGCCGACCGCGGCGCCGAGCAGCGCGGCGAGCTCCTCGATCACGGCAAAGCCCTCCGCCGACCCGACGCCGCGCCCGCCGGACACGACCACGTCGGCGTCGGCGAGCGACACGCCGGCGGTCACGGTCTCGACGCGCTCGGACACTCTTGCTCGCGCGTCCGCCGCGGCGGGGATCAGCTCGACGTCGCCGCTTTCCTCGGCGGCGGCGACCGCGTGCGGGGCGACGGTCAGCATGGCCGGCGTCCCGTGAAGGCGCGCCTCCTCGAGCAGGCTCCCGCCCCAGCGGACACGGGTCAGCGTCAGCGGGGCGCCGCGGGTCGCCGACGTGCAGTTCGCGGCCATCGGCAGGTCGAGCATCGCCGCGACGTGCGCCAGCACCTCGTTGCCGCGCTCGGTTCCGGGGCCGATGACCACGGCGGGCACGCGCTCGCGGGCGACCTCAGTCAGCGCGGTCGCCCACGCGTCGGGCGAGTACCCGGCGGGATCGTCGATTCCGACTGCCGTTATCTCGTCCCCGAGGCTGCGGGCGAACGTCAGCGCCTGGCGGTACAGCTCGTCGTCGGAACGCTCGGCGAAGACCAGGATCATGGGTTACAGGAGCCCCAACTCGCTGAGGATGTTGACCACCGCGGGTGCCGCGTCGGCGCCCTTCCCCAGGACCTCGGCCTGCTTGCCCGAGTCGGGCGGAAGCACGAGCCGGATCATCTCGAGCTGTGGCTGCGGCCGGGCCGGCGACGTCCCCTCAACCGGCTTGCGCTTGGCGCGCAGGCGCCCCGGGACCGACGGGTACCGCGGGAGGTTCAGTCCCTCCTTGACGGTGACGACCGCGGGAGACGGGACCTCGTAGATGTCGCGGCCACCGGCAACCTCCTGTTCGAGGCGTAGTTGGCCGTCGCTGACCGTGATCCGCTTGATGCCGGTGACGACCGGCAGTCCGAGCTTGTGGGCGACCCGGATCGCGACCTGGTAGTTGCCGGCATCGGCCGACTCGTTGCCGAACAGGACCAGGTCGTAGGGCTCAGGTGCGGCCCGGATCGCCTCGACGATTGCGCCGGCGGTCGCCTGCGGATCCCATTCCGCGCCGTCGGTGATCAGGTGGACGGCTTTGTCGATTCCAAGGGCCATCATGTCGCGGAGCTGTTCCTCGGCCTCGGGCGGCCCGAGTGTCAGCACCGTCGAGGAGCCGCCGTGCTGCTCGATCAGCCGGACCGCCTCCTCGGCGCCGCACTCCTCGTGCGGGCTGACCGTGAAGCCGAGGTGGCGCGTCGAGATCGCGCGTTCGTCATCGGTGAGCACGATCTTGCCGCCCGTCAGGGGGACCCGCTTGACGCACACCAGGATGTTCATGGTCTTAGGAGCGGACCCGCGAGTTGTCGGGGTCGAACACCGGGGTCGAGTCGTTCGTGACGACCGTAACCGGATACTGCTCGCCCATGTAGTCGACAGCGAGTTTGTTGCCGACCACCGCGTGCTCGGGCGGGAGGTAGCCCATCAGGATGTACTTGCCGAGCGACGGTCCCGAGCCCGCGCTCGTCACGTACGAGCGCCGGCCCTTGCGGTCGGTGATCGGTTCGCCCGCGCGCGTGGTGATCGGCTCGTGGCCGAGCATGTAGCGCTTGACGCCTGTTGATGACGTGTGGTCGTCGACGGTCAGTGTGCACATCCCGGCGGCGGGGTCTTCGTCGCGGTGGCGGAGGTGCGCCTCCTTGCCGATGAAGTCCTCGTCCTTGACCTTTCCCCAGGCCATGCCCGCCTCGACGACGTTGAAGTCGCCCTCGAGCTCGGCGCCGTAGGCGCGATAGCACTTCTCGAGGCGGCCGGTGGTCCCGTACACGCCGATCCCGGCGGGGATGATCCCGTGCGGCGCGCCGGCCTCGGCGACGATGTCCCACAGCCGCGCGCCCTGCTCGAACGGGACGTACAGCTCCCACCCGAGGTCGCCCACGTACGAGATCCGGGAGGCGATGACCTGGACCGGCCCGACCTCGATCTGCTTCCACCGCGCGAACGGCATCCCTTCGTGGGAGACGTCGGCGCTCGTGATGCTGGACAGGATGTCGCGGGCTCTCGGACCCCACAGGCCAAGGGTCGTCCACGCGTTCGTCTCGTCGTGGATCTGCGCCGAGCCGTCCTCGGGTAGGTGGTCGGCAACCCACTTCTTGTCGGACATGCCGTAGGCGCCACCGGTCACGAATCGGAACACGTCGTCGGCCATCCGCATGATCGTCAGGTCCTGCTTGAACCCTCCGCTCGGAGTCAGCAGCGGGGTGTACACGACCCGTCCGACCGGCACGTTCATCTGGCGCATGGCGACTCTTTGCACGACCTCGAGGGCGCCCGGTCCGGTGACGTCGAAGATCGCGAAAGCGCTCAGGTCGATCATCGCTGCGCGGTCGCGCATCGCGAGGTGCTCGGCATTGATGATCGGCGACCACCAGCGCGACTCCCACTCGGCCTCGCGCTTCGTGACCCTGTCCCCATACTCATCGAGAAGGGGAGCGTTCGAGTCGTACCAGTTGGGCCGCTCCCAGCCGGCGCCCTCGACGAACGCGGCCTGTAGTTGCCTTTCGCGCTCGTAGAAGGGGGAGAGGCGGACGTTCCGGTCCGACTCCCATTGCTCGCCCGGGTGGACGATCCCGTACATCTTGTTGAAGCCCTCGGAGGCCCGGGCGACGGTGTGGGTCCGCGTCTTCTGGCACGAGTATGCGCGCGCGATGTTCGACTCGAACACGTCGATCTCGGACTCGCCGTGGACGATCAGCTCGGCCACGGTCTTGCCGGCGCCCGGGCCCTCCTTGATCCAGATCGCCGCGGCTGACCAGAGGCCGCGGGTCTCCGGTGTCTCACCGAGCAGCGGCATCCCGTCGTAGGTGACCGACAGCACACCGTTGATCGCGTACTTCACGCCGACGGTCTCGTCGCCGACGATCTCCGGCATCAGGTCGAGCGCAATCTCCATCTGCGGGTCGAAATCGTCCTGCGTGAACGGAAGCTCAGTCGGAGTGAGCGCCGACTCTTCGATGGATGGGATCTCGTCGGCGTCGAGCGTGATCGGGCGGTGGGCGTAGGAGCCGATCTCGAGGCCGGTGCCCTCCTGGCGCTCGTACATGTTCGTGTCGACGTCCCGGACGATCGGGTACTCGATCATCCCGGTCGTGTTCGCGAACCGCGGCACGGGCCCGATGTCGATCATCTGGTGGACCATCGGCGTGAGCGGGATCGAGGCGCCCGCCATCCGCGCGATCCGCGGGCTCCAGGCGCCGCAGGCGATCACGATGATGTCGGCGTCGAAGTCGCCTCGGGTCGTTTTGACGCGCGTCGCCCGCCCGTTCTCGACCTCGATCCCGAGGACCTCGGTGTTCGCCGACACCTTCATGCCGGCCTCGATCGCGCGCTCGCGCATGATCGTCCCGGCGCGGAGCGAGTCGACCACTCCGGCGCCCGGGGTGTAGAAGCCGCCGAGGATCAGCGTCTCGTTGATGAACGGGACCTTGTCCTTGACCTGCTGCGGGGTCAGGAGCTCGACCGGCTCGATGCCCCACGACTTCGCCGAGACGACCCGCCGCGTGAGCTCCTGCATCCGCTCGTCGTTGCGCGCGACCTCGATCCCGCCGCTCTCGACGAACACTCCCAGGTCCTTGTACTGACGCATGCTCTCGAGCGTCAGCAGCGTCATCTCCTTCGAGTGGTCGACCGGGAAGATGAAGTTCGAGGCGTGGCCGGTCGACCCGCCCGGGTTCGGCAACGGGCCCTTGTCGATCATCGTGATGTCGCTCACCCCAAGCCGCGTGAGGTGGTACGCGAGGCTGTTGCCCACGATCCCCGCGCCGATCACCACGACTCGCCTGTTGCCGCCAGCTCCGCTCATGTCCGCCCGTTCGTTCGCTCGCTCGTTCGCTCGCCCGGAGTCCGGGCCGCCCATCCGTGATATATCAGATGGATGCCACGGGACGCAACCAGGACGGACAACTGCACGCTCGACGCGCCCGAGTTGCCGAATGTGCAGAAAAGGCCGCTATAGGGCGCATTTCGGCACACTCGAGCTGAACGGGTCGTCGAGTGCGCACTTAGTCGGAGTTGGGTCGCTGTGGATCGCGGCCGCCGACATGTCTAATGGGCCGCTTCGCGGCGTCCGTGGGTCCGGGAGGGCCCGTCCGGTCGGGTGGCGTTAGCGCCGACCGGGTATCTGGTGCTAGCGCCGGCCGGCCATCTGGCGCCGGCGCTCCGCGCGGCTGACCTGTTTCCGCGGCGCCGCAGGCGCGGCCTCAAAGCGCAGCATCCGGATCGCCGTGAGGATCGCGAGCACCGTCATGATCGCCGCGCTGCCGAGGCACCACTGGCAGTAGGCGTGGATCGTGAACGCCTCGCGGTAGGTGAGGTACATGCTGAACAGGAACCCGACGAGCGCCAGGCCGAACCCGATGGCGCGTCCGAGCTCCCCACGAATCCACACCGATATGAAGATCCCGATGTAGCCGGCGAGACCGAGCGTCGCGACCGGGATCCCGGCGAGCTTGGACCACTGCGAGTGCTGGACGGTCTCGCAACCGCCGCTCGACAGGCACAGGACGCGCAGGCCGGCGTAGTGGGTGTAGGTCAGGTAGGTCCCGATCCCAATCCCGATCACGGAGAGCACGCCGATGGCGATCCGCAGCTTGCCGTCGAGGCTGATGCTGCGGGGCCTGGCGGTGCTGACCGCGGTGCTCACGAGACCTGTTTGACGGCCGTTTCGAGCTGGGCGTAGGTGGGCACGGCCTCGCTCGGCGCGGCCTGGCCCTTCGGACCCTGGAAGATCAGCGTCGGCGTTCCGTTGACGCCGATGTTGTGGCCATCGGTCTCATCCGTGGTGACCTGGGTGGCCAGACTCGAGTCTTGCCGGTCCGTTTGCCAGGTGGTCACGTTCAGGCCGGGGATTTGTCGTGCCAGCCCGGTGAGATAGTTCTCATTCACGTAGGCCGTGTCCTCCTGGCCCTGCTCGTGGTAGAAGAGCTCGGTGTAGTCCCAGAACTTGTTCTGCTTGCCGGCGGCGAGACCCGCCACCTGCTGGGTGTTGAACACGCTCTGGCCCGGGCCGTTGCAGGTCGCCGTACAGAAGGACTTGTACACGACCTTGACCTTCCCCTGGCGGACGTCGTTCTGGACCAATTGGGGGAAGCCGCCCTGGAGCGTGAACGCCTGGCAGACCGGGCACTCGTAGTCGCCGTAGTACGTCATTGTCACCGGCGCCTTGGGGTTCCCGAGCGTGGCGCCCGACTGGGGGATGCCGGCCAGGAGCCCGCTGACCGCAGTCGAGGTGGCGCTGGCCTCGGTACCCGTTTGCAGGCCGCCCTTCTTGCCGCCGCTGTTGACCACGATCAGGACGGCCACGACGATGATCGCCCCCAGGACGATCGCGCCGACGGTGCGCAGGCGCCGGTCGCGGCGGGCGCGTTCCGCGCGGGCCCGTTCCTCTTCGAGGCGCCGGGCACGTGCCTCTTCTTTCTGCTTGGTTCGAGAAGCCATCTTGAATCGGGGCGCACGGAGCGCGTTCGAGGGTCAGGATAGCGTTAGAACCTTCATGCCAGAGCCCGTTGGGGCAGGTCTTCACGAGCTCTTCAAATCGGCCGGGAGCGGCCGTCGGGAAGCGAGCCGCCCGCGGGACTTCACCCGCGGGGCTGGATCCCCCGCTGTTTGCGTGTAAAGATCTTGTGATCAGCCCCCGCCGCGCCCCATCCCGACGGGTCAGGTCCATTACAGTGCCCCCGATGTCGCGAGACCGCAGCGACGCGCAGCCTGGGGGACAGGCACCCCCACAGCGCGCCCAGGCCAGGCTCCGGGTGGCGGTGATCGACCGCGATCCCGGATTCATGCAGGTGCTCGCGAACCGGCTCGGGGCGCTCGGCTGCGATCACCGTGCTCTTTCCAGCCCCGCGACGGTTGAAACGTTGGTGGCGATGCGCCTCAACGCGCTCGTCCTCGACCTCTCGGTCGTCGGACCGGAGAGCTGGGACTACCTGGAGCGCGTGTGCGGCAGGCTGCCTGGCCTGGCCGTGATCGTCTGCACGGGTCCGTCGTCGGTCGCGCAGCGGGTCCGCGGACTGCGCCTTGGCGCCGACGCCTGGATGACCAAGCCTTGCCATCCGGAGGAGCTGATCTGCGTGATCGAGGCGGCGGTCCGCCGCCACCGGCGTCAAGAGTTGCCGGCGATCGACGTCGCCGCGACGATCGGCGAGATCACGATCCGGCCCGACCTGTACCAAGCTTATGTCGGGGAGCAGAGTCTTGAGCTGACGGCGCGCGAGTTCGAGATCCTGCAACTGCTGGCGCAGTCCGATCGGGTGCTGCGGCGCGAGGAGATCTACGAACGTGTCTGGGGCTACGCGATGGCCCACGGCGACCGCTCGGTCGACGTGTTCGTCCGCAAGCTCCGCCAGAAGCTGCGCGCCATATCGCCATCCTGGAGTTACATTCACACACACTTTGGGGTGGGTTACAGATTTGCTCCCGAGCTCGAAGGGGACGAGATCGAAGTGAATCGCCGCATGATCGAGCCGGCGCCCGAGCCGGCGGCGCTTAGCCGCTGAGCTGATACCCAGCGCCGAGGCGTTCACCTAGCAGTTACAAGCTGCCCTGCGCCGGGGTCCCGCAGGAACCTCGGTCACAAGTTGTTCACATTGTCGTCACGATTCGATAACGCGATCGCTGATCGTGGACGAGAGCATCGCTCCTTATGCCTGCGACAGCGCACTCGAGCAGCGAGGTGATCGAGGTGGGTCCGCTTCAGATCCTCCCCGAAGAGCATCTCGCGCGCGCGGACGGGCGGGCGCTGGTGCTTTCGATCCGGGAACTGCGGCTGTTGACCGAGCTCGGCCGCCGTGCTGACCGGATAATGCCGCGTGAGGAGCTGTTCCGCCTCGTATGGGGACGCGAGATGCGTGCCGGCGACAGATCGGTCGACGTGTACGTGCGAAAGCTTCGGGTGAAGTTGGAGGAAGCGCTCCCGGGTTGGCGATTCATCCACACCCACTTCGGGTTCGGGTACCGGCTCGCGGCCGAGCCCGCACAGAACGCCAACGAGCGGTTCACAAGTGGTTAACACCTCTGACCGTCGGTCCGCGACACTCGGATGCACACCTAGTTAAGGAGATGCGACCTTGAAACCAAGGCTTATTGCACTGACCGCTACCGCGTTGGCTTTGGCGCTGGTGGTGGCGGCGTGCGGTTCGAGTAGTAAGACCACGAACGGCAGTGGCGGCTCGTCCGGCGGCAGCAGCTCAGGCTCCGGCACGATCAACGGCGCCGGCTCGACGCTGGCTGCGCCGATTTACCAGCAATGGGGATCGACGCTCAAGGGCCAGGGGCTCACAGTGAACTTCAATCCGGTGGGCTCCGGGGCGGGCCAGACGTCGCTTGCCGCGGCGACGGTTGACTTCGCGGGCAGCGACCCGTCGCTGAAGCCCTCCGACAAGGCCAAGATGAAGGGCGCGGTGCTCCAGTTTCCGGTCGCAGCCGGGGCGATCACCGTCTCGTACAACCTGACCGGAGTCAAGAGCGGGCTGAAGCTCGACGGGCCCACCGTGTCGAAGATCTTCCAGGGCACGATCAAGACCTGGAATGATCCGGCCATCAAGGCGCTCAACCCGGGGATGAGCCTGCCGGCTACCAACATCACCGTCGTGCACCGCTCCGATTCCTCCGGCACAACTCAGGGCTTCACGACGTGGCTCTCGGACGTCGATCCGTCGTGGAAGTCCTCGGTTGGTGAGGGCAAGGACGTCAACTGGCCCACCGGAACCGGCGGCAAGGGTAACTCCGGTGTCGCCGCCGTGGTCAAGCAGACTCAAGGCGCGATCGGGTACGTCGAGCAGGCCTACGCGCTCGAGAACGGCTTCACGTACGCGGCGATCAAGAACTCGGCCGGCTCCTACGTGCTGCCGACGATCCCCAACACCTCGGCCGCGTTCCTGGGAATCACGGTTCCGCCGGATCTCGGTATCTCGACGATCAACTCGCCGAACGCGGGTGCGTACCCGATCGTTTCGCAGACGTTCCTGGACGCCTACAAGGATCCGTGCAAGGACGGCGGCGCCAGCAGCGGCACCGCCGCCGCGCTCAAGAAGTTCCTGACGTACGCGTTCGGGGCGGGTCAGCAGACGCTCGGCGCAGGCAGCAGCCAGCTCCCGTACGCGCCCCTGCCCTCCTCGCTCGCCGACAAGGACAACACACAATTGGCGACGATGGTGTGCAACGGATCGGCGATCTCGTAGAGGCATAGGTGGAAGCAAGCGCCACCACGGTCAGCGGCGGCCGCTCGGCTCTCGAGCGGTCGCCGGCAGGACGTCTTCCGGATCGGGTCCTGAAGTGGGGTCTGAGCGGGCTCGCCGCTCTGATCCTGATCCTGATCGTCTACTTCTTCATTCGCCTGGTCGGCCAGTCCGGGCACGTGTTCAGCACCTACGGGCTGAACTTCGTGTTCGGCAACAACTGGGACGTCTCGCGGAACATCTACCACGGTGGCGCGCTGCTGTTCGGCACGATCGTGACGTCCGTCATCGCGCTGATCATCGGCGTGCCGGTCGCGGTCGCCAGCGCCGTGTTCATCAACGAGCTCTGTCCGCGCCGGCTGCGCAGCCCGCTATCGATCCTCGTCGACCTGCTCGCCGCCGTCCCGTCGGTCGTGTACGGGCTTTGGGGCGTATTCGTGCTCGCGCCGAGGCTGCTGCCGGCCGAGAAGTGGTTCGCGAGCACGTTCTCGTTCATCCCGTGGATCGGCGGCGGTGTCCCACAGCTCTACAACTACTTCATCGCGGGCCTGATCCTCGCGATCATGATCCTCCCGATCGTGTCGGCGATCTCACGTGAGGTCATCGCCACCGTCCCGCAAGCGGACAAGGAGGCGGCGCTGGCGCTCGGAGCGACGCGCTGGGAGATGATCCGCATGGCGGTGCTTCCGTACTCGCGTCCCGGGATCACCGGCGGGGCGATGCTTGGCATGGGCCGGGCCATCGGCGAGACGATCGCCGTCGTGCTCGTGATCGGCAGCGCGCCGAAAATCGGCAGCCACCTGTTCGCCCAGGGCTACACGCTGGCCGCGGTGATCGCCAACGAGTTCGGCGAGGCCACGGGGATCCACACATCCGCGCTGTTCGCGGCCGGTCTCGTGCTGTTCGTCCTCACGCTGATCGTGAACGTGATCGCGCGCTGGTTCATCAACCGCGGCTCGCACGGCACACGCGGAACGGGCGCCACCGGCATGACTATCGCTTCCGGCCCGGCGAGTGAACATTGAGCGCCACGACTGCACTGAGCGCCGAGACTCTCCCGCGGATATCGGGCCGGCGGCGGCGTACCGACAAGATCATGCGCGGCACGCTGTTCGCTGCGACGATCGTCGCGCTGATCCCGCTGGTCCTCGTCATCTACTACCTGCTCCATAAGGGGCTGAGCTTGTGGTTTACAAGCGGCTTCTTCACCACCGATCCCACCGGCAGTTTCTTCGGTAACCCCGGCGGGATCCGCAGCGCGATCCTCGGCTCGCTCGTGATCGTCGCGCTCGCGACGGTGATCTCGATCCCAATCGGGATCGGCGTGGCCCTGTATCTCACCGAGTACGGGAAGCAGTCGTGGTTCGCCAATACCGTCCGCTACTTCGTCGACGTGATGACGGGTGTGCCGTCGATCATGTTCGGCCTGTTCATCTACATCGTGCTGGTGACCAGCCGCTTCGGGGGGTCCGGATACGCGGCTTGGAAGGGGGCGGTGGCGCTGGCGCTGCTGATGCTGCCGATCGTGATCCGCTCAGCCGAGGTCGTGCTGCTGCTCGTACCAAGCAGCCTGCGCGAGGCAGCCCTGGCGCTCGGCGCCCCACGGTGGCGCGTGGTGTTCCAGGTCGTGCTGCCGACCTCGTTGTCCGGCCTTCTTACCGGTTCACTGCTGGCCATTGCCCGCGGTATGGGCGAGACCGCCCCGCTGCTGTTCACCGTGGCGACGGCCTTCGGGCTGACGTTCAACCTCAACTCGCAGATGAACACGATGCCGTTTCTGATCTTCACCGACATCACATCGCCACGCGCGGCGATCCAGAACATCGCCTGGGGTACGGCGCTGACGCTGGTCACGATAGTCCTGATCTTTAACCTCTTCGCCCGACTGATAGCGTCAAGGAGTAGCGCATGAACACTCCCGACACGACAAGCAAGGAACAAGCCGACGTGTCCGCCGGCGGGACCCCGGCGCCGCAGAGCCCGCAGGCGACGGGTGCCTCGAAGCCGGCCGTGACCGGCAAGGCCGGCCACGCCGTCAACCTCAAGGACCTGAACGCCTACTACGGCGCCGAGCACGCGATCAAGGACGTCACGATCGATTTCCCGGCGAACGAGGTCACCGCGCTGATTGGACCCTCGGGCTCCGGCAAGTCGACCGTCGTCCGGTGCATCAACCGGATGCACGAGGAGATCCCCGGCGCGCGCGCCACCGGCAGCGTCAGGCTCGACGAGCTCGACGTCTACGCGCCCGACGTCGACGTCACGGCCGTCCGCCGCCTGATCGGGATGGTGTTCCAGAAGCCCAACCCGTTCCCGACGATGTCGATCTTCGACAACGTCGCCGCGGGGCTCCGGCTGACCGGCACGAAGAGCAAGGACCTCAAGGACCTCGTCCACCGCTCGCTCCAGTCGGTCGGGCTGTGGGACGAGGTCAAGGACCGTCTCGGCTCGCCCGGCATCGGGTTGTCCGGCGGCCAGCAACAACGGCTGTGCATCGCCCGAACGGTGGCGATCGAGCCCGAGGTGATCCTGATGGACGAGCCCGCCTCCGCGCTCGACCCGATCTCGACCCTGAAGATCGAGGAGCTGATCGACGAGCTCAAGGAGCGATACACGATCGTGATCGTCACCCACAACATGCAGCAGGCCGCGCGCGTGGCGAACTCGACGGTCTTCATGCTCGAGGGCGAGGTGATCGAGCATGACGAGACGACCAAGATCTTCACGAACCCCTCCGACGAGCGCACCGAGCGCTACGTCACCGGGAAGTTCGGGTAAGGACTCGTTATGCAGGAAACGCGCCACCAGTTTCACGAGAGCCTGCGAGCGCTCGAAGGACAGGCGCTCGACGGCCTCGACCTCGTCATCCAGCAGCTCGACCGTTCGCTCGAGTCGCTGTCCTACCAGGACGTCGAGCTCGCCGGGATGGTGGTCGCCGACGACGATCGGATCGACGGCCGCTACCTCGAAGTGCACCAGGGAATCCTGTCGCTGCTGGCTCGCCAGGCGCCGGTGGCCGGCGACCTGCGGATCGTCGCGGCGCTGCTGCACGTGATCCGGTGCGTCGAGCGGATGGGCGACCAGTGCGTCAACATCGCCAAGCTCGTGCCGCTGTCGGGCTATGAGACGCCCAAGGACAAGGACATCCTCGACGCCATCGAGCGGATGGGCCGCCTCGCGCGCTCACAGGTCTCGCAGGCCAAGCAGGCGTTCGCCGGGCGCAACGTCGAGCTCGCGCAGGACCTGGTGCGCCAGGACACCGAGATCAACCGGCTGAACCGCGAGATCTTCCGCCGCGCGGTCGAGATCGGCGACAACCTAGATCTGCGCGAATGGGCGATGTTCATGATCCTCGTCGCCCGCTGCCTCGAGCGCGTCGGCGACAACACGGTCGACATCGCCGAGCAGACCGTGTTCGTGGTCACCGGGCTGTTCCGCGAGTTCGCGGACGCCTCGACCCCGCCCGAGACCGCCCGGACACCGTAGCTCCGCACGCCGCGCAGGCTCTATCCTCGCGCGACCGTGGCGAGTCAGAGGTCCAAACGGCGCTCGCGCAAGCGGCACAACCCGGGGACGGCACCGCGGCGCCAGCCCGTGCCCGATCAGCGCCGCCCCGTCTCCGCCAATCACGCCGAGCCAAGGCCACGCCGGCGCCGCGGCGGGCCGATGGGAGCGTATGGCGAGCGACCGCCGAGCCCGTTCGGCGGACTCCCGGTAGCGGAGATCTCGATCCTGATCGGCATCGTGGTGCTCGTCATCGGCTTGATCGGCCACGCCACGATCGCGCTCATCGGGGGCGTCGTGATCTGCCTGTTCGGCGTGGTCGAGGTGACCACGCGCGAGCACTTCTCGGGCTACCGGTCCCACACCGTCCTGCTGGCGGCAATCCCGGCGGTGGCGGCCGAGTTCGTGATCGCGGTGACGGTCGGGACGCCGGCGGTACGGGCGCTGCTGCTGGTACCCGTCGGGGCCGTGTTCGCGGTCTGCGCGGTTTTCCTGCGCAAGCGATTCCTGAGCGCGCGCCAGGCCCGGATCGCGCGCCCGCAGAAGCTTTAAGGCGTCCCTACCGCAGCGAGAGCGGATCGCCGCTGGCTCCCAGCGGCTCCTCTGAGGGATCGAGATGGTCCTCGGCCATGGTCGGGAGCCGCAGCACGAACAGAGCGCCGCCGTCATCGGCGTTGTCGGCCTCGACGGACCCGCCGTGCTGCACCGCGACCTGGCGGACGATCGCCAGACCGAGGCCGCTGCCCTGCCGGTTGCGGGAGTTCGCGCCCCGGTAGAACCGGTCGAACACGTACGGAAGGTCGGCCGGGTCGATCCCGGTGCCGTGGTCGCGGACGCTCAGGCCACGGCGATCGACGATGACCTCGACGACACCGCCGGCGGCCGAGTGATGCGCGGCGTTGTCGAGCAGGTTGTTGATCGCGCGGGCGAGCCGCTCGGGCACGCCGTCGACGACCACCGGCTCGAGCGAGCTCTCGTACCGGATCTCCGGGAAGTCACGTCGAGCGCGAGTCAGACAGTCCGCGACGACCCGATCGAGCCGCACGTCCTCCGCCGAGGTGATCGGCAGGTCGCCGCGCGCGAGCTCGATCACGTCGCCGATCAGCGCGCTCAGCTCCTCGCTCTGCTCGAGCACGTCGGCCAGCAGCCGGTGCCGGTCCTCGTCGGACAGCTCGTCACCGGCGAGCAGCACCTCGATGTTCGTACGCAGGCTCGTGATCGGCGTGCGGAGCTCGTGCGAGGCGTCGGCAACTAGCTGGCGTTGGGCCCGGACAGACTCGTCGAGTGCTTCGCGCGAGTGCTGGAGCCGCTCGATCATCGCGTTGAAGCGCGTGGCAAGCTGGCCCACCTCGTCGTCGGCGTGAACGTGGATGCGGCTGCTCAAATCCTCGGTTTCCTCGATGTGCCGAGCGGTTGCGGCGACCTCCGCGAGCGGCGAGAGAACCGGCCTTGCGGCCAGACGACCGAGCACGGCGCCGAGCGCGATGCCGCCGGCGCACACCAGCAGGAGAACCAGCCGCAGGTTCTGGAGGATGTTGTCGATGCCGTCGAGCGGGCGCGCCAGCAGCACGGCGCCCGACTCCTGGAACCCGTTGACGGTGACCGGGTTGGGGAAGACCAGCTCCCGGAAGCGGCTGCCGCCCACCTCCACGTCGGTCAGGTACGCGCCGGCCCTGCCGTTTATAA
>Ga0335073_10008701_pt1 | contig 14248 bp, 9 predicted proteins | sample Lox_Sample_22_FD_207093 | JGI IMG/M metagenome (GOLD analysis project Ga0335073, IMG submission 207093) | Soil microbial communities from Loxahatchee National Wildlife Refuge, Florida, United States - Lox_Sample_2.2 | ecosystem: Environmental > Terrestrial > Soil > Wetlands | place: USA: Florida... | reverse complement strand
ATCGTCATCTGGGAGATCTTCTCTTCCGGCGTCAATCGGCCTACCAGGTCGGCAACCCGTTGCTCGATGGGAAGGGATGGGTCCCGAAAGGGAAATTCGGCCGCCCTGGCGTGAGTTACAAGGGGAACCAGAAACGCTCCCGCCAAACTGAACATTATTAACGATGCTCGCATTGTTGACCTCGCAAGTGAACTTGAGCATAGTACAAGCCGCCGAGATTGGCGACAACAGCCTCGACGTCGGATCGCTAGAATAATAGGAGTCCACACGAGGTCCATTCATGGGAAAGCAGTTCCCTCACATTGAGGCAATGCATCGCGATTTTATTCTGCAGCAGCGGATTTTCTTTGTTGCCTCGGCGGCTGCGGAGGGGCGAGTGAACGTATCCCCGAAAGACGGAGCCGCTTTGCGCATCCTGACTCCGAATCGTGTCATTTATCTCGATCAAACCGGCAGCGGGAACGAGACTGCAGCCCATCTGCGGGCGAATGGACGCCTGACCATCATGTTTTGTGCCTTTACGGGTGCGCCCATGATTTTGCGCCTCTATGGACAGGGTAAGATCCTACGGCGTGGCAGCGCAGGCTATCGCGATTTACTCTCGGAACAATTTCCAGAGGGAGAACGGCCGGGAGCGCGGCACATCGTCATATTGGAGGTTGACCTGGTTCAGACTTCGTGCGGATTTGGCGTGCCGTTGTTTGAATATGTCGACGAACGGCCGACCCTCACTCGCTGGGCTATCGCGAAGGGTGAAGAGGGCCTGGAAGAATACCGGCAATTGAAGAATGCGGTCAGTATCGATGGATTCCCGGCCGGATTGCAGGAGCGCTCGTGAGGTATTCGGAGACTTGTCACGCACGATAGCCGCAGGAGCGATTTTTCGGCGACACACGTAATCCAGGCCCGTGAGAGTCTGACAAAATATTTGAAGAACGCCGGCGGCGCGCCGCGATATTTAAACAAGGCGCTCGCCCTCGGCAAAAACCATGGCCGGTCGCTGGGTCCCGAGAAAATATGGAATCTCCCGGTAGTCATTGGCTTCATGGACGACCAAGTCGGCTACCTTGCCGGGCTCGAGGGAGCCAACCTCCCTACCAAGGCCCAGGCTCCATGCGGCGTTGATCGTGGCCGCGGTCATCCCTTCCGCTGGAGTCATCTTCATCTGAGTGCAGGCCAACGACAGAACGACAGGCATAGATGCGATCGGCGAAGAACCCGGATTGAAATCGGTCGCCAACACCACCGCCAGTCCGGCGTCCATCATCGCCCTTGCCGAAGCATAATGCTTCGAGCCAATCGAATACACAGAGCCCGGCAGCAAAACCGGCTGCACTCCGGCCTTAGCGAGGGCGGCAATCGAAGCGGAATCCGTATGCTCCAGATGATCAGCGGAAGACGCTCCCAGACGCGCCGCTAACGACGCTCCCCCCGAGCAGCTGAATTGGTCCGCATGAACGCGCAGTCCCAAACCCAGAGTTCGCGCGGCTTCCAGAATTCGCGTCGCCCCATCCACATCGAAAATATGTGGCTCGCAAAAAACATCGCAGAAGCGCGCCAGCTTCTGCGCCACAACCTGCGGAAGCATCTCTCCGATCACCAGTTCCACATATTCGTGGGTGCGGCCGCGAAATTCCTCCGGCACTTCATGCGCTCCGAGGAAGGTCGGAACGCAGCGCAATGGGGTCATCTTTTCCGTCTGCTGCACCACACGGAGAATTTTCATCTCCGCATCGACGCTCAAGCCGTAGCCTGATTTGGCTTCAATGGTGGTCGTGCCGTTGCGCAAAAACCAGGAGGCATGCTTTTCCGCGATCGCCACCAGTTCGCTTTCCGATGCAGCCCGAGTCCGCCGCACCGTCGAAAGAATCCCGCCACCCTGGCTGGCTATCTCCTGATACGTGACGCCCGTGCAGCGCAGCTCGAATTCATCTGCGCGATTGCCGGCAAAGACAAGGTGGGTGTGCGCATCGACAAACCCGGGAGCCACGACGCGCCCGCCTGCGTCAATCACTTGCGCGTCGCTGTCCAGAAGAGCTTCAATCTGGCTGCGCGACCCGGTAGCTGTAATCTTCCCGTCCTCGACCAGCAAGGCTCCATCGCAAAATATGCCCAGCTCGCGCATCTCCGGGCCCACACGCGGACGATCGGGGCCGGCGAGCGTCAGCAATTGCGAACAATTCACCAGTGCGAGCGAGTGTCCCATGCACTCAAGAGACTACCTTACATCCGGGGCATTTGGGACGTATCCCATCCTCCGCCCAGAGCCTTGACCAGCAGAACGCTGGCGTCAAGGCGCCGTTGCAGGATGTCCAGGTCATTGCGTTGATTATTCAGGGCCGCGGTTTGCCAGGTGATCACCTGCAGATACGTATCCACTCCGCCCTCATAACGAGTCTGAAAAAGATCGAGGGATTGTTCAGCGGAAGCCGTAGCCTGATGCTGCTGCTTTGCCTCGGTTTCGAGCACGCGCAGAGCGGCGAGATTGTCCTCAACCTGCTGAAATGCGGTCAGCACGGTCTGGCGATAATCGGCCACGGTAGCATCGTATTGATCTTCCGTGATGTGCTTGGCGGCGCGACGGCGGCCGGCGTCAAACAGCGTCTCCGATAACCCCGGCCCGACAGCCCAGAAGCGGCTGGGCCAGTTCAACCAGTTCGACGCCGAGGTGCCCTGGAATCCGGCAATGGCGCTCAACGAGAGTGTGGGATAGAAGGCGGCCTGGGCGATCCCGATCTGTTCGTTTGCCGACGCCATACGTCGCTCTTCGCCTGCGATATCCGGCCGGCGTTGCAATAACGCAGCGGGCATGACTCCAGGGATGTCAGGCAGCACCTGGCGCGCCTGGTCCAGCGGGGTCGGCGGCACCGTCAACTCCGCCGGAGGCTTACCAATCAGGACCGCGATGGCATGCTCAAATTGCGTCCGCTGAACTTCGATATCGGTGAGCTGCACCCGCGCCTGGTCGAGCTGTGTTCTTGCCTCGGCCACGTCCGATAGCGGCGCTGCACCTCCGTCGAAGCGATCCTGGGTGAGCTGCAACGCACTCTGGTACGCCTTCACCGTGTCCTCCAGGAGCTTTTCCTGCGCATCGTCCTCGCGTAGTCCAAAGTAGTCGAGCGCCAGTTCCGCGTGCAGGCTTAGCCGGACGCTTTCCAGATCGGCATCGCTGGCTTGGGCTTGTTCCCGAGCCGACGTGACGCTGCGGCGGATGCGGCCCCATAAATCAATTTCGTAATTCAGATCGACGGGGAGGGCAAAGCTTCCTCCACCATTGTTCGCGTAGTTCTGATTGAAATAAGGCTGATTGGCCGAGTCGCGAATGGTAGAGATCGATGGGTTCACAGCGATCGTCGGAGCCTCATTGGAACGCGCATAGCCGATCTGCTCCCGTGCTGCGCGAAAATTCGCTGCTGCCGATTTGAGCGTCTGGTTCGCCTCGTCAACCTGTGCCTCCAGCGCATCCAACTGAAAGTCCTGGAACACCGTCCACCAATCACCCTTGAGCGCGGTGTCGCTCGGCTGGCCGGGCTTCCATCCATCGTTTGCGGAAAACGAGGTGGGCGGCGCTTCCTTGAATCCTGGAGCGGTGATGGCTGCCGGGGTTTTGTACTTGGGACCCACCATGCAGCCGGAGAGACTCAGCAGTGCGCCCGCCATTGCAACTGCGAGGGTGCGCTTCATTCCGTTTCGCCCTTTTCTACCTGTACACGCTCCCCCTCGGCCAGCGAGTCCGGGGGATTGACGATCACCCGATCCTCAGGCTTCAGACCGGACGTGACCTCCACCTTGGCCCCATAATCATGGCCAATCTCGATCGGCACCAACTGCACGCGGCCGTCGCGCACAACCCCAACCTGCAGCCCTTCCGCCCGGAACAGCAGCGTGCTCGCAGGCAATGTCATGGAAGAAGCGGAGGGCGGGATAGGCAGATGGACGAACGCATATTGCCCGGGCAGGAGCTTGTGGTTGGTATTGACCACGTCCACTTCCACATTCAGTGTCCGGCTTGCCAGATCAATCGCGTCAGAATTACGCACTACGGTTCCGGTGAATTTCTCATTGGGGAGAGCGTCCGAGGTTACGACGATGTGGCTGCCATTGCGTACCTCGTTTGCGTAAACCTCAGGCACGGGTACAAAGAGACGCAGCTTGTCGGTTGCCGATATATGGAACAACTCGGCCTGCGGCGAATTGCTGTCGCCGGCCTGGATCAGCGATCCGATATCAATATTGCGCGCCGTGATCACTCCATCGAAGGGCGCGTATATCTTTTCGAATCCCTGCAGCTCCTGCAGGCGTTTGACGTTGGATTGGGCAGCGGACAGGGCGGACTGGCGGGCCTTAAGATCGCTCGTGGCCTGGTCTGTCTCCTGTTTGGAAACCGCATTCTTGGCCAGCAGTTTGGTCCAGCGCGCCGCAGTGATTTCAGCCAGTTGCAGATTGGCCTGTGCGGTTGCCAGATCTGACTGTGCCTGCCGCACTTGCTCATCCAATTCCGGAGTTTCGATAACAGCCAGCAACTCTCCGGCGTGAACATGGGCGCCGATATCCGCATACCACTGGCGCAGGTAGCCGCTGGTGCGAGCGTAAATCGGCGTATCGATATAGGCCTGCGTATTTGCAGGCAACGTGATTTCCTGGGCGGCGGCGCCCCGCGAAGGCGATATAACGGCAACCGAAAGCACATCCTGTTGCACGGCCTCCGTAGCCAGAGATTTCTCTGCATGAAGCCGGGTACGTATGCCTGCCGCAATCAGGGAACCAAGCACCAGCAACCCCACCACGGCGCCGATGACAAACCCGCGCCCAAGCGGTCTTTGCCCATCCAGCGTTACGTTCCGGTCTTCGCCGTACGCATCGTGGCTTCCGCCGGTTGCCGTTTTGCTCGGTACATCGTCCTTGGTCTGCATTGTGTCTCCCAGTCTCCCGCGTCTCAAACGTGCTGTGGCTGTTGCGTATGCTTCTGCTCAGCCGCGCTGCCTTCCCCATTCCCGCTGTGAAGCATGGAAAAGACGGCAGGCACAAAAACAAGCGTTGCCACCGTGGCACAGAGAAGGCCGCCGATGACCGCTCTCCCGAGCGGGGCATTCTGCTCGCCGCCGTCGCCCAATCCGAGGGCCATTGGCACCATGCCGATGATCATGGCCAGCGCGGTCATGCAGACAGGCCGAAACCGGGTTGCGCCCGCCTCGATGGCCGCCAGGATGGCATCGCCGTGCTCGGCCAGGCGCTCCTTGGCGAACGCCACTACCAGGATACTGTTTGCGGTAGCCACGCCCATGCACATGATCGCGCCCATCAACGCAGGAACGCTGAGCGTGGTATGAGTCAGGAAGAGGAACAGGACAATGCCGGTCAAGGCAGCCGGAAGTCCGGTGATGATAATGAAAGGATCCAGCCAGGACTGGAAGTTGACCACGATCAGCATGTACACCAGGATGATCGCGAACGCCAGTCCGCCCAGAAGCGAAAGATAGCTGCTGCGCATGGTCTGCACCTGGCCGCGCACCGTGGCGAACATGCCGCGCGGCAGATTCTTCTCATGCCGGTGCACGATAGCCTCGACATCCCTGGCCACTGCACCCAGATCGCGGTCCTGCACGCCTCCGTAAATGTCGACGACCCGGCGAATGTTGTAATGGGAAACCACCGCCATCTCCTCGCCGCGCTTGATCGAGGTCAAATCCCCCAGCACTTCGGGAGTCGCACGCGGCGCCGCAACCGATCCGTTGATCGGGATGTTCTCAATATCCTGGAGCGAATCCATGCGGTATTGCGGGGTCTGGGCAGCCAGGGTATAGTTCACGCCGTTCTTGTAGTTGAGAAAGAACATCGGCGTAACCTGAAAGCTGCTGCTCAGGCTGTTGGACATGCTCTGGGCAACATCCCGCGCGGTGTATCCTCCCTGCTCGGCCTTGGTTCGGTCCAAAGTCACATCGAGTGTTGGAGAGTCCATTGGCTGTTGAATGCGCAGGTCCACCAGGCCGGGGACCTTTCGCAGCTCATCGAGCATGGCGGACGCCTGCTGCGTGCCGGCCGCAACGTCATCGCTCTGGAGCTGAATGTCGATCGGAGCTGGAAGTCCGAAATTCAGAATCTGTGTCGTAATGTCAGCAGGCAGAAAATAGAACAGTGTTCCCGGAAACTCGCGCGGCAAATCCTTGCGCAGTTCACGCACATAATTTGCCGTAGGACCGTGATGCTCGTTCAGGCTAACCAGGATGTCGCCGTCCTCCGCCCCGACGATGCCGGAGGTAAGGTGCATCGTGTTGTATGGACTGTAAGGTAGTCCCAGGTTGTCAAGGATGTTGTTGATTTGCCCGTTCGGAATCGCTTTGCGAATGGCTGTCTCGACCTGATCGGCCAGGCGCGCCGTCTCTTCGATACGGGTTCCGGTTTTCGCCCGCATATGCAGGATGAATTCGCCGGAATCGGTGCTGGGAAAGAAGTCCTGCCCAAGGAACGGCACCAGAAGGAAGCCGCAGGCGCATACCGCCAGAAATCCAGGCACGAAGATTTTCCGAGCGAAAACCAACCGCGTAAGCAATACCTGGTATGCCCCGCGCACCCGCTCGAAGACTGCCTCGAAGCCGCGCTGAAAATGGACCAGCGGATTCCGGCTGTGCCCATGCTCCTTGGGTCGCAGCAAATACATGGCCAGAGTGGGCACCAGGGTGCGGGAAAGAATATAAGACGCGATCATGGCAAACATGACCGCCTCCGCCAAAGGCACGAACAAGTAACGCGACACTCCCTGGAGGAAGAACATCGGCAGAAACACGATGCAAATGCAAAGCGTCGATACCAGGGCGGGCACGGCGATCTGCGCGGCGCCCTCGAGGATCGCCTCGCGCAGCTCGTAACCGTTCTCCAGGTAGCGCTCGATGTTCTCGATCGTCACCGTCGCGTCGTCGACCAGGATGCCGACGGCCAGCGCGAGTCCGCCCAGCGTCATGGTGTTGATGGTCTCCCCCAAAAGGCCGAGTACCACCACCGAGCTGAGAATCGAGAGTGGGATCGAAATCGCAATAATGATGGTCGAGCGCCAACTGCCCAGGAAGAGCAAAATCATCAGCGCTGTCAGCGCAGCGGCGATAATTGCTTCGCGAATGACGCCCGAAACCGCGCCGCGGACAAACTGGCTTTGATCGCTCAGAGCCGTGATCTTCAGGTTCGGGGGTACGGTCTGCAGTACTCGCGGCAGCAAGGTGCGGATACCCTTCACCACACTCAGCGTCGACGCATTACCAGCTTTGATTACCGTGATCAGCACGCCACGATGGCCATTCTGGCGCACGATGTTGGTCTGGAAAGCGGAACCGCTGCTGACCGTGGCCACGTCGCGCACATAAACAATCGCCCCGTTCACCTTCTTGATCGGCAGCATGCCGAGGTCGGCGATGGTGCGCGGCGCGGAGTTGGTACGCACGTCGTATTCGGCCGGGCCGATCTTGGCTGTTCCGGAAGGCAAAACTACATTCTGGGCATTCAGCGCCGCCAATAGGTCGCCAGGAGAAACACCCTTCGACTGCATCAGGTGCTCATCCATGTTGACGGTGATCTGCGGCTGCTTACCTCCGTATGGTTGCGGCAACACCGCGCCGGGAACGGTGACCAGCTGAGGCCGGATCGCGTTTTGGCTTACATCATTGAGTTGTTGCTCGTCGAGCCCTTTCCCGGAGACGCCCAGTTGCAAGATAGGGACGCTGGAAGCGCTGAAGTTGATGATTTCCGGCGGCAGCGTGCCTGGAGGCAATTGCCGCAACTCGAACTGTGAAACCGCGGTTACCTGCGCGTTCGCCGTATCGATACTGGCGCCCGGCTGCAGAAACAGCTTCACAACCGAAACGCCGTTGTAAGTGGTTGACTCGGTGTGCTGAATGTTGTCGACCAGAGTCGTGGCCGCTTTTTCGAACGGAGTCGTGAGCCGCCCTTCCATCTGTTCCGGATCGAGGCCGGTGTACTGCCAGGCAACGGCGATGACCGGGATATTAATATTCGGGAAAATGTCGGTCGGCGTACGCAGGATGATGACCGGGCTCATGATCAGGATGAGCAGCGCCAGAATAATGAACGTATATGGGCGATTCAGCGCTAATTTAACAATCCACATCGCAAAAAGGGCTCGATCTATACGACTCCTCAGCCGCGTTTTAAGATTCGTACTTTGTTCCGAAGAAACTCATCGGAAAAACCGATGAGTCTGGTCCGGTAAAATGAATTCGTGGAATTGAGACACCTGCGTTATTTTGTCGCCGTGGCAGAAAACGGAGGCTTTGGCCGAGCCGCGCAACTCCTTCATGTGGCGCAGTCTGCCATTAGTGAGCAGATCCGCGATCTGGAGGCAGAATTAGGTGCTCCTCTATTTGATCGTAATAACCGAAACGTTCGCCTCACTCCCGAGGGTGATGTGTTTCTGGCCGATGCGCGCGCCATTCTGGCTCAGGTGAGCAAGGCCGCTGCGAATATCCAAAAATCGCTCCACGGGGAGGTTGGTACCCTGACCATCGGCTTCTTCGCCGGTGGCGCTGGTCCGTTTTTCCCCGCCATTATCAAGGAGTTCCGCTCGCGCTTCCCCGAAGTCCAGGTCGCTTTGGTGGAAATGGCGCCACTCATGCAGCATCAGGCATTGCAAGCCGGGACGATCGACATCGGGTTCACGCGGGCGCTCGGCCCCCAGGCCACTGCCTTGCGTTCGGAGCACTTTCTGACCGAGCGGCTCTATGCTGTGTTGCCCAAAACTCATCGCATGGCGAAGAAGCGGCAAATCGCCATGCGAGACTTGGCCGACGAGCGGTTCGTCCTGAATGACCGCCAATATTCCGCGCCGGTGTTTGACAAAATCATTACGCTTTGTACCGAAGCTGGTTTCTCACCGCGAATCAGCGCTACCGGCACCGTCTCCTCAGGAGTTCTTGCGCTCGTCGAGGCAGGCGCGGGGGTTGCGATTCTTCCCGGCGGTTCACGCAGACTCAGCAGCGACGAACTGGTATTCGTTCCTCTGGCAGACCGTACGGCCTTCGTGGATCTGGTCATCGCGTGGTCTCCCGCCCACGACAGCCGCGTGGTGCAGTCGTTTCTCGACTTGGTGCGCAAGAAGCGAAAGAAACCCGCCACCTCCGCGGTTGCTCAAAGAGTACCTTGAATGCCATCCTCAAAGCATGAAACGAGAACGAAAACTCTGCGTGATCTTTGCGGTCCTGACCTGCTGCCTGACGGTTATGGCACAAGACAAAGGAAATTGGAGAGCAGCGAGTTCTACAGCGCAGTCGATCACGGGCGATATCGGCATCAGTGCCGATAAGTTGTTCATCAACTTTGCCGGTTTCACCATCGCCCAAATTCGCCCCCTCACACCCGCTGATTTGAATGCAGTATTTGCCGCTGAAAACGGCGCACCGGGAAGCGGCAATCTCTACCGTCTGAATGTTCCAGCCGAAAAGAAATTTCTGCACCACAACACGCTGTGCGGAAGCGAAGAGACGCAGTGGATGATTACGTATGTTGAGGGCCATTCTCTACACGTGGCGTTCTTCTCCGGACAAAAGCCGCCGGTGATGACGCCCGAAGCCATCGCCAATTCGACCGACCTCTGCGGCACGTTCCTGTATATGCGTTAATGCCGCTATAAACCGGTTGGTCCGTCCCGTCGCATTAGCGAAATCTGCATCTGAGATCGTCTCCGTCCGCTTCCGTGGACCGGGCCGTGAGCCGGCGACCGCTTGGGAAATGCATGCCGCCGGTTGACCAGACTATACTGGGTCGCACAGGCAGACTCCCGCGCGGAGCGCCGGCCTTGACTTGCTTCGGAGTGCAATCATGAAACTGACAGGACGATCCATTATCGGCTTCCGCTCTGGCTCGGCGAGCAAAGAAGCCTTCCAGGCCACGAACGCTCGCACCGGCGAACGCCTGGAGACGGAGTTCTTCTCTGCGACGCCAGAGGAAGTGGACGCAGCCGCGGTTCTCGCGGACGAAGCTTTTGCCGTTTACAGCCATGCGACGGGCGCCGAAAAAGCGGCATTGTTACGTGCCATCGCCAGCAATATCGAAGCCATCGCTCCCGAATTGATCGAGCGCGCGGAACAGGAAACCGCCCTTCCCAAAGCCCGCTTACAGGGAGAAACTGCGCGTACCTGCGGCCAGCTTCGCCTCTTCGCGCAGGTGGTCGAGGAAGGCTCCTGGGTGATGGCTCGCTTGGACCGGCCCGACCCCGAACGTAAGCCTGCGCCCAAGCCGGACCTGCGCTCGATGTTGCGTCCCCTGGGGCCGGTGGTTGTCTTTGGTGCGAGCAATTTTCCCTTGGCATTCTCAGTAGCGGGCGGGGATACTGCTTCCGCATTGGCGGCGGGCTGTCCGGTCATCGTCAAAGCACATTCGGCACATCCCGGCACCAGCGAGATGGTAGGCCAGGCAGTGCAGCAGGCGGTTCGGCAATGCAACTTGCCCGAGGGCGTCTTTTCTCTGCTCTTTGGGCGCGGCGCGCAAATCGGTGTCGCCTTGATGAAGCATCCCCTGGTCAAAGCCGGTGGATTTACCGGATCACGCGCGGCCGGGCGGCAGCTCATGGATACGGCGGCCGGCCGGCCGGAACCGATCCCGTTCTACGCGGAGATGAGCAGCACAAACCCGGTGTTCGTCCTCCCTGGCGCCTTACGGGAGCGCGCCGCTAGTATCGCCGGCGGACTGCATGCTTCCTTCACTCTCGGCGCAGGTCAGTTTTGCACCAAGCCCGGAATGGTATTTCTGCCCGAAGAAACCGACACTCCCAAATTCGTTGACCATCTGCGCCAATCGGTCGATGAGTCGGCGCCCTTTTACTTGCTCACCGGCGGCATTCGCTCGGCTTATCAAACCAGCGTTGCCGATCGCAGGAGCCGGCAAGGGGTAAGCGTAGTGGCGGAGAAGTCCGTTGCCGGTAATGGCCGGGAACTCGGTGTCGGTGCAGCGCTCTTCGAAACAGACAGCCAGACGTTTCTCAAAGACCCGGAGCTCGAAGAAGAAATTTTCGGCCCCGCGACCCTGTTAGTCAGTCACTCCACTCGGGAGCAGATGTTGGAGGCCGCGCGAAACTTCGAAGGCCACCTCACCGCGACCATCCACGGTACGGAAGAGGATCTGCGTGATTTTGCCGACCTGGTGGCCATCCTCGAGAACAAGGCCGGTAGGCTTCTGATCAATGGCTTCCCCACAGGTGTAGAGGTTTCCCATGCCATGGTGCATGGCGGACCCTATCCATCCACTTCGGATGGGCGCTCAACGTCGGTGGGCAGCCAGGCAATCTTCCGTTTCACCCGGCTCATCTGCTACCAGAATTTTCCAGACTCCGCGTTGCCCGCGGCGCTGAAAAACGAAAACCCTCTCCAGATCTGGCGCATGGTCGATGGCGGGATGACGAAAGAGCCTGTGTTGCAGCCGCAGGCAGTCGCTCGCTAAAGACCGCTTATTGCGGAGGAATGACGGGTGTCCCATACAAGCCCAGCAGTGGGCTTGTATGGGATTCAACCAATGTCCGCCCATCATTGCAAGCCTCCAACCATCTAGCTACAGCTTCTCTTCCTCCATCGGAATCCGCAAACCAGAAACATGCGCAAACCTTTGCGCCTCTGCATATCCAGCGTCGGCATGCCGCAGCACCCCTATTCCAGGATCCGTCGTCAGTACACGTTCCAACCGCAGAGCAGCCTCGTCTGTACCGTCGGCCACGACGACCATGCCGGCATGCTGGGAATAGCCAATCCCCACCCCTCCACCGTTGTGAATGCTGACCCACGAGGCCCCTGCCGCCGTGTTCACCAATGCATTCAGCAGCGGCCAATCGGCTACAGCATCGGAACCATCCAGCATGCCCTCGGTTTCACGATAAGGCGAGGCCACCGATCCGGTATCCAGATGATCGCGGCCAATGACGATCGGCGCAGAAATCTCACCCGAACGCACCAACTCATTCATCGCCAGCCCAAGCTTCGCCCGCTGGCCATACCCCAGCCAGCAAATGCGCGCAGGCAGTCCCTGGAACTGAATGCGCTGTCCAGCCAAATTGATCCAGCGCTCGAGCGCCTGGTCCCCCGGGAAGAGTGATAACACCAGCCGGTCCGTTTTGCGGATGTCTTCCGGATCGCCCGAGAGCGCGACCCAACGGAACGGCCCCTTGCCTGCGCAAAACAACGGCCGGATGTATTCCGGCACAAAACCTGGAATATCGAACGCGTCCTGCACCCCCGCCAGCTTGGCATTGGTCCTGAGATTGTTCCCGTAATCGAAAGCCACTGCCCCGCGCCGCTTCAATTCCAGCATCGCCTCCACGTGCTTACCCATGGTTTTCATGGAGAGAGAAACATATTGGTCAGGATCCCGCTGCCGCAATTCCAAAGCAGCCTCGAAACTCATGCCGTTGGGAACATATCCATTCAACGGATCGTGTGCGCTGGTCTGATCGGTAACCAAGTCAGGAACAATTTTGCGCCGCAGCAGCTCAGGAAGAACGTCAGCCGCGTTTCCCACCAATCCCACGGAAAGCGCGGTTCCCTTCTTCCGCGCCTCAGCCAGCAATTCGAGCGCTTCATCGACCGAAGTCACGATGCAATCGCAGTATCCGTTGTCGACTCTTTTCTGAATGCGCTTCGGGTCCACATCAATCCCCAAAAACCGCGCCCCGGTCATCGTCGCCGCCAATGGCTGAGCGCCGCCCATACCTCCCATGCCCCCGGAGACGATCAGCTTGTTTTCCAGGCTTCCCGCAAAATGCTTGCGTCCGGCAGCGGCAAACGTCTCATAGGTGCCCTGCACAATGCCCTGGCTGCCGATGTAGATCCACGACCCCGCGGTCATCTGGCCGTACATCATCAGCCCCTTTTGCTCCAGCTCGCGGAAGACTTCCCAACTCGACCATTTGCCTACCAGGTTGGCGTTCGCAATCAGCACCCTTGGCGCGAGGGCATGCGTACGCAGTATTCCCACCGGCTTTCCCGACTGAATGAGTAGCGTCTCATCGTTCTCCAGGCTTTCCAGCGCGCGCACGATGGCATGAAAAGCGGGCCAATCGCGGGCCGCTTTTCCTGTTCCGCCGTAGACCACCAACTCTTCCGGTGCCTCCGCCACTTCCGGGTCGAGATTGTTCATCAGCATGCGCAGCGCAGCTTCCTGCTGCCAGCCTTTGGTGCTCAGGCGTGTGCCCCTGGGTGCCCGGATTGCCCCCTTATGCGGACCAGCTATCAAAGTCTCCATCGCGAATCCCCTTTGCTATGCGTTCCACGTCTCCAGAGAGCACGCGGTCATCCTTCAGCCGCGGAACCAGCGTGCGGACGAATTGGTGTGCCCGCTCGATCTCGGTACCCGCCTTCAGCGGATGCCGGTACTCCAGCCCCTGGGCGGCCGTCATCAACTCGATCGCCAGCACCTTCTCCGCGTTACCGACAATCTGTTTGAGCTTGAGCGCCGCCGTCATGCCCATGGAGACATGATCTTCCTTGCCTCCGGAGGTCGGCAAGCTGTCTACGCTTGCCGGATGCGCCAGTACTTTGGCCTCATTCAACAAAGCAGCCGCGGTGACGTGAGCAATCATAAGACCCGAGGAGAGCCCAGCGTGTTCGGAAAGAAATGGCGGCAAGCCCTCGTTGACGTCGGGATTGATCAGGCGGTCGATCCTCCGTTCGCTGATGCTCATCAGGTCGGTCACTGCAATGGCCGCGTAGTCCAATGCCAGACTCAAGGGTGCGCCATGGAAATTCCCTCCGGAAACTACCTCGTCAGAAAAGATGAGTGGATTGTCGGTGGCGGATCCGGTCTCGATCTCAATCACTTCGCGCACATGCTGCAAAGCGCCGCGCGCGGCTCCGTGAACCTGAGGCATGCAGCGAAGGCAGTAGGCATCCTGCACCCGGGGGTCATTGTGCCGGTGTGACTCGCGTATTTCGCTGTCGTGCAGCAAGCGGCGCAGGTGTTCGGCGGCCTGCATTTGCCCCGGATGTGGCCTCGCCAGGTGTATCCGTTCATCGAAGGCCACGGGAGTTCCGCGCAAAGCTTCAAGCGCCATGGCTCCTGCCAGATCGAAGAGCCGGCACACGCGTTCCGCTCGCAGCACGGCCAGGCCGCCCACGCCGGCCATGGCCTGTGTCCCATTCAGCAGCGCCAGGCCTTCCTTGGCTTCGAGGACTAGCGGAGTCAGTCCGGCCCCTGCAAGAGCATCGCTCGCAGGCATCCTGGCCCCTTCATAAAACGCTTCGCCCTCCCCAATGAGCACCAG
>Ga0335073_10008698_pt1 | contig 14250 bp, 12 predicted proteins | sample Lox_Sample_22_FD_207093 | JGI IMG/M metagenome (GOLD analysis project Ga0335073, IMG submission 207093) | Soil microbial communities from Loxahatchee National Wildlife Refuge, Florida, United States - Lox_Sample_2.2 | ecosystem: Environmental > Terrestrial > Soil > Wetlands | place: USA... | reverse complement strand
TTCGCGGCGGGCGACGAGGACTTCACCCCGCTCGGCGAGCCGGACGTCACCGAGCACCCCCGTCCAGGCGAAGTCATCTACACGGACGCGAAGTCGGTGCTCACCAGGCACTGGAATCACAGGGACGCCGACCGCACCAAAGTCACCCGGGACAGCGCCCGCATCGTATTCCTGCTAGAAACGACGGCCGCAGAGGCCTTCGCGGCCGCAGTAGACGCCGCCGCGCAAGACCTGGCGACCCGCCTGCAAGCCCGCGCGCAAACGGTAACCACCCACTACCTAACCCCAGCCACACCAGCAACTCCGCTGTAACGGCTGGGCAGCCGGGCGGATAAGCGGAAGGGTTATCGGAGCTGGAGGTCGGATAACCCTTCCGGCTAACCGCCTTCGTCGCCGCGAGGCGACCGGTCCGTTACTTGTGTGGCGTGAACCAGGTAGCGCAGCTGCCTGAACGCGAGCCTTTGACCACACGCACGCTTACCACGACCTTGTAGCCCGGTGTCGCGCCGCTGATGTAGTACGCGATGCTCGCGTTCCCCTTCGCGCCGGTCTTGCCCGTGTGCTTGCGGTTGACCGTCTTGTAGTGGGCGACGGTGGTAACCCCGGCGTACGCGGCAGAATGCACGCGCACGTACGTCGTGGTGTAGTCGGCTGGATAGTAGTTACTCATCGACGCCTGGCACGGCAATGGCGAGCTGGCCGGAGCGGCACTGGCCGTCGTGGCCGCCCAGACCGGAGCCGCGAGCACGGCTGCCGCCACGGCTGGAGCGAGAAGAATAGAGCTTCGATTCATGCCGTCCACCGTACTTGTTGAGGATTTGGGTCAGCCGCCCACCTGCAGGCCAAGCCAGAGCGCGACAACGCACAACAAGAGCCCCGGCACCACCGTGAGAACCCCCAGCCGCGTGAATTCGCCGAGCGACACGTCCGACCCGTGCGCCCGGATCACCCGCCGCCACAGCAGCGTCGCCAGCGACCCTGTGTAGGTCAGGTTCGGCCCGATGTTGACGCCCATCAGCACGGCGAGCACGGCGCCCGCGCCCGACGGGGCGGCCAGCGGCAGCAGCACGAGCACCGCCGGCAGGTTGTTCACCAGGTTCGCGAGCACCGCCGCCAGCGCCGCGATCGCGAGCAGCGCCGGCAGCGACGTCCCCGACGGCACGACTGGCCGCAGCGCGGACCCAAGCCCGTTGTCGACGACCGCCGCGACCACGACTCCCAGCCCCAGCACGAACAGCAGGAACGGCACGTCAGCGCTGCGCGCCACGGCGGCCAGCGTGGTCTCGCGACGCGCCAGCGCGCGCACGCCAAGCACGATCGCCCCGCCGAGCGCGGCCCAGGCGGGGTTGGCGCCGGCCGCCGACGCGACTACGAACCCGCACAGCGTCAGCCCGACGACAACCAGCGTGAACACCGGCATCTCGGGCATCTCCGCATCGCCACCGACGCCGTCCGTCGCCACATCAGCGGCAGCCGGCGCCCCGCTACCAAGCTGCCCTCCGTCACCCAACTGCCCCCCAGCGCCGGGCGACCCCGCGACGGCGCCGCGCCCACCGCGAGCATCCCCGCCCCCGTCGTCCGCACCAACCCGGCCGCCAACGCCCCCGCCCCGGGCACCCCCACCCCCACCCCCACCCCCGTCGTCGGCACCGATCCATCCGTCCGCACCAACCCCGCCGCCAGCGCCCCCGTCCCGAGCACCCCCAGCGCGCACAGGCACCGGCAGCGATGCCGCCGCGCCCAGGTCCGCCGCGAAAAACCGCCGCAGCACCGCGTACTCTACGCCGATCGCGACCGCCCACGGCAGCGCCATCAGCGCCGCGAACGCGCCGAACGACAGCCCGCTCACCGCGAACGCCAGCAGATTCGTGAGGTTGGAGACCGGCAGCAGCAGCGACGCCGAGTTGGCGAGGTGCCCGCACGCGTACGCGTGCGGCCGCGCCCGTACCCGGGTCCGCGCCGCCGCGGCCAGCACCACCGGGGTCAGCAGCACCACGGTGGCGTCGAGCGACAGCACCGCCGTCGTCACCGACGCGATCGCGAAAACCCGTGTGAGCAGCCGCCGGCCAGACCCGCCGACGTCACCGCGCGCCAGCCACGCACCGCACGCGCGGAAGAGCCCGTCGTCGTCGCACAGCTTCGCCAGCACAAGGACGCAGGCCAGGAACCCGACCACCGGCGCGAGCCGCCGCACCTCCGCCAGCGCCGCGTGCGCGGTGACCGCCCCGACGCAGGCCACGAGCGCCGCGGCCGGCACGGCCGCGACCGCCTCCGGCAGCCCCCGCGGCCGCCGCGCCGCCCACGCCAGGACAACGGCGAGGGCCGCGACCGCGATCGCTTCCGCGTAACCATGCACGTCCGTATTCCAGTCCTCTTTCATTTCCCCCGAACGGCCGGGCCCGGCACTCCCGTGACACCCATCTGCCCCGCGTGGCCGACGCCATTGCCGTTCGGGATATCGGTTTTGAATAATTCCCGTAGGCACAATGTGACTACAAGAATCCCGCATCTACCTCGTGGTTCGGCCATAAACGCGCGCGCGTAACATTGCGTAACCCAGTCTGGTAGCGCTATCCCCGGACGGTGTAAGTTCGCCAGCGAGAGCCGTAGCAGCGGAGGTTTTATGAGCATTCTGGGCACGCGGGTGATCCGGACGGAGGACCCGCGGCTGTTGACTGCCGGCGGCGTCTACGTCGACGACGTGCGGGAACCTGAGCTTGATGGAGCGGCGCGGGCCACGTTCGTGCGTTCGACGGTGGCGCATGCCCTCATTACCGGTATCGACGCCTCGGCGGCGCTCGAGCAGCCGGGTGTTATCGCGGTGCTGACCGCGGCGGACATGACCGACCTGCCGCCACCCCCGCCGCCGGGGGAATTCGACCCGGACGCGCCGCCGTCCGAGGCACCCGTCCCGCTCGGCGGGGTGTGGGGCGAGCCGCTGCTCGCGATCGACCGCGTGCGGTTCGTCGGTGAGCCTGTGGCGATCGTGCTGACCGACAGCACGTACCAGGGCGAGGACGCGGCCGAACTGGTCAGCGTCGACTACGCGCCGCTGCCCGCGGTGGCCTCGATCGACGCGGCGCTGGCGGATGAGAGCCTGCTGTTCCCTGACGCGGGCACCAACCTGTGCCAGAAGGGCGGCCACGACACCAGCGACGAGTCCATCTTCGACGACTGTGAGATCGTCGTCGAGGGTGACATCGTCAACCAGCGGGTCGCGTGCCTGCCGATGGAGGGCCGGTCGACCGCCGCGGCGTGGCGTGACGGAAAGCTCTCCGTCTGGGCGAGCTCGCAGAACGCGCAGATCGCGCGGTTCATCCTGACGGCGATCGGGCTGCCGCCGGACGCGATCCGGGTGGTCGCGCCCGATGTCGGCGGCGGGTTCGGCGCCAAGATCGGCGTCGACAGGGAATCGATCATCGTCGCCTGGGCCGCCAAGCACGTCGGCCGGCCGGTGCGCTGGGTGGAGACCCGCAACGAGAACCTGACGGCGATGACGCAGGGCCGCGCCCAGCGCCACCACATCAAGATCGGCGGCACCCGCGACGGGCACATCAAGGCGTACCGCCTTAACGTGCTCCAGGACACCGGCGCGTACGCCCGGATGGGCGGGTTCCTGCCGAGCCTGACCGTGCTGATGGCGCCGGGCGTGTACGACATCCCGGCCGTGCAGGCCGACTACAAGGTGGTCGTCACCGACGCGACGCCGATCGCCGCCTACCGCGGCGCCGGCCGCCCCGAGGCCGCGGCCACGATCGAGCGGGCGGTGGACTGGTTCGCCGCGGAGGCGGGCCTGGACCCGGCCGACGTGCGCAAGCTCAACTTCATCCAGCCCGACCAGTTCCCGTTCGTCACCAAGACGGGCGCGCCCTACGACTCCGGCCAGTACGAGGCCGCCTTGGACAAGGTCCTCGCGAGGGCCGGCTACGAGCAGCTGCGGGCCGAGCAGGCGCGCCGCCGGGAATCCGGCGACGTCAAGCAGCTCGGCATCGGGCTGGCCAGCTACGTCGAGGTCACCGCGGGCGACGCCGCCGCCGGAGAGACGTGCAAGCTCGAGGTGCACTCCGACGGCACCGCGACGGTGTACACGGGCAGCTCGGCGCACGGCCAGGGCCACCACACGGCGTTCGCCATGCTGGTCCAGTCCGAGCTCGGCATCCCGATGGACAAGGTCGAGGTCATCCACGGCGACACCGACCTGATCCCGGACGGCGTGGGCACCTACGCCTCGCGCTCGCTGCAGCTCGGCGGCTCCGCCGTGCACAAGGCGGCGATCGAGGTCAAGGACGAGGCGGCCAAGAAGGCAGCCTCGCTGTTCGAGGCGGCGGAAGCCGACATCGAGCTCGACGCGAACACCGGCCTGTGGCAGGTCCGCGGCGACCCCGACAAGTCGCTCACCTGGGCGGCGGTGGCGTCAGAGGCCGAAGGCGGCACGCTGATGGCATTCGTCCGGTTCACGCAGACGATGCCGACGTTCCCGTTCGGCTCGCAGCTGTCCCTCGTCGAAGTCGACACGGAGACCGGCAAGGTGACGTTGCTCCGGCACGTCACCGCCGACGACGCCGGCCCGGTGCTGAACCCGGTGCTGATGGAGGGCCAGCGGCACGGCGGCATCGCGCAGGGCGCCGCGCAGGCACTGTGCGAAGAGGTGCTCTACGACGCGGACGGCAACCCGCTGACGTCCACGCTCGCGGACTACGGCGCGATCACGGCGGCCGAGCTGCCCAGCTTCGAGCTGGAGACAAGCGAGACGCCGACCACGCTGAACCCGCTGGGCGTCAAGGGCATCGGCGAGGCCGGCACGATCGGGGCCACCCCGGCGGTGCAGAACGCCGTCGTCGACGCCGTATCTCACCTCGGTGTCCGGCACATCGACATGCCCCTGACGCCGGAACGTGTATGGACCGCTATCCAGAAGGCGAGCGCGAAGTGAAGGTCGAACTGACCGTCAACGGCAAGGACATCACCGCGGACGTCGAGGACCGCATGCTGCTCGTGCACTTCCTGCGCGACGTGGCGAACCTCACCGCGACCAACATCGGCTGCGAGACGACGTCCTGCGGCGCCTGCACGGTGCTGCTCGACGGCGAGTCGGTCAAGTCGTGCACGGTGCTCGCCGCGCAGGCGGACGGGCGCTCGGTGACCACGCTCGAGGGGCTGGCGTCTGACTCGGGGGAGATGCACCCCGTGCAGAAGGCCTTCCACGAAGAGCACGGGCTGCAGTGCGGTTACTGCACGCCTGGCATGGTCATGGCGATCGTCTCCCTGCTCGAGGAGAACCCGTCGCCGACAGAGGAGCAGGTGCGCGCCGGGCTCGAGGGCAACATCTGCCGCTGCACTGGTTACCACAACATCGTGCGGGCGGCGCTGTCCGCGGCCGCCAACGGAGGGAACTCGTGATACCGCCCGCATTCACCTACGTGCGCGCCTCGTCGGTCGACGACGCGCTCGGGCTCGCGGCCGAGCACGGCGAGGACGCCAAGTACCTGGCCGGCGGGCACTCGCTGCTGCCGCTGATGAAGCTGCGGTTCGCCTCGCCCGCGGTGCTCATCGACCTGGGCCGGGTCGGCGAGCTGTCGTACATCCGCGACGAGGGTACGCACGTCGCCATCGGCGCGCTGACCAGGCACCACGACGTCGAGCACTCGACGGTCCTTGCGTCGGAGATCCCCCTGCTCGCCCACACGGCGGGCCAGGTGGGCGACCCGCAGATCCGGCACCGCGGCACGATCGGCGGCTCGGTGGCGCACGGTGACGCGGCCTCCGACCTGCCAGCGGCTTTGCTCGCGCTGGACGCCACGTTCGTGGTCCGCGGCCAGTCGGGCACCCGGTCTGTTCCGGCTGCCGAGTTCTTCAAGGGCATCTTCGAGACCGCCCTTGAGCCCGGCGAACTGCTGACCGAGATCCAGGTGCCCAAGCCTGCCGCGCCCGCCGCGTGGTCGTTCCAGAAGTTCACCAAGCGGGCGATCGACTGGGCGATCGTCGGCGTGGCCGTCCAGGGGCACGCGATCGCGCTGGTCAACATGGGCTCCGTGCCCATGCGGGCCGCCGCGGCCGAAGCCGCGCTCGCGTCCGGCGCGTCGGTCTCCGACGCGGCCGCGCTAGCGGCCGAGGGCACCTCGGCAGGCTCCGACATCCACGCGAGCAAGGAGTTCCGCGAGCACCTGGCCCGCGTCCTGGTCAAGCGCGCCCTAGACGAGGCCGCCGCGCGCTCGTAGCCCGCTGCGATTCCTGTCGCCCGCCCACGTCAACGCAGACGCGGGCGGGCGACTGCTTTCCCCGCAACCCTGCCCGGCGCAGGCTTCTCCGCTCAAGACCCTCCCTGGCGCAGGCTTTTCCCGCAACCCTGCCCGGCGCAGGCTTCTCCGCTCAAGACCCTCCCTGGCGCAGGCTTCTCCGCTCAAGACCCTCTGCTGGGCGTGAGCCTCTCGCCCACTCCATCTCTGCCTCTGCCTCTCACGCCTCTAAAGTCACTATTGCCCCGCAGGTCCCGCTGCCCCACGGCCCACGTGTCTCCGGCGCCACCCCTGTCACGTGCCCGGGGAAATGTTTGACTTAACTGTCGTCCTGACGACAGTTAAGTCAAACATTTCAGCTAAGTGATCTTTGGTGTCGCCGCGCGACGCCCCCTCCCCAGGAGGTGCTCGGCCTCCGCCTCCGCTCACTCCCCGACGCGAACTCGAGCCTTCGCAAGGGCCGGGCGTGGCGCGCGGTGCGCGCATTGACCGACAATGGGTTTGTGAAGATGCGCGGCGCGGCGATCACGCGGCCGTTCCGGTACCCGGCGCGGTGGCTGTCGTTCCTCGCGGGCGGGTTGACCCCCATCCTGCTGTTTCCCAACCCCAGCCTGTCGTACCTGGCCTGGTTCGCGCTCGTTCCTGGCATGGTGCTGTTCATTCGCGCCGGCTCGGTGCGCGAGGCAGTGGCACGCGGCTGGTGGTTCGGGGCCGCCTACCTGATCGCCATGCTGTACTGGATGGCGGCCGAGCTCGGACCCGGGCTGCTGCTGCTCGGCGCGGTCATGGGCTGGATGTGGTCGCCGTTCGCGGTGTCGTCCAGGCAGCTGCTGCGCCCGCCACTCTCCTGGCGCCGGTTCGCGGGCGCGCTCGTAGTGGTGCCGAGCTGCTGGCTGATCCCGGAGTGGATCCGCTCCTACCAGGGACTCGGCGGACCCTGGGACCTGTACGGCGCGTCGCAGTGGCAGCACCCGGCCGTGCTCGCGCTCGCGGCCGTCGGGGGAGTGTGGCTGGTCAGCGTCGCCCTCGTGCTGGCCAACGTCGCGATCGTGATCCTCGTGGGCGCGATACGGCCGTCGGTCCTCGTCCCAGGCGCCCCGGCGCCGCGGCACCGGATCGCGCTCGCGGCCGGGGGCGCCGCCGCGCTCGTCGCCGCCGCTGGCTCCGGGCCGCTCGCGTTCGCGCTCACGTCGCCTTTCCCCGCGGTCAGGTCGGTCACCGTCGCCATGGTGCAGCCGGGTGTGGTGGACAACGCGCAACGGGTGGACGCCAGCGAGCGGCTGACCGATCAGCTCAGCGAGGGCGGCACGCTCGGCGGGGTCAAGCCCGACCTGATCGTCTGGGGCGAGAGCAGCATCGCGGACGACCTCACCGGCACCACGGCGGCCGACCGCGGGCTGCTGCGCCAGATCGAGGCGCTGTCCGCGCGGGACGGAGCCGAGATCCTGGTCAGCCAGGACACGACACCGCCCGGGAAGGGCCATGAGAAATGGGCGGTGCTCGTCAGCCCGGCGGGCGTCGAGGGGATCTACGTCAAGACCCGGCTGGTGCCGCTCGGCGAGTACATCCCGTTCCGGCAGCAGCTGGGCTGGCTCACCAAGATCAGCAAGGCGGCCTCGTCGAACATGGTGGCCGGGAGTGGCGCGCACCTGCTGCACGCCGTCGACCGTGCCGGGCGCCCGCTCCCGATCGGCGTGCTGACCTGCTTCGAGTCGGCGTTCCCCGACATGTCCCGGGTCGACGCGGACCTCGGCGCCCAGCTGATCGTCTACCAGTCCTCGACCTCCACGTTCCAGGGCACCTGGGGGCCCGAGCAGCACGCGTCGCTCGGGGCGCTGCGCGCCGCCGAGACCGGCCGCCCGGTGGTGCAGGCCGCGCTGACCGGTGACACGGTGGCGTTCGACGCGCGCGGCAGGCAGCTGGCGTGGATGGGACAGTCAAGCAGCGGCGTGGTGACGGTCCGGCTCGCGCTCCCGGACGCGGCCGCCAAGACCTTCTACGACCAGGCAGGGGACTACGTCATGTGGACCGGCGTCGCCGTCACCGCCCTCGCCGCGCTGGTCATGCTCGGACGCCGGCGAGGTTTTCTAGGCGGCAGCCCTGGAATCTGCGGTGGTCGTACGGCAGAATATGACACAGACACCGGCCAACCTGTGCGAAGTTTATTCGAAGCAGGTGCCGCCATACGAGGCCGCTGGGGAAGGCGAACCTCGTCTTAGGGAGGCACGGTGTCGGTTTACGGCGTATTGCAGGTCCATTCGGCGCCCCCTGCGCTCTGCCCGCACATTGAGTGGGCAGTGGCGGGGACCGTCGGGATGACTGTCAGCATGCCCTGGGTCAGCCAGCCCGCGGCCCCAGGGTCTCTTCGTGCTGAGCTGACCTGGCAGGGTCGGCCGGGCACGGCGGGCGCGATCACGTCGGCGCTGGCCGGATGGAACCGGCTGCGCTTCGAGGTGACCGAGGATGCCTCACCCGGGTGCGACGCTGTGCGCTACAGCTACACGCCGAACCTGGGCCTGTTCTCCGCGGCGACAAGCGCCAACGGCGACATCATGGTCCCCGAGGGCCGGCTGCGCGCCGCGGTGTCGCTCGCGGCGGCCGGCGGCTCGGTGCTCGAGGCGGAACTGCAGCGCCTGCTCGGCACCCCGTGGGACCACGAACTCGAGCCGTTCCGCCGCGCCAGCGACGGCGCGCCGGTCCGCTGGCTCAACGCCACCGGCTGAGCATGGCCCCGTTCTCCGCCGCGGACATGCCCGACCAGTCCGGCCGGACGGCGATCGTGACCGGCGCCAACAGCGGCATCGGGCGTGAGACCGCCCGTGCGCTCGCCGCCGCTGGCGCCCGCGTCGTGCTCGCGGTGCGCGACGCGAAGAAGGGCGAGACGGCCGCGGCCGGCATGCCCGGCACGCACGAGGTCCGCGAACTCGACCTGGCGAGCCTGGATTCCGTGCGCGTGTTCGCCGCGGCCTGGGACGGCGAGATCAGCCTGCTCATCAACAACGCCGGGGTGATGATCCCGCCGCTGACCCGCACGGCAGACGGGTTCGAGTCCCAGTTCGGCACGAACCACCTCGGCCACTTCGCACTGACGAACCTCCTGCTCAAGCACGTGACCGGCCGCGTCGTCACCGTGTCCTCCGATGTCGCCAGGATGGGCCGGGTCGACTTCACCGACCTGAACTGGGAGCGCAGGCGCTACCGGCCCTGGCGGGCCTACGCCCAGTCGAAACTGGCCAACCTGCTGTTCACCGCCGAACTGCAGCGCCGCCTATCCGCCGCGGGATCGCCGGTGCTCGCGAACGCGGCGCACCCCGGCTACGCGGCGACCAACCTGCAGACCCGCAGCCAGCGCCGCTCGATGGACTTCCTCATGGGCACGGTCGGCAACCGGCTGTTCGCCCAGGATCCGGCGGGCGGCGCGCTGCCGACCCTGTACGCCGCCGTCGCCGACATGCCCGGCAACAGCTTCGCCGGACCGGGCGGGTTCGCCGGCCTGCGCGGCGCGCCCAAACTCGTGCAGCGCTCGGCCGCCGCGCGGGACCCCGAAAGCGCCGCCCGCCTGTGGACGGCCTCCGAAGAACTCACAGGCGTCAGCTTCCCGCTATGAGCGGGCGCGGCAAGAGCCGCCACAATAGGGCCATGCCAGTGTGCTTTGCCGCTTGCCGCAGGCCTGCCAGAGGACCGCGGTGAGCGCCGCGACGCGTGTGTCCGACCAGGGAACCCACTGGACCGTGGCAGATCCGAAGCGCCTCGCCACCTCCATCAGGCTGCGGGCGGTGCGGATGGTGGCGACGCAGGGGTTGGGGTACCTGGGGCAGGCGCTGTCGTCGGCCGAACAGGTAGCCGCGCTGTTCGCTGTCATGCGGCCCGGCCGCGACCGGCTCGTCTGCTCGCCGGGCCACTACGTGATCGGGATCTTCGCCGCCGCCGCAGAACTCGGCCTGCTGTCCGAGGAAGAGGTCAGCATGTACGGCCAGAACGGCTCGCCGGTCGAGGCGATCGGCACCGAGCGCTCGCCGGTCGCGGATTACGTCTGCGGCTCACTCGGCCAGGGCCTGAGCGCCGCGGCCGGCTTCGCGCTGTCCGACCGGCTGCGTGACCAGGACCGGCGGACGTTCGCGATGGTCAGCGACGGCGAGCTTGAGGAGGGCCAGGTGTGGGAGGCTGCGATGTTCGCCGCGCACCATCGGCTGTCCCGGCTGACCGTGCTGCTCGACGCCAACAACTCCCAGGTGGACGGCCCGGTGGACACGATCACCACGATCGAGCCGATCGCGGCGAAGTGGATGGCGTTCGGCTGGGACGCCGTCGATCTCGACGGCCACGACGTAGGTGCCGTGATCCAGGCACTCGCCGGAACAGGCCAGGGGAACCGACCCCGCGTTCTGATCAACCGGACGTCCACCACTCACGGCCTGCGGTGCCTCCCCCCGGACGCGGACGGGCACTTCATCAAGCTGCCACCGGACCTCGCGGCACGGGCCGAGGCCGAGCTCATGGCCAGGCTGGCGGCGCGCGATGCCTGACCTGAACGAGCCGCCGTACCCGACCGTGCTCAAGCCATACGGCCAGTCGCTCGTCGACCTGGCCCGCCAGCGGGACGACATCGTCTGCCTGACCGGCGACCTCACCAGGCAGTGCGAGATCGACCTGTTCGCCGAGGCCTTCCCCGAGCGGTTCATCCACGCCGGCATGGCCGAGGCCAACATGATGGGCATCGCGGGCGCCCTCGCCAGGGAGGGCCACATCCCGTTCGTGCACACCTTCGGCGTGTTCGCGACGCGGCGCCCGCTCGACCAGATCGTCAACGCGATCGCGTTCCCGCGGCTCAAGGTGCGGATCATGGGGTTCATGCCGGGCGTGTCCAGCCCGGGCGGCCCGAGCCACCAGGCGATCGACGATGTGGCGCTCATGCGCGCCCTGCCCGGGATGACGGTGCTCGACGTGGCCGACGCGGTGGAGGTGCGGCAGGTCGCGGCGACGATCGTGGACATCGACGGGCCGGTCTACGTGCGGCTGAAGCGGGGGGAGATCCCGGTGATGTTCGGCGACGATCACCGGCTGCGGCTGGACCGCGCCGACGTCCTCACCGGCGGCCAGGGCAGGGACGTGGCGCTGCTCGCCAGTGGCATGATGCTCGCGCCCGCGCTGGCGGCCGCGAAACTGCTGGAGAGCCACGGCGTGTCCGTCCGCGTCGTGAACGTGCCTGTCATCAAGCCGCTTGACACCGCCACGGTGCTCGAGGTGGCGCGGGCGGCCAAGGTGGTCGTCACGGCGGAGAACCACACGATCGTGGGCGGCCTCGGCTCGGCCGTCGCCGAGACGCTCGCAGAGGCGGGCCTCGGCCGGCCGCTGCGCCGGATCGGGCTGCGCGACACGTACGCCGAGGGCGCGCTGACCGCTCCGTACCTGTTCGACAAGTACGGCCTGTCCACTCAGGCCGTCATCGACGTGGCGTGGACGGCGCTCGGCCGGGGTGGTCGCGGTCCCGTCGCGGAGATCGCCCCCGCCCCGCCCGGCGAGTACTCGCCGGTCTGACTCGGGGCGTGCGCCTGCCCGCGACCCTTGCCGGCCCGCATCGCCGCCATCGCCCCGCGGCGCGCGCCTGCCCCCGCCATCGCACCATCGGCCACAACAGCCCCCGGCGCCCACTTGGCGTACTTTGTGACGTTTTCCTGCCCCAATATGCCCGAAATGTCCATACGAAAAGTACGCCAAGTCAATCTCGCGGGACTCCCGCGTGCACCACCACCCAGACCGCGTGCACGAAATCGTCCGTCGTGTTCCAGTACTCGTGCGGCGTCGAGGAGTCGAAGACGATCGAGTCGCCCGGGTTCAGCTCGTACGTCTCGAAGCCCACGTTCGCGCGCAGGGTCCCGCTCAGGATCAGGCCGTACTCGCGCCCCTCGTGCCGCAGCGGCCGGCGCTCGTCGGTGGAGTGCCCGCCGGGGGAGTAGATCACTTCGAGGAAGTCGGTGAGCTCGTCCGCCCCAGGCGTCAGCCGCTCCCAGCGCACGCCGCTGGCCAGGTCGATGATCCGCCGGTCGCATCCCCGCTGCACCACGCCGTCCGAACGCTCGGTGCTCACCCCCCCGCGGACCACCACGGGAACCTCACCGCGGAAGGCGCCGGGAACGCCGGCGACACCACCACCGGGAAGAGCGACGGCAGCGGCGTGGGCAACGGCGACAGGGGCGGCAAACCCAGCGGGGACACCAGCGTCCCCGGCACCGCCAGCCGGCCCCGCGGCCACCGCGACCGTGCCGAACAGCAAGTAGTCAAGCGAGCAGTTAAGCTCGCTGGCCACCGAGTACAGCACGCCCACGGACGGCATTGACAGTCCGCGCTCGACTTGGGAGATCAGGCTCGCCGAGCAGCCGACGCGCCGGGCGAGTTCCCGCACCGACACGCCGCGGCTCTCCCGCACCAGCCGAAGCCGTGGCCCGAGCCCCGTGCCGGGATCCAATTCTGTCGCCATAGCGGCCCGCCCGCGTGGGTAGTGGGTAGTGGGTACTCCGTACAGAGACCGCACACGTTCCCGTTAACTTACACTACACAGCGGCGGCCGCCACCTGGCCGACCGTCCAGGGTCCGCCCAGCCACCGGCAAAGGCTTGACATCGCACCGCGCCACCCTTGACAGTGTGACTGCACAAAGCGTCCAATGGTGCTGAACAGGAGGGCCTGATGGCCGCACCGTCACTTCCCCTCGCGCCCGCCCCGGGCCGGATGAACGTCGACTTCGAGGAACGCGTGGATTTCGCGCGCCTGCGCGCCCACCGGCTGGACCGGGCGATGAAGGCCATGGAACAGGCCGGCCTCGGCGCCCTGCTCGTGTTCGACAACAACAACATCCGGTACCTGACCGCGGTCGCGATCGGCGAGTGGACAAGGGACAAGCTCTGCCGGTACGCGCTCTACACGCGGACGGGCGAGCTGATCTTGTGGGACTTCGGCTCGGCCGCCGTGCACCACCGGCTGTACTGCCCCTGGCTGAAGCCGGAGAACTGCATCGCCGCCTACTCCACGATGCGCGGCGCCTCCCCGCCCGCGTCAGGCCTGACGGGCAAGCAGGTCGCCGAGATCAAGGACCGCCTCAAAGCCGCGGGCGTCGAGAACGAGCCGATCGGCATCGACTTCGCCGAAACCCCCACCTTCTTCGAGCTCATCAAGCAGGGCCTTGACATCCGCGACGGCCAGCAGGTCATGCTCGACGCCCGCGAGATCAAGTCGCGGGACGAGATCTCGCTGCTCGCGATCGCCGCCGCCATGGTGGACGGCACCTACCAGGACATCGCCGAGGCGCTCAAGCCCGGGGTGCGGGAAAACGAGATCGTCGCGCTGGCGAACAAGCGGCTGTACGAGATGGGCTCCGACGACGTCGAGTCGATCAACGCGGTCTCCGGCGAGCGCTGCAACCCCCACCCGCACAACTTCTCCGACCGCATGATCCGCCCCGGCGAGCAAGCGTTCTTCGACATCATGCACTCCTATAACGGCTATCGCACTTGCTACTACCGGTGCTTCGTCGTCGGCCGGGCGAGCCAGCCGCAACTAGACGCCTACAAGAGAGCCCGCGAGTGGATGGACGCCGCCATCGACATGATCAAGCCCGGCGTGTCCACCGACCAGGTAGCCCGCCTGTGGCCCACGGCGCAAGACATCGGCCTGGAAGACGAGAAGACGGCGTTCGGCCTGCAGTTCGGCCATGGCCTCGGCCTCGCGCTGCACGAGCGCCCGATCATCTCCCGGCTGGTCAGCCTGGACGCGCCGCTGGAGATCAGGGAGGGCATGGTGTTCGCCCTCGAGACGTACTGCCCGGCGACCGACGGCCGCTCGGCCGCGCGCATCGAGGAAGAGGTGGTGGTCGGCCGCACCGGCCTTGAGATCCTCACCAAGTTCCCGGCGCAGGAACTCTACGTCACGAACCCGTACTGATAGGGGACGGAAACATGTCAGATCTTCCCTGTTGGCACAAACCAGCCGGCCTCCCGGCGCAGGCGCAGCTCGAGCTA
>Ga0335073_10008697_pt1 | contig 14251 bp, 11 predicted proteins | sample Lox_Sample_22_FD_207093 | JGI IMG/M metagenome (GOLD analysis project Ga0335073, IMG submission 207093) | Soil microbial communities from Loxahatchee National Wildlife Refuge, Florida, United States - Lox_Sample_2.2 | ecosystem: Environmental > Terrestrial > Soil > Wetlands | place: USA... | reverse complement strand
GCGAATTCGGTGATCTCATCGGCTTCGGCGATGTCGGGAGCGCCGATCCGGGTCAGCGTCGTGAGGGCCCCGTCGCGGGTCAGTCCCGGCTCCATGTCGGCGACGTAGATGTCGGCCGGCTCGCCTTTTTCACGCTGCTGGCTGAAGAATTCGCCCAGCCCCAGCGGCTCGGCGCGGGACAGGAAGGCGACCGTGTAGCCGTTGCGGCTCAGCCGCGGGACGAAGTCTCCGGCGGTGCCTTTGGCTTCACCCCTTGCGCTCCAGATGCCGCTGTCGCCGTTGGCCGGTTCCGATTCCTCGGGGTGGGTCGCGAACGGCCCCGCGCACGGATCGCTCGGCGACGGGTGTTCGGGGAGCACCGTCTGGCCCGAGCCCAGGCAGTCCGGGTTGGACGGGTCCGAGCCACCGGTGACCCGCTCGGTCGACGTTTCCGGGCCGGAGATCCGGCGCCACAGCGGCTCGGTGTATTCCGTCAACGGCGCTTCTCCGGACAGCGTGGGAGCCTGCAGGCCGACGTTGACGCCCATCCAGGCGACGGTGGTGCCGTCGGCGCTGATCGACGCTCCCGGCGGGCGCTGTTCGATCCACTTGCTGTATTCGGGGTCCCGCTGGGGGAACTTCGAGCGATCGCCGTACACGGCGCCGGTGCCCCCGGCCCACACCGGGCGGTCGCTCGTCTGCCCGCTGGCGGGGTCGTATTCGCCGCTCACGAGGATCGTTTCCCTCGCGGCGACGCGGCGGACCGCCACCTGCAGCGCGGGCGTTTCGGGGCCGGCGAGGTTCGAGGGGGCCGTGGTCACGAAGGCGACCTCCTGGCCGTCGGCGGAGATCGCCGACCCGGCGGCCGCCACCGAGCCGAGTTCGGTTCCCGCACCCGAGTAGCTGAGCGGTTCGTCGCCGCCGTCGACGGCCGAGGCGACCGTGAACGCTTCCGCTTCGCCCGGCTGGCGTTCCATGTCGCGGACGAAGACGTTCTCGGGCCCGGGCGGCCCCGCGGACGCGGACGCGGGCGGTTCGTCGTCCAGCCCCCGGGTGTCTTCGGCCAGCTCGGCTTCGCTCTGGTTGCTGGTGAAGCTCACGTAGCGCCCTTCGGCGCTCACCGACGGCAGCAGCGCGTCCCCGCCGGCCACCTGCTGGATCGCCCTCGTCGCTAGGTTCACGCGCCAGATCCCGCTCACACCGCCGACCGCGCCGTCGAACACGAGGTACGAGCCGTCGGAGCAGATCACGCTGTCGTGCGCGTATTCGGCCTGCTGGAGCCCTTCTCCACCGAGGCTGCCGGCGGACACGAGCCCGATCGGCCCGAAGATGTCGGCCCTCGCTGGTGCCGTCCCGCCCGCGAACACGAGCACGAGCGCCACCGCGAGGCGCGGGCGGACGAGCTTCACGGCACCCTCACCCAGCGGCGCACGGTGCCGCCGTTGCCGAGGCGGTCGCGGCTGCGGACCGTGACCAGGTACACGCCCGCGTGGGGGTAGCGGTGACGGAGGCGCAGGCGCCCGTGGCCCGTGGAGCCGTCGCCGAAGCTGACGCTCACGGACGACTTGGCGACGCCGTCGTAGGGGTCGCTGACGAGCACCGACAGGCTCTGGCCGCGACGCGTGCTGATCTTCACCCGCGGGGGCACACCGGCGATCAGCAGCGTGTCGGGAGCGCTGAGGGTGGACTGGCCGTCGCGGTCGACGGCCAGGACCTGCAGCCGATGGCGACCGGAGGACAGGCCCCGTGGATCGACGTTGGCCGTGAGCTGGTTGCCCTGGAAGTAGCCCTGGGCGTGCCCGTCGAGCACCAGCCGGTAGGTGAGCGGACCGTCGGCGCTGGTGGACGGGAGCCAGGCGACCTTGGCCTGACCGGGTTTCACCCACACTTTCGGGACCGTCACCACGAACGGCTCGGGCGGCGCGGTGGCCTGGGCCGCGACGATCGCGGCGTCACCGAACTCGCCCTGGCGGAAGGCCACGATCCCGTCGCCGAGCCCCGAGCGCCCGACCGACAGTTCGTCGACTTCGCCCCCGGCCCCGCCGGAGACGAGCGCGGTCTGGACCGACCCTTCAGGGAAGTCCTCCCGGATCGCCACCGCGGGGTGGTGCGGCGACTCTTCGCTGGGCCACGCCGCCACGCCTCCCCCGAGCGGGTCGAGGACGCTTACTGCGAACGGTTCGGGACCCGCGAACGGCGGTCCCAGCTGGACCGCGGGGGACAGTTCGGAGGCGGCGCCTTCGACCATCCTCGGCATGCCGTTGGCGTCGTAGAGCAGCTGCACCCCCCGCTGTTCGTCGATGTCGATGCTGGGCGGGCCCACGGTCGCGGAGGCGCCGCCCGCGAGCCCGGGGTCGATCACGCGGGCGCCTTCGAACTCGGCGCCGTTGACCGATTCGCCGTCGGGGAGGATGTTGAGGAAGACCCGCGGCCCGGGAAGGGGCGAGCCGACGCCTGCCGGCTGGCGGTAGGCGACCTCGGCCTGGCCGAGGTGCGAGAAGGCCACGCTGGGAGCATCCGCGTCGGTGCTGAGCGGAAGCCCGTTGTAGGTCGTGGCGCTGACCGGCATCACGTAGTCGAGGGCGCCGCCGAACAGGCGCCTGGCCCAGATGCGGGCCACGCCTTCGACGTCGGGCTCCTGCCACACGACCACGCCGTTGCCGGTCGGCCCGATCGCGATCGAGGGTGCGTTTTCCGCCGTCGGGGGGCGCATCGACGAGGACGGGTTGCGGTTGATCGCACCGAGGTTCGACCAGCGCAGGCCGTCGAAGTGGGCCACGCGCACCTGCTCGACGACGTCGCCCGGTCGTAGCAGCGAGATGTTCGTCGCCAGCGGCTGCACGACCCGGTAGACCACGTCGGCCTGGCCCGTCGAGCTGACCGCCAGATCGGGGTTCGTGCCGGTGGCTTCTTCGATGTTCGAGTCGATGAAGATCGCGGGTCCGAAGCTTTCGGCGCCCGGCCCGAGCTCGGACCCGAGCAGCTCGTACACGGGTTTGCCTTCACGGGTCGCGAACGGCGTGGCCCACACGACGATCAGCTCGCCCCCGTTGGCCGCCCCGATCCGCGGCCAGCTGGCCCCGAACGGCTCTTCGGTGTCAACCTGCATCGGCGGCAGCCACTGACCGCCGATGTAGCGCGAGACGAACACGTGGGTGACGCCGTCGACGCGCTTGAGGTAGACGACCCCGCCGGTCCCGTCTTCGGCCATCGCGACCCCGCCGAAGCCGACGATGTTCTGGCTCGGCCCGTCGAGCGTCGTCGCCGGCAGGATCACGGCCCGGGCGCTGCCGGCCAAGGCCGCCATAGCGAGGGCCCAGCAGGCCAGCAGGACGGGCACCTTGACGCGCCAGCTCGGGCTCATCTCGGCGGCGAGGTTAGGAAGCCGGCCGCCGCCCGGTCGCACTTCGGGGCGTTTGTTCACGAGAACTTCACGACCGCCCGCCACGCCTTGAGGCGAGTCGCACATGGCCGCTCAGGAGGTCGATTTGTTGATCGCGCCGGCGGAGAGGCTGTACGCGCAGCGGAAGTTCTCGGGGTCGTTCACCGGCTCGGAGCCGGCGAACCCACCCTGCTGGTGGTTGCTGTACACCGTCACGTACTGGAGTGATTCGGGCAGTGGGTTGGCCGGCAGCTGGAGCGGGTTGGCCTGGCCCTGGCGGGGGTCGCCCGTGGCCCCTTCGCTGACGCCCTCGAATCCGGCCGCGGCGGCGCCACCTTCGGTGGTGATCAGGGACGAGCTCATCTCACGTTCGTCTTTGAGCCCGCGTGTCGGGTCGAGGTCGATCGTGGCCGTCAGCTGCGAGTCGTGGATGGTCGACTCGAGCTTCACCCGTTCGGCCGCCCCGAGCAGTTCCGAGGCCGACGGCAGCCACCCGCCCGCTTTCTGGCACGTCTTGCTGGCGAAGATGAAGTTGTTCTTGCCCAAGTCTTCCTTGGTGAGGGGGTACGGCGCCGATTCCATGCAGTAGGTGCCCAGGTTGACGGTGTCGGGCGGGCAGGTGCCTTCGAGCTGGGTCGCCGTCTTGCCACCCACCTTGGAGGCTTCGTGGACTTTCGGGATCGCGGCTGCCGGGAACTTGCCGTTGTGTCCGAGCACCAGGATTCCCCCGGGGCGGGGCTTGGTTGTGACCGGGTGGCCGGACACGGCGCTGACGACCGCGTGGCGGGCGGCGTCGGCGAGGCCCGTGGTGGAGAACACCAACGCGATGCACGCCACGATCAGCGCCGGTGAGGGCCGGCGCACCCTCACGGGGTCTGCTCCGGGTCGCGCCGGGAGGAGCGGTGGCGCACCTCGCGCAGTTCCTCGAGCGACATCTCCTGGACCGTCGAGAGCACCGCGTCGAGGGCCACCCCCGACAGCGTCTCCTGCTCCAGCAGCGCGCCGGCGGTCTCCTCGACGCTGTTCCAGTTGCGTTCGAGGATCGCCGAGGCCCGCGCCTCGGCTTCGCCCACCAGGCGCTGGACCTCCTGGTCGATCAGGTTGAGCGTCTCGGGCCCGACCGACCCGAGGTCCTGCAGCGAGGCTCCGAGGAACACCTCGCCGCTCTTCTCTCCGATCGTCACCAGCCCGACGACGTCGGACATGCCGTAGGAGGTGACCATGCTGCGCGCCAGGTTGGTGGCGGCGTGGAGGTCGTCGTTGACGCTCGTGGAGGTCTGCCCGAAGGCGATCCGCTCGCCGGCGAGGCCGGCGGTGATCACGATCAGCTGGCTCTCGAGGTCGTGCGCGCTCATGATCAGCTGGTCGCGGTCGGAGAGCATGTGGGCGGCGGTGCCGAGCTGGCGCCCGCGGGCGACGATCGAGAGCTTGCGGGTGGAGGTGGCGTGGCCGAGGGACTCGGTGACGACGGCGTGGGAGGCCTCGTGGATCGAGATCAACCAGCGCTCGTGTTCGGTCAGGATGTGGTGCTTGGCCGGACCCGCCACGACGCGGTCGATCGCCTCCTCGAGCGTCGACTGGTCGATCTGGGCGCGCCCGTCGCGGACGCTCAAGAGCGCAGCCTCGTTGATCACGTTGGCGAGCTCCGCGCCGCTGAACCCCGGCGTCTCGCGGGCCACCTCCTCCAGCGAAGCATCGGGCGCCAGCGGTCGCTTGCCGCCGTGCAGGCGCAGGATCTCCAGACGCCCGTGGACGTCGGGGGTGTCGATCACGACCTGACGGTCGAAGCGACCGGGCCGCAGCAGCGCCGGGTCGAGGATGTCGGGCCGGTTGGTGGCGCCCATCACGACCAGGCCGCCGTCGCCGGCGAAGCCGTCCATCTCGACGAGGATCTGGTTGAGCGTCTGCTCGCGCTCGTCGTTGCCCTGCCCGATCCCGGCTCCACGCTTGCGGCCGGCGGCGTCGAACTCGTCGATGAAGATGATCGCGGGGGCAGCTTTGCGGGCCTTGCGGAACAGGTCTCGGACGCGGGCCGCCCCGACCCCGACGAGCGACTCGACGAAGTCCGAGCCCGACAGCGAGAAGAAGGCGGCGTCGGCTTCGCCCGCTACGGCCTTGGCCAGCAGCGTCTTGCCGGTTCCGGGGGGTCCCACCAGCAGCACGCCCTTCGGCGCCGCCGCGCCCACGCGCAGGTACTTGCTCGGGTCGGCCAGGTAGTCGCGGATCTCCCGCAGCTCGGCCACCGCTTCGCCCGCCCCGGCGACGTCGGCGAAGGTGATCTTTTCGGCCGTGCCCTTGCCCTTGCGCCGGCCCTTGCCGGTGAACTGCGAGAAGCCGGCGATCCCACCCCCGGCCCCGTCGGTCCCCATCCGCATGAACAGCGAGAACAGGCAGACCAGCAGCAGGATCGGGATCAGGAACTGGACGATGATCGTGCGCGTGGACTTCCACGCCTGCTGGTCCACCGCCAGGATCGTGCCGCTGTTCAGCAGTTCGTTGGTGAGCTGCTGGGTCTGCGCACCCGAGGACGGGTAGGAGGCCCACAGCGGCTGGGCGCCCGTGGGCACGACCGGCGTCGGCGCTTTTTTGGCCGCGCGATGGGCTTTCGAGGTCCCGCCACCGTGCGTGCTTTTCGTGGTCGCGACGACCGGCGTCGGTGGGAGCGTTCCGTCGGCCAGCAGGATCGGCGTCTGGGTGGTGGTTTTGATCTCCACCCGATCGTCGTGATCGAGCAGCAGCGCCGAGGCGACCTGGTGTTTCTTCGCCAGCTGCTGGACGGTGCTGAGCGGGATCTGGCGCCCCGCGCTGCTCGGCTGGATCGAGCCGAGCAGCAGGGCGAACGTGATCGCCAGTCCGATCGAGGCGAGCAGCAGGAACAGCGACAGCGGGTCACGGGTCAGGAACCGCCTCGTGCCGGAGGCGAAGTCCCCCAGTGTGACCAGCACGGGACTGCGTTTCTTGGCCAGCCCGCTGCGCACCGACGCCCGCTGGGCGTCCGAGCCGCGGCCGTTGCTCTGGGGCGGCTGGCTTTGGGTGGGCTGGTCTGTCATCTGGTCGCGCTCGGCGGTGGACGGTGGGCCGTGGTGGCCGGCCGGGTGTCACGGCCGCACGGTGGACTGTCAACGACGACAGGGGCTCGCGTGCTCGCCCGGACGGGTCGGCGGCCGCGCAGCGCCGTCGGTGCCAGGCCAGCCTCACACGGCCGCAGGTGAAAAGCAACTGGCGTTCACAAAAACGACACATCGGGTGGTCCGGGTCGGCGCGGGCCCACGGCAGTCCCCGCCCCGCCGTTCACAAAATATTCACAGCACCGCCGACTCCGCGCCATTGGCGTATGGGCCGGCGACCAGCTGCGTTCACAAAAACGAAACACGTGCGGCCCCTGCTCCCGCAACCCTTGGGCGCTGGGTTTGCCGTGTTGCGCTGACGACCGCATCGATCGGCGGCTTGAGCTGTTTCCCGGCTCGGCGTTCCGATGAACGCCGCCTGGAACTGAATGAACAACCTTCCACGTTACGCAAAGGAGCGAGCCTTGCGCGCCCATCGAACCCTCATCGTCTGTCTCGTTGTTGCCCTAGCGGTGGCCGTTCCGTCGGTGGCCGCCGCCCGCCGCCTGATCATCGGCGGGTCCACGTCGGTGCTGCCGCTGATGCAGAAACTGGCTGCTGCTTACCACAAGCAGTACCCGCACATCCCCGCGCCGAGCGTCAGCGGGGGTGAGTCGGACATCGGCATCAACGGGGCCGCCGAAGGGCGTTACGACATCGGTGACTCTTCACGCGACCCGATCCTCGGCGTCGACCCCAAAGGGCTCGTGTTCACGAAGATCGCCCGCGACGGCGTGTGCGTGATCACCAACAAGAGCAACACCGTCACCAACATGTCCGAGGAAACGGTCTACAAGATCTTCACCGGCACGACCCGCGACTGGAGCGAAGTTCCCGGAGCCAAAATCAGCGGGCCGATCGACCTCTTCGACCGTGACGGCGCGTCCGGTACACAGGACGCCTTCGAGCACATCTTCCTGGGTGAAACGACGAAGGTCTCTCCGAGCGCCAGCACCGAGACCTCCAACGGGCTCGAGCAGCAGGCGATCGAGGGTGACAAGCAGGCGATCGGGTTCGTCTCGTTCGCCTACACCGGTGGCACCAACGCGGTCGGCTATCAGGGCATCCCGTGCAACCTCCGCAACGCCCGGTCCGGGCAGTACGGCGGCGTGCGTAACTTCTGGGTCGTCACAAAAGGCGCCCCCAAAGGCGAAGCCCTGAAGTTCATCTCGTGGATCGTCAGCGGCAAAAAGGCGGTCGACAGCATCATCAACTCGAGCTGGATCGCCGTCCACTGAGCGCAGCCGCGGGGCAGCCGAGGGCCGGGATGGTCGCCGCGACCGCGCGGCGACCCAACCCCGAGCTGGCGGCGGCGGCCCGTTCGGACAGGCGCGCCGAGCTGCTGCTCGGCGCGCTCGCGTTCGGCGCCTTCGCGCTGATCGCCTTCATGGTCGTGACGGTCGTGCTCAAGGCATGGCCGTCGTTCTCCTACAACGGGCTGAGCTGGTTCGGGTCCGGCGGCAACGTCGAGACCGAGCTGCGGGTGATGCGCGAAGGCACCCCGCTGCCGGGCCACGGGCTCGCCTACTTCCGCGCCTGGCCGTTGATCTGGGGCACGGTCATCACCACCGTCGTGGCGGTCGTGCTCGCGCTCGTCATCTCCACGCTGGCGGCCGTGTTCCTGACCGAATTCGCCCCCGCGCGGGTGCGGCGGATCATCGAACCGGTCGTACGCCTGCTGGCCGGGGTGCCGTCGGTGATCTACGGGCTGATCGGCATCCTCGCGATCGCCCCCTGGATCAACGAACACCTGATCAGCAACAGCCGTAAGCAGTCGGTGATCTACGTGGTCCAGCTCAACGGGGCCAACCTCACGACCGCTTCGCTGATCCTGACGGTGATGATCCTGCCGATCATGATCGCGCTGTGCGCCAACGCGCTGGCGGCCGTCCCGGTCTCCTGGCGGGAGGGCTCGGCCGCGCTCGGGGTGAACCGCTGGCGCACGATCTGGCGCGTGTCGCTCCGGACCGCGTGGCCGGCGATCGCAGCCGCAACCGTGCTGGCGACCGCACGGGCGCTCGGCGAGGCCGTGATGCTGGCGATGGTCGCGGGCGGGACCGCCTTCGCCGCCAACCCGCTCGACGGCCTGACGTTCTTCTTCGAGCCGGTGAGGCCGCTGGCGGCGATGATCTTCCAGGAATCGGAGGGTCTCACGATCGCCACCCTCAGCCACACCATCTACGCGATGGCCGCCGTGCTGCTGGTGTCGGCCACGATGCTGTCGTTCGCCGGCTGGGCCGCCAAGCAGCCGATGAAGCGCTACGGGGTGCGCGCCTGATGGCGAGCGTCGCCACCTCCCCCCAGCCCGTGCCCCCGCAGGCGCTGCCGGCGCCGCGCGAACGGGTCTCCTCGTGGCCGCTGATCGACAGGATCTGCTACTGGCTGTGCTGGGTCACGGGCATCGGGCTCTGCGTGATCGCGGTCGGGATCGTCCTGTACATGTTCGTGAAGGGGATCGGCTACCTGCGCCCGGAACTGTTCGTGAAGTCGCCGTCGGCCTCGTTGCGACAGACCCAGAGCGGCGGCTTCCTGGATCCGATCATCGGGACCTTGATCGTGACCGCGATCGGCACCGCCGTGGCCGCGCCGACGGGAATAGCACTCGGGGTGTGGCTGTCGGAGTACCGCAGACCGCGTTGGCTGGCCCGCGTGGTCGGCTCCTCGATCGAAATCCTGGCCGGCGTCCCGAGCATCGTCCTGGCCCTGTTCGGGCTGCTGATCGTCTCGCAGGGCTTCCTCAGCTTCCTCTCGCAGGGCTCGCCTCAGGGCTCGCTCGGAGAGTCGTTCCTCGACGCCGGGCTGTTCATGGCGCTGCTGGCGATGCCGCTTATCGTGGCCGCCACCTACGAGGCGCTCGAACAGGTACCCAACCGCGTCCGCGAGGCCTCCTACGCGCTCGGCAAGACGCGCATCACGACGATCCGCCGCGTGCTGCTGCCCTCGATCCGGCCGAGCATGGCCGGCGGCGTGGTGCTGGGGATGGGCCGCATCATCGGCGACACCGCGATCGTGACGGTGCTCCTGGGGCTGACCCTGAAAAACGAATCCGTCGGGAGCACCCCGATCATCGGAACCCTGCGCGGCACGGGCTCGACCCTGACCAGCTACGTCTATTACAACTCCCCCGCCGGAGAGGGCAACTCGCACGAAAAGGCGTACGCGGCGGCGTTCGTGCTGCTGATGATCGTGTTGCTGCTGAACGCCATCGTCACCCGCATCACCCGCGGCTCCGAGCCGGGAGCGCGGTCGTGGTGGTCGCGGTTCTCGATCCAGGTGAGGTCGATCGCGGGCCCGTCGTCGTGAAGCACGAGAGCCGGAGGATGCAATGGACCCGCTGATGCCGCCCCCGATCCGCCGGATCGTGGTGGACCGCGATCCGAACGTCGCCCCGCCCACCGCGAGCAACGGTGGTGGTGCCGCGACAGCGCTCGCCGGCCCCCGCAAGCGCCGCCCGGCCAGCACCCCGGCGCTGGTGCAGGAGCGCATGCGGCTGGAGTCGGTGTGGCTCGCCTACGGCAGCAACTGGGTCGTGCGCGACGTGAGCATGACCGTGCGCCAGGGCGAGGTGCTGGCGCTGATCGGCGCCTCGGGCTCGGGCAAGACGACGTTGCTGCGCTCGCTGAACCGGCTCACCGAGGTAACGGAGGGAGCCGCCCGCAGCGGCCGGATCACGCTCGACGACGCCGACATCCACGAGGTCGAGGTCAACGAACTGCGCCGGCGGGTGACGATGGTCTTCCAGCAGCCCAACCCGTTCCCGATGACGATCTTCGACAACGTCGCCTATGCGCTGGCCGAGCGCAACGGGCGCCGCCGGCGCCGGCGCACACCCGGGATCGAGGCCGCCGTCGAGGACGCGCTACGGCGGGCGGGGCTCTACGAGGAGGTCGCCGGCGACCTCGACCGTTCTGCGCTGGCGCTCTCCGGGGGACAGCAGCAGCGCCTGTGCATCGCGCGGGCCCTGGCCGTCGAGCCCGACGTCCTGCTCATGGACGAGCCCGCCTCGGCGCTGGACCCGGCGTCGACGGCGACCATCGAGGAGCTGATCGTGCAGCTGCGCGAGACGATCGCGATCGTGATCGTGACCCACAACCTGCAGCAGGCCTTCCGCGTGGCCGACGAGGTCGCCTTCATGCACCTCGGCGAGCTGGTCGAGTACGGCAGCAGCGAGCAGGTCTTCGACCACCCCCGCCAACAGCGAACCCGGGATTACATCAGCGGGGACTTCGGGTGAGGCTGGCGCTGGTGGCGCTCGCCACCCTGGCCCTGGCCGGGTGCGAGACCACCGAGGAAAAGAGCGCCCAGCTGGAACGGGTCGCGAAGCACAGCAAGCACCTCGCCGAAGCCAGCGAGCCGTTGCGGGCTCTCGTGGGTGCGCCCCCGAGCAGCAAGGTGAAGGTCCAGGGGACGTCGGTCGTGCACACCAGCGAAGGCGCGGCGGCGGTCGTCTGGGTCCGCAACACGACGGGCACGACGCTGCACAGGATCCCGATCCTGATCGAGGTCAAGGACGCCGCCGGGGCATCGGTCTACACCAACAACCAGGTCGGCATCTCCCCGTCCCTGACGTCGGTCCCGTCGCTGCCCGCCGGAGGCTCGCTCGAATGGGTCGACGACCAGGTGCAGGCGACGGGAACGCCCGCGAGCGTGTCGGCCACGCTGGGTGACGGCGAAACGGGAGGCGGCCCGGCCTCGCTCCCGGTGAAGGCCAGCGTCAGCGAACAGAGCGCCAACGGGGGCACGGTGGAAGGGACGGTCACCAACCCCACGGGTGCAGCGCAGTCGGAAGTCGTCGTGTACGCCACCGCCCACCACGGCAGCGAGCTGGTGGCCGCCGGCAGGGCGGTGGTCAACGAAGTGCCGGCCAGCGGCTCCTCCCACTTCCAGCTGTTCCTGATCGGCGACCCGTCCGGCGCCGCGCTGCGCTACAGCGCCTCCCCGACGAGCTAGCGCCGCCGGCGCCCCCGGCGCTGCTTGAGGGTGATGCCCTCGAGCACGTGGGCCACCGTCTCGCACGCGTCCACCGCGGCCTCCAGCGACTCGAAGATGTCCTTCCAGCGGATCACCACCATCGGGTCGATGCCGCCGGCGAACAGGGACGCGACCGCGTCACGCTGGAGCCTGTCGCCCTCGTTCTCGAGGCGGTGTATCTCGACCAGGTGGGGACCGAGATCGGTGCCCGTGCGCAACGACCTCAGCGCCTGGGCGATCTGCTCGCCGGCCCCGACCAGCACCTCGGTGAACTCGACCGCCTGCTCCATCGGCGCCTCCACGCCGTAGAGGCTCAGCTGCGCCCCCACGTGCTCACTGTGGTCCACGATGTCGTCGAGCGCGGTCGCCAGGGCGTAGCCGTCACCGGCGTCGAACGGGGCCCGCACCCGTCCCCGACCCGCGAGCCGGTGGATGATGTCGTGGGTGATGCGGTCCCCTTCCTGCTCGCACACCTTCAGGTCCTGCGCCAGGGGCGCCCGCTCGGGATAGTCCTTGAGCAGGTCGTTGAGCAGCAGCCCGGAGCGCTGTACGTTGCGACCCGCCTCCTCCACCAGATCCATCAGCGTGCCGTCCTGGGTGCGGGGCGCGAAGCTCACCGCGCAAGGATATGCCTCACACGCCTTCATGCCCCGCAGACCCGCGGGCTTTACCGATTCTTCACCACTAGATCACGAGTTTGCAACGGGATCGCAGTAGGGCCGTGTCACGCTGCGCTCCGTGGCGGCTACACCTGCCAGCGACGCCCCCGTCGAGACGCTCCACGCGGGAGAGCTCGAGATCCGTCCGGACCAGGGACTGGCGCTCGCCCGCGGCCGGGCGTTGACGTTGTCCGTGCGGGAGTTCGAGCTGTTGGTGGCGATGGCGCGCCGTCAGGGGGCGATCGTCAAGCGCGAGGACCTGTACCGGAGCGTGTGGGGAACGGAGCTGCGGGCGCGTGACCGCTCGGTGGATGTATACGTGAGCAAGCTCCGCAGCAAGCTCGAGGCGGCCCTTCCGGACCGCCAGTTCATCCACACGCACCCCGGCTTCGGCTACCGCTTCCAACCACAGCCTTCACAAGATGTTTACATGGGCGCACCCGCCCACTGACGAGACTCTTCGCGCTCCGGTTCCGAACAATCAGCCATGCGCCCTGCGACGCGGCGAAAGCCGAAACGCCGGGCGTGCCGTCAGCGACAATCCATCCAGAGGAGACCCAGTGATCAACTCGAAGATGGCCGCGATCGCGGCCAGCGTGCTGCTCGCAGCCGTACTCGCCGCGTGCGGAAGCTCGAAATCCAGCTCGGGGACCACCTCGGGCTCGAGCTCCGGCGGATCATCAGCCACGATCTCCGGTGCCGGCTCGACGTTCGCCGCCCCGGTGTACGAACAGTGGGCCTCGGAACTGAAGAGCTCCGGCCTGACCGTCAACTACCAGGCCGTCGGCTCCGGCGCCGGCATCACCTCGCTGGCCTCCAAGACCGTCGACTTCGGCGCCAGCGACCCGCCGCTGAAGCCCGCCGACCAGGCGTCGATCGCCAAGAACGGGAGCCCGGCGATCCAGATCCCGATGTTCCTCGGTGCGATCACCGTGTCCTACAACGTCCCCGGATTGAAGACCGGGCTGAAGCTCGAAGGCTCGACGATCGCGGAAATCTTCCTCGGCAAGATCAAGTCCTGGAACGCCTCCCAGATCGCCAAGCTCAACCCCGGCGTGACGCTGCCGAGCTCGACGATCACCGTGATCCACCGCTCGGACTCCTCGGGCACCACCGCCGGCTTCACCGGCTTCCTGAGCAGCGTGGACCCCGAATGGGCCTCCAAGGTGGGCGAAGGCAAGATCGTCCAGTGGCCCGTGGGCACCGGCGCGAAGGGCAACTCCGGCGTCGCCGGGGCGGTCGAACAGACCAGCGGCGCGGTCGGCTACGTCGAGCAGGCATACGCCCTGCAGCACAACTTCACAGTCGCCGAGGTCAAGAACAAGGCCGGCAACTTCGTCGCGCCGTCGCTGGAATCCACCAGCGCCGCCGCCGAAGGGATCACCGTGCCCGCCAACCTCGGGTTCAAAATCTCCAACCCGCCCGGCGAAAAGGCCTACCCGATCACCTCGCAGACGTTCATCGTGGTCAACAAAGACCTCTGCAAGGCGGGGGTCCCGGGAGGCGAAGCGGCCGCCAAGGGCGTGGCCAGGTTCCTCAACTACGGACTCGGCCAGGGTCAGGCGATCCTCTCGAAGGCCGACTACGCCGCCCTTCCGGCCGCGATCCTCGAAAAATCGAAGAACGCCGCTGCCTCGCTGCAGTGCAACGGCACCGCCCTCGGCGCCGGCTGACGGACGGGACGCACAGACGGCGGTAGGCGCGAGGTGGAGGCTGCATCCGTAACCGGCGGCGGGCGTGGGTTGTTGACGCGCTCGCCGCTGGCGCGCCTGCCCGACCGGCTGCTGCGGTGGGGGCTGACGGCGCTGGCGGCTTTCATCCTGGCGGTGATCGTCTACTTCTTCATCCGCCTGATCGGCGAGGCGCGGCCGGCGCTCTCGAAAGAAGGAACCGTCGGCTTCATCTTCGGCAACGACTGGAACCCCGGGGCCGACCACTTCGGGGCGCTGCCGCTGGTGGTTGGCACGCTGATCACCTCCGCCCTGGCGCTGCTGATGGGCGTGCCGGTGGCGGTCGCGACGGCGCTCTTCACGACCGAGCTGTCACCGGCCCGGCTGCGCGGGCCGCTGACGGTCCTGGTCGAGCTGCTCGCCGCGGTGCCCTCGGTCGTGTACGGGCTGTGGGGCATATTCTTCCTGGCGCCGAAACTCAAA
>Ga0335073_10008696_pt1 | contig 14251 bp, 10 predicted proteins | sample Lox_Sample_22_FD_207093 | JGI IMG/M metagenome (GOLD analysis project Ga0335073, IMG submission 207093) | Soil microbial communities from Loxahatchee National Wildlife Refuge, Florida, United States - Lox_Sample_2.2 | ecosystem: Environmental > Terrestrial > Soil > Wetlands | place: USA... | reverse complement strand
TACTGCGCGATGCCATGCTCCACATGCACCACGTAATCGCCGATCGTGAGATCGCGAAAATCCGAAACGAAGGCCGCGGTCTTCGATTTCTTGGGCGCGGGCCGCGCAGCCACATCGGACTCGTCATTCAAGTCGTTCGCGCCAAATACAATCAGGTTCGATGCGGGAAAGCTCACCCCGGCAGCCAGCGGCGAACGGACAATCACAGGCACGCGCAGGTCGCCGGCCATGTAGCTGGCCTCTTCAAAAATAGTTTCGCCGGGATGCGCTAATCGGCTGCCCAGCCGATAAGGAATCTGGTAATCGCGCATCACAGTGGCCAGCCGTTCCACATCGCCCTGGTGCGGCACCGCGAGCACAATGCGCGCCTCGGCCTGCATCAGGTTCTTAATCTGCTCAGTCAATGCCGGTATCGACCCATGAAAGCGGAGCGTGGGCCGCGTCTGCAACTCGATCTCGCCAAGCGTCGCGTCTTCATCCAGCACATCAATCGCGCCAAGCTGATCGAGATCGAGGCCCATGTGCGATCCGAGCGAAGCAGCCAGCACCTCGGGACGCAGATAAATATCCTCAGGCCTGATCAGCGAACCAATGCCCGAGCGCTCGTGCCGCTGCTCAACCTTGTTCCACCAGCGGTCGATTTGATTGCGCACCATTGCCGGCTCGTCCACAAACAAGGCGTAGCGCGGCATGAGCGAGAGCAAAGATTTTTGCGCGCCGGCAACCGAGGCAAAAAACTCCCAGCCCGGAAAAACGCTCACCCCTCCGGCCGCCGCGGCCTCGGCCGCCAACTCTTCGTCTTTAGCTTCAACGCGCTCGTGGCTCAATCGCGCATTCACCGCAGCCAACAGGCGCTCGGTCACCGGAGTCTCGGTCAGCGGCAGCAATTCGGTCTCATCGAGCCCGCTCTGCGAGCGTTGTGTCTCAGGGTCAAACTTGCGAATCGTGTCAATCTCGTCGCCGAAGAACTCGATGCGCACCGGCCGGTCGGCCTCCGGCGAGTAAACATCGAGAATTCCGCCTCGCCGCGTGAACTGCCCCGGCATCTCCACAAGGTCCATCTGCGTGTAGCCCACGCTGGCCAGGTGCGTGGTCAGAGTTTCAAGATCAATCTCATCGCCGCGCCGCAGCATAACGGCAAGGCCGGCGTAATAGTCTCGATCGAACAGCTTGAGCGCTGCCGACTCGACCGGCGCGATCAGAATGTCGACGGCGTTTGCTGAGAGCTTCCACAGCGCCGAGGCGCGCTGCTCCTGCACGTCAGGGTGCGGCGAGAGATTCTCAAACGGTAGAACGTCGTGCGCCGGCAGGCGAACCACCCGCGACGGATCGATGGCGCCGGTAAGCTCGCATCCAGCCTTGACTAGTGGTTCCAGGGCTTCGGCAGCCTTGTTATCGGCGACGATCACCACAACCGGTTGCCGCGCCGCCCGCGCCATCAGTGGTATGTAGAGCGCGCGAGCCGTTGCGGTTACTCCGGACACACGCCTACGCCCCGCACCCAGGCTCAGGTGCCTGCGAACGCGCTCAAATCCCGGGGTCTGCTCCAGTTCCGCGAATATTTCGCGGACGAACGGGAGAATCATGCGATCTCTAGTTTAGCAGCGGGGGTGACACGGAAAGAGTCGCGCCCGTTGTCTTCGGACGAAGAGTCAACACCACAGCATTTTGCTGCGCTGTGCGTAACGTGAAGCCAAGATCGTCCATCGCAAATCACTGGTAACGACCGTCGTATTCCTGCGTTCGATTGGATGTGAGAGTTTAAGCCCTTTGCTCATGAGCCGGCTTTGCCGGTCGCGGTCGTCTTCAGGAACTACAACGAATGCAAAGGTTTCCTCATCGGAAGCGCACATCGCAGCTAAGGCGATTCCAAGCTCCCGTTCGAGACCGAGCGAGTAGGTCTTCTCTGCTTCCTTCAAGCCCTCTGCTCGTCGGGGATGGACCAAGTAGCGAACATCACGACATCCCAGGAGAATGTCGTCGCGCGTCAACCAGCAGATATTCGCCGGCCAGCTCCGGCTCGCGAGGAATTCGCTGAAGCGCTCCGACGCCGATTCGAGCGTTTCTGGAAGATCTGGATCTGAGACGCTCATTTTCCCCTTTATCGATGTGCCTCAGGTGGCTCTGCTTCTTCACCCGCTTCGAGCTTCACTAGCCACTCATCCACTTCCTCGGCCGTCAGGTGCAGGCCAGTTTGCTGATAGTGTTCCCACGCGGCAAGCGTATCCCGTCGAAATTGTTCACGCCGTACATCTCGTTCCATTCACTCGTCCCCCAGCGCCTTAGCAAACGCATAAAAAAAGTCCAGCGACTTCCAGAACGAGTCTTCCGGCAGCCGTTCATCCTTTCCATGCGCCCGCACGTCGTCCACTTCAAGTGCGATGGCCGAGTAGCCGTAGCTGGGAATCCCTGCCTGCGCAAAATAAATCGAGTCGCTGGCGCCATTTTCCATCACCGGCGTTACCGGCACACCCGGCCAGATCTCGTCGGTAATCCTGGTCAGTGGCTCAAAAACCTCGGGGCTCGGTGGCGGGGGCACAATCGCCTTGCGGTCCGGCGCAACGTCTGACACTACCCCCGCGTCGGAGACGTACTTTACCGTGAGCTTGGGATCGTTGAAAAGCCCGATGAGCTGCTGGCGAATCTCTTCGGGCGAGTGGCCGGGAAAGATGCGGCAGTTCACAATAGCCTGTGCCGTTTGCGGCAGCGCGTTGTTGGCGTGGCCGGCGTTCAGCCGTGTGGCCACACATGTGGTGCGGAAGTTCGAGTTGTAGCTCGGGCTCTGGCTCAGCCGCGCCGCCGCATCCATATCGGGCGGCGAGGCCACTATCGCGCGCATGTCGGCAGCGGTCTGGCCGGTCTCGCGCTTGGCCAGGTTCGCAAAGTAAGTGCGCGTCACATCGTTCAGCTCGAATGGAAACGAGTAACCCTGCAACTTTTCGAGCGCGGCCATCAGCTCATAGATCGCGTTATCGGGCCGGGGCAGGGAACTGTGCCCGCCGCGATTGGTCGCCGTGATTTCGAAATCCGAATACACTTTTTCAGTGGCTTCAACCGCCGCCACCGTCGGCTTGCCGTTTTCAAGGTCAACTCCGCCAGCATCGGGATTGATCACGAATGCCGCATCCACCAGTTCGCGATGATTCGTAACCAGCCACGATGCGCCATTCGACTTTCCGCCCTCTTCGTCTGCGGTGAGCGCCAGAATCAGGTCGCGCTTCGGCTTGTAGCCCTCGCGATGCAGCCTGATGAAAGTCTCAACCAGCGCGGCGTCGGAGTCCTTCATGTCCTGCGTACCGCGTCCGTAAAAGTAGCCGTCTTTCTCGACAAACTTGAAAGGATCGGTCGACCAATCCGATCGCAACGCCTGCACAACGTCAATGTGGCAAAGAAAGAGCACCGGCTTTTCAGTCGGCGTGCCCTCGGCGCGGTAGCGCACCACCAGGTTCATCTTGTTTTCTTTGGGACCGACGAGGTGTACGTCTGCCTCAGGGAAACCCGCATCGAGAAAGCGCATTTCGAGCGCCGCAGTCGCGTCGGTCACGTTGCCTTGCGGCGTGTCAGTGGTGTTGGTCTCGATCAGTTGCTTGAAAATGGCCAGCGCTTCGGCGCGGTCTGATGACGATGCATGCGGCAACCTATCCTGCGGGGCGCGAGAAGCAGCGAATGCGGAAACGGCGAGAAAAGACAAAGCGCAACAGGTTGCGACAGTTTTATGCATGCAGGCATTCTACGGCCTGAGGCGGCATCTCAATCTGCGATTGCGAAAGTTTCGCGCAACAATTCAAAGCTTACGCATGACCACCGCGTGGCTGCGCCGCACCTTGGGGCGACCGACGCTCTCAAATCCTGCTGCCCCGGCGGCATCGAGTTCAAGCGCAAACTTTGCTTCGCTCACGTGTCCCGTCGGCTCGGCGAAATACAGAAACCGCTGCGGCTTGAGCACTGTCGACATCCGGCCGAAAAAATCCGCCGCGGACGGCACCTCATGAACCATGGCAAAAGCGAGTACGAAATCCACCTTGCCGTTCAGGTCATCGAGGCCCATGCGATCGGCCTTCACCAGCCGCGTTTCGATGCGGTCTTGCAGCCCCGCCTTGCGCGCCCGTCGTTCGAGCACTTCAAGCATCTTGCGCTGAATATCCACGGCAATCACTCGCCCTTTTGGGCCAACCATCTTAGCCAAAGGCAAAGTGAAGAAGCCCATGGCGGGACCTGGCTCGAGTACAGTCATCCCGTCTTTCACATAGTCTGCAAATAACTCTTCGGGCTTTCCGGTCAACCAGGTGCGAATTGGCCCCAGAAAGGTATATCCAAGCCACCATGGGCACACATGGTTTTCCGCCATTTTTTCCCTCTTTCAGCGCAGTGCGGTCGCACGCAATTGGCCGGCGGGGAATGGCCGGCTTTCACATTCGACAAAAGTATACTCGCAAATCCATACTCGGGTTCGATGCGAGCTGATCCCTGTTCCCTATTCCGTGATCCCTGTTTTTAATGCGGCCTTCCCGGCAGCACAAAGTGTTCCGCGCAGCGCGGCTCGTACGCGTCGCCGGGCATCTTGATGGGGCTGTCGTACGGCGCGGGTTTGCCGTCAATGAGCCGTTGCGAATAAAGCGCCCTCGCGCCGCAGGAGCAGTAGGCCATGCACTCCGTAATGCTGCCGCCGTAGGCGTTCACCAGCCAGGTCAGGTTCAGCATTTCGCCAAACGGCATGGCGCGAAAATCTAGATCCAGCCCCGCCACCAGCACATCGTGGTTGCTGTCGAGCAGGTGCTTGGTAAAGACAAAGAGGTCCGTGACGAACTGGCCCTCGTCAATTGCGATGCACTCCACACGCTTGCCAATCTCCTGCTCTTTGTCGGCAATGGCCTCGAGCACCGCCCACGGATTTGCCGACGGGAATTCGAGCGCCTTGCACTTGCCATGGCCGTTGGGATTGCGGCTCTCGACAACTCCGGGGCCGCCCTTGGTGTCATCGCTCGGCTTCAGTACCATCACATATTGCTTGGCGTATTGGCGGCGCATCTCGGCGCGGCGCAGCAACTCCGCGGTCTTGTTGCTTCTCATCGGTCCCAACAGCAGTTCGAGCTTACCCGGCAACGCGCTCTCCTTCTCCGGAGCGATGGTTCCTGCGTCACTTCCGGAGATTCATCATAACGCGTGAGGGTTCGCATTACCGTATCGCGAAATACGGTTCGCGCTGTCCCACCCTCGCTCCGGTTTTCTGTTCGAAAACCGGAGCAAAGATGGGGCACGGGCAGTCAGGGATGCAGCCGTGTGTCTTTCGAGACCGACGCGGTCAGCACCATTCCCGGTTTGATCTCAGCGTCCTTACCGCGAATGAACAAGGCGCCCACGCCCAGCCCAGGAATTGGGGAAATATCCCGAACGGTGCCGGTCTTATCGACGCCTTCGAGCGTTTCTGTCCCGCTCAATGGAATCGTCAGGTTGCCTGCCTTGATTGCGTGGACCTCAATTGTGATGTCGCCCGGAGCACCGAAATGGCCTTTGCGATCGACTGCCGAAACAGTTGCGTCCACTTCGGCTCCCTTTGCCACAACGATCGAATCGCCAGCCTTCAGGTCCTCATCCAGTTTGAGCACAACTGCATCGCCAACTTGGGCCGTCTTCGAGTTCACTTCGGAATCGGTGACCAGCCGCAGAGCCGTGCCCGCGTGAAGAACCCCATCGGTCACCACCGCAGCCTGGGGCGGCTCATTTGTCGCCCCTGAAACCGTGTAATTTGCCACCGCGATCCCGCTGCGCCCGCAAAACGGCGCCACTGCGATTGCCTCAATGTGCGTCGGCCCATTGATCGGAATCGGACCTGTGTAGCGAGTCGACAATGTGGTAGGCGTCCAGCCATCGGTTGTGTAGTAGATCACCGCATGCCGTGTGGAGGACTTCAGGCGTACGGTGGTTCCAGCTGTCACTTTGCCTGAAACGATTGAGAATGCCGGACGGCTCGCGAAGCCGATCACCGGTCCGGTGTCCTGCATGGCCTGCTGGCTGGCTTGCATTGACTGCTGGTTCGCCGTTTGCGATGCTTCCATCGCCTGTTGATTCGCAGTCTGCACGGCCTGATCGGCGGCAATCATTGCCGGATCCTGACCGTAGACCGTAACTGAGGCCGCGACCAAAAGTAATAGACCGATCTTCATTGTGCCCCCCGGAAATCGTTTCTCGATTTCCAACACACTTATTGTGACGGGCACTCGCGATTTAAGTTGTCTGTTCGGACTTGCGATTAATTCGCATGCTTGGCGTTTCCGTTTCCCCGTTCGTCGGTGGGGTTCGGGATCGATGAATGGAGATGGAGCATGGAAGGAAGTGCTTACCGCGCCGACCGCATCGTTGCGTCCATCGCGGCCTTCATCACTCCGCAATCTTCAAATACATGGACGAGGTCGCCCGAAAGCGGTTCGAGTCCCGACTCCTGGTCCGACTGCGAATCGCGTCCCGATGCCTGCCGCGGGCCATTGCTCGCAGACGGCCTTCGCGACACCGGCAACGACGCCATGCGAAGTTCGCCGCCGCCTTGCCCGTCCAGAATAAGTGCAGTCAGCTTGCGTGCTACATCGAGGGGGAAGCTTTCAGCCACAAACACCAGCTTGCCGCGAATCGTGATCACCACCGGCCCTTCGTTTGTGGAGTAGACCTGCTCAGTCGACCCGTCATTCGAGATTGAGGTGACCGACGCCGAAGTGTCCTGATGCACGTTGGAGTATTTCCGCGCCAGGTTGTCGGCGTACATCTTGGCAAAGTTGTTGGCCGAAGCAGAATTCTTCCACACTGAAAGGTAGAAGAGTGCGAGCGATTTGGTGCTATCCTGCTCGGCGGGAGTGGTGGCGCTACGCAACTGGCCGGCCCAGTAAAGGCCCCCATTCCACGCGGGCGTGAGATCGGTTGCCGCCGCGTCGCCGCCGAAGAGCTCGGAAAGAATGTGCAAATCAAGCTGGCCCACCTGCCCTATGTCGTAAGGCTTGTAAAGTTTATCGGTGATGGGGTGAAAGTTGGGCAGCAAAGGGATCGCGGGAATCTGCTTCTGCTCGTACACGCGGGGATTGATGATCTCCCACGACGACGTCGGCGGGCGGTCGAGCGCGCCGGCAAACGCCGCATTCTGCCCCTGGTCCATCCAGATGTCCTGCTCGAAACTCAGGCCCTCGCGATACGGAAAGAGCATTGACTCAGAAAGCAGTAACGGCGCTCGCGCCATAACCGGCGAATTCTCCGAGGCGCTCATCTGATCCTTGAGCCGATCCATGATCTCGGGATCCTTCACCAGGCTCTTGCCAAGCGGCTTCAAAACGTAGTCCATCATCACCGCGGTTGCCTGGCCCTCGGCTACTGCGTCGCGCGCTGTGTCCATCTCGTCGCGAGCCAGGTGATCCTGGTCGCCGGCCGCATCGGTTGACACGTCGTCAGGTGTCTGATCGTCCCACTTCTCAAGGTCACTGTGCTGGTCCTGCAGGGCGTGGGTCAACTCGTGCGCCAGCACCGGCTTCTGGTCCTCGGCGTCGACCCAGTCCAGCAGGTTCACCGTCTTGGTCTTGGAGTCGTAGTAAGCCTCGATCTGCTCTTTCAACAACACCAGGAGGAACGGCTTTAACTCGAAATCTCGATCGAGCAGGCCAAATTTCTTCAGTACGACCTCGTCTCGTTCCAGCCGCTTGGCGCTCTCATCTTCGTTGAACTTCTCAGTCAGGTAAGATTCGACCGCGGCGCGGCTGGTGAGCGTGCGCTTCACGGTGCTCTTGATCGGGAGCCCGGTCTCGTTCGACGCAAACTTCATCAACTCATCCACCAGGGCAAATAGCTGCTTGGCCTGTTCGGGAGTGATGTGGCCGTTTCCCTGACCCGGCCCCGGCTTGGTCTGCCCACCAGATTCCTGGCCCGAGCCTTGGTTCTGTTGAGACCCGGCAGCCAGCGTCTGCTTTCCCAAATTCTCCCCCGGCTGAGCATTCGCCGCCGCGCCTAGACCGGCAAATTCCACCGCGAGGCACAAAACCAGCGCGCATGCCCCACAGGTTCTCGCCCACCCTCTTAGATTTCCTGCAACTCGATTCATCAACTCTCCAGTAAGCGACTTTTGGCGCCCATCGCGCGGCCACTCACCCTGTCACCATTCACAAGGCTATAATCAGGATGCCGTCCCGCGCCAAGCCGACACCACATTGCCGGCAATTTTTTGCGGGACCGAAGAAAAATCCCCTATGGCAGAAACCGGCCTCACCGTCAATCTCCAGGCCACGGCGCTATCGGCGATGCTGGAGTCTGCCGGCACGCCCCGCAGCCTGGCCGCGTACCGCGGTGTTCTCACCCCACAACAGTTTGACGCTGCCGCTGCTGAATTAGCTGCGCTGGCCATGGGATGCGCAATTCACGACCTCGGATGGTTGAGGCGCGTCGAGGTGCGCGGAGCCGATCGCTTCCGCTGGTTGAGTGGAATGGTGACCAATACCGTAAACGACCTGTTTCCAAACACCGGCGCGTGGAACCTGGTGCTCAATGCGCAGGGCCGCATCCAGGGCGACCTCACCGTGTGGCGCGATGGCGAAGAACAATCGCCGCAACGCCGCACGCCCGACCCCGATGTACAGAAAAAGGCTGACCCCTTGCTCGGCACTCCATTTGCCGGAGAGTCGGGTCTGGAGCTTGAGATTGAATCCGTCCAATATGAAAAGTTGCTGGCGCACCTCAACCAATTCATCATTATGGACGACGTCGAACTGGTGCCGCTGGGCGAAGAATCGGTTTGCGGCGCGGGCGCTGAGACCGCCATTGGCGTGAGCGGTCCGCAGACAGCCGACGTGCTTGAACGCCTTGGCCTGCCCTTCTTTGCGAACACGATGAAACGTTTGCGTACTGAGTGGAACGGGCTCGACCTGACCATGGAGCGCGGATACGGGGTGCTGGCTCCGCATTACATTTTCTGGGTGTCGTGCTCGGGCCTGCAAAAACTCTGGTCGTGCATCCGCACCGCCGGAGCCATGCCGGTGGGTCGCGAGTCCCTCGAGGTTTTCCGGGTCGCTGAGGGCATTCCGAATTATGGCGTCGATATCGCAGAGCGCGATTTGCCGCAGGAAACCGCTCAGACGCGGGCGCTCAATTTCAACAAGGGCTGCTACCTGGGCCAGGAGATAGTGGAGCGCATTCGCTCGCGCGGCAGCGTGCACCGGCATCTTCGTCATCTCGAACTCGATGGTCCAGCGCCGGAACCGGGAACCGGGCTCAAGCTCGCCGATGGTTCAGAGGCCGGCCACATTACCAGCGCGGCCGTGCTGCCGCTCGAGAAAAGCAGCCGCGTCTTTGCTCTTGCGATGATTCGCGCTGAAGCCGAAACCAAAGAAGAGGTGCTGCATTACGCGGCGAAAGCGGGCGAGGGAACCGCGCGAATTCAGGCAACGCCTCCCGTGCTGTAGGGGCGTAGCGTGCCCAAATCACAGAGCTGGGTGCCCAAGGTCCCTCGCATTTGGTGACCTGGGATAGCACGAACCTCAACCAGCCTTTCTAGAACACGAAGTCGGGCGGGAAGCACGTACCCGGAGGGAGCAGAGGCCTTCAGGCCTCTGAAACGCGCCACGCAAATTTGGGGCTTCAGGCCCGGAACTGCCTCCCGTGGGGAGGCAAGGAATTTAGCCCAGAACAAGTTCGCGTTAGCGAACGCAGTCCTGGGTAAGCCATACCAACTGAGACAGAAGCCCCGAAGGGCTGCCGCTACCCGCACATCACCCCCCATCGCCCTCCGCACGCCAAAAATGGGACAATTAATACATGACTGACAAGCCCAAGTTCGAAGTGATTGACCGGCGCAAGATGAAGGCGGAAGAAGAAGAGCAGCAGACCCATCACTCGTCTGAGCCGGTCGAGCCTGGCGGCGGACCGCGACTGGTGGTGAACGAGGCCCCCGCTGTCGCACCCGCCGAACCGCCGCAAGCCGCGCCCCCTCCCGAGCAGGAGTTTGAAAATGCGCTTCCTCCCGCGCCCACCGCGCAGGAGAGCAAGGAGCAGAAGGCCGCCTACGAAGCCTCGGCCGATCGCGTCGAAGACATTCTGCGCGCGCAGAATCCCGGACTTGGCAAGCAGCCCCCGGTTGGATTCGAGCACCTCGTACAGCAGTTTTATCTCTCCGCCATGATCCAGATGGGTGCGGGAACGCAAGAGGGCCAGCGCCCCCGCGTCGACATTGTGGGCGCCCGCAGCACCATCGACATGCTGGCCGTGCTGGCCGAAAAGACCAAAGGCAACCTCAACGCCCAGGAAGACCGCATGCTGCAGTCGGTGCTGTTCGAGCTGCGCATGGCGTTTCTCGAGCTCACCAGCATGATCAACATGCAAAGTGTTACGCCGCCACCCTCCGGGAAGCCCTAAGGAGCTATCAGCTATCAGTTCACAGCTTTCAGGGTTTGTGTGAATGCTCGCGTTTGAATTCAACCCGCGACTTTCGCCGGTTTGCCAAATCTCAAACCGGAACAGTCAAAACACAACGCACCAGGCAAAGCCGCGGCCGTATTCTCCAACCACGGATCAGGCTGAAAACTGAAGGCGGATTGCTGAAAGCTGAATATGCACGCCACCCTCACATTCTTCGGCACCGGCACTTCAATGGGAGTTCCGACGCTGGGCTGCGCCTGTGCGGTTTGCACCTCCTCCGATCCACACGACCGCCGCTCGCGTCCTTCGGTCATGATCGCGTTCGCCGATCCCGAATCGCAGTCGCCGCGCGTCGTTGTCATAGATACCGGTCCCGATTTTCGCGAACAGGCACTGCGCGCAGGCGTAACACGCGTTGACGCCGTCTTCTACACTCACGCGCATGCCGATCACATCCTCGGCATGGATGACCTGCGCCCGCTCAGTTTCGCCGCCGCAAAACGATCCGGGCCCATTCCGCTCTTTGCCACTCCAGACACTATCGCCGTTCTGAAGCGCATTTTCGATTACACGTTTTCGCCCAACGCCACTTATCCCAACCGGGCACGCGTCGACTTAAAGCCCGTAGCCGCTCACAACGTTGTCGACGGCGTGGACTTCATCCGGATTCCAGTGGTGCACGGCAACGAAGACATCAGCGGCTATCGCTTCGGCAGCGCCGCGTACCTTACTGACGTGAGCGCCATCCCCGAAGCCAGCCTCGAACTGCTCGAGGGGCTCGACGTGCTTGTGCTGTCGGCCTTGCGCCACACGCCGCATCCAAGCCACGCAACGGTGGTGCAGGCGCTCGAGTGGGCGCAACGCATCGGCGCGCGGCAAACCTGGTTTACCCACATTGCCCACGACCTCGGCCACGCACAGACCAACAACACGCTGCCTGAGAATGTGCGGCTGGCATACGACGGGTTGAGCGTGCCCATAACGCTATGAGTACGACGCAAGATTCGTTCCGTATCTTCCGGTCGATTGACGAGTTGCCCGCGAGCTGCGGGCCGTCGGTCGTTGCCATCGGCAACTTTGACGGCGTGCATCTCGGTCATCGCGAAATTCTTTCGGCCGTTGTGGCCGATGCGCGAGCATGCGGCGCAATCGCAATCGCGGTCACCTTCCAACCTCACCCTGAGCACTTTCTGCGCCCCGATCGCGCGCCGCAGCTCATTACGCCGCTTGAGGAACGCCTGCGGCTGCTGGCTGAAACCGGCATCGACGCGGTTCTGGTGCTCAAGTTCGATGCCGCTCTCTCCCGCCTCACGCCGCGCGAGTTCGTCGAAACAATTCTGGTCGCAGCCCTTAAAACGTCAGGCATTCACGAAGGCGAAAATTTTCGCTTTGGGTATCGTGCCGCGGCGGGCGTCAGCGAGCTGGCGGAATTCGGCCGCGAATTTTCGTTCACGGTCACAGCACACACGGCCGTGCACGTGCGCGGGCTGGAGGTTTCAAGTTCTGCCATTCGCGCGCTAGTGGCCGCAGGGGATATGCGGCGCGCGCGCTGGATGCTCGGCCGCCCTTTCACCATGCTTTCCACGCAGGCACGCGGCCGCGGCGTCGGTTCGCGCCTCCTGGTACCCACAGTCAATTTTGCAGAGTACAGCGGTCTGACGCCGGCTATGGGCGTATACGTCACGCGGCTCAATGTTTGCGGCCGCGCGTTCGAGGCCGTAACCAACGTGGGTAACCGGCCAACGTTTGAAGGCGTGGGATTTGGAATCGAAACGCACATCCTCAACTTCGAGCCAGTCGAAATGGGTGAAGATACTCCGCTCGAGCTTGAGTTTCTGATGCGATTGCGCGGCGAGCAGAAGTTCTCGTCAACTGAGGCGCTCAAGACGCAGATCATCAAAGATGTGGGCCGGGCGAACCGATATTTCAGGCGGCGGAAAACTGTATTGAACCAATCAACAGAATGACGTTGAGACTGCTGGCACGCCGAACCGCACTATACCTCGTGCTTTAGCACCGGCGTCTAACCGCCCGAAAGCTGAGGCTGATAGCTGCTTCTTAATTCAGCGCCGTGTGCACTGAGCCGTTCGACTGCGTCGCTGAATGCGATTGCGGCATCGCAGGCTTCACGAGTGCGCCTTGTGAGCCTGTTAGACCCAGCGACTTGGACCGAGGCTTTTGCGCCGCGACTCGCGCTGTCGATCGGAATCGCGGCGGATGCGGAACCACAACCACTGTCCTGGGTCCCTTGCCGGCTGGCAGGTAATGGAAAACATGTGCTCCAGCGGGCGCCTGCTGCATAGCCCTCAACATCGCGGGAGGAAATGTCGAACGAACCGGAACCACAGGTTGATGCGCGCGAATCGGCCTAAGTTGCTGAGACTCGAGATTCCGCGCAACAGGCGCCTGGGCTGGGGCGCTTCGTGCCGCAGGGGCTGGGAGACTCCTCATCGCGCTCCCGGAAATGGGCTTTGCAACTGGCGGCGGAGCGATCGCGTTCTTAACTCTCGACGCGACCGGCGCAGTGTTTGTAATTCCCGGAGCCGGACGAATCGGGACTGCTGTGGTTGGGACTGCACTGGTCGGTAATGCTCCGGGCGAAACTGTTCCGGCTGGTGCTGCTGCATGTGGCTGAACCGCTGTCCCCGCAGGCCGTGGCGTCGCAATGGGCAAACCCGCCTGACGATTCGCAGTCAACGCCTGATCGGCCTCTTTCGTTCGCGCGCGATCGGGGTTGCCAACCGGCGTAGACTCCCCGCCGTCCGGGAACTTCTCGTCGTCCTTGCCCGCTATCGCCTGCTTCATAAACGTCATCCAGATGGGCAGCGCGGCCTGCGCACCAGTCTCCTTCTTGCCCAGCGACTGCCGGCTGTCGAAGCCCACCCACACGCCGCAAGTGACCGAAGGCGAGAAGCCCAGGAACCACGCGTCGGTAAAGTCGCTGGTCGTTCCCGTCTTGCCGCCAATCGGGTGATTCAACTGCTTTGCCGACGCCCCCGTTCCATGCTGTGTCACGCCTTCAAGCAGAGTCATCATGGTGCGCGCGGTCTGCTGGTCGATTACCTGTGTCACCGACGGATTGTCGCTCCACAGCGCTATGCCATCCGCATTCGACACTTTGCGAATCAGCCGCGGCGTAACCCTCAGCCCGTCGTTGGGAAACACCGAGTACGACGCCACCTGCTCCTCGAGCGTGATCTCAGCCGCGCCCAGCGCCACCGGCAGGTACGGCGGAATATTCGATGTCACGCCGAACTTGTGTGCCAGATCGATTACATTGTGAATGCCAACGCGGGCCGCCAGACGCAGCGCCGGAATATTGCGCGACTCGGCAAATGCATTGGCCACGGTCATCGCGCCCTTGAAGTCGTTCTCGTAATTGTGCGGAGTGTAGCTGCCAAAGCTCACCGGCGTATCCATCACAATATCGGTAGGCTTCACGCCATCTTCGATTGCAGCCGTGTATACATAAGGCTTGAAACTTGAGCCCACCTGCCGCTCGGCTTGTGTGGCGCGATTGAAGACTGAAAGCTCGTAGTCGCGGCCGCCCACCATGGCCAGCACGTCGCCGGTGGTGTTGTCTACAGCCATCAACGCGCCCTGCGCGCCCGAGTCCTGTTCGAGCGTTGCGCGCCGCGACGTTCCGTCACTGGCGCCAGTCAAGCGCACATAGATAACGTCGCCGGGCTTTACCAGATCGGTGCCGAAACGCTCGCCCGTCCATTTCCAATCCTCGGGCATCAGTACAACTGCGTCGTTCTCTTTGCCCACGGGCCCAATGCGCGCCATAATCTCGAGCGGCAACACACGCGTCACCATTGCGTGCACGTAATCGCCGCCTCCGTATGCAACCGCCCAATCGGGGTGCGAA
>Ga0335073_10008695_pt1 | contig 14254 bp, 12 predicted proteins | sample Lox_Sample_22_FD_207093 | JGI IMG/M metagenome (GOLD analysis project Ga0335073, IMG submission 207093) | Soil microbial communities from Loxahatchee National Wildlife Refuge, Florida, United States - Lox_Sample_2.2 | ecosystem: Environmental > Terrestrial > Soil > Wetlands | place: USA... | reverse complement strand
TCTCGACGGTCCGGGCCGTCGGGGAAAACTTATGACCCGCGGCCGGTCGGTCCGCCGATGGCGGCTGGTCCGGTACCGTTGCTCGAGCGCGTCGTGCAGCAGCGCGTGACGCTCGTCCTCAAGGACGCGCGCCAGCTCACCGGAAAGCTGCTCGGGCTGGACGAGCACATGAATCTCGTCCTCGATGACGCCGACGAGTCGACCGCGGAAGTGACACGGCATCTGGGCCGCGTCGTGCTCCGGGGGTCGAACGTCGTGGTCCTCCACGCCCCGCAGGGCGGTGGAGCGAAGTCGGGCTGATCCCGTGCCGAACGCTCCCGACCCCGTGGGCCGAGGACGCCCCCGCCCGAAGGGCGAGACGCTCGCGGTCCTGAAGTTCCTTGCGCTGGCCGGCGCGGACACCACCCCCGTCGTCGTCACCTCGCGCGAGCTCGGCACGAAGATCGGCGTCAGTCAGCAAGCGGCCGACCGGTATCTCGTCGCGCTCGAGAAGCGGGGACTCGTGACCCGTTCGCTCGCGCAGCGCCGCCAGCGACTCGTTCTCACCCCCGAGGCGATGGTGCTGTTGCGGGCCGAGTATCACAGCTACCACCGGATCTTCGAGGGTCCGAACCGCATCCGCTTCGCGGGCAAGGTCGCCTCGGGGCTCGGGGAAGGGCGATACTATCTCAGCCAGCCCGGGTACGTCGTTCAATTCACGGAGCGGCTCGGGTACGCGCCGTACCCCGGGACCCTCAACGTCCGCGTGGGGGGGCCGGCACTGCGCAAGGTCGAGCTGACGAGCCACTGGACCGGCCTTCGGATCGACGGGTTCCAGGCCTCGGGGCGCACGTTCGGCGGTGCGACGTGTTTTCCGGCGCGAATGAACGGTCACTCCTGTCATTTCATCCACCCCGACCGCACCCACTACCAGGATGTCGTGGAATTCATCGCCGCGGACTGCCTCCGCGATGCCCTCGGGGTGAAGGACGACGACCCCGTCGAGCTCGAGGTCGGGGAGCTGTGACGCCGGCGTCGGTCGCCCGCTCGGTGGCGCACGACCGCCGTCCGGACCCGGCGGCGCCCGATGCCGCGCGACGGTACGTCAATCAGTGGGTCGAGGCTGAGGCGATCGGCGAGGAGCGCGTCCCCGCGTTCGTTCTGATCTTGAAGACCCGGGGCTGCTACTGGGCCGACGAAAAGGGCTGCTCGATGTGCGGCTACGCGAAGGACACGCTCGGGCGTTCTGCCCGACCCGAAGAGCTGGCGGAACAGACGTCGCGTGCGCTGGCGCGGTATGGCGGCGAGCCCTACGTCAAGGTGTACACGTCGGGAAGCTTCCTCGACGATCGGGAGGTCGACGCGGAGAGCCGGCGCGCCTTCGTCGCCGCGTTCTCGGGCAAGGCGCGTCGCCTGCTGTTCGAGACTCTTCCCGAGTTCGCGACCGCCGAAACCCTAGCTCCGCTCCGCACGGCGTTCGCGGGCGAGCTCGAGGTCGCGCTCGGTCTCGAGACGACCGACCCCACCGTCCTCGCGCGGTACGTGCACAAGAACGCCCCCCCGTCGGAATACCTCGCGGCCGCGGACCGCGTCCGGGCCGGCGGACTGCGCGCGAAAGCGTACCTGCTCCTGAAACCCCCCTACCTCACCGAGGAGGAATCGATCGCCGACGTGGTGCGGTCGGTCGAGGAGGCTTCGAGCCGGTTCGACGCGCTCTCGGTGAACCCGGTCCACATCCAGAACGGGACAGTGGTCGAGTGGCTCTATCATCGGGGCCGATACCGGCCGCCGTGGCTGTGGAGCGTGGTCGAAGTGCTCCGGCGCGGAGCGGAGCGGCGCGGGTCCGCCCGGCTGGTCTCCTTTCCCACCGCCGGTGGTCTCGCGCGCGGGGCCCACAACTGCGGGGAGTGCGACGCCCGCGTGCTCGCGGCGATCGAGGAGGCATCCCTCTCGCAGCAGTTTGACGGCCTGGGCGAGCTCGACTGCGAGTGTCGTTCGACGTGGACGACGGCGCGGTCCCTCGAGCCGTTGGGGGTCGAAGCATGAGCGCCTGGACGCCGAAGCTCCCCGACCACGCGATCCCCGCGATCGGTCAGTTCCTCCGGGCCCACGCCCTCTCCGAACGGGCGACGGGCGTCGTGGTGGGACTCTCGGGAGGGATCGACAGTGCGTTGGTCGCTCGCCTCGCCCGCGACGCGCTCGGGGCCGAGCACGTCGTCGGGGTGCTTCAGCCGGACGCGCGGTATCCGGTCGCCCTGCTCGCGGAGACCCAGTCGTTCGCGCGGTCACTCGGGATCGAAGCGATCACGGTGCCGATCGAGCCGGTGGAGGCGGCCTTTCGCGCGGCGCTTCCCGAGGTGACGGACCGGGTGACCCTCGGCAACATCACCGCTCGGGTCCGGATGATCGTCGCGCACACCATCGCGCGGGAGCGTCACAAGCTGGTCGCCGGGACGGGAAACAAGTCCGAGCTGCTCCTGGGGTATTTCACGAAGTACGGGGACGGCGGAGTCGACCTCCTGCCGATCGGCGACCTGTACAAGACCGAGGTGTGGGAGGCGGCCGCGCGGCTCGAGCTCCCTCGAGAGATCCGGGAGCGCGCGCCCAGCGCCGGCCTCTGGGAGGGCCAGACCGACGAAGGGGAGCTCGGGATGCCGTACTCCGAGATCGACCAGATCCTCTACGGGGTCGAACGGCTGCACACCGAGGAGGAGGTCGCGGAACGGACCGGCCTCGCCCTCGCCCGGGTCCAGGAGATCACGCGACGGATCGCGGAGAGCCGTCACAAGCGGCGGCCCCCGCCGATCGCGAAGGTCGGATTCCGCACCGTCGGACTCGACTGGCGCGAGTGAGCGCGCCCCGGCGCGGTCGGCGGCCGGCTACAACCTTATCCGCGGCGAGCGCTCGGTGCGCCGAGACTTTCCGGCCCCCCATTCCATGGATCGAGCGACCTACCAGCGACTTCTGGACACCCTCGCGACGTACGACGACGTGCACCGCATCGCCCACGCCGAGCATTTCGACGAGGAGCTGCTCTTCGTCATCCACACGCACCGCGTGACGCGCGACGCGACGCGCCGGTTCTACGTCGTGAAGCGGCAGATCCCGAACCTCGCCGCCCAGTGGCGTCGGGGCCGGCCGATGCTCGACATCGCGCGCGAGTGGAAGTTCCCGCCCGTGCTCCTCGGTCAGCAGATGCTCGGAGAGCTGGGCATTCCCCGCAAGAAGGTGTGGGGGACGTTCCTCCACCCCGAGACCGCTCCCGACGCCCGGATCCGCCGGGAGGTGGAAGCGCTGCTCGAGGCCGACATGATCTACTCCCCCCGCGGCATGGAGCTCCAGCGGGAGCGGGGCCGCAAGGGCGAGGAGCGGATGCAGCGGTGGCTCGACAAGCACGGCATCGGTTTCCGGACCGAAAAGGACCTTCGGGGCAAGTACACGAAGACGCCGGACGCGCTGCTCGACGAGCCGATCGTCTTCTTCGGCCAGAAGCTCCACTGGATCGAGTCGAAGGCGAACTTCGGGGACGACGTGGAGCTCCGCAAGAACCTGAAGCGCCAGCTCGGCCCCTACACCGAACTGTTCGGCGAGGGCGCGGTCGTCTACTGGTACGGGTATGTGGACGGGGCGACGTCCCCGGACGGGATCCTGCTCTGGGACGGCACGACGTTCGAGGGGATCACGCCCGTCGTACCACCTCGGAGCGCGGAATCTCACGCTGCGCACCACTCTCGAGGTCACGTTCCACGATCGCACCCGGCTTCGCCTCCTTCAGACCCAGGATCAGCGCCGTCCGGGCCCGCCGACGCGCCGCCTCCTTGAACTGGCGGGACATCGACCGGGCGAGCAGGTCGCAGTCGGCGCTGCGGCCGGCCCGACGGATCTCCTGCACGAGGGCGAGGGCGTCCGCCAGGTACTTCGCATCGGTCGTGACCACGAACGCGTCGAGCGGCGGCTCCCCCTCGGGCCATCGGTCCGCGCCCCGGAGGAGGAGCTCGAGCGTCTGGTCGCCGATGGCCAGCCCCGCCGCGGGCGTGGCGGGACCCTCGAACAGTTCCATGAGGTGGTCGTATCGGCCCCCACCAAACACGGCGCGGCCGCCGTCCCGTTTCGCGTACGCCTCGAACACGGTACCGGTGTAATAGGCGAGGCCCCGGACGATCGTCGGGTCGAAGACGACCCGGTCCGCGAGGCCGGCGCGGTCGAGCAGGGCGAAGAGGGTCCGAAGTCGGTCGACCCCGCCGCGGGCGCCCGCGTCGAGGCCGCGGCCCACCAGCCCGTCGAGGTACACCCCGACCCCGTCGGGAGCGACCCCGTTCCCGGCGGAGGAGAACAGCTCGGATAGCTCCTGGGCGCGCTCGGGGGCCACGCCGGCCGCCTCGAGCTCGGCCTCGAACTCGGAGGGCGGGATCTTGCGGAACCGGTCCACGGCCCGGAAGAACCGGGGAGAGTCGGTCGCGCCGTAGAGACGTCCGATCCCGGCGGCGACGTCCCGGTCGCTGATCCGGAAGGCGTAGAGTCCTTCGGCGCCGACCTCGTCCATCATCTGCGAGGCGGTGGCGAGCAGGTCCGCCTCGGCCTCGACTCCCGGAACGCCGATCAGGTCGAGATTGAACTGCAGGAACTCGCGCGTCCGTCCCGCCTGGGGCTCCTCATACCGCCAGCACTTGGAGACGGTGAACCATTTGACCGGCAGCGGCTCGGACTTCGCCCGCTCCGCGAACACGCGGGCCACGGACGGGGTCGTCTCGGGGACGAGCGCTACCGGGCGGCCCCCCTTGTCGGAGAACATCCACGCCTCCGCCGCGATCCCTTCCCCGCTCTTCCGCTGGTACAGCTCGAAGCTCTCGACGCACGGGGTCTCGAGCTCCACGTACCCGGCCCGTCGGGCGACGGCCCGCATGCGGCGGCGGATCTCGGAGCGGGCCCCCGCGTCGGGGGGCAGGTAGTCCCGGAAACCGCGGAGCACCGAAGGCGACACGTCCCTTGGACGCGGGTCCGAGTTCTTAATTCATGTGGGCGGCGGGTCCCGCACCTCGGCGGCGAGGTCGGGCACTCCGGCCCCCTCGACCCCGCTCGGAGCGATCCGCTCGATCTCGGAGCGCATCCGACGATAGGAAACGATCGTCCCGACGAAGTTCCGCTGGCGGAGCTCGCCCGAGATCGCGCGCAGCTGGGCGATCGCCGGTTCGATGTCGAGACCGGCGGAGCGGGCCTCGACCATCTTGTCGCGCAGCCGGCGCAGGTCGGCCATGAGTCGCGGTTCGAGCAAGGTCCACAGCGCGACGGCCGCGCGTGCGAGCACCCGTTCGGCGTCCGCGCGATGCCCTTCGGCGAACAACTTCCGCCCCTCTTCGAGCGGTCCTTGCGCCGGCGACGGGTCGCCGCCGAGGTCGCGGATGGTCGTGACCATCAGCTCGCCTTCCGCCACGAGGATGCGACCGACCTCCCACTGGGACTGCAGCCGGCCGAGCTCGTCGCGGAGGATCGTGAGGCGCCGCTGGGCACCGGGAAGGTCGCCCGTGCCGATCGCGCGCCGCACGGACGCGAGCTCCACATCGGCGCTGCCGGTCGACACGAGCGGCGCGATCTCGTTCCGACGGGCGAGGAGCGACTCGTACTCCTCGGCGATCGAGCTCGAGAGGTGGACGAACATCTCGCGGGCCAGGATCTCGAGGGAGTCGACGTCGGCGGCGAGGACGGCGGCGCTCGCGCGCGACTGGAAATCGGTGAAGTCGAGCGACAGGCGACGGCCCAGTTGGAAATACTCCTCCAGGCGGCGTCGGACCTCGGGCAGCTGGTCGGTCTCCGCGGGCACCTGCGGGAGCTCGAGGTCGCTCGGGATCGGCGGGGCCGCCGCGGCGGGCGGAGCCGGCCCGAGCGTGGCGTCCGTGAGCTCGGTGAACGAGAACGGTGCGCTCAGGAGCCCGCGTGCGGGCTCGGTGACCTCGGGCGGGGGTCGATCGAGCTGGACCGTGGAGAGGAGTTCGCCGATCGTTCGAAGGTACGTCGGGTCCGAGTCCTCGCCCGACGCGGCCGCCTCGACGACCGCCGGGAACAACTCCGCGGAGAGATGGCAGCGCGGACACGTCGTACTCTCGCCGGTGTCCACGCCGCACGCGGGGCAGGTCGCCGTTCTCCTCACCTCCGAGCGCAAGGGTCGAGCGGGCCCCTCCGCCATCGTCCGGGGACCGCGGTCCGCGAGTGCCGATGTATATACCGAGGGACGGCTCAAAAGGCTCTCGGAACGCGCCGAAACCTCACGGCTCGGGCCCGAGCGGGGCGAGGTGTCGCCGCGCGGACGGCGTGGGGTGGTACACTCCTCTCGAGAACTCGGGGGCCCGGGGACGCGCGACCGCCGCTTCCGGAGGCCAACGACGGCGGCATCGGGCGCAGCGGTACCCCCGGCCTTGGCCGAGCGAGCTGGCGGCGATTCGGCAGGTCGAGCAGCGCGGGGGCCTCGGGGGCTCGTGCCGGCCCGCGGTGCGGAGGATCTCGATCCCTTCCAGGCGGAGCGTCCGGTCCCGGCCGTGGCTCCCCCATACGCGGACGTCGTCGCCCGGCCGGAGCGATCGGGCGACCCGGGGAAGGGTCTTGGTCGGCTCGAACGCGACACAGCGGAGCGGTCCCCCGTCCCGGTCGATGATCGTGAACTGGACGTGCCCCCCCCGGTCGACGCGCGGGAGCTCCCGCACCGAACCGGTGACGATCGCGGAAAGGAACTCCGTCAGGGCGGAAGCCGCCCGCGGAACGAGATGGTCTCCGGTCCCCTGATTCGTGCGGAAGAGGAGCCACCGATCGACCGGTTCGGACCGCACCTCGCGCCGGGCCGCCAACGGGGCCTGAGGTCGAGTCCCCCGGAGTCCGAACAGGATCGGACACGGGGTGTGCGGTGCCACGAGCAGCCGACGCGTGCGCGGGTCGTCGCACAGGAAAAGATCCGGGTGCCGTCGACTGGCCGCGCGAACGCTGGAGGCGTCCACCTCGCGTTTCCTTCCCACGCGTTCGGGCTCTCGATAGGCGATCAGTTCCCAGGTTCGTCGGACCCCCGGCCAGGCGACGGCCGCCGCGGCGCCGACCGCACCGCGCGGGTCGCCGCGGGTGCGAACCGTTGCTCCCTCGCGTCGGAGTCGCTCCAGCACGGTCGACGGCTCCACGACGTCTCGGACCGCGTTCCAGTAGAGTTCGGCGGGCAGCGTCCGCTCCGTCACGATAAGAACGGGGTCGGTGCCCGGGTCGTCGCGCGAGCTTCGGAGCACGCGCTCCCAGGCACGCTCGGACCAGCGATCCCGCACGTCGGGAGAAAGCGGCCCCGCGCGCTCGTACGACCACACGGGCCGCCCGGCGAGCTCGCCGACCTGTCGGCGACGACCGCGCCCCGCGCCGAACCGGGCCGCGAGCGCGGCGTTCCCCCGGGTCTTCCACGGGATGTTCGGGTTCAGGCGGACTAGCCGGGGTTCACCGATCAGGTCGACCCCGCACGACCCGGCCTCGTCGAGCAGCTCGGTGAGCACCCACGTCGTGCACCCGCCGTGCGGACTGTCCGTGTCGTCGATCCCGATCCAGATTGGTCCCACCCCTGGTCGAGGGCGCGCTCGGCCCTACGCGACGCTGGCGAGGAGCTTCTGGTACGCCGCGAGGTTCGGTTCGAGGGCGATCTCGGACCGGGCGGGTCCCTTCGCGTCCCCGAGGAGCTTCGCCTCGAGGCCGGCCTTCTGCACATCCTTGGGCCGATGCATGACGCCGACCGGGATCTTGCCAGACTCCGTGGTCTCGAGATACAGACGGAACATCGTCTTTCGGTCGGTGGGGTCGTAGCCCGGGATCTTCGACACGTCGACGACCTTCTCCCGCCACAGCTTGTACGTGTCGTTGTACGTCACGCACGGGGAGAGGTCCTCGACGAACGCGAAGCCGCGATTGTCGTGATTGAACCGGATCGCCTCCTCCAGTACCGTGGTCATCGTCTTCGGGTCCCCCGAAAACGTGCGCGCGATGAAATTCGGCGCGGGGATCGACAGCGCGCTCAGGATCGCGTCGAACGGCTGCTCCACGTTCCCCTCGAAACCGACCTGGCTGGTCGGAGACGGCTGGCCCTTCGTGAGCCCGTACGTCTCGTTGTTCATGACGATGTACAGGAGCGAGACGTTCTTTTTGAACGCGTGCATGAAGTGTCCCATTCCGATGGCGTAGCCGTCGCCGTCCCCGCCGGCGGCCACGACCGTGAGCCCCGGATTCGCGAGCTTCACTCCTACGGCCTGGGCGAGCAGACGACCGTGCAGCGCGTGGATTCCGTTGACCTCGAGGAAGTTGTGGATCGAGCCCGAGCAGCCGATGCCGCCGACGAGCACGAGGTCGTGGGGGGCGATCTTGAGGTTCGCGGCCGCCTTCTTCACCGCGGCGAGCAGGCTGAAGTCGCCGCATCCCGGGCACCAGATCGGGGGCACGGGCTTCGCGGACTGGACCATTTCAGTGCGCCTCCTTGACTTCGGCGATGATCTGCGGCGTTCGGAAGGTGAATCCGTCGTACTTGAGGATCGACCGGAGCTTCGCGTGATGCCAGGGAAGGTGCTCGCGAACGAGGCGCGCGAACTGCCCGGTGTAGTTGTGTTCGACCACGTACGCGACGTCGACGGCGCTCAGGAACGGGTCGAGTTCATGGACCGGTACCGGGAAGACCGTCCGCGCCTGGAAGTATCGGGTCTTCAGTCCCCGAGCGGCGAGGATCGACTGGGTTTCGAGGATCGGCCCGGAGGTGCTGCCGTAGCCGATGAAGCCGACCTTCGCATCCGCATCGCCGAACAGCCGGGCCGCCGGCAGCTCGTCCCGCGCCTGGACCATCTTGCCCATCCGCTTCTTCATCATGCGGTTACGGTTCGTGGGATTCACCGAGACGTGGCCCCACTCGTCGTGCTCGTTCCCGGTCACTTCGGCCCAGAGGCCGGGAGTGCCGGGCGCCGCGTAGGGGCTGATCCCGTCTTCGGAGAACTTGTACACCTTGTACTCGGTGAGCGCGCTGGCCTCTTCGGCCGAAAGGCGACGGCCGCGGTCGAGACGCGCGCTCGACAGGTCGAAGCGGTCGCTCGTCGACGTGTTCTGGCAGAGCGCCTGGTCGAGCAGGAGGATGACCGGGACCCGCCACTTCTCCGCGAGATTCAATGCCTCGATCGTGACGGTGAAGCAATCCTCGGGCGAGGCCGGGGTGAGGATGAACCGCGGGTACTCCCCGTGTCCGAGGTTGGCGAGGTGGGAGAGGTCCGATTGCTCGTGCCGGGTCGGCTGGCCGGTGCTCGGGCCGACGCGGGCGCAGTCGGCGACGACGATCGGGATCTCGGCCGTCCCGGCTTGGCCGATCCCTTCCGTCATGAGCGAGAGTCCCGGCCCGCTCGTCGAGGTCATGACGCGCGCACCGGCGTACGCCGCTCCCAGGATCATGTTCACCGCGGCGAGCTCGTCTTCCGCCTGCCGTACGATCCCGCCGAACGCGGGAAGATACCGCTGGAGGTACTCCATCACCTCGGTGGCCGGAGTGATCGGGTAGCCCGCGAAGAAGCGGCCGCCCCCGACCACGAAGCCGAGCGCGACGGCCTGGTTGCCGGTCGTGAGGATCTGGTCGTGGGCGTCCCCATCGACGACCGAGAACCGGTTCGCGAGCCCGGGCACGTCGAGCGCGGCTTTGCGACCGATATCGAGCGCCTTCAGGTTCTTCTCAAGCGCTTCGGCGCCCCGTCGTTTGAATCGGTCCTCGATGACCCCGCGCGTCCGCTCCAGGTCGAAGCCGAGGAGGACGGAGAGCGCGCCGTACGCCGCTGTGTTCTTGAAGATCGGCTGACCCAGCGGGCCCCCGACCAGCGTGGCGAACGGGAAGCCGGCGGAGTTGGGGAGATCGATGTGGAATCCGGTCGAGTCGTAGATGACGAAGCCGTGGGAGGCGAGCTCGGCCTTCCCCATCTCGACCGCCTCGTTGTCGAACGCGACGAGGACGTCGATCTCGGGCTTCACGGTCGAGATCGGGTCACGGGACGCTCGCACCGACGCGTCCGCGTGGCCACCGCGGATCCGGGACAACACGTTCCGGGACGTATAGACGTACAGTCCGCCCCTCCGGAAGTATCGGCCGAGAAGGTCCGAGACCGTCAGCGTCCCGTCCCCACCCTGGCCCCCGATCATCACGGAGAGGTCGGCGAGCTCGGTGGGAGGGTGCGCTTCGGCCGGCCCGGATTCCCCGGAGATCGGCGCGGTTCGTGCCGCAGGAGTGGTCATGTCTTCTCGGAAACAGGTCGAAGCCGACTTGTACCCGGAACGAGAACTGGAGCGTATTTAACGCCACAGACGAGTTCGAGCGCCGCCCGGCGCTCCCCGCGTGTCGGCCGCCTAAAGGTTATGGGCGAACCGCGAGTTGAACAGTCGATGGCCGAGGCTCGGCTGGTCGAGGATTATCATCCGAACACCGCCAACCTCCGGCACTTCGCCGACCCGATCGTCTTTTGGGACGAAACGCTCCGCGACGGCGAACAGACCCCCGGCGTCCACTTCTCGCCCGAGGAGAAGCTCCGCGTGGCGACGCTGCTCTCCGAGATCGGAGTCTCCGTCGTGAACGCCGGCATCCCGGTTGTGTCCGAGGAGGAGGCGCGGGCGGTACGGCTGGTGGCGGGCGCCGGATTGAAGAGCAAGATCCTCGCCGCGGCTCGCACGGTGCCCGCGGACGTCGATGCGGTCATCCGGAGCGGCGCCAGCCACATCGCGATCTTCGTCGCGGCGAGCAACGTGCACTTGCGCTACAAGCTCAAGATGACCCAGGACGACGTCCTCGCCGCCTCCCTGAAGACCGTGCGGCAGGCCAAAGAGGCGGGCCTGCACGTTGCGTTCGTCACGGAGGACACCGTGCGGGCGCCGTTCGATTTCGTGGAGCGGCTCTATACGGAGGTGCAGAACGCGGGCGCGGACCGTCTCGTCGTCGCCGACACCGTCGGGATCATGACGCCGCTCACGTTCCGATGGTATCTCACGGAGTTCCAACGCCGGGTCCGACCCAAGGACCTCTCGGTCCACTGCCACAACGACTTTGGGCTCGCGGCCGCGAACACCCTCACCGCGATCGAGTGCGGCGCGCGGGCGCCCCACGTCTGCGTCAACGGGCTCGGCGAGCGGGCCGGGAATGCTTCGCTCGAGGAGGTCGTGGTCGAACTGGAGGCACTGTACGGCGTGCACACCGGGATTCGGACCGAGCGCCTCACCGAGCTCTCGCGCCTCGTCGAACAGCTTTCCGGGGTGCCGGTGGCGGCGAACAAGGCGCTCGTCGGCTACAACGCCTTCTCGCACGAGGCCGGGATCCACACGCACGGCATCCTGGCGAACACGCTCACGTACGAGCCCTTGCAGCCCGAGCGGGTCGGGGCGCGCCGACAGATGATCCTCGGTAAGCACACCGGGAAGGCGGCCGTCGTCGAGAAGCTCAAGGAACGCGGCATGACCGCCTCCGACCCGCTCCTCGTCGAACTGCTCCAGCGGATCAAGACGGACTCGGAGGCCCGCACGAAGGAAGACCTCGAGCAGTTCCTCCGCGAATACCGACAGCTATTCGAGCGACCCGGGTTGTCCGACGAGGAGTTCTGGGCGATGGTCGACGCCGTCGGGATCGGAACGGAGAGTACATGAGCGCCGCGAACGGGCACGGACAGACCCTCGCCGAGAAGATCCTCGCGCGCGCTTCTGGGGCCGAAGACGTCGTGCCGGGCGAGATCATCGAGGGGAACGTCGACCTCGCGATGATGCACGAGCAGGGAGCTCAGACGGTCGGGCCGTTCCATCAAATGGGCGCGGAGAAGGTGTGGGACCCGGACCGCGTGGTCATCGCGATCGATCACTGGGTGCCGGCGTCCACCGAGGGCGCGGCGATTCTCCACCGTATCCTGCGGAAATTCGCCGCCGAGACCAATCTACCGAACTTCTACGACGTGGGGCGCCACGGGATCTGCCACCAGATCCTCGCAGAGAACGGTTGGGTCGTGCCCGGCGACCTCGCAGTCGGCACCGACTCGCACACGAACATGCTCGGGGCGATGGGGGCGGTGGCGACCGGCATCGGCCCGACCGAGATGGCCGCCGTCCTCGCCCTGGGGCGGCTCTGGCTCAAGGTTCCGTCGACGATCCAGGTCCGGGTCCGCGGTCGCCTCGGGAAGGGCGTGACGGCCAAGGATCTCGTCCTCCGAGTCCTCGGGGAGATCAAGACCACGGGTGCGACCTACAAGTCGATCGAATACTCCGGCCCCGCGATCGCCGCGCTCTCGATGCCCGAGCGGTTCACGATCTGCAATATGACGACCGAGATGGGCGCGAAGTGCGGGGTCGTGGCGCCGGACGAGAAAACGTTCGAGTACCTCGCAAAGATCGCCAAGCACCCGATGCACCCGCTGTACGCCGACTCGGACGCGACGTACGAGCGCGTGGTCGACGTCGACCTGGACGGGATGCCGCCGATGGTCGCCTGCCCCTACTCACCGGACAACGTCCGGCCCCTCCCCGAGGTCGCCCGGGAGCACATCAAGGTCGACCAGGTGTTCCTCGGTTCCTGCACGAACGCCCGGATCGAGGACATTCGCGAGGGCGCGGCGATCATTCGGGGCCACCAGGTCGCCAAGGGCGTCCGATTCATCGTCTCGCCAGCCTCCACCAAGATCTACGACCAGTGCCTCAAGGAGGGACTGATCCAGGTTTTCACGGACGCGGGGGCCGTGTTCACGAACTCGAGCTGCAACGCCTGCTTCGGTGGCAATCAGGGGCTGCTCGCGCCGGACGAGGTGTGCGCGTCCTCGTCGAACCGCAACTTCCCCGGTCGCATGGGAGCGAAGGAAGCCCGCATCTACCTGCTCTCGCCCGCCGCGACGGTCGCCGCGGCGGTCCGGGGTGAGGTCACCGACCACCGGGACATGCTGTAGGCAGGGGTCCGGATGAAGGAGATCATCGAAGGGCGCGTATGGACGCTCGGCAAGGACGTCGACACGGACGGGATCATCTCCGGAAAGTACCTCACGATCATCGACCCGGAGGAGCTCAAGAAGCACGTCTTCGAGATCGCCCTGCCCCAGTTCGCGGCCGGTGCCCGACCGGGGGACATCATCGTCGCGGACGAGAACTTCGGATGCGGTTCGAGCCGCGAGCACGCGCCCCAGGCGATGCGCGCGATCGGCGTGGGAGCGGTGGTCGCCGACTCGTTCGCGCGCATCTTCTTCCGCAACGCGATCAACCTCGGCGTTCCCACCGTGGAGGCGCGGGGGGTGCGCGCGATCTTCGACCAGGGAGATACCGCCCGGATCGAGATGCGGGCCGGCCGGATCACGAATCTCCGGACCGGGGCGACGGTCACGTTCCCGCCCCTCCCCCCACACCTCTTGAAGCTGCTCGAGGCCGGGGGGCTGGTCGAGCAGGTCCGTGCCGAACTCGCCGCGCGCAAGGCGACGACCGCTCCCACGACATGAAGGACGCGGGCTACGAGGTCGCCGTCTTCGCCGGAGACGGGACCGGACCCGAGGTCGTCCGCGAGGGGATCAAGGTGTTGAACGTCCTGGCCGAGCTCGGGCCGGCGCCCTGGCGGGTCAGCGAGTACCCGGGCGGCGGCCAGTACTACCTGAAGACCGGTCGAGAGTGGGACCCCGAAGGGGAAGCCGCGGCGCGCCGGGCGGACGCGATCCTGCTCGGAGCGGTCGGCTGGCCCGGCGCGACGCTGCCCAACGGGGACATCGCCGGCCGTGCGCTCGTGCTCGGCCTCCGCGAGTCCCTCGACCTGTTTGCCAACGTGCGACCCTGCCGTCTCTACCCCGGTGTGAAGCACCGGATCAGCGGTGAGTACCGCGAAGTGTGGTCACCGAAGAACGTCGACATGGTGATCGTCCGCGAGAATACCGAGGATCTCTACACTCCGGCGCGCGGTCGGTTGAGTCGGGGCGGGGAAACCGAAGTTGCGGTCGACACGCGCATCATCACGCGCAAGGGGGCAGAGCGCGTGATCCGCTACGCGTTCGAGCTGGCCCGGGCCCGAACTCGCGGAGCTCCCGAGGACGGCGTGAAGCGCGTCACCTGCGTCGACAAGGCGAACGTCATGGAAGGGTGTCGATTCTTCCGAGAGACGTACGACCGGGTTGCGAAGGAATACCCCGAGATCGAGCGCGATTACGCGTATGTCGATGCGTTCACCCAATGGCTCGTTCGAAATCCCGAGCGGTACAACGTCGTGGTCGCGACGAACATGATGGGGGACATCATCACCGACCTCGCC
>Ga0335073_10008693_pt1 | contig 14256 bp, 10 predicted proteins | sample Lox_Sample_22_FD_207093 | JGI IMG/M metagenome (GOLD analysis project Ga0335073, IMG submission 207093) | Soil microbial communities from Loxahatchee National Wildlife Refuge, Florida, United States - Lox_Sample_2.2 | ecosystem: Environmental > Terrestrial > Soil > Wetlands | place: USA... | reverse complement strand
GCCCGAAGATGAATTCTTGCGAATGGCCGCATGAATGCCGTGAGCGCGCGCCTCGTCTCATCTCAGATTCTGAGACGCCTCTCAGCATTCGCCCAGCCCGCCTGCGCCGGTGCTGTCCAGTCGCTCCCGCGTCCCACTGCCCAGTCGTGGGCGGAGTATGCGAGTTGTCGGCAGGGTCGCGGTTTCGCAGCCTGGAGGCTGGCTCCCTGTAAGGTTGATGCTGCGATCCCGGGTCGTCTAGCTAGGCAGGACAAGCGGTTTTGGTCCGCTCAACGAGGGTTCGAATCCTTCCCCGGGAGCACTGTGATGTCTCAGGAAATCGGAATGACCCCGAACCCCTCGTCAGGGTTCGGGGTTTTTTCGTTGGCGGGGCGGGCGTGGTGCCGGGCGGGGGTCCTGGTGGCCTGCCGGTGGGCTGGTAGTTCCTGGCCGGGTCGATGACAAGCTCGCGCAGCAGTTCGCCGGTGGTGGCGTTGATGACGCGGACGTGCAGGTCGCTGACGAGCATCAGGACGCGGGTCCGGGCGTGGGTCCGGCCGATGCCGATGTGGTGCAGCTTCCCGTTGACGCGGAGGGTGAGCTTGCCGTCGGTGCCGACGCGGTCGGCGCGGACCCGGTCGTGGGTGTCGACGGTGCGGTCGCCCGGGCCGGGCGGCGCAGGCGGTGGCGGGGGTGGCCCGGTGCGGCAGGGAGCGGTGCGGGCGGTTGCCGTTGCAGGTGCGGTGAAGGCGCCGGGCAGCGCCTGCAGCCCGGCCAGGGTGGCGGGCTGCGCTGGCTGGGCGCGGAGCCATTTCTTCAGCGTCTGCGGAACCGCTCGACTTTGCCCTGGGTCGGGGGGTGGTTCGGCTTGCCGTTCTTCTGCCTGACCCCCAGGTGGCGCGGTTCGGCTTCCAGGTGGTTACGGCCGCCCTTGCCGCCCGACAGCCGGGCGGTGAAGACCATGTCAGTCAAGGTGGAGGCCGGGGTACCGAACTCGGCGCAGGCGGCACGGAACGCCGCCAGCACGATCGGCCCGGTGACCCGGCGGTGGGCGGTGACCGACAGCGCATAGCGGGAGTGGTCATCGAGCCAGGTCAAGATCTCGGTGTCCGTACGGTTCGCGAGCCGGTAGCGGGTGAAGTCGGACTGCCGGCACTCGTTGGGCAGTCCGGCTTCGAACCGCAGCCAGGAGGACCTGGGCCGCTTGGCCGGGTCGGGGGTCACCAGCCCGGCCCGGGTGAGGTACCGGCTGACCGTGGCCGGCGAGACCGTGACCTGGTGACGGTGCTGCAGGTGCCAGGCGATGGTGTGCGGCCCGGCGTCCAGCCCCTGCCCGGCCAGTTCCTTGCGCAGAAAGGTGATCAGGTCCACCGTGTCCGCGCTGATCGCGTTCGGGGAGGTCTTCGGCCGCCGGGACCGCGGCTCGAACGCGGCGTCCCCCTCGGCTTCGTAGCGGGCCAGCAGCGCGTAGATCCAGGACCGGGCGACCCGGTAGCTGCGGGCCACCTCGCTGACAGGACGCTTCTCGATCGTGACGGCAGTAATGACCAGCCGGGCCTTTGACATTCCCGCAGCGTCCAGGCCGCCGGCCGCTAACTCAGGAAGGCGCGCCGCTGTCCTGGATGTCTTGAGACACCCGTCCTCGATGTCCTGAAACTAAAGACTTCCCCGGGATCACTTCCCCGGGAGCAAAGGCGGGTTCGATGTATAGCTGCGTGTCGAGTCAGGCCGCAGACATGGCGGCTGATGCCCAGGCTTCGATCTTCCGATAGAGGGTGCCGCTCTGTCTGACTTCCACTCGCAAGCATCCGAAGTATGTGTCCCCAACGTTCTGGCGGACGGTCTTCGTGATATGGCGCTTCAGCGTTGGGCTGCGGAACTGGCTGGGGTCCGCGCCCGTTATCGCTAGCCAGTACCGCTGTGCGGCTTCGACGTCCGCTGTCTCATGGATGCATACGCGGAAGACCATATCCTCGGGCGCGACACCAGCTGTGGTCAGGAACTTCAGGAAGAATCTGATAAGACCGGAATCGCTGTTCATGAAGATCACCCTGTCGCTGCTGCGACGGTAGGTCTTGGTCTTCGATCCTTCACACCAGTAGGCGAGCGCGCCCGCAATGAGGATCTCGCGGTCTGTGAGGTCACCAATCTCAGCTGTGGCTGAGGCACGCTCAGCGGCGCGTTGTTCACTGCGAATCGCGCGCTCAGCTTCCCAATAACGCTGAACGCCTTCGGCTGCGCGTTTCCGGCATTGCTCATAGGTGAGCCGTTCCGGCACGGGCAGGTCGCGGACCCACAGGGAAACCGAGCTCTTCGAGACGCCCAGGCGGGCGGCGATCTCGTGATAGGCGAGACCTCGTGCGCGCAGCTCGCGGGCCTGGGCTCGCACGTCGTCTTTCGCGTTCGGGCGTCGGGTCCAGTCCGGCGGGGGCGTTCCCTTGAGAGCGTCGTGAAGGGTGGTGTTGCTCATCGGGCCGAGGATCTCCTTGATCTCGCGGAGGGATCTGCCGGCGAGACGCAATTCGATAGCTTGTTCGCGTAGTACTTTAGTTTCTTCTTTGGTTCGCATACTTAAATATGGTAATGCGCGGGTACGACATTCCAGCGTTTCGCTGAATGTGCGGACCAATGCTCTCCAGAGCGCACCTTGTAGACGCCGTGACCACATTTAACCGGAAAGTGGGTCGTCTGGTGCGCAAAGTGAGCGGAGGTGACTGTTGTTACTGATGTGATTCGCAGGTGCTTTGGGGCCGCGTCAGGGGGTGTGGCGGCGGGGGTCGCGGCGCTGGTTTCTCGTCATCGAGACCATGAGCTGGCCGTAGCCCACGTCTTCGTCGTCCTCATCCAGGAGCCTTGCCACCTGTTCGATGTTGACGTCGCTGACCACGTTCGTGTGGCGGCCACGCGAGTCCCTGGACAGCGCCGCCACCCGGGCGGCCTCCCGCTCGGCGAACGCCCGGTCCGCGGCGGCCTGCCGCTCGGCCTCCTGCTGCGCGGTGGCGTACTGCGCGGCGGCCTGCTGCGCTCCGGCCAGCAAGTGCGGCTTGATCCACATGAAGTAGCCGATCCACACCGAGCCCGTCGAGGCGGACCAGTCGCTTCCGCTGAGGTAGTGCACGGTCTGGACCAGCGCGTGGGCGATGGTCGGGTACTGCGTGTCAGGGAAGCCGTCAGCCCAGTTCTGCCCGCCGACCCGGCGCAGCGCGTCGGCGACCACGCCCAGCGGCTGGTCGGTGAGCGCGACCCACAGGAGCGACTGGGCCATCCGTTCGCAGAACGCCCACATGTCAGGAACCTGGGCGTCGGCCAGCTCCGGAATCAGGCTGGTGATGTCGTAGTGCAGCTGCCGGACGAACGCGTCCCGGTTCCTGGACAGCCGGGCCGCTGACTGCCGGATCGCGGGCCAGGATCCAACGTCGAATGCCTGCTGCGCCTGCGGGCGCTCTTGTGCCTCTGCCATGTCAGATCCCCTCCCTGTGTCTAAGCGTCAGCGGCATGTCCAAGCGTTAACGCCGCGCGCCGCGGAGCCCTGTGTCAGGCGCGACCACCTCTTTCCGCGCCAACCCCGGTAAGTGCCCGCACTTGCATGCGGGCGAACCTGGCCGAGTCGGCGGGCCGCCGGTCGGTCACGGTGCCGAGCCAGCCGAGGAAGAATGCCACCGGGATGGCGACGATCCCGGGGTTGTTCAGCGGGAAGAACGCGAAGTTGACGTGCCGGTCCGTGATCAGCGACGAACTGGCGCCGGAGACCACGGGAGAGAAGACGATCAGGCCGACCGCGGTGATCAGCCCGCCGTAGATACTCCACAGCGCGCCCCGCTCGGTGAACCGCGGCCAGAAGAGCGAGTAGAGGATCGACGGCAGGTTGGCTGATGCCGCGATCGCGAACGCCAGCCCCACCAGGAACGCGACATCGATGCCCTTCGCGTAGATCCCGCCGATCACCGCGACGGTCCCGATCACCACCGCGGTGATCCGCGCCACGCGGATCTCATCTTCGGGCTCGGCTTCGCCGTGGCGGGCGAGGCCGGCGTACACGTCGTGCGCGAAGCTGGCGCTCGCGGTGATCGTCAGGCCCGCCACGACTGCCAGGATCGTGGCGAATGCCACGGCCGCCACGATGCCGAAGAGCAGTGTCCCGCCCAGCTTGTCGGCGAGCAGCGGAACGGCGGAGTCCCCGCCGCCGGGAGCGGCCAGGATGCGCTTGCCTCCTACCAGCCACATAGCGCCGAAACCAAGCAGCAGCGTGCACAGGTAGAACAGTCCCACCAGCCAGATGGTCCAGACGACGCTCCGGCGTGCCTCTCGCGCGTTCGGCACTGTGTACAGCCGCATCAGCACGTGCGGCAAGCCGGCGGTGCCGAGCACGAGCGCCAGCGCCAGCGAGACGAAGTCGAGTTTGGTGATCGTGCTCACTCCGTACTCGAGGCCCGGGCCGAGCACGCGGGTGCCTGCAGGGCTGGACGCCGCGGCGTGCTGCAGCAGGCTGGGCAGGCTGAACCCGGCCCTGGACAACACCCATACGGTAGTCACCGCCGCGCCGGCCGCGAGGATCGTGGCCTTGACGATCTGCACCCAGGTCGTGCCCTTCATCCCGCCGACGAGCACGTAGAAGATCATGAGGATGCCGACGACGGCGACGACGAGATCCTGGCCCACAGCGCCCTTCACGCCGAGCAGGAGGCTCACCAGGGCGCCGGCGCCGGCCATCTGGGCGAGCAGGTAGAACAGGCTGACCGTGAGGGTGGAGGCCGCTGCGGCGGCGCGCACCGGGGGCGCCTTCAGCCTGAGGTCGAGAACGTCCGCCATCGTGTACCGGCCGGTGTTCCTGAACGGCTCCGAGATGAGCATCAGGACGAGCAGCCAGCCGACCAGGAAGCCGATCGAGTAGAGGAAGCCGTCATACCCGTAGATGGCGATGATGCCCGCGATGCCGAGGAACGAGGCGGCCGACAAGTAATCGCCGCCGATCGCGATGCCGTTCTGCCAGCCGGTAAAGGCCCGCCCGCCCGCGTAGTAGTCGTTGGTTGACCTGTTCCTTCCCGCCGCGCTCACGGCGATGACGAGGGTCACCACGACGAAGAAGGCGAAGATGCCGAAGTTAAGCACGGGCGTGCCGACCGTGAAAGGCGTACTCGTGGCTGCCAGGCCAGTCACGGGCGCTGTCCTCCTTCGAGGCGGTCTCGCAGCCGGTCGGACAGCGGGTCGAGCCTGCGCCGCGCCCAGCGGCGGTAGGTCACGGCGATCGCGAATGTCGAAACGAACTGCAAGACGCCGAAGCAGAGCCCCACGTTAACGTCGCCGAACACGCTAATCCGCATGAAGCCGGGTGCGAACACGGCGATCATCACGAAGAGGAAATACCAGATGATGAACAGGGTGCACACCGGCCTTACGAAAGACCCGTATCGCCGCTGAATAGTCCAGAAATCCCGGCTAGCCCTGACGGCCTCGTAGCCAATGGCACTGGTGCGGCCGGGCTGGGCCACCGCCGTGCCGCCGACGTTCCAAGGAGGTGCGTCGCCCCAGGGGGGAGATTGGTATGAGTCCGCCGTGCTGCCGGCATTCCCCCGACTAGGTTGGAATAGGGACATGCCGCGTTCCTTCCGCCGCATCTCACGCTATACCGGGGTCTTGGCGACATAGGGAACTTTTACGGAAATTACGTGTTGTCCCGGGGGATCGCGGCAACCCCAGGAGCTCGCCCGGGGTAGCTGCCCCGGTGCGGGTGCCGGGCCCGGTGGGTTATGGTTAGTTGAGGTCAAGCAAGTAGTCGGCAGACATCGAGGAGCAAGGGGATCCGCCCATGACGGTTAGTTCCGAGGCGGCGGGTAAGCCCGCGGGGACTAGCTGGACGCCAGGACCGCACTACAAGTGGATCGCGCTGTCCAACACCACGCTCGGCGTGCTGATGGTGACGATCAACCAGTCGATCGTGCTGATCGCGCTGCCCGACATCTTCCGCGGGATCGGGCTGAACCCGCTGAGCCCGGGAAACACCAGCTATCTGCTGTGGATGTTCATGGGCTTCATGGTCGTGTCCGCGGTGCTCGTAGTGTCGTTCGGGCGGCTTGGCGACATGTTCGGCCGGGTTCGGATGTACAACATCGGCTTCGCGGTTTTCACCTTCGCCTCGATCGCGCTGACCGTCACCTGGATGCACGGGGTCCCCGCGGCGCTGTGGCTGATCATCTGGCGCATCGTGCAGGGCATCGGCGGAGCGTTCCTGTTCGCCAACTCGACCGCGATCCTCACCGACGCATTCCCGAGCAACCAGCGCGGCACGGCCCTCGGCCTTAACTCGATCGCGGCCATCGGCGGCTCGTTCATCGGCCTGATCCTCGGCGGCGTGCTCGGCCCGGTGAACTGGCACCTGATCTTCCTGGTCTCGGCGCCGGTCGGCGTATTCGGCACCATCTGGGCTTACTTCATGCTGCACGACATCGGAGTGCGCAAGCACGCGCGGATGGACTGGTGGGGCAACGTCCTGTTCGGCGGCGGCCTGATCGCGGTGCTGGTCGGGATCACTTACGGCCTGACGCCGTACGGCGGGCACGCGATGGGCTGGACCAACCCCTGGGTGCTCACCGCGATCATCGGCGGCGTGGTGCTGCTGGTCATCTTCGTCTTCGTGGAGACGAAGGTCGCCGAACCGCTGTTCCGCATGTCGCTGTTCAAGATCCGGGCGTTCGCGGCGGGCAACATCGCGAGCCTGGCGATGGCGCTCAGCCGCGGCGGCATGCAGTTCATGCTGATCATCTGGCTGCAAGGCATCTGGCTGCCGCTACACGGCTACAGCTTCAGCCAGACCCCGCTGTGGGCCGGCATCTACTTGATCCCGCTGACGATCGCCTTCCTGTTGTCCGCGCCGCTGTCCGGCATCCTGTCGGACCACTTCGGCGCCAAGGCGTTCACCGTCGGCGGGGCGCTGCTGTCGGCGGTGACCTTCCTGCTCCTCGCCTTCTTGCCGGTGGACTTCAACTACTGGCAGTTCGCGCTGCTCGTCGCCATCAATGGGGCGGGGACCGGCCTGTTCATCTCGCCGAACCGCGCCGAGATGATGAACTCCGTGCCGGCCAACCAGCGCGGCGCCGCAGCCGGGATGATCGCCACGTTCATGAACTCGGCGTCTGTGTTGTCGATCGGCATCTTCTTCTCGCTGATGGTCGTCGGGCTGTCGAGCAAGCTGCCGGCGACCCTGTTCAGCGGGCTGACGGCGCAGGGTGTCCCGGCGTCGGCGGCCGCCCCGCTCTCGCACCTGCCGCCGATCGGCGTGCTGTTCGCCTCCTTCCTCGGCTACAACCCGATGCAGCAGCTGCTCGGCCCGATCCTGCACCAGCTCAACCCCGCGCACGTTGCGTACCTGATCGGCCGGGAGTTCTTCCCGCACCTGATCACCGGTCCGTTCCACGACGGACTTGGCGTTGCCTTCGGGTTCGCGATCGCGGCCTGCGTGATCGGCGCCATCGCGTCGGCGCTCACCGGTAATCCGAAGAAGAGCCAAGGCGCGAAAGAGTCGGTGGGCTCCGAGCTGGCCGCGGTGGCCGCGGAAGCCAACGGCCTCGAGCCGAGCGAGCTGGTCGTCCCCAACATGGTCAGCGACACGACAGAGCCAGCAGAGAAACCAGGCCGGCCCCGCTAGCCGGGGCTGGCTGTCCGCGGGCTATGACGCGGGGTTGGGTCCCCTATTTGGCTACGGGACGGTATCCTGCGGATGAGGAGCGGGTTAACAGATCTGGCGTCGCTCCGCTGAGTGGGGTTCCCGGGGATGATGGCCCTGGTAAGTTTTCGGCGCGATACCCGAGGAGACCGTTGCGCGTGAGCGAAAGTCGCCCGGCCGCAGTACTGGTCCTCGCCGCGGGCGAGGGCAAGCGCATGAAGTCCCGCCTTCCCAAGGTCCTGCATTCGCTATGCGGGCGCAGCATGGTCGGCCACGCCCTGGCGGTGGCCGGTGAGCTCGACCCGGACCGGCTTGTGGTCGTCGTCGGGCACGGCAGAGACCAGGTGAGCGCGGAGGTGGCTGGCCAGTCGCCAGCAGCGCTGGTCGTCGTCCAGGATCAGCAGCTCGGCACCGGGCACGCGGTGCGGATGGTCACCGAGGCGCTTGGTGAGTTCCGTGGGACCGTCGTCGTCACGTACGGGGACATGCCGCTGCTGCGCGGCGAGACGCTGCACGAGCTCGTGGACGTTCACCACGCCGGCGGCAACGCCGTTACGGTGCTGACCGCCACGGGTGATCCGGCGGGCTACGGACGGATCGTACGGGACGCCGACGGGGCGTTCCTCCGCATCGTGGAGGAACGCGACGCCACCCCGGCCGAGCTCGGCATCGACGAGTACAACTCGGGCTGCTACGCCTTCGACGGCGCGCTGCTCGCGGACGCGATCAAGCGGGTGACAACCGACAACAACCAACAGCAGGAGTACCTGACCGACGTGGTGGGGATCCTGCGCGGCGACGGGCACCCGATCGGGACGGTACTGGCCGCCGACGTTACCGAGATCCAGGGCGTCAACGACCGCGTTCAGCTCGCCGCGGCGCGGCGGGCGCTCAACGACCGGATTCTCGAGCACTGGATGCGGGCCGGCGTCACCATCGTCGACCCGGCGACAACCTGGGTCGATGTCACCGTCACGATCGGGCAGGACGCGGAGATCGGCCCGCAGGTCCAGCTGACCGGCGCCACCGCCATCGCGGACGGCGCGCAGGTCGGCCCCGGCTGCCTGCTCGAGGACACCATCGTCGGCGAGGACGCTGTGCTGCTCCACGTGGTCGGCCGCCAAGCGGAGGTCGGGTCCGGCGCGATCGTGGGTCCCTACGCCTTCCTGCGGCCGGGCACCCGCATCAGCGAGAACGCGCACATCGGCTGCCACGTGGAGCTCAAGAACGCGGAGGTCGGACCGGGCGCTAAGGTCCCGCACCTGACGTACGTGGGCGACGCGCACATCGGAGCCGGCGCCAACATCGGCGCGGGCACGATCTTCGCCAACTACGACGGGGTCGGCAAGCACCACACCGACGTCGGCGAGCACGCCTTCATCGGCAGCAACAGCGTCCTCGTGGCGCCGGTCGCCATTGGCGACGGCGCGTACACCGCGGCGGGCTCGGTGATCACCGGAGAGGTGGCGCCCGGTGAGCTCGGCGTGGCACGAGGGCGGCAGCACAACTCCCGCGGGTGGGTCGAACGCAACCGGCAGGGAACGCGGTCCGCCGAGGCAGCGAAACGGGCCCGTTCGGAATAACTGAAGGAGACTAATTCCAGGTGAGCGGCATGACGGCGCCCAGCCAGAAGAAACTGATGTTGTTTGGCGGGCGAGCCTACCCTGAGCTTGCCGCAGAGGTCGCCGACTGTATGGGAATCGAGCCGGGGCCAGCCAGGCTTTATGACTTCGCCAACGGCGAGATCATGGTCAGGTACCTCGAGTCCGTCCGCGGCTGCGACGCGTTCGTGCTGCAGAGCCACACGGCGCCGATCAACCAGTGGATCATGGAGCAGCTGATCATGGTCGACGCGCTCAAACGGGCATCGGCCAAGCGGATCACGGTGGTGACGCCGTTCTTCGGCTACGCGCGGCAGGACAAGAAGAGCCGCGGCAGGGAACCGATTTCCGCGCGCCTTGTCGCCGACCTATTCGCGACCGCGGGCGCCGACCGGCTGATGGCCGTGGACCTGCACACGTCCCAGATCCAGGGCTTCTTCGACGGACCGGTGGACCACCTGTTCGCACTGCCGATCCTGGCGGGCTACCTGGAAGGCAAGCTGAACGTCAGCAACGTGACCGTGGTCGCGCCGGACGCTGGCCGGGTCCGGGTCTGCGAGCGGTGGACCGACCGGCTTGGCTGCCCGCTGGCCATCATCCACAAGCGGCGCGACCCGGACGTCGCCAATCAGGTCAAGGTCTTCGAGGTGGTCGGCCAGGTAGCCGGCCGGACCTGCATCCTGGTGGACGACATGATCGACACCGGCGGGACGATCGCCAAGGCGGCGGACGCGCTGTTTGACCAGGGCGCGGAGCGAGTCATCGTGGCGGCCACGCACGGGGTCCTGTCCGGGCCCGCGGTCGACATCCTGAAGAACTCCCGGATCAGCGAGGCGGTCATCACCAACACGCTGCCGGTCCCGCAGGAGAAGAGGTTCGACAAGCTGACCGTGCTGTCTATCGCGCCGCTGCTGGCGCGGGCCATCAACGAGGTGTTCAGCGACGGTTCGGTAACGAGCCTCTTCGACGGACAGAGCTAGTGTCACGGAGCTAATTACATGGTCGCGGCCCCTGGCCTGAGGCTTGTCTCTGCCTCCGGCCAAGGGCCGCGGCCCCGTCCCGCCATTCCCCGGTTTGGCGGGACGGGGGTCAATGCGACGAGCCGGGACCGCCCACTCCACGGTCCCCGCCGCCAGAGGCCGGGCTGAGGCCGCGCCCCGTCCCGTGGCGAACGGTGCCCCTGTTACCGTCCGCCACGGCACGGGGCGCGAGCCCCGAGCCCCCGCTTGCTCTGCAGCCCATACTCGCGGCATCGATTTACGTCGCGCTTTAGTCGTGATTAAGTGGGTCTACACAGCCCGGTCATTAGTCCGCGGCCCAGAAACCCGGCGGGGAGGTTTCTGCCTTCCCGAACACTGCCGCTACCCCTGGAAGCGGAGGAGATCGTGCGTTCGGACGGGCTGGCCTGATGCGTTTCCGCATCCTGGGTCCGCTAGAGGTCTGGTCTGAAGAAGAAGGCTGGGCAGCCATTGGCGCCCCTAAGTGGCGCTCTCTTCTCGCTTGCCTGCTGGTGCGGCCCGGGCAGCTCATCTCCACCGAGAGCCTGATCCTCGAGCTGTGGGGCGACAACCCGCCCGCGAAGGCGAACAACCTGGTCAGCATCTACGTACACCGGCTGCGGCGGCTAATCGGCGATGGCGAGGGCCGGCTGCTGGTGTACCGGGCGCCCGGGTACCTGCTCCGCATCGCCCCCGGCGACCTGGACCTGCAGGAGTTCGAGCGGCTAGTCGCGGAAGGAAGGAACGCGCTCGCCGCGGCCGAACCGCAGCGCGCCGCCGTCCTGCTCGCAGAGGCGCTCGCGCTGTGGCGGGGCCGGCTGCTCGCCGACGTCGCGCCGTCCACGCTCATCAGCACCGAGGCCGAACGGGGAAACGAACTCCGGCTTGACGCCGCCGAACTGCGCGCCGAGGCGGACCTGGAGTGCGGCCGGGCCGCTCAGCTGGTCCCCGAGCTGCGCAGGCTGGTGGGGGAGAACCCGATCCGCGAGGGACTGTGGCTGCTGCTCATCAGGGCCCTTGACGAGGCCGGCCGGCATGCCGAAGCGCTCGAGACGTACACCCAGGCCAGGCAGGTAATCGCCGACGAGCTTGGCGTCGATCCGGGTGCCGAGCTGCAGCAGCTGTACGCGCAACTGCTCGCGGCCGACGCGTCGTCGGCGCGGTCGCGGAAGCGGCCGGTTAAGGGAGACCTTCCAGTAGTTCAGGCGCCAGGCGCCGCGCCCGGGGTACCGGCGGGTTCCGCGCGGCCGGCCGACGCCGGGACCGCTGCAGCCGCTCCTGGCGCAAGTGACGACCGCATCGTCGAGGTCGAGGCACTCATCGGCGCGGAAGACACCAGCGGACCGCACGGGGAAGGCTCGGGGACGATCGCTGTCGGCGCGGTCGCCGCTGCCACCGGGATTGTCGAGGAACCGGCCACCTCGCCACCACCGCGCCCGACGCAGCTCCCCGCCGATATCGGGGACTTTACGGGCCGCGAGGCGCAGGTCAGGCACCTGTGCGAGATGCTGGTCCAGGACGAGGCGGCGCGCGGGCCTGGCGCGGTGCGGATCGCCGTGGTGGCCGGGGCCGCGGGCCTCGGCAAGACGGCGCTGGCCGTGCACGCCGCGCACCAGGTCAGCTCTGCGTTTCCTGACGGCCAGCTCTACGTCGACCTGTTCGGGGCCAGCGCACGACCAGCGGTGCCCGGCGAGGTGCTCGCCAGATTCCTGCGGGACGTCGGGGTGGAAGGAGACAAGGTCCCGGTCGGTGACGACGAGCGCGCGGCGCTGTACCGGACCAGGCTGACCGGCCGCCGCATGCTCATCTTGCTCGACAACGCCAAGGACGCCGCCCAGGTCCGGCCGCTGCTGCCGGGCAGCGCGTCTTGTGCCGTCCTGGTGACCACGAGAAACCGGACACCCGACCTGGCCAGCACCCGGTTCGTGGACCTGCACGTCCTGGACGACACCGAGGCGCTGACGCTGTTCTCCCGGATCGTGGATGACGATCGGCCTGCGGCCGAGCCGGATGCCACGGCGGAAGTGCTGCTCGCCTGTGCCGGGCTGCCGCTCGCCATCCGGATCTGCGCGGCCCGGCTGGCAGCGCGCAAGCAGTGGCGGATCGCCACATTGGCGAACAGGCTGCGCAACGAGCAGCGGCGGCTCGACGAGCTGGAGACGGGAGACCTCGCGGTCCGGTCCAGCTTCCAGGTGAGCTACGACAGCCTGCACGCCGGACGGCACGGCATCAATCCCGCGCGGGTGTTCCGGCTGCTCGGCCTCTGGCACGGCGCGTCGATCAGCCTGCCGGCCGCCGCCGCCCTGTTCGGCGAGTCTGACGACGATGTGGCGGACGCCCTGGAAACCCTCGTCGACGCCAACCTGCTCGAGTCGCCGGCCGCGGACTGGTACCAGTTCCATGACCTGCTCCGGGTCTACGCGACCGAGCGTGCCCAGGAAGAAGAATCGGAGGCGGACCGCACCGAGGCCGTCGGGCGGCTGCTGCGGTGGTACCTGGAGACCGGGGAGGCCGCCGCCGACGCGGTCGCGCCGCGCCGTTACCGGGTGGCCCGCGAGCCCGCGGCGCCCGGCTATCCGCCGCTGTCATTTGCCTCCGTGGATGAGGCCCTGGCCTGGTACGGCGACGAGCGGGCCAACGTCGTGACCGCGACCCTGCAGGCGGCGGCGGCGGGACTGCACGACATCGCCTGGCGGCTGCCGCCGAACCTTTTCCCGCTGTTCAACAGGCGAGGCAACTGGACGGACTGCGTGACCAGTCACCGGGTGGCCGTGGAAAGCGTGCGCAAGGCCGCCAACAGGCTCGGCGAGGCGTGGGTCCTCGACCGGCTCGGCTGGTCGCTGGCCCGGCTGCGGGACGAGGAAGCGTTCGGCTACCTCGAGCAGGCCCTGGCCATCCGGCGCGAACTCGGTGACACGAGGGGAGAGGCACAGAGCGCGATCGGGCTCAGCGAGGGGTACCTCAAGGTGCGCGGCCCTGGCGAGGAAGCCGTGAAGTACCTGCGGCTCGCCGCGGACCTGCTGCGGCCGACGGACATGCTGTCCTTGCGGGCGGTCGCGCTGAACAACCTCGGCGAGGTGTATCTCGATCTCGGCGACCTGGATGCGGCCGCGGAGTGCTGCGCGGAGGCCAGGGACATCTGGCGGGAGATCGGCGGATACGGCGAAGGATGGGCGCTGCACAACCTTGGCCGGGTCTACCTGGCTCTCGGCCGCGTCGGTGACGCGGCCACCAGCTTGACGGACGCGATAGGCGCGCACCGCGCGTCCGGCGAACTCGCCGGCCAGGCGACGGCCCTCAAGTACCTCGGGCATGCGCGCCTGGCGGCCAGTGACCCCGGCGAGGCGCGGAACTCGTGGGCGCAGGCGCTGTCGATATTCGAGCAGATCGACGAGCGCGCGGAGGCGGCGGAGGTGGCCGCGTCACTCGCTTCGCTGCCGCGTTCGTAATTCAAGATTCCCTTTCATCAGGGAAAACGTGGCGCGAACATCCCGGTGATCTATATAAATCGGGGTGATTTCCCGCGAGCCTCGTTACTAGAATTGCCTTGACGGGGCATTCATTTATGCCGAGCATCCCCTGGCAACCGGGACAGCCAGGGTTTCCTTGGCCGCGGGGGCCAGGGGCTAGAGAAGGAGCGGGGAAAGCAATGAGCCAAGAGCGTCCAGAGACAGTGACTCCTGAGACCGTGACTCCTGAGACGGTCACGCCAGAAACCGTGACTCCTGAGACGGTCACGCCGGAGACCGTCACCCCGGAAACGGTGACTCCCGAGACCGTCACCCCGGAAACGGTGACCCCCGAGACGGTCACCCCGGAAACGGTCACCCCGGAAACGGTCACCCCGGAGGACGAGGACTAAGGCTGGAAGCGGCCAGCGCGCCGTCTGCCCGCCGCCGTGCGTGCGGATGCGGAACGCTCGCATCCGCACGCACGTTGTTTGTCGGCTAGACTTCACTGGCGCATCGCAGATATCCGTATGAGGAGTGACTGACCGTGCCTGAGGTCCGTATCGAAG
>Ga0335073_10008692_pt1 | contig 14257 bp, 45 predicted proteins | sample Lox_Sample_22_FD_207093 | JGI IMG/M metagenome (GOLD analysis project Ga0335073, IMG submission 207093) | Soil microbial communities from Loxahatchee National Wildlife Refuge, Florida, United States - Lox_Sample_2.2 | ecosystem: Environmental > Terrestrial > Soil > Wetlands | place: USA... | reverse complement strand
CCACGACGCGCGCCCTGATTATCCGGTACCCCATCCTTTCCGGCCACGTATTTTGCAGATCTGATCTATTGGTTATCGCCAGGCAGTAGAGGCAAGTGACCGCTGTCTCGACCTCCTGCACCTCCTGCACCGTGAACCAAGTGTCGCACAGTACGCCCATGGTCCTGCGGAAGGTCACGTCTACGTACGCGCCAGTCGCGTCTATGGTCCAGTGTACCCTCGTATCACGCATACACAAACCATCCTGGCGACACGTCGTCCGGCCACTTGCGTCCCAAGGTGATGAAGAAGTGGCCGGTTGTCCATACGTGCATGCACTCGAAGCAGCTCAAGGGCGCGTCGCGGTCGCACGCCAGCTCGCGCAGCGCATAGTAGGGCCAGGAGCTGTTGTACGGTGACCGAGTGAAGCCCTCCGGGGTCGCGCTGCAGTAGGTGGTGTGCTCAGTGTTCATGTATATCAGGTGGGTCAGGTTGTCATGACACGTCTCACTCATGTGTCACCGTCTTGTGTCTTGTGAATTTGAACCGGCCCAGCCGTATGGTGTCGTGGATGCGCAGCGGTCGTGTCTGCGCCATCATGTGCATCATGCAGGCGAAGCACGTCATCGGCGCGTCGTCGTCTACGATGACGAGGTCCCTGGCCGCGTAGTACGGCCACATTGACCCCTGGGGCGACGGCCTGACGGACACTCCCTTTGGCGCCTGGCCGCAGTACGTTGTATGCAGGTCGTAGTCATTGTCGATGAACACCAAGTGTACGCGGGTGTCAGTCACTTTGGCGGTCACTTGAGCACCCCCGTGCGGCGCGTGTACACCGCCCACATGTCAAGGCCCCACGTGGCCGTTACGTTGTACCCGTCGTTGCTCGCCGACAGGCAGCGCAGGCACGTCACCGACCTGTCGTGCGCGTCGACCACTACGCGGTCTGTCTTCACCCATCCGCAGCAGGCAATGCTGTACTTGTAGATGGCGTCGTTGACGTCGTCGATCATCAGGTGCACCAACTTTGCGCCGTCGCTCACTTGAGCACCCCCTTAGCCGGTTTGACGAATACGTCCGTGTATCTCACGTATGTGTCGACGCAGCGGAGGCACGTCGCGATGGCGTCCTCGGGCAGCCGCGTCACGTCCGCGTCCGTCCTCCAGCCCGCGCAGAACACCCAGTTGGGCCTGTGCATCAACACGGAGCCCGAGTACGGGTCCTGGCTGACGAACAGGTGCACCAGTGCCGTCACGTGCCCACCCTGTACGTGAGCCCGTGTTGAGGTACTGGCCGCCGCAGCGCGCATCGCAGGCACGTCGGGTACTCGGTCGGCTGGACGCCGTGTTGCCACCAGTCGGTGGCGAACTCTGCTATGCACAGCTTCGACCACACGAAGGTGCCGCCGCTGAATCCCGTGAACCACCAGTGTGATAGCTTCATGTGATCATTCCTCGTGTGCGTGCTTGATGTGGTAGAGTTCGCTCAGGCTCTTGTGGTCGCGCAGCTTAGTCGCGTTCTCCAAGCAGGCCAGGCACGTGAGGTACGCTTCGTCGATCGCGTCTGCCTCGTGCGCACGGTAGTTCAAGTGGCACAGCTGGAACCACGACCCTCCGTTCTTGAAGCACAGGTACATGTGCACTAGTCGCACGCGTCGCATAGGGCCGTCACCTCCTCCACGTACTCCGATTTCCACCCCTTCTGCGCCAGGCACCTCAGGCACGTGGGGTACTCCTTCCTCATGATCGCAGTCGTCCTCTTCATGGTGCACGACCTGATCCAGGAGCTGGGGTCATAACCAGCCGATTCCCGTATCCTCACGAGCCGGTGCACTAGCGTCATGGCATGTCGCCTGTGCTCTCCCAGGCGATCTTACACTCGTAGCTGAAGTTCTGCTTGAAGTACTTGTCCTCCATCCAACGGTAGAGGCAGTCTAGGCAGGTGATCGCCGGCGCGTCCCGTAGTTCCCAGGTAGGGCCACGGGGCGTCCGTCGGCAGAACTTCCACCACTTGCTGGCGCTCCGATTGGAGCACCACCAGTGGCTGAGCCCGTCGGTCACGGCTCGTCCTCGCAGACCGCCGTCATCATCTCCCACCCGGTCGGGCCGCGCCAGTCCTCTTGTTCGACCTCACACAGGCATCGCAGGCACGTGGGGTACTCCGCACGTCTCACGTCCTGCACTACCTCGATGGCGCACATCAACACCCACGCGCCAGGTCCGTTCCCGTACACATGGTTGGTCTTCGTCACGCGCCCGATCACGTGCACTAGTCTCGACATCTCGCGTACCTCCATGAGAACTCGTCCAGCACGTCATGCGCGTAGCTGTCCCTCTTCGATATGCAGTCGAAGCACGTCGGATACTTGGCCGGCTGCCATGACGACCTTGGCCTGCCCACGTACCCCGCGTACCCTCTTTGCTCTGCGGTGCAGAGCAAGCTGTATGAGTCGATGTCCGTCGACGCGTAGTTGTACCTTCGCTTGTACAGGTACCAGACGTGGTTGACGCCGCTCATGGCGTCAGCACCAGCCGCCTACGTCCCATCTCCCATCTCAGGGCCGCGTTGGTCTGGTACGTCAGTGGGTGTCCGTAGGACAGGCACCTCAGGCACGTCACGTGGCACGTGCGCTCCAGGCGGTCGTCGGTCAAGCCCATCCACGTGTTGGAGAGTGGCCCTGCGGGCACACAACACCATGTGTACCATATGGTCGCTCGCTCGCCGGTGTCGTGGTAGAACCAGTGACTCATCCCGGTGATCGCGGCATTGCTGCCCCTCATCGCCCCAGCCCCGTCCTCCACCTGACGTTCAGGTAGTTGTACGTCCTTTGTTTTTGCAAGCACTCGAAGCAGGTAGGGGCAGCCCTGGTGAAGAATGACACCATCTCGTCTCCAGTGCACAGGCAGAACCACGTGTAGCCGAGCGCGTGGTTCTCGTGAGAGTACCACCAGTGGCTCAGCGTCTCGACCGCTCTCATCCTCGCCTCGCTCTCCAGGTGAAGTGCTTCATGTTCCTGTTGTGCTCCTCGGCCATGCAGCGCCAGCAGGTCACGGGACTTTCCTCGCCGTCCTCGTCCTTCCTCTCGTAGCCGTCCCCGGTCGTGAGGGCGCACAGCATGTACCACTTGTTGTATTCGCGATTCTCAATCAACTTATACCACCAGTGTCCCAGTATCTCGGAGTTCATTGTCTCGGGGCTCATTGATACCTCCTTCCTCGTCTCCAGTGCCACCGTCGCACGGCCAGTAGGTAGCTGGGGTCGTTGGCCAGGCACCACAGGCACGTGATCGCGTCGTGTCTGTTGCCGCCCTCTGACTGCCTGCGCGTGATCCGCACGGTGGAGTTGCACCACTGCGTCAGCCTCCACAATACCTGCTTGTCGTCCAGCGTCGTGTCGGCCCACCACCAGTGGACCAGGTCATCGAAGTCGCTCGAGCCCACTAGAAGTACCCCCTGATGTCCAGCCTGTATAGGAGACCCGGCTCACCGATCTTCCTCCTTCGGTAGTCCTCAACGCGCGACAGGCACAGCAGGCACGTGATCGCCCTGTCGCAGATCGTCAGGCTCTCCGTGTCACAGAACCCGTAGCTGGCGTCGCACAGCAGCGAGTGCGGCTTGCTCGTGACGTACAGCGTGTGTATCTGGTGCACCAGGCGAACCGAGCTGGCAGTTCGGGTCTTGCTACTCATTGCGGCCTCATTGCGGCTTCACTATCCCCTTCACGTAGTAGCTCCTGTAGTTCCTTTGAGTCAGGTTCATCCTGGCCTCCCAGCACAGGCATCCCAGGCAGGTTACGTGCGCGTCGGCTGCGCCGTGCAGCAGGGCGAGGTCCCTGCCGTGCACCCACTCCCACTCGCAGCGCGGTCCGTAGAAGTCGGACGCGATGGGCTCGTAGAACCAGTGCGTCAGTCCGTCACATTCCATGGATGGGCGTCGCTCCCATCTTGAACGTGGCGCAGTGCACGTACCCCATGTCGGGGACGACGAGCCACTTGCGCTTGCGCACGAACTCCAGGCACGCGAAGCAGGTCAGTGGCCGAGGCGTTCGGTGCTTCACCACGTGCTCTGCCAGGTACCACCGGTTGCTGCAGTAGGGACTGGCCATCCCGCGGGACACGCACATGATGTGCGTAACTGTCTTTCGGATCACTTCAACACGCGTCCAACTAGAGTGTGCATCGTGCGTTGGTGGCTGAGGTGCGTGCGTTCGAAGTCCACGCACCTCAGGCACGTCACAGGCGTTTCGCGCCCGTTGACGAGTGAGCACTTTTCCGCAGCATACCACTCGTCCTCACAGAACGGGCTGTATGGAGTGCTGCCGAATCCTACGAACATCAGGTGCACCAACAGGTAGCTCACCTAAACCTCGACAGCGCCTCGCGCTCGGCCGCGCACGCCAGCCAGGAGTCTCGCGCCGCCTCCGTGTCGAAGCGCACCTTCGCGGGTGCCACGCGCTCGCGTCCCTTGCGGTCCGTCCACCGCGACGTCAACTCGATCTCGATGGTCATGTGTATGTGCTCCTGTTATACTTGGTCCCTGTAGGTATCACGCACGCGTGCGAACACGTACTTGCCGTCGTTGGGCTTGAGCATCTTCGACGCCCTGTGCATGCACGTCAAGCACGTGGGGAACTCATGCAGCGACACGTCGGCTGCCATGTACCATCTGTCGACGCACAGCGGACTGTACACGCGCGGGTCCGCACTGTCGTCTCCGTACACGTACACGACGTGCGTGAGGGTGCCGTTGGGCCTACTAGTCATTGTCCACGCTCCCCTGGGCTCCGCTGCGCAGCAGCGCGTGCACCACCTCGTTGTTCTCCTCGTAGAAGTACGTCGTCAGGCACAGCAGGCACGTCACCGGAGCGCCTGGCGCCTCTACCACTGCGGACGGCGTGTACCAGAACCTGCTGCACATCGGGCTCCGCCTCCGCCTGCCTACTGAGGACATGAACATGTTGTGCATCAGGCCGTCTCCGTCGCTCTCCTTGCGCTTGCTCATGCCTCTCCCTTCGGCTCCGCGTCAGGTCGCAGCCTTCCCGGTTCCAGCCTGTCGCTTGGAAAGAACTGCTCGTTGACCATGCACTCGAAGCAGGTTATCTGCGGATACCTGGCCCTGGACCACGCCACGCCCCCGTAGTTGTACCAGTAGCCCGAGCACAGCGGGCTGTACCTGTACCTGTCGACGGACCTCTCGGCCCTGAACATGAGGTGCGTGCGCGGGTCAACGCGACTCACGGCTCGCCTCGCTCGGCCGTTACCGCGTCCCAGTCGGAGGCGGACTTGAGACTCATGCACTCCAGGCACGTCACGAAGCTCGTCGTGAGCATCAGGCCCTCCGGCTCCAGCTTGGAGCACAGTATGTACCACTTCTTGTACCACTCGCTCCACCACGACCAGTGTCGTAGGGTTCTATCGGTCATGCTAGCTCCTCCGTCATGCTTCCTCCTCCGTCATGCTTCCTCCTCAGTCATGGGGTAGTAGGTTACCCAGGACCACTCCTCGCCCGTGTGTCTCGCCATCTCGCACAGGCACCGCATGCACGTGACGGGCCCTCGCACGTGCTTGCGCAGCCGCACCAGGTTTGTTTCTTCGTGAAATGTACACACGGCCTCCGTGGCGTCGTACTTGTTGTGGGCTAGTTCTCGCGTGCCCGCATGCACTAGGCGGTTGACCCCGTGCATCAGCGCACCTTCGCCCTGCGCCACGTGTCCGAGACGCCGCAGGCTAACAGTTCGCCCGTGCATCTCAGGCACGTCACCATCTCGTGCGTCTCCTTTACGCAGTAGAGCGCGGCTTCTACCGGAGACGCCCACGTACACAGGGCCTCCCAGTTGTCGAACGACGTGATGTGGACCAGGTTGTCTCGTCTCTTCATGCTACTTACTCACCACCACGCAGCGCCCTCTCCAGACCCTCGGATCGTCTCGCTGAACGATACCGAATGGCACCTGGCGCGCCCTGTTGAGGCAGCGCAGGCACGTCACGACGGCGCTCGACGAGACCATCGTCACCGAGTCCATGATCTCGTCGAGCGACAGGAATTGGCACAGTGCCGCCCCGACCTTCCTGTCCGCGATGTGCACGACGCGGGCCTCGTACGGCTTAGTCCGCATGCACGGCCCTCTGGTTCCACGACACGTCCCCGTCCCCCGACACGTCCCTGTCACCCGATATGTTGAGCTTGCTGCACAGGTGCAGGCACTGCATGCACGTGATCTCCCGCCTCGACACGAGGCGATGTGGGTTTCGCCAGCGAGAGGCGCCTACGAACACGCACAGCGTGGCGTTGACGTAGATGTCGGCCACGTGCGTCACCTTCCTCGCGCGGGGACTGTTCCGCCGTTCATTCCGTTTGTTCTGCTTATTCAGCTTCTTCAGCTTCTTCCTTGGCGTGCTCATATGACGTCCTCGGCCATTCCGCTGTTATGCAGAGACAGCGCATGCAGGTGATTGGCTCGGTCAGTGCCATCTTGCCCCTCGGGCACGTGATGCCAACCAGGGACAGGTCGTAGCACGTGCACACAGCCTCCGCCGTGCGCAAGAGCTTGGGCGTGGAGTGGACGGCGTGAATGAGGTCACTGGGTCCGCCAGTACGTCTCGATCTCGATCGGGTAAAGCTCATATACTCCTGATGCAGTACCTGCCACCACCTCAGACACCTCAGGCAGGTGACCGGGTCGTCTACGCGCACCGCGCTGTGAATCACGTCGGCAGCCGTGCAAACACACACGCTGCGACGCCTCGCCTCGAGTGTGCCTAGCTGGTCCCTGTGCCTTATGCCGAGGTGCCGGAGTTCAGGCGCCAGTGACGGCGACGAAGTCATAGTGTTCCCATCCGTTGATCTTCGAGTACGTGTGGTGCCAGCACAGGCACCTGAGACACGTCACTGGGGCGCGCGTGCGCGTTGCCCCGACCAACGAGCCCGGAGGCACGCACACGCCCAGCGGTCGCCCCGTGCTTGCCCATCGGGCGTCGCGCTTCTCGTACCCGAAGTAGTGCACCAGGTTGCGCCAGGTCAACTCGGCCTCCGTCGCGGGGTCACGCACCACAGGCACGTCACGCTCTTCCTCGTCTTCTGCCATGAGTCCTCCGTAATGTGTGTAATCGGGTGTCCGGGTATCAGCGCCCAGCCTCGGCGATGCACCAGACCAGTGCACGTCTCCAGCCAGTTCCACATCATGCGGCGCAGTCGTCGTCGCTTGCTGTCGGTCATGTTGCACAAGTGCAGCAGCCGCTCATCGGCGGCGCCTGTGCCTGTGTGCGCTGCACGCGATGCCCTCCCCCGCGCCGCGCCTCCTGTACTCCTGGTCCAGGTGCATGCAGGTCAGGCACGTGACGGACGCGCCCGGCTTGATAGTGGTGTCGTTCAGCATGTACTCGTTGTGCAGGTGGCTGCACAGCGTGTAGTAGTCGTTCTCGTAGGTCAGGTGGATCAGCGGATCTAGCTTCATGTCTGTTAGAGCCTCCTGCTGAACCATCTTCCCGTTCGCCTGTACGCGGCCCTCGGGACGACGTCGCGCGGAATCGTCAGACACCTGAAGCACGTCACCGCCGCGTTGCCGGCCACGACGTCCTGGTTCAGGACGAACGCCTCTCGGTTCTGCGGCGAGCACTCGGTGACAGAGCCCTGGGTGTACCACCTGGACACGTGCACCAGGCCGTCCGGCCCGTCAGTCACAGCTGCCCTCCTGCTTGCCCACCAGGCTGCCGATCGACGCGTCGTCGTGATCGTCGAACTGGGTCATGCACCTGAGGCACGTGACGGTGGCGCCAGGACGTTGCCTCCTGGTTCCCGGCACTACCGGGTCGCACAGGGGCCACCACAGCCCCACCCCCTGGCCGTCCCGCAGCAGGTAGTGCGTGAGTGCGGTGCTCGCGTTCATTTGACTAGCCTTCCGATCTCCGTTTTGGTCTCTGCCCAGTGCTGCCTGCCGTGCACGCGCATGCACTCGAAGCACGTCACGAACGGTTCGGGTGCAAAGTTCATGGTGTCTATGTAGCTAGCTCGGCACAGCCTCCAATAGCGTCTGTCCCCCAGCGTGTCACGCGCCACGTAGTGCGACAGCGCGTCCAAGTCAGGCATCATAGCTCATCGCTCCCCTCGCCTTGCGTGTCCCTCTCGCGTATGTCCTGTTCGCGAATATCTCGCGCGGCGAACGTCCCGTAGCGGGAGTGGTAGTACGGGTCGGTCGCGCTCATGCAGCCTAAGCAGTTCACGGGGTCGTCGGTCTTCTCCAGCATGCCTCGACCGTCGCTCGTCAGGCGTCCGCCGTCCATCTGGCACGCCGTCCACCACTGGCCGGACAGAAGTCGCTCGCGCACCGTGTGCACCAGTGACATCAGGCCTCCTCCGGTGTTGTTACGAGGCCAATTGCCGCTGGAAACCATGTGCGAGATAACTCGGTCGCCCGCACCCTGCATCTCAGGCACGTCACCACGGCGCGCACCCGACGCATGCCCAGCGTCCTGGCGTCGTCACGGTACTTCCCGCCCTCCAGCCCGCACGCCGTCCACATCAACCCATAGGAGCTGAACATCACGCAGTGCACTAGACCCATGGCTGCTCCTCTACGACGACCATGCGGAATTGCAAGCGGTTCATGGATGCGTACCACCAGCACCACCAGCACCACAAGCACGATGCGACAGCGTTGTCTTGCACGGTCTTGAACTTCTTGTCCATCGTTCCATGGCGACAGAGCGGCTGAGGCCCGCCCGTTATCGGCCATGCCAAGTGCGTAAGCATGCCTATCTCCTTGAGTACTTCTGTTACTTGTACCAACGACGCCTCTATAATTACCAGAGATGTCGACGAACTGGATCCAGCTCACCCCAGGCGTGTCGGCAACCTTCACGGTGGGCCTCACCGACGCCTATGGGGACCCCCTCCCGTTCCACCGGCTGGCCAACGCTGGGGCCCAGGTGTACGTTCGCACGACCCCAAGCGGCAGCAACGTCCTGTTGTTCCAGACTCCCGACGCCGCGCACGTGGTCGTCGATCAGTGGCGGTCCACCATAACCGTTAACTTCCTGGTCGCCGACACCAACATGCTCACGGTGGGCACCTCTTATTTTTGGCAGGTCGAGCTGGACCTCGCCGACGGAGAGGTGATCCTGCCCATCCCGTGGACGCCCGTGAACGTCACCCTGGGTGGGTCCTCGTCGACGCCGCCCCCGCCGTTCCCGAGCACCGTCGCGGTCACGCAGGACTTCCCCACGCCCGGCGCGATGCTCTACCAGACGCCTGGCGGTCACGGGATCGAGGGTGCGCAGGTGCGCGTGTTCCTGCAGTCCGACTTCCAGTCTGGGAACTTCAACAACCCCGTCGGCACGACTACCACGGGATGCGGCGGGAAGTGGGCGAGCTCGATCATGGTCTCCCCGGGCTACACCTACGTCGCCCAGTTTTGCAAGCCCTACGCCTTCGGCCCTGACACGTACACCTTCTTCGCCTGAGGGCAGTGCATGGTCGCCAACGTACGGCTCATGCAGTGGGACGGGCCGCCCACCAACGTGGTCAAGACTGACAAGACCAACGGAGAGGTGCGCCTCAGGCACGCCGACAGTCCGATAGTCGACTCGGCGCATCCCATCAGCGTGCCACGGTACGTGCCCAGCCGCAGCTTCGACGTGTGGCTCAGGCTGTACGTCGCCACGCCTGGGCCCAACGTCGAGCTGAGCGGGCTCACCATGAGCGTCAACTCGACGTTCAGCCAGCCGCCCGGGGCCACGGTATACGTCAGGACAATCAACCCCGCAGCGTGGCAGTACGCGCAGCCGTCTGACCCCGGCACGGACGACGGATACACGCCCATCATGGCGTACACACTGGCCTCCCCAAAGAACATGGACGCCAGCACCAGCGGCTCGCCGTACAGGGGATACAACTTTGACATCGGGGACTTCCTGGTGATGCACGTCACCCTGGCCCCTGGGGTGGAGACCTCTCCGACTGCAGTGTCGCTGGGCGGCCTGCAGTGGAACTGGTCGGAGACGTAAGTGCGCTACACGTGGCTATAATCCACGTATGGTCATCACGTTCGATGTCTCTGGTTTCTACGATTGGGAGCCTGCGGACCAACACCCAGGCGTAAAGATCACTGAGGCGGACGTCAAGCAGCTTCGTGCCAAGAAGTTAGCTGATGACCGGTGGGCCATCCGAGTCGAGAAGACGCTCGACACGCACCACGACACCTGCATCCCTGAGGTGCAGATCTGCAGCTACCTGGTTGGCCGTACTGCCGCGGGCGACGAGCTGTCCCGCCAGGATGCCGTGCTCCACCTGCTCAAGACGTCGGCGAAGCACCACGTCGCCAAGCGCCACGTCAAGTCGGTGTCGGTGCACGACAGCGGCCCCGTCGCCGACCTGCTCCGCCAGATGCTTGCCGACCGCGGGATCACCGGTGCAGACGCCGATGCGGCCGTCGACCGCTACTGCGAGCCCTGCGACATGCAGGCCGCCATCTCCATGCAGCACGTCTCGTCCAGGAAGGGAGCATAACGTGAAGCGCACCAGCAAGGTTCTCTACGCGGTCCCCGGGCGCGACGGCGGCAAGGCCACGCGCACCATCGCCCAGGCGTCTAGGGCGAGTGCCCGCAAGAAGGCCGAGACCGGCGCCTACTCGCACTGGTACAACGAGATCCGCGACCGCAGTGGCAAGCTCAAGCACCGCAGCCCGGGGTGGCAGCACAACCTGACCACGGACACAGCGTCTGGCTACACCAACCGGCGCGACTGGGAGTCCAAGGCGCTCGGCGGCGGGCCCAACATGTTCTTCGGTTCGACCGCCTCCGGCAACGCGACGTCGACCTCTGGCACGTCGCTCACCAACACCGGCGCCTCGTTCCCGACCTCGGGCCAGGCGCTCGCCGGCAGCGTCGTGTTCGCAGGCCCCAACAGCTCGGGCACCGGGTCCATCGCCTTCGGCGTCATCGTCTCCAACACGGCCACGGCGCTGACGATCGACCAGTGGTACAACCCCGGCACCGGCGCGGCGGCCTCCACGCCCAACAGCACCTGCAGCTACTGCGTGCTCACCTGCGGGCAGTTCCCGGCACCGTACCTCGCGGTCTCGGCGACGTCGTTCTCGCCGTCCAGCGCCGACACGACGTTGAACGGTGAGCTGACGTCCAACGGCTTCACGCGGGCTCTGGGTACGTATGCACACACTGCGGCTGCCTCGAGCTACTCGCTGGCTCACACGTGGACGGCGTCTGGAACCGAGACCATTGAAAATGAAGCGGTGTTCGGCGCAGTCAACACCACCGCTGGTGGTGTGATGCCCTTCGAGAACAGTGAGCCTAACGCGCCCACACTGGTTAGTGGTGACACTCTCACGAACACGGTCACGATCTCGATCTAGTAGGGTACAATGCCCCCCCAAATAACGGCCTTGGGGCTCGCGCCGTCTCCGAAACTAAGTAGCATCCACAACTACAATATTCCTGCATGGCTTCTGGTGCAGGACTAGCCTACGGCGACCGAGTACAGGAGAACACCTCCACTTCTGGCACTGGCACGCTCACGCTCGGCGGAGCGGTCACCGGCTTCCAGGCGTTCAGCTCAGCGTTCCCGTCCCCTGTGGGCGGCTCCGTAGACGTCATGTACACGTGCGTTGACGGCAGCGGCAACTGGGAGGTCGGGATAGGCACGTACACGAGTTCCGGGGACACGCTCTCCCGGACCACCGTGCTCGCGTCTAGCAACAGCGGCTCGCTCGTCAGCTTCACGGGCAGCGGACAGACCGTCTGGTGCGACACGCCCGCGAGGTCGTACACCGACCGAGGCCTCACCCTCGGCATGGCGATGCACATAGTGCCCCAGTAGCGACAGGAGCAGACCATGGCCGGCAACTCACAACCACAGTTCACCAGGCAGGGCAACATAGGCTCTGCCCTGTTCGGCGGCACCGCCCTGGCCACCAGCGACGGTTCCGGCGGCACGTTCGGCACCAGCATGGTGGTCGTGTTCTCGGCCGACTCCACCAACGGCTCCTACGTAGAGGCCATCCGCATACTAGGAGTCGCCTCCACTGCGGCCACGGCCACGGCCGCTACTGTGGTCCGCGTGTACGTGTCCAACACCAACACGGGGTCCTCGTCTACCACCACGTCGTTCCTGATCGCCGAACTCGCGCTCCCCGCCATCACGGCCGACCAGACCACCACGGCCACCAACTGGTACGACCTCCCCTTGGGGTTCCGCCTCCCGGCCAGCTACTACATAACCGTCAGCTCTCACATAGTGAACAACGCCAACACCAACCTCCGCGCGGTGGTCTTCGGGGGCGACTACTAGGGCGCCATGTTTGGCGTCGTAAACCTGCCCAACCCGCGCATGTGCGGGCATCAGACGTTCACTGGGCAGCACGCCACGTCCACCGCGGGCTGGACGACGTGGGTCACGCCTCGCAACGCGTCTATGCTGGCGATGCTCGCGGTGGGTGGGGGCGGAGGCGGCGGAGGTGGAGCTACCAGTGCGGCTGCCACGGCTGCAGCAGGCGGCGGAGGCGGCGGAAGCGGGGCCCTCGCTTCGCTGGTGATACCCATACGCTTCCTGCCCAGGGTGATCTACGTGTCGGCTGGGTCGGGCGGGGCCGGGGGTACCGCAGCAGGCTCCGGCAGCGCCGGAGTGCGCACCTTCGTGTCGTCGGAGCCGTCCACGTCGCCCGTGGCCGGGGACCTCATACTCGTGTCTGGCGCCGCCGCGGCAGGTGCTGGAACGGCTGGGACGAGCAGCGCAGTAGGCGCAGCCGGCGCAGCCGAGACCATCGCCACCAACGTCCTAACCGCGTTCACCATGCTGGGCCTCTGGAAGGCCACTGCGGGTGGGGCAGGCGCTGCTGGCGGCTCGACGTCAGGCGGCGCTGGCACGGCCGTCACCTGGGGCGGCGTGAGCATACCGTTGTCTGGCGGCAGCGGTGGAGGCGGCTCGAGTTCGTCCACCACCAACGGCGCAGGCGGCGCGCTGACGGGCGCAGGTCTGGTCAAGACGATAGCGGGAGGCACTGCTGGCAACCACGGTAACCCAGGGCTCGGCGTTAACATGATGCTCAACTTCGGCTCGCTGCGCAGCGACTGGCCACTGGCGTTCTTCGCGTGCACCGGCGGCACCGGCGGAGGCGGCAAGGCCAGTGGAACAGCTGGCGCGGGTGGCCAAGGTGGATGGGGCTGCGGCGGCGGCGGCGGCGGAGGCGGCGGAGGCACCAGCGGAGGCACCGGCGGCGCAGGTGGGTCCGGCGGGCCCGGCTTCGTGCACATGTGTTGGTGGTGACCAGACATGCTTGGAATATCTGCCTTCAATCCTCGGAGCACTCAGCAGGTCTGGCTGACGGGGCACATGGCCGCCAACTCGTCCGCGTGGGCGCCGTGGACCGTGCCTCGCAACGCCAGCATGTGCATGATCGTGACCATCGGCGGTGGCGGCGGCGGAGCCGGAGGTGGCAGCGGCACCGGCAGCACCAGTGTAGGCGGCGGGGGCGGCGGAGGCAGCAGCGGTGCCACGCGGTTGATCATACCCACGCGGTTCCTACCTGGAATAGTGTACCTGTCTGCGGGCGCGGGCGGTGCAGGCGGTGCTGCTGCCACGAGCGGCAGCGCTGGAGTGCTCTCCTTCGTGTCGGCTGAGCCAGCCACCAGTCCCACCACCGGCGACATCGTCATAATATCTGGCTCGGCAGCAGCCGGTGCCGGTACGGCGGCTGGCGGGGCAGGGGCAGCGTCCACGATAGCGACGTCTACCAACAACTTCATGTTCCTGGTGTTCGGGGTGTTCACCGCCATAGCCGGCCAGGCGGGCGCTGCTGGCGGGGCCAGCACAGGTGGCGCAGGCACCGGCATCACCTGGGGTGGTTCTGGAGTGATCTGTTCTGGCGGATGCGGCGGAGGCGGCGTCAGCTCCAGCTCGGTCACCGGTGCAGGCGGAGCCATCACCGGCGCTGGCCTCATCCCCAGCATAGCGGGAGGCGCCACGGCCGGACCGGTGGCTGGGTCGGCAGGCTTCAACACTAACGCGCTGAGCATGGTCAGCTCCGGGCTACAGACTGGCGACTTCCCGTGGCAGACGTTCGCCTTCACCGGCGGCTCGGGAGGCGCAGCCACCGTGGGAGGAACCGGTGGCCTGGGCGGCCAGGGCGGCATCGGGTCCGGCGGGGCTGGTGGTGGCGGGGCTGGTGGCTCGTCCGCCGGGACTGGTGGCAAGGGCGGCTACGGAGGGCCAGGCCTAATCTACATCTGTTGGTGGTGACATGTTCGGAATAGTCCACCTACCAAACCCAC
>Ga0335073_10008689_pt1 | contig 14260 bp, 8 predicted proteins | sample Lox_Sample_22_FD_207093 | JGI IMG/M metagenome (GOLD analysis project Ga0335073, IMG submission 207093) | Soil microbial communities from Loxahatchee National Wildlife Refuge, Florida, United States - Lox_Sample_2.2 | ecosystem: Environmental > Terrestrial > Soil > Wetlands | place: USA: Florida... | reverse complement strand
TAGGAAAATCCGGCTGCGCCGCCTGATTTCGCCCTCGAGGCCCTTGCCTTTAGCGGCGTAAGATCGTACCTGCGGGTATGGCGGGCGTATTGGGAGCACCTGTCGGTGGGTGATTCGGCTCTCACGAGATGTCTCGCGGCGCGAAGGCGACCGCGCGTCGCCATTTCAGTGGCGCTGTGCTTCCTCGCATTGGCGGCGTTTCAGCTCGCTGCCGCCGACCAGAATGGTCAAATCAAGCAAGCGGCACCGGCCACGCCACAGCAGTCTGTCGCCAAGACCGGGTTGCCGAGTATCACCATCGAGGCGAGCCGGGAGCGAGAGGCGGTGCGGCGTCGAGTGGACAAGTTCGTCGCGTCGGTGATCGTTCGTCCTTCGGACGAGACCCTGATGCGCTGGGACACTCCGATCTGTCCCCTCGTGGCGGGGCTGCCGAAGGCGTGGGGCGAGTTCATCCTGCGCCATATCTCGCAGGCTGCCGTCGATGCACGCGCCCCGCTCGCGGGGGCGAAGTGCCGCCCGAACTTGTACGTGGTGGCCAGCGCTGTCCCCGAGCAGCTCCTCGAGACGTGGTGGAAACGTGAGCCGTGGATGTATGACAGGCGGCATGGTATTGGGCCCGTAGTGAGCTTCATCGAGTCCACACGCCCGATCCGCGCCTGGTACAACAGCGCCCTCGGCTGTGGATCTCGTGCGCCGGTCATTCCGGGGGCAACTGCGCTGGCTATCGCTGGGGTCGTCATCGTCGGGGGTGGCGCGTCCCAGTTTGCGCCGGGAGCGCCGACTTGCACGGATGGTATCGATACGCACCTGAGCTACGCGGATGTCCGGTCCATCTCATCGGCGCTCGTCGTGATCGACTTGCATCGGCTGCAGAAGATGACCATTCGGCAGTTGGCAGATTACGTGGCTCTGGTCGGGCTCGCTGACGTGCGGTTGGACGCCGATCCCGGCACCGCGCCGAGCATTCTGCGGCTGTTTGCCGGGCGTATGACGCCGCCGCCGGGGCTCACCCCGTGGGATCAGGCACTGCTTTATTCCCTGTACAGGACGCGACAGGCGGACAAGCAGCAGGTGCAGGACATGGAGTCGACCATGGTCAGCCGAATTGCGCCGTGAGCGCCAGGATCTTCGTTGCATACGGTGCGAAGGAGCGCGCGGTTTCCACGCGGAAAGTGTCGGGAGCGGTGCGCCACAGGACGATTTGGGCCTTGGCGAAGACAGTACGAGTGCACATGTCCACCGGGAATGAAGCCGGATCGAGGTCCAGGGGACAGCCGATGTTGAGGGCCGCGGGCGCCGCGGAGCCGCTCACCTCGAACCCGACCTGCGCGTGACTGATCTCGACCACAGAGTGCGGTAGTCCCTCCAGGGCCCGTTGCAACTGGCCGGTCATTTCCGCTGCCCCATCGGCAGGACCAATCAGCAGCCGCTCGTCGGGTCCCAGCCATAGCGCTGCATGAACGTCGTTGTGTGCAGCGCGGCAGGATGTCTCGCTGCGCGGGAGGCCGAGCGCGTCTGCTGCGGCGGCCAAAGCCTGCGGGGGGCCGCGCAGCACGAGACGCGAGGCGGGGGGCAGCTGCCGCAGGAAGGAGCTCGACGCGAGAGCCTGCTGCTGCCGCGCGGCGGACAGGTCAGCCATTGAGGCGGCTCCCTCGTGGGTCATAGAAGACCGGCGAGGCGACCTGCACGGGGATATCGCCATCGGGCATGGCAACGTAAAGCGTTTCACCCAGGCGGGCGCGGCCACTGGTCAGCAGCGCGAGCGCGATGGATCGGCCGATGCCGGGGCCGTAGTAGGAGGAGGTCACGTGGCCGATGGCGGCCTCTGGGGCGGCGCGCACCCGGGCCGGCACGATCTGCGCACCTTCCTCCAGGACGCGTTCCGGATCGCGCGTCAGCAATCCGACGAGTTGCTTTCTGTAGGGGGAGATCATGGCGGGGCGCTGCAGCGCCCGCTTGCCGACGAAGTCGGGCTTGTTCTTGCCGATGGACCACGAGAGGCCCGCATCGTCCGGGGTTACAGTGCCGTCGGTGTCCTGGCCAACAATGATGTAGCCCTTCTCGGCCCTCAGCACGTGCATCGTCTCGGTGCCGTAAGGGGTGATGCCATGTTTCGCGCCGGCATCATGGATCGCCTGCCAGACCGCCAGGCCGAAATCCGCGGGCACGTTGACCTCGAATCCCAGCTCGCCGGTGAAGCTGACGCGCATCAGGAGCATGGGAACACCGCAGATCCGTCCGCGCCCGACGCTCATGTGCGGCATGGCGGCGGCCGAGATGTCGATGCCTTCCACGAGGGGCTGCAGCACTTGCCGGGCGTTCGGGCCCTGCACGGCGATCACTGCCCATTGCTCGGTGGTCGAGGTGAGCCATACGTTGAGATCGGGCCACTCCGTCTGACGGTAGTCTTCCATCAGGGCGAGGACGCCGGCGGCGCCGCCCGTGGTTGTCGTTACATGAAACCGGTCGTCCGCCATGCGGGCCACGACGCCGTCGTCATAGATGAAGCCGTCGTCCCGCAGCAGGATGCCGTAGCGGCAACGCCCGACGGCAAGGCTCGTCCAGGCGTTGACGTACATGCGATTCATGAAAGTCGCGGCGTCTTTTCCGACCACCTCGATCTTGCCGAGCGTGGAGCCATCGAAGATCCCGCAATGACTGCGTACCGCGACGCATTCGCGCTCTACAGCGGCGTGCATGTTCTCCCCGGGGCGGGGAAAGTAGCGGGCGCGCTTCCAGAGGCCGACGTTCTCGAACACCGCGCCGTGGCGAGCGGCCCAGTCGTGCATCGGTGTCGTCCGTACCGGATCGAACAGCTCGCCGCGCGCAAAGCCGGCGAAGCTTCCGAAGGTCACGGGCGTATAGGGCATGCGGAAAGTCGTGAGCCCGACCTGAGGTATCGCCTTGTCGAGGTCGCGCGCGACGATCGCGAGCGCGTTGAGGTTGGACGTCTTGCCCTGATCGGTGGCCATTCCGGTGGTCGTGTAGCGCTTCACGTGCTCGATCGAGCGGAAGCCCTCGCGGGCCGCGAGGGCGAGATCGCGCGCGGTGACGTCGTTCTGCCAGTCGACGAAGGCTTTGCCCTGATCGACGCCCGGCGGCTGGGGGAGCGCGCCGAGGATGCCGGCGGCAGAGCTCTCGGCAGGCGGCATTTCCGGCTTGGAGGCGGCGACCGGGAGCCCGGCGCTCTGAGCGGCGGCAAGCCCGGCATGTGTGCCGTCCCGCGCCGCGGCGGCGAGCGAGAAGACGCCGCGGCACGAGCCCGCGCAACGGACTCGCTCCACGGCTTGTGCGGGCAGGAAGGCGCCCAGGCTCTCCTCCCACGCCAACTTGCCGCGCGACTGCGAGAAGAGGTGAACGCTCGGGGTGAGGCCACCCGACATCAGGACCAGATCGCAGCGAATGCGCTGCACCGGCCCGGCCGGGTCGCCGGATGCATCCAACTTCTGGACGCGTATTGCGCGGACGCGGTGCCGGCCGGACGTACCGATCACAGTGGCTTGCGTCTCGATGGGCAGGCCCGCGCGCCGTGCGGCTTCGATCATTGCGCCGCCAGTGGGGCCCGTACGGACGTCCACAATGGCCTTTATCGACGCACCCGCATGATGCAGGTCAAGAGCTGCCTGGTATGCCGCATCGCACGCGGTCACCAGGACCACTCGAGACCCTGCGAGCGCACCGTAGCGATTGAGATAGGTCCGGGCCGCCCCGGCGAGCAGGATTCCCGGCCGGTCGTTGCCCGGGAAGACGAGCGGGCGCTCGATTGCGCCGGTCGCGAGGACGACTTCCTTGGCCCGCACCTGCCATTGGCGTTCCCGGGGTTGGCTGTGATCGGGCCGCCCCAGATGGTCGCTCAGGCGCTGATTGAGCCCGAGCAGATTGTGAGGGAAGTAGCCGAAGGCGGTCGTGCGCGTCAGCAACGTGACCCGCGGACTCGCCGCGAGCAGCTGCAGGGTGCTTGCCAGCCAGCGGTCGGGCGGCTCTCCCTCTATGGCCACGTCGGAATGGGCCGCGTCGGAATGGGCAGTGGGCTGCGACAACAGCGAGCCGCCCGGCTCCGGCTGCTCATCGCAGAGAATGACTCTCGCGCCGCTCGCCGCCGCCGCCGCCGCCGCCGCGAGTCCCGCGGGACCGGCTCCCACGACCAGCACATCACAATGCGCGAACCGATTGGCATAGGTGTCGGGGTCCGCCTGCTCGGGGGCGCGCCCGAGACCTGCCGCGGCGCGGATTCTCGGCTCATAGAGCCGCCGCCACGCGTCCCGCGGCCACATGAATGTCTTGTAGTAGAACCCCGCGGGGATGAAAGGCGACAGCAGGCCGCTCACCGCGCCGACATCGAATTGCAGGCTGGGCCAGCGGTTCTGGCTGTATGCCCGCAGACCGTCGTAGAGCTCGACCTGAGTGGCGCGCAGGTTGGGTGTCAGTCGCGCGGAGTCCCGGCGCACGGTGACGAGGGCGTTTGGCTCCTCCGAGCCGGCACCGAGGATGCCCCGCGGCCGGTGGTATTTGAAGGAGCGGCCGAGCAGGTGCACGCCGTTGGCGAGCAGCGCCGAGGCGAGCGTATCGCCGGCGAAGCCGGTGTAATCGCGGTCGTCGAATCTGAAACTGAGCGGGCGGCTGCGGTCGATGCGGCCGCCATGCGCAGCGCGGAAGTCGCCGCTCATGGCCGCGACCCCTGCGCGCGCTCCGGCGCCGCCGCTGGCGGCGGCTCGCCTACTCGATAGGTGGCGAGGAAGCAGTCGTTGGTGGTGTCACGCAGCGCGTTGAAGAACCGTCCGCAGCCGTGGGTGTGGCGCCAGCGCTCGGCATGGACACCCTTGCTGTTCTCGCGCCAGTAGAGGAAATCGGCCCACTGCTCGTCGCTGCACTGGGCGGGGTCGCGCGGCCGCGCGACATGCGCTTGCCCGCCGTAGACGAACTCGAGCTCGGGGCGCACACCACAATAAGGACAGTCGATCAGCAGCATGGCGCAGTCAACCCATGGACTAATGCGCGACGGCGGCCGCCGCCGCCTCGTCGATGAGCCGCCCTTCGCTGAAGCGCTCGATCGTGAACGGAGCGTTGATGGAGTGCGGCTTGTCGTGGGCGATCGTCCAGGCGAACAGGTGCGCGGATCCCGGCGTCGCCTTGAAGCCGCCCGTGCCCCATCCGCAGTTGACGTACAGGCCCGGCACGGGCGTCCGGGCGACGATCGGCGAGCGGTCGGGGCTGACATCGACGATCCCGCCCCAGTTGCGCAGCATCCGCATGCGCCGGAACATGGGGAAGAGCTCGCAGACGGCCTCGAGCGCATGGCTGGCGATGTGCAGCCCGCCGCGCTGGGTATATGACGTGTAGGCGTCGGTACCCGCGCCGATCACCAGCTCGCCCTTGTCGGACTGGCTGATGTAGGCGTGGATGGTGTTGGACATGACCACGCAGGGAAAGATCGGCTTGACGGGCTCGGAGACCAGTGCCTGCAGCGGATAGCTCTCCAGCGGCAGCCGCACTCCCGCCATTTTCAGAATCACGCTCGAGTGGCCCGCCGCGCAGACGCCGACCTTGCGGGCTTGGATGAGGCCACGGGTCGTCTCGAGCGCCTGCACCGCGCCGCGCGCGTCGCGACGGATACCGGTGACCTCGCAATTCTCGATGATGTCGACGCCGAGCGCGTCGGCGGCACGGGCATACCCCCACGCGACCGCGTCATGTCGCGCCGTTCCGCCGCGTCTCTGGAAAGCCGCGCCGAGCACCGGATAGCGGATATCGTCAATCTGCAGCAGCGGGCAAACTGCGCGTGCCTCTTCGGGGCTCAGCCATTCGTTGTCCACCCCATTGGCGCGATTGGCGTGCACGTGCCGCTTGAAGACCTGAACGTCATGCACCGTGTGCGCGAGCATCATCACGCCGCGGGGGGAGAACATGACGTTGTAGTTGAGGTCCTGAGACAGGCCCTCCCACATCTTCAGGGCGTGGTCGTAGAGGGCGGCGCTCTCATCGCGCAGGTAGTTGGAGCGGATGATGGTGGTGTTGCGCCCGGTGTTGCCGCCGCCGATCCAGCCCTTCTCGAGGACGGCCACGTTCGTCAGACCGTGCTCCTTGGCCAGGTAGTAGGCGGCGCCCAGCCCATGCCCGCCACCGCCGACGATGACGGCGTCGTAGGCGGGCTTCGGCTCCGGCTTGCGCCACTGCGGCTGCCAATCGCGGTGACCGGACAGCCCTCGCCTGAAGAGCGAGAAGCCGGAGAAGCGCTGCATCGTCTGATCCGTTGGCAGAGGGCTGTGTGAGTCGGCGGGGAATCATGCCGGGCGCCGCCTGCCGTTACGAGCATGTGGGCGTCCGCTTCTTGAACGAATGCGACACGGCTGCTCGCCCCGTCGCAACCGGCGCTTTTAGGCGGCTGCGGCACTTGACGGCGCGCCGTTGCCAATTCATCATCCCCGAGCTTGAACGCCCGTTCAAGAAACAGATCTTCCGAAGCACTGAGTTGAACAGACAATCAAGCTCTCGCCGGAACGATCCGCCCGATGCCCCGGGGGCGCGCGACGAGCCCGAGGAGGCACGCCGCCAACAGCTCATCGAGGTGACGATCGACAGTCTGGCCGAGGTCGGATACGTCGGCAGTACGCTGGCGCAGATCGCGCAGCGGGCGGGCGTCTCCCCCGGCCTGGTGGCGCACTACTTCGACGACAAGGACGGGTTGCTCGAAGCCACTTTCCGAACACTGGCACGGCGCATCGGGGTGCGCATGCGGGAGCGGATCAGGCTCGCCCGCACGCCGCGCGGGCGCGTACAGGCGGTGATCGACATCAACCTCGCGCCAGAGGAATTCGATCAGCGCACCGGGACGGCGTGGCTCGCCTTCTGGGGACAGGTGCTGCACGTGAAGGGTCTGAAGCGCGTGCAGACCGTGTACCAACGTCGCATGCTGTCGAACCTGCGGCACGCGCTGCGGCGGCTGTTGCCGGGCGATGAGGCGCGCAGCCTGGCTGCGATGATCGCCGCCATGATCGATGGCGTCTGGCTGCGCGCGGCGCTGTCGCGGTGGCAGGAAGCCGACAGCGAAAGTGCGCGGGCGTTGCTCACGGCATTCGTCGACAGCAGGCTGAAGAAACCCACGGAATCCCCCGAGGGGCCGGCTGCCGCCACGCCACCCAGGGCCGGCCCGAGCTCCGTGCGTGCCGGGCGCGCGGGCCCGCCATCCTTCAGGACCGTCAACCCTGCAACCGGCGAGGTGTTGGCGGAGATCGCCGTCGATGGTCCCGAGCAAGTCGGGGCGGCCGTCGCCAAGGCCGCGGCGGCGCAGAAGGAATGGGCGAGCCTGCCTGGCGCCGCGCGCGGCCGCATCCTGCGGCGGGCCGCCGACATTCTGCGCAGCCGCAACGCCGAGCTGGCGGAGCTCGAGACGCGCGACACCGGCAAGCCGATCCAGGAGACGAGCGCGGTCGATGTGCTCTCGGGCGCCGACTGTCTCGAGTACTACGCCGGCCTCGCTGCGGGCATCGCGGGCGAGCACCTGGACCTCGGGCCGCAGGCATTCGGCTACACGCGCCGCGAGCCGCTCGGGGTCGTCGCGGGCATCGGCGCCTGGAACTATCCGCTGCAGATCGCCTGTTGGAAAGCGGCGCCGGCGCTCGCCTGCGGCAACGCCATGATCTTCAAGCCCGCAGAGCTGACTCCGCTCACCGCCATGAGGCTGCGCGAGGTCTTCGCCGAGGCGGGCCTGCCGGAGGGAGTGTTTCAGGTCGTGCAGGGCATGGCGGACACCGGCCGATTGCTGACCGCGCACCCGCAGATCCGCAAGATCTCCCTGACCGGCGAAGTCGGCACGGGAAAAGCGGTGATGGCGGATTCGGCCGCCTCGCTGAAGCAGGTGACGCTCGAGCTCGGAGGCAAGTCGCCGCTCATCATCTTCGACGATGCCATCCTCGAGAACGCCGTCGGCGGTGCGCTGCTCGGCAACTTCTATTCGGCCGGCGAGGTCTGCTCGAACGGCACGCGCGTGTTCGTCCATCGCGCCATCAAGGCGGCCTTCCTCGAGCGGCTCGCGGCGCGGGTGAGCGCCATGCGCATCGGCGACCCGCTGGATCCGGCGACGCAGGTCGGCGCGCTGATCTCCGAAGATCACATGGCAAAGGTTCTGAGCTACATCGCCCGCGGCAAGGCCGAGGGCGCGCGGCTGGTCACCGGTGGCCACCGCGTCACGATCGGTGATCTTGCGAACGGCTTCTTCGTCGCGCCGACCGTCTTCGACGAGTGTCACGACGACATGGTCATCGTGCGCGAGGAGATCTTCGGGCCGGTGATGTCGGTTCTCGAGTTCGAGGACGAGGCGGAGGTGATCGCGCGCGCCAACGCCACCGAGTTCGGTCTGGCCGCCGGCGTCTTCACCAACGATCTGACACGGGCGCACCGCGTCATCGCCCGCCTGCAGGCCGGTACCTGCTGGATCAACCACTACAACGTGACTCCGATAGAGCTGCCGTTCGGCGGTGTGAAGCTCTCCGGGCTCGGCCGCGAGAACGGCCGGGCGGCGATCGAGCACTACACGCAGCTGAAGAGCGTCTATGTCGCCATGGGCGGGGTAGAGGCGCCGTACTAGCCGTGGCCCCGGAGACTTTCGACTACGTGATCGTCGGCGCCGGCTCCGCGGGCTGCGTGCTCGCCGACCGGCTGACCGAGAGCGGCGAGCATTCCGTGCTGCTGCTGGAATACGGCGGCTCGGATCGATCGATCTACATTCAGATGCCGGCGGCGCTGTCGATTCCGATGAACATGCGGCGGTACAACTGGTTCTTCCACACCGAACCGGAGCCGGGGCTCGGGGGACGGCGCCTGCATACCCCGCGCGGCAAGGTGTTGGGTGGCTCATCCTCCATCAACGGGCTGGTCTACGTCAGGGGCAATCCTCTCGATTTCGAGCGCTGGGCGTCGGAAGGGGCGAGCGGCTGGGCGTATCGCGACGTGTTGCCTTACTTCAAGCGCACGGAGCGGCGCGATGGGGGAGGGGACGACTATCGGGGCGGCGAGGGGAAAGTGGACACGCGCTACGGTCCGCTCGATAACCCGCTGAATCAAGTCTGGCTCGAGGCCGGCCGGCAAGCCGGTTATCCCTACACCCGGGACATGAACGGCTTCCAGCAGGAAGGCTTCGGCCGCATGGACATGACGGTGGGCGGCGGCCGCCGCGCGAGCGCCGCGAATGCGTATCTGAAGCCGGCGATGCGGCGGCCGAATCTCGCCGTACACAGCCATTCGCTCGCTACCCGCGTCCTCTTCGAAGGACGCCGCGCGCTCGGGGTGGCGTATCGGCGCGGGAACGAGGAGCACGTCGCGCGCGCGCGCCGCGAGGTGATTCTGAGCGCGGGACCCATCCAATCCCCGAAGCTGCTGCAGCTATCGGGTGTCGGGCCGGCGCGGCAGCTGTCGCAACACGGCATCCCGGTCGTCCACGATCTGGCGGGAGTCGGCGAGAATCTCCAGGACCATCTGGAGTTCTATTTCCAGATGGCGTGCACGCAGCCGATCACGCTCTATTCACAGACGGGCGCGTTTCACAAGGCGCTCATCGGCATGCGCTGGCTGCTCACCAAGGGCGGCCTGGGGGCGAGCAATCACTTCGAGACGGGCGGCTTCATCCGCAGCCGCGCCGGCATTCGCTACCCCAATATCCAGTATCACTTCCTGCCCATGGCCGTGAGCTACGACGGTTCTTCCCTGGCGCAGGAGCACGGCTTCCAGGCCCATGTCGGACCGATGCGCTCGCAGAGCCGAGGCTGGGTGCGGCTCGCGTCCGCGGACCCGATCGCGAAGCCCAAGGTGTTCTTCGACTATCTGTCGCAGCCGGAGGACTGGGAGGAAATGCGCGCCTGCGTGCGCCTCACCCGCGAGGTCTTCGCGCAGCCGGCGTTCGCCCCCTACCGGGGCCGCGAGATCCAGCCCGGCGCCGGGGTGCAGAGCGATGAGCAGATCGACGATTTCATCCGCCGGCACGTCGAGAGCGCCTATCACCCTTCATGCACCTGCAGGATGGGGTTCCCGGATGACCGACGAGCGGTCGTCGACCCGCAGACGCGGGTGATCGGGTTGGAGGGATTGCGGGTGGTCGACTCTTCGATCATGCCTTCGATCACCACCGGCAATCTCAACGCTCCCACCCTCATGTTGGCGGAGAAGGCGGCCGACCACATCCGCGGCAAAGCGCCATTGCCGCCGGAAGATGCGCCGTACTACATCGCCCCGAACTGGGAAACCTCGCAACGTTAGCTGATTGGCGCAAATCGCTCGCGGCGATTTGCGCGGCCGGCCCTACAGCCTGGTCGACCTCGATGACTTGCTTTTGACGAGACTATTCTCGATACCGCGCTACCGCGTCCCCGAGCGCTGCGCGCAGCGGCTCGAGCCAGCGCTCGTAGTGTCGCCACTGCTCGAGCCCATCGCGATAGATCGGCTGGCGCACCTGCTCGGAGCTCGCCGTCCTGACGCTGCGCTCGGTCTGGTGGAACGCCAGGCATGCGGGCTCCAGGCCGAGTCCGCAATGATCCAGCAGCCGCCGCACGCTCCCCGCGAGGTCATCGACCACATCCTCGTAGTGAACGCGCAGCACCCGCCCGGGCAGCACCTCGTCCCAGTGCCGCATCAGCTCGAGGTACGTGCGGTAGTAACGCGCGATGTCCTCGAGCCCATAGGTGAACGCCTGGCCCTGGGCGAAGAGCTGCTTGAAGTTGCTGAAGCAGCAGGCCATCGGCTCGCGCCGCACGTCGATGATCGTGGCGTTGGGCAGCATCAGATGGATGAGGCCGACGTGGCGGAAGTTGTTCGGCATCTTGTCGATGAAGCGCGGCCGCCCGACCGCGCGGTAGGCGCGTGTATCGCGCAGGTATTGCTCCCCGAGCCGGCTGAAGTGCGCCGCGGTCATGCGCAGCAATGTCTGCGGATAGCCCGCAGGATCAGCAGGGGCGCCGCGACCCTGTAGCCCGGCGACGATGCGTGGGATATCCGCGAGCTCCTGCGTACCTTCGACGGCGGAGTGCGATGCCAGGATTTGCTCGATGAGCGTGGACCCGGCGCGCGGCAGGCCCACGATGAAGATCGGGTCGGACGCGGCTGCGCCGCTCGCCGCGTGTCGAGCGAAGAGCGCAGCCGTGCATACCTCCCGCTGCTGCCTGGCGCCGGCCTCGATCGCCTCCGGCCGGTAGCCGCTCGCCGCACGCTTGAGGGCATTGCCGCGGCTGTAGTATTCGAAGGACTGCTCGAAGCTGCCGCGATCCTCGAGCGCCTTGCCGAGCGCGAAGCACAGGTGGTACCGGTCGGCGCCCGCGGCCGCGAGGCTCGCCTCCGCGGCTTGCATGCGGCCGATCTCCTCGTCGCTGAAGCGATAGGTCTTGAGGTTCGCGAGGCTCCAGTAGGCCTCGCCATAGCCGGGGCGGGAGTCTGCGGCCGCCTGATATTCCGCAATGGCCGCGTCCGTGGAGCCCAGGGTCTTCAGCGAATGCGCGATCGACAGATGCAGCTCCGCCGGCTGGGTCGCACCCTCGAGCAGCTCACGGTAGAGCGTCAGGGCCTGCTCGTGCTGTCCGAGACCCACCAGCGTCAGCGCCTGGAGCGTACGGTAGTTGCGGTTGGCCGGCTCGAGGCCGAGCAGCCGCTCGACCTGGCCGCGCGCCTCGAGGTAGAGATGGCGCCTGGCAAGGACCTGCGCATACTCGAAGCGCGCCAGATGGTAGTCCGGCGCGAGCTCGAGCACCCTTTGCAGCAGCAGGTGCGCATCGTCGAGGACTTCGCGTTCCATGCCGATGCGCGCGAGCAGGCGCATCGCCTCGATGTGATCGCCGTGCGTGCGCAGATAAGCCCGGATGAGTTGCTCGGCCGGCGCGAGCTCTCCATCGGAGAACAGGGCGGTGGCGGTCACGACCTCGGACGGCAGCTGCCGCAAGGCGGCGACGTGCTCCGCCGCTTGGGCGGCCTCCCGATCCTGCCCCGCCATCCGGTAGAGGCTCTCGAGGAGGCTCCAGCTCGCCGGCAGGGCCGGATTGATGTTGACCGCGCGCAGGAAGGAGTGGATCGCCTCCGGTGCCTGTCGCAGCGCGACGTGGCAGTGCCCGCGCTCCTGGTAGAGGCCGCTGTAGCGCGGATGCAGGCGCTCGAGCTCGGCCAGAGTGGCGAGAGCGGCGGGGATGTCCCCCGCGAGGCGCTGGGCCACCGCACGCAGGTACAGCACGTCACGATTTTCCGGGACCGTGACCAGCAACGCCTCGGCCGCGCGCAGGGCCGGCGCGAGCTGCCGCTGCCGCAGCAGCTCGCGTATGCGCTGAACCTCACGCTCCACCATTTAAGGCGCCGGATCCGGGCTCCTGCCCGGCCCCGCGCCGTCCCGGGCGGCGCCGAAGCGGCTAAGCGCGGTTTTTGCCCGCGACTCGGCCACCTGCGGCGGCCGGGCACGTCCCTGTACCTGAGTCGCTGTGTCGTGTCGCTTCATGGCCCCGGGCAGGCCGCCCCGACTACTGGAAATTGTAGCCGAACGAGAGCTCGATGACCCGCGGCCGCAGCGGCGTCTGCTCGATGATGAACTGGTCGGTGCTGGTGAACGTGCTGGCGTTGGAATTGGTGAGGTTCTCGCCGTGCAGGTCCACGTGCCAGTCGCCTTTGGAGACGCCGATCGCGGCATCGAGAGTCGTGTAGGCGGGATTCTCGAAGCGTCCGCGGGAGGTGGTGATCGAGCCGCCGGCGCCGATCTCGGGATTCGCGCCCGCCTGCGAGTACGAAATGTCGGTGTGCCTGACGCCGAGCTGGAGGTAGGGCACGTAATCGCCCACCAGCCAGTCGTAGCGCGCGCGCAGGCTGAATTGCATGGGCGGCGCATTGGCGCTCGGGGCGCCGATCGGGCCGAAGGGGTTTCCCACCGAGCTGCACACACCGCCGCTGCAGACCTGGGTGATGGGCTTGCCGTAATTCGCCGTGTCCGCCGGATTGTTGTCGATGAGCGCCGGGGAGTTGGTCTGGGCGCTCTTGTTCCAGTCCGCCGCGCCCTGCACGGTCAGTCCGGCCACGACCCGGGCCACGAACGAGGTCTCGATTCCCTTGATGAGAAAGTCCTGGCCGTTGGTGTCGTAGAATATGTTGCCGACCACGCCGGGATTGAAGAACTCGATCTGCACGTTGCTCCAGTTGTCGTAGTACACGGCGCCGTTCCACTGCAGGCGGTTGTTGAACAACTCGGTCTTCCAGCCGACCTCATTGTTCGTCAGGTTGTCGGAGCCGTAAGAGCTCGGTACCAGGTACTGCGCGATGCCGTCGGGCCCGATGCCGTGCGCCGCACCGCCGTTCTGGTTGAAGCCTCCGGGACGGAAGCCCTGCGAGAACGTGTAGTACACCATCAGGTCCTGCCTGATGTGCCAGGTGAGATTCGCCCGCACCTTGTTGCCGGTCTCGGTGTCGGCAAGGTGCTTGGCGTTGAGGTCGGTGCTCTCGGCCGACTGGCAGCCGCCGGGCGGCGTGCCCGCCTCGAAGCAGCCGAAGCTCGAGAGCACGCTGCCCGCCTCCGAATTGAGGAACATGAAGTGACGCAGGCCTCCCGTGAGCGTCAGCACGTGCGGCACGAGATCGTAGCTGGTGGAGAAGAACTCGGCGATCTGCCGGGTGTAGCGCAGCTGGTCCTGGTAGAACGAAGTGTTGTCGCTCTGCACTCCGGGATTCTGCACGGTCGTCCCGGGAAAGGTGCCCACGTCCGACAGGCAGCCGGTGTTGCCTGCCGTTCCCGGCGCGCCGTTCGAGGTGCACGGGGGAATGGTCTTGTACTGCCAGCCCGTCTGGTCGTAGAGCGCATTTTCCTCGTAATACAGCCCGAGGATGCCGCGCAGGCGCCAGCTGTCCGGCGTGCTGAGCCGCATTTCATGCTGCTCGTGCACGTTGCGCTCCACCGAGCGCCAGGTGGAGCTCGGTGAGAAACAGGTCGGCGTCAGCGCGTTGGAGGCGGAGTTGGGGCCGTAGCACTGATAGTAGTCGGCGTAGACGCCGCGGGCGTAATTGGTGTAATCGCCGACCTGCTCGACGTTGCGGTCGAGGTAGCCGCCGGTGTAGACGAAATCCAGGCTGCTCACCTTGCCGTGCACCGTCCAGGCGGTGTTCTCGAACCTGTCCTTGTCGTAGGCGTTGTTGAACAACGTCACCTCGAGCGGCGCCAGCGACGAGCCGTCGGAAGCGTACGGCTGCTGGTAGAAGACGCCCTGCGCGTTGAGGTCCTGGTAGGACTGCGTGAGCAGCAAGTCCCAGTCGTCGT
>Ga0335073_10008688_pt1 | contig 14261 bp, 13 predicted proteins | sample Lox_Sample_22_FD_207093 | JGI IMG/M metagenome (GOLD analysis project Ga0335073, IMG submission 207093) | Soil microbial communities from Loxahatchee National Wildlife Refuge, Florida, United States - Lox_Sample_2.2 | ecosystem: Environmental > Terrestrial > Soil > Wetlands | place: USA... | reverse complement strand
TAGCAGCCACAACCAGGGCACTGTGCTGCAGACGAAATGTACCACCCCTGTCGTCGGATTGGACGACAGGGGTGGAGCAGTCGATCGGGTTAGCCTTCGTTGCTAATGGTGGCCGTTGTCCCATCGAACTTCGTAATCTGGATGGTGAACGGCTCGGCGTAGCTGCCGGCGCGGTCGTTGAGCACGCTAATCCCCACCATCTCGCCCAACAGCACCGACCAGTAGCTGGAGCTGCGGAAGTGAATTCCAGCGTGGATGCCATGAGCGACGGTGATGTTGGAAGCGAGCTTGGACAGCTCCCCGTTGATGGTCAATTCGTCGCGATCATGCCCGGTGTAGGTCACAAGCGAAAGACCGTCCTCGCTGGGCACATAAACGTCCCTGCCGATGGCTTGCAGCAGCGGACGGATCCGCTGGCTTCCGTCGAAGAAGAACTTGATCGCGGCGATACAAGCGCCGCCGACGGTGCCGTGTCCGGTGGGATAGCAAGGATGCGTCGGCGCACCCTCGGGGAATGCCAGGGGCATCAAATAGGTGCCGTATTGTGAGTAGGTCTTGGGTAGGGCGGCCGAATTGAGCAGGTCGGGGTGCAGGTACGGTGCCGACTGCGGCATCGGACTCTGATGGGTCGCGAGAGCTTGCAACAGGGCGCCGACTTCCTCCGGGCGCTGCCGCAGGTTCACGATCCACTTATGGAACCACGCAGCTTTCAGGGCTCGTGTTGACAACTCAGGGATAGTCCCTAAAGCGTCTACTGGGCCAGCTTGGCTGCTAAGGCTGTCAAAGGTGGCGAAGCCGTGTTGGCTTGGCGAGTCGATATAGGGGTTACCAGGGTTGAGGGGTGCATTCATGGTCGCCAGGACGAGGATGGCGACGGTGTAGGCTTGATGGAGATCGCACACATGGGTGTACGCGGTCAGGTCACGTCCCATGCGGATGAAGCGATAGACGGAGTCGTAGGACAAGCTATAGCTTGGCGGGAAGCCGCTCTCAATGCGCAGATACTCAGCGGGATTGGTCCCGTAGTTGGCCCCGCCCTGGCCTATGGAATTGTACCTTTGAAGCATCTGCGACAGGGGCTGCGCGCCAAACATGGTCGGTTGGATCAAGAACTGCGAGACGTATGGACCCATGACGTTACCGTCGCCCGGGTAAAACTGCCCCCGGAACAGGTTCTGCGGCGTCACCGGGTAGGGGAATTGGCTATTGGGACTTCGAACGTACGACAAGCGATTGAGATCGGCCGCGGCCTGGGCCGCCAGCGAACTTGTCGCATAGTCGGTGAAGTTAACGTCGCGCATAAATGCCGCCCAGTAGTGCTCAACCTGCTCGTCCGCGGTTTGTGCGCTGGTGACGCTGGGCGCCGGCGGAATGGGGAACGCGTGCGAATCGAAGCCTTCCAGATCGAACGCCAGAGCGCCATCGGGGCCGTTGAGTGTGCCAGTGAAACCCGGTCCACCGGGATTTCCTACGATGATGTTCTGGAAGTCCTGGAAGCGGCCGGTCCCGAGCGCGTAGGTCAGGCTTTCCCAGGCAGCAGGATTCACAATGCCGAGATAGGGATGCGGCAGGCACTTGCTCCAACTGCCACTGTGGTCGGTGAATCGTGCCGCATCGCCATTGTCGGGCAGTTCGCCGATGTTAATGTTGTCGTTCTGCGCGACGCCGGAGCGGTAGTTGTAACTGGCCGCTGCACGCGCCGCCGCGTTATAGTTCACAACTGACGCTGCCGCCTGCCCACGCTTACCTTCCAACAGCGGCTCCAGGGGTACGGCAGCTAATGCGACGACGGCAGCGCTGCCAATACTCATCTTGCCCATGAACGAGCGGCGGCTGGTATCGTTGGGGGCGTCTTTTTGACGCTGTTCTTCATCGTGACGGGTCGCCTCACCCTCCACGGGCGTGACGCCATCGCAGGACTCCTGCGGATCTTTCATACGTCTCCCTCCGATTGATACTGAGCGAAGCAGGCGATCAGAAGAACTGGACAGGGAGGGCCAAAAACGGTTGGAATGCTTTTCCCATTGCCCCCTTGGCGAGAAGCTCCCAAATGCCTACGAAGTGGTAACTTGACCCCTGAATAACAGCAGCGACCACACAACCCACGAGCTCGTAGCAGGTAAGCACGTACCCACGAAAGTGTTGTCTGTTCAAATCCCCGGGTCGAAATGGTGCCCGCAATAGTGATCGCAAGAAGCAGAATTGTCAAGAAAAATTTGAATAAAACTCCGCCCCTTGCGAACGAAAGGCCTTTGCCGGTACAGGTTTTCGGCGCCGCAGTTTGCGTGCGATATCAGCCACTTTAAGTGTATGGCAAATGGGCCGAGTAATTCGCCACCTATGTGGTATCGCTCTTGAATCGAGAGCGGGAATACAGGCGGCGGCAGGACAGGTGCCGATACTACGATCAAATCTAGTATTACGTTATGGAGTGCGGGCTTAAGAAGTCCTCCACCGAACTTCGCAGGCGTTGGCTTCGTTCTTCATACATCAACCAACCGCTAGCCGATTGCAAAAACGGCGTTCGCAAGCGTTAGGCCTTCGCCGGTGCGCTGGCGCTGGCGAGGCATTCCCACTTGCCGTTCTTGTGCCAGGTATCCAGCCAGTGCTCGTGCGCGTCGACTGTCTTGCCGTCGGCCATGGTGCCCTTGCCCCGCCATGCGCCCATGGCGATGGCCGTGTTTCCGTAGACGATCACCTTGATGTCACTGACCTCGTTGATCTCCCACTTGTCGCTTTTGATTCTGGCCAGACTATCAGACTTGCGGTGAATGCTTCCGTCAGCATCCATCCCAATAAAAACGTCGGAGAGCAGCTGCGCAACTTTGTCGGGATCGTTGGCCTTGGCGGCCGCCGCCCACTCCTGCTCGAACTCCGTAATCATGTCAATGATCGCGCCCTCACCGGTAGCTGCCGTCCTCGCCTGCGCCATAGTCGTCATCCTCGCGAATTGATTTGGAATAGTGGGAGACTGCTCTTTCAACTGCTTTAAAAGATGGAATTGTACACGCTTTTCGCAGGTGCAAAGGATAAACATGGGCGTTGAGTAGAGTGCGTGGAGAAACCGCTACGAGTCGTGGACGTACTCACGGCTATCTGGCAGGAGGATCGAGCGCAAGCGTGACATTCATCTGGTAGAACTTGAACACGTTCTCTTCGCCCGGTCGATCGCACGCCACAGCGCGATAACGATCGAGCACGTCATTGACGAAGGCGGGCCGCTGCTGCTCGGGCAGGAATTTCGTCCACTCCACAAAGGTCACCGAGCCAAAAGCTTCGAAGGCGGCGCGCGAGCCGAAGTCCCAACTTTTGTCTTCGGTCGCGATGCGGCGGACCTGCAGCCCATTTTGCTCAGCCAGGGCCGCGTACTGCTGCGGCGAGAGGTGAAGATAAGGATCGTGGAAGTTGTGGAAGTATTGCTCCCAGCGTGGAGACAGGCGCGTTTCTTCGATCACGTACTCCAGGCTCTTGCGCTCGCCGTCGGGAACCAGGCGCAGTTGCGCCACGGCATCGGGCTTCATCGCAGAGCGTAGCGCGCGCAACGCCCGGGCCTGATCGGGTATCCAATGCAGCGCGTTGAAGGAGACGACGAGATCGAACTCCTGGCGAAAGGGCAGATCGCGAATGTCGCAGACCTGAAATCGCAGATTACGCCGGCTGAAGCGATCGGAGGCGAAGGCGATCATCTCGGCGGAAGAATCGACACCGATGATCGCGCCGTCCGGCAGGCGAGCGGCGATCTCGGCGGTAACTTTGCCGTTGCCGCATCCCAGGTCCAGCACTCGCTCCGCGCCTTTCAGGGCGAGCAGCGCGAGCGCTTCCTCCGCCATGGCCTGCTGCAGCGCCGCGATTCTGGCGTAGCCGGGCGCATTCCATTCCGTCATACGTTCTCCCGGTTGTCCTGCTTACTGTATACCGGCGAACATCACGTCTAGTTGCCTCTTGCATTTTCCGCTATGCTGTCTGCTATTGATTCTGGCGCAGGATTATGAGCACCAAGCCTCACAGCTCGTTCGATCGCAAGTTCATCCCGCTCACCACCCGCTTCGATCATGCGCTGCTGTTCGCGGCGCAAGTGCATCGCGATCAGGACCGCAAGAAGAGCGGCATTCCATATCTTTCGCATCTGTTGGGCGTGGCCTCCATCGTGATGGATTACGGCGGCGACGAGGACATGGCCATCGCCGCGCTGCTGCACGATGCGGTTGAGGATCACGGCGGGCGTCCCATGCTAAACGTGATCGAGCAGATCTTCGGGCCGCGGGTGGCCAAGATCGTGGATGGTTGCACCGATTCCTACGTCGAGGACCCGAAGAAGAAAGAGCCGTGGGAGAAGCGCAAGGTGCGCTACCTGCATCGGGTGCGCCACGAGGATGCGGAAACGCGCTTTGTCTCCGCCGCCGACAAGCTCTACAACGTGCGCGCGGTGCTGCGCGATCTGCGCTACGACGGCGAGATCGCCTTCTCGCGCTTCTCGGCGCCGAAGGCGAAGACGCTGTGGTATTACCGCTCGCTGGTGCGCGAATATCGCCTGGGCGGCGTGACCCATCGCCTGAAACCGCTGGTCGATGACCTGGACCGCGTAGTCACCGAGGTCGAGCATTTGTCGGGAATACTGGCGTCGCCCATCCGCCCGCCACGGCGGGTGGTAAACAGGCTGAAGAGCAGATAGTAGAGGCGGCCATCCAGCGGACATGTGAACCGCGTCAGGTTGTTCACATTTGGCGTGGTGCGCAGACTGGCCTTCGCGGCGTTGCAATGCGGGGCTTACGCGCCGCTCTACCTTACTGCCCAGGCCCCGCCGTTTGTCCGACGATCTGGTACTCGTGCTTCTTGCCTTTGGCGTCGATCACCTTGATCTGGTTCTTGTTGGTCAGCTCATACTGGACGATGTCGCCGGCCTGCATCTCCGGCTTGGTTTCCTTGTGGCGCGCGATGGAATAGGTGGTGCCGTCCGCCTGGAGCTGATAGATGATCCAGTTCTTCGACTGCTTCTTCTGGGCGTAGGTGCCGTTCTCCCATTTCACGATCTTGCCCTGGCTGTAGACATCGGCGGCCCACGCCAAGGCGGACATACAAAAACTCAGCAGCAACATAGCAGCGATTTTTTTCATAGTGGTGTTTAAGTTTAACGGAAGAGCCGGCAGAGAGTCGAAGCTGGTTCGGCCTTAGCCTACGATACAAGCGGGACGTCCGTCATCGCGGATCGGCCGCTCATGGGCTGCGGGATAGGCCGCCTCGGCGGGATAGGTAACGTCCATCTCGCTCAGGCGCAGAGCCAGGCACTTGGCCGCGCCGCCCGCCTTCAGGAATTCGCTCAGGCGCACCTCGACCACGCGAAAGCCCAGCGACTCAAGGCGCTCGCGCAGTTCGTTGCCGATCTGGTTGAGGACGATGGTCCGGCCCACGTTGATAGCGTTGCAGGCAAAGCGCAGCGCGTCGTCCTCGCAGACGCAAATGCGTTTTTCCGGCAGATAATGCGCTTCGATGCGCGATTGCGATGCGGCATCGAAGGCGCCGGGGAAGTACATAACGTAGCCGCCAAATAAAGGACAGAAGCAGGTATCGAGGTGATAGAAGCGAGGATCGATGAGCCGCAGCGGGACCACATCGACATTCCAGGTCTGGCTCAGATGCCGGTGGCTCGACTGCCGTGTGCGGATGCCGTGCCCGGCCCATAAACACGAACCATCGACGGCGAACAATGCGTCGCCCTCGCCTTCAAAGGGCGTGGAGCGGGGCATCTGGCAAACGCTGAATCCCGAATCGTCAAACCACTTGCGGAAATGCGGCTCTTCGCCCTGGCGCTCAGGATGGAGAAAGCTGCTGAGCGCGACCACGCCGCGATGCACCAGCCCGGCATTGGCGGTGAACACCATGTCGGGTGAGCCCGGCTGCGGCTCGACCAGCTCAACCTGCGCGATTTCCGCCAGTGCACAATGCAACTGCTCCCACTGCGTCATGGCCTGCTTGCGGCACGAGCGGTTCACGTTGCCCTGCATCCAGGGATTGATTACGTAATTCACGTCGTACAGCTCCGGCGGACACATGAGGAACGTCGGTTCACTGATGGTGCGCCATCGCGGGTCTTGGGAGAGGGGAACGGCGCTGAGGCCCATGGTCGATCTCCGTTCCACAGTGTTGTCCGTGGGCCGGGGGTCGCGTCCAATCGATAATTTCTATGTTGCGTATAGGTGAAAGGCATCGTTGAGTCTTGCGACGGGCCAGTTGGGTGGAGCACCGCTTCAGCGGTGCAGGGAAATGCCCGTCGAAAACGGCTTTAGCCGCTGAGGTATGGGGGCCGTAAAGGATTACCTCAGGCGCTGAAGCGCAGTCAGGCGCGGCGCACGCATGCACGCCTGAAGGCGTGCTCCACCCGCTGATATGCGCCTAAGCCGAAACCAGTTAGCTGCGTCCGCTGCGGAATTGAATGATCCGGCGGCGATCGCGCTTGGAGGGACGGCCCGGCGGCGCAGGAGAGAAGTCTCTCAGCAACTTGCGCTCCTCGGCGGCTTTGATGCGCGCCTCGCGGCTGGCCTCGGTTTCCTCGTAAAGAGTCTGGGCGACCGATGCCGGCCCGCGAACCTCGCTGAGCAACAGGATTCTCACTTCAAACTCGCCGCCGTCGGTTTTGATATGCAGAAGGTCGCCAATGCGCACCTCACGAGCGGCTTTGGCCGGCTGATGGTTGGATTGAATTCTGCCGAGCTCGCAGGCGCGCCCGGCCAGCGAACGCGTCTTGAAGAAGCGCGCCGCCCACAGCCATTTATCGATGCGAACTCCGGGCATGTTAAAGCAGTACCAGTCGTCAGCAGCCGGTTGCCAGATCTTCTAGCCTTTTCGCACCCGCCAAAGAATAAGGCGTCTGCACCCACACCTCTATCTCAACAGGAGAGAATAACTGATGACGGTAGCGCGCTGCCGATCTAACGGCGGGCTGATTGCAATCGAAAAGCGCAGGCGGATTTCGCGGTTTCGGCTGGGGCGCGTAACGGCTCCATACGGCCGCGAGTGACGGCAAGACGAGAGTGGGACAGGCGTACTGACAACTGACCGCTGAGAACTGTAAGATGGCGCGTTCGATGTGGAGGCCGCTTGCTCGATCGTCGCCGATTTCTTACCGCCGGCGCGGGATTCGCCGCTGCGCTTGCCTTGCGCAACGATCTCTTCGCGCAACTGCAGAAAGTTCCGGCGTCGCTGCCCGATTCGAAGGCCTACGCCGGTGATGACGAGGCCTACTGGGCCGAAGTGCGCAGGCAGTTCCTTATCCCCGAAGACGAGGTCTATCTGAACAACGGCACCGTGGGCTCCAGTCCCGCGCCGGTGCTGCGCGCTGTCTTCGATGCCTATGACTCGACCGAGAAGCTGGACGAAACCGATCCCGAGGACTATCCGATCTGGGGCTACGGGCCGTGGAACGAATTTCGCGATCCCCTGGCGGCGTTCGTGGGCTGCACGCGCGACGAAATCGCCTTGCTGCGCAATGCCACCGAGGCCAACAACTACATCGCGAACGGCGTAGAGATGAAGCCCGGCGACGAAGTCCTGATGACCGACCAGGAGCATCCCGGCGGCGAGCAGCCCTGGCAGTTGAAGGCCAAGCGCTACGGCGTGGTGGTGAAGAAAGTCATCCTGCCCAGGCCGGTGAAGGACATCCCGCAGGTGCTGAATCTGTTCAGCGATGCCATCACGCCGCGCACGCGCGTGATCTTCTTCAGCCACATTACGACAGTCACCGGCGTGGTGCTGCCGGCGAAAGAGATTTGCGCGCTGGCGCGGACGAAAGGCATCCTGTCGGCGGTGGATGGCGCGCACGTGACCGGCATGATGCGGCTCGACGTGCACGATCTGGGCTGCGACATGTACAGCTCCAGCCCGCATAAATGGCTGCAAGCGCCCAAGGGTTCGGGCTTCCTCTATGTGCGCAACGAGGTGATGGATTTTCTGTGGAACACGATTGCGACCGAGGGCTGGAACGAAAAAGCACTGCGCGCCGAACGTTTCCAGCGGATCGGTTCATCGAATGTTCCCTCGCTGCACGGGTTGCGCGCCGCCATCCAGTTTGCCAACCAGATCGGCATGGAGCGGATCGAGCAGCGGCATCGCCAGCTTTGCGACTACATGCTGGCGGCGATGATGAAGCGCGGCGCGGAATCCTGGACCTCGCCCGATGCCGCCTTGCGCTGTGCGATTGCGACGGTGAATGTCCCGCCCATCCAGCGTTTGCAATTGGAAGAGTGGATGTGGAAGTCGAAAAAAATTCGTATTCGCGGTGGCGAGCCCTCGAAATTAAGATTGTCGACACCGTATTATCTACGGAAGAAGGACATCGACCGGTTTCTGGGTGCCTTCGACGAGTACCGGGCCCGTAGCAGCTAGCCGTAACTGGAACGACGCCGGGGAAACTTACGCTCATGCTGAACTTTCTTGACGACAGCCTGCTGGTTGGCGGAACGGTGTTTGGCGCGCTGCTGTTTATGGCAGTGCTGAACCGTATGTGGCCGTGGGAAAGGCGGCGCAACCACAACGACCTGATCGGTTGGCAGCTCAGCATTCTGGGCACCACCTACGCGGTCATCATGGGATTCATGCTGTACACGGTGTGGACGGATTTTGGCGCCGCCAGTGTGAACGTCGATCTGGAAGCCGACGCTCTGGTGAACATGTATGGTTTGTCGGATGGGCTTGCTGAACCGCAACGTACGCAGATAAAGGAACTGACGCGCTCCTATGCGCACACCGCGATCAATCAGGACTGGCCGCAAATGCAGACCGGCGGTACTCCCGGAGAGACCTCCGAAATCAACGCCAAAATGTGGCAGATGTTGATGACGGTAAAGGCGGCCTCGCCGATCGAAATCAACGCCGTGGACCATTCGCTTTACGAGTTGAGTGCCCTGACCGAGCACCGCCGTATTCGTGTGCTGCAAAATGCCTCCCGGCTTCCCGGCGTGCTGTGGTGCGTGCTGCTGGTCGGCGGAACTGTGACCATCCTTTCCTCCTGCATGTTCGGCTCGGAAAGCTCACGCCTACATGGCCTGCAGGTATTTGCTTTTTCTCTGCTCATCTCGCTCTGTCTGGTCGCCATTGCCGACATCAACCGGCCGTTCCAGGGCACCGTCCACGTCAGTGACTATGCCTTCGTGCGAGCAGAGCGATACATGCAAGAACATTAGTTACCTTCGCAAGCGATTACCCCTTTTAGTAACCAGCATCAGGTTACTTTCGTTTTATGTCCGAGTGGTTCGCATGCCCTCTCTGCCAGCCGAGCAACGATACTAAAACGTTCCTCACAGTCGAGTTGGCGGCCAGGACCGTGGGCCTTAGTCCTGACAGCTCTGATATCACCTGAGGTAGCTCCGGCTTGCGGCCGTGCGATGGAGAGGAACTACTGCAATCGATCAATGAGGGCCTAATCCAATGCAAAAGTTGTTCCTCGCACCAGGCGGCAGCTCGGTACAGTCGCAGAAGCCTAATGACTGGTTACTGAAGGAGAAGAGCTACAACTCTTCGAAACGAACACAAGCCGGAAGGGGGTTGGATTTCCGCCGTTCTTTCCCGGTTGCAGTGCTGCTGTGGCTGCTGATGGTGCTGATTGCTCTCTCCTGTTCGCAACTGGCGGCAGCGCAGACCTGTTACATTTTGCCGTCGACTCCCGTCGCTGTGCCCAGCGGCGGCTCTTACAGCTTCAGCGCGACCTGCGGCACGGGACTAAGCTGGACGTTGACGGGGCCGGGAACTCTCACCAGTAACGGGTTCTACTACGCGCCGAGTTCCGTGACGGCGCAGAACCAGGACCGAGGTTGCCAGGTCTCGCCCAACAACAGCCCATTCAACGTCCCCGTCGACGGTCTCCCGGTGGATCCCCATAGCGCCCGGTGGTTGGCGCGTGCAGCGCAGGACCAGCCGCAGTACCTGGAGCCCTACCACAACATGAAGTTATATCCCGGGATTGTCACTTTTTACTCCAACGTGGTGAATAGTAATACGCCGCAACAAACTATGGACTTCTACTATTCCCAGGCTTCCTACGGATATCAGGGCGCGAATTTCCCGATCCCATTGCAGCGAACGTCGATGATGGAAACGGGAGTAAACATCGACCCATCGATCGCCTATGATCGGCACCTGCTTACGATGAACCCGTCCACCTGCCAGGAGACGGAGATCTACAACCTCTACGCGGATTTTGACACCGTCTCCTTCACTCCCGGGAATCCTACGGGAGTGACCTGGACGACGAGTACAGTTTGGAACATTCCTCAGCAGTACCTGATTTATATTTCGAACGCGACGGGCGCATGGGGGACGGCCAATGGCAGCTGGCGCATCACCCTGACTGGCGCCAATGCGGGTACCCTGCCGTTCGATTCGTCGCAATGGGGTCCGGCGCCCAGCGGGATCCTCATGAGTGCCCTGCCCGACAACTGCAACAACTGCAACGCCCAGGCCGGCCAGAAGTTTAGCCCCACGTTGTACGCGCAATTGGGCGGTGTGGATGCGGGCGGGATGCCCATCAATTCGTTGTCCGCGAAGCTGGAGGAGTGGTATGCGGCGACGCAGGCCGGACGGAGCGATCTTGGGCACGCAGTCCGCACCACGATGTCAAACAACTACCTATCCTCACGCTTCATTTGGCCGGCAACTTCCTATGCCTTCCAGGTGGCTGGAACACAGATCCAACTCACCGGAGCCACAAACGGCAACCCCACTACATTTACTGCCGGTTCGGATTTGTCGCAAGGGCTGCCGTGCCCAAACTACACCTACACGACCGGTTGTCAGTTCAACATCAACATTTCAGGAATCGTATCCGGCCCGTGGACGGCGGCCAATGGCGACTGGGTAGCTACGGCGATTGATAACTATACCTTTACCATTCCGCTCGACAGCACTCAGTTTGGTTCGTTCCCCGGGGCCTCCATGGTCTTCGACTTCTTCCCCTATGGTGCCACGATCCGCTTAATGGCCTCGGTTGATCTGGATGGGCTCTGCACCAGCAACGATCTCAACAACTGGTGTCCCTATGCCAAGGTCTACCTGAATACGATCAAGAAGTACGGCATGATCATTGCCGACGGCACGGTTCCTGCGGACAACTGGGACAACGGAACCATGTCCAGCGAATTTCATCCCAATGTGCTGCTTGATGCTGCAAGCAATATTGAGGGGTGGGCCGGCTTGCAACCGATCGAGAACTATCTGGAAGTGGTCAACCGTTCCTCGCAGCAGATTTACACCGATCTCGGCCGCTATCAGGACTCGAACGTCAACCGGACCTACGTTACCGTCTGCGGTTCTTACGGCTGCGCGTCGGACGATATACTCCTGCAGGGCACCACTATCGGCACCGATCACGAGCGCCTGCTGGTGGCCGCCGGTCTTTCCTATCCGCTCAATGTCTGGGTCAACGGCAACGTGAACACCGCCATCAGCTATGCCGTCTCGGGAATCTCGGGAGCAACCGTCTCCTCCGGTGGGCTGTTGACCATGCCGAACTGCACGGTCAAGCAGCAGGGCATTGTCACGGTGACCTCGCAGGCCGATCCTAATGCCTTGCCGCTGTACATTGAGGTAGGCTGCCTGCCGGTGTCGTCGGATGGCGGTTACCGCCTGGCTCTGGGCAACTACACCGGCGATTATCTCGACTCGCAAAACTTTACCTGGTATGGAAGCTGGGCCAATTATGGATTCGACAGCTTCTACGAGGCCCCAGGACTTATCTGGGGCGGGCAAACCGGGACCTGGCAGGGTTATGGGCTCTGCTCCAATGACACCTGGACCGGGACCGACAGCCAGCTCTACAGCCGCTCTACTTCGTTCAATGGAGATACCAAGGTCGAGGTGGCCTTACCGAACGGCAACTATAACTTGACCCTGTATGGCGAACCCGGATTTGCCGGCTTCGACTTCCAGAACAATACCTGCCCCACCACCGCGGGACAGAATGTCTACGACTGGGTGGTGCAGGGGCAGACCGCTGGCTCCTGGCTGGACGGCTATGTTTTGGCTGGCAATCAAAATTGGAACGGATATACCCTCAGTGCTCCAGCTACCGTGAGCGACCAGGTCCTGGATACGATTGGGCGGACGAGAGTGGTCTCAGCTTACGGTATGTCGTGGAGTTCGCTGCTGATCAGTCCCGCGACAGCACAGCAATTGACGATTACAACCTCATCGCTGCCGCATGCTTACGATCGCATTCCTTACATCGCGCACCTTGCCGCCAGCTATGGCTACCCGCCGTATACCTGGTCGCTGGCCTCCGGTTCCGGACCGCTACCGCAAGGACTCACGCTCACTTCGTCGGGGCTCATCTTCGGTACGCCTATGACTTTTGGAACCTTCCCACTTACCATCGAGGTGACCGATTCACAACTGAACACCGCGACCAAGAACCTGAACCTTACCGTGTGCAGTCCCGGGCACCTGTGCTAGAGCGAGATCAAGGTCAAGGAAATCCCATCACAGGGGCAGCAGCGATGTTGCCCCTGTTTTCGTGGCGGCGGAGTTCGAGATGATCGGAACATGAAGCTGAACTGCCGCGTGATCGCCTGGGTCTTCGCCTTCGGCCGCCTGTACAATGCAGAAGCGCGACAGGTAGGCATGGCAATCAAATTCCGTTGCGAGACGCTGCTCTCGCGTTTCCAGAATCCCGGCGATGATGCCCATTCCGGGCGCAAGCTGGAAGTCCGCTTCGACCCGCTGCTGGGATACTCGGCGAGAATCGCGGAAGGCGTGAAGTTGTCGACGCGCTCCGAGGATGCGCTGGCTGCGTTTCGCGCGCCCGCCGCGAACTGCCCCTTCTGCGCAGAGCAAATCGAAAACGTAACCCCGCGCATCGCCGCACACATCACCCCGATGGGACGCATCCGGGTGGGCGAGACCGTAGTCTTTCCCAACCTGGTGCCGTACTCAAAGCATGCCGCGGTAGCGGTGTTCACCACGCGGCATTGGATGGACCTGTGCGATTTCACCCCGGAAGTCATTGCCGACAATCTGGACGCTTCGCTCGCGTACATACGTACGGTCGCTACTGCCGATCACGAGGCGCGCTTCTGCGCCTACAACGTCAATTATCTTTATCCCTCCGGAGGCTCGCTTCCGCATCCCCACAGCCAGATCTTCCTCGACCCATTCCCGACAACGATGATGCGCATGCAGTACGAGGCTGCTGCGGCGTATCTCGAGGCGAACGGCCGTCGGTTCTGGGATGACTTCGTGGCGGAAGAGCTTCGGCGCGGGGAACGAGTCGTCTGCCACGACGGCCCGGTTGTCTGGCTGACCCCTTTCGCGCCGATCGGATTCAATGAGGTCCGCGCCGTCCTGCGCGAACGCGCCACCCTGCTCGAGCTTTCGACCGGCGACGTTCAGGCACTCGCCCGCGGCATCAGCCGAGTCCTGGCGTGGTACGACTCGATTGGCTATCACAGCTTCAATGTCGCCATGTATTCGGGCGAGTTGAACAAGAGCGGCCCTGATCGGGTCAACCTGGCGATGATTACCCGAACCGCCATGACGCCGTTTTACCGCAGCGACTCGATGCACCTGGAGCGCCTGCACTGGGAAGCGGCGGTGGATCGCGCCCCGGAGGATGTAGCCGTCGGCATTCGGGAATATTTCCGCCGACAAGAGTGGGGACCTGAGCCGAGCTGATCTAACCCGTACCGGGTTTGCCGCGTCGGATTCGTGTGAGCCCGGTTTTTCGGTGTGCTACACTCGGCGCATTGGGGGTTGGGATGGCAAGCATCATTCGCAAGATGCTCTTCATGGACCTGATCAAGGGACTGAAGGTCACCTTCCGCAACCAGGATCCCAAGCACGTTTACACCGAGCAGTATCCCCTGCAGCGCCCGCAAGTGGCCGAGCGCTTTCGCGGCGCGCCTCGTCTCAACAACCATCCCGAAACCAATGAGACGCTGTGCATTGGCTGCGACCTGTGCGCGCTGGCCTGTCCCGAGCACCTCATCCTGGTGGGCACGGAGCGCAACGAAAAGACCCGCCGCAAAGAGCTCACGTTCTTCACCTACGACCTGAGCCGTTGCATGTTCTGCGGCCTCTGCGAAGACGCCTGTCCGGTGGATGCGCTGGAGTTGACGCAGGACTTCGAAATGGCGAACTACAGCCGCGAAGGGCTCATCTGGGACCGCGAGACCCTGGAGAAAGGTCCCCAGCCCAAGGAATACCGGCGGTAACCCGCGTCTTCGGGATCACGCCGTGACTGCCGGTGCGCGCAGCCGGTCATGTAATCGCAGCACCTT
>Ga0335073_10008687_pt1 | contig 14261 bp, 8 predicted proteins | sample Lox_Sample_22_FD_207093 | JGI IMG/M metagenome (GOLD analysis project Ga0335073, IMG submission 207093) | Soil microbial communities from Loxahatchee National Wildlife Refuge, Florida, United States - Lox_Sample_2.2 | ecosystem: Environmental > Terrestrial > Soil > Wetlands | place: USA: Florida... | reverse complement strand
AGCCAGGAGAGTAGGTCCTTCATGCATAGGATTGGCCGCGTGCAGAGGCTTTTGCCGAACCCGCCGACCTGGTCGACGGCAAACGTGCGGTACTCGGCGGACAGAGCGCGGATATTAGGTGCCCACATAAGAGAAGTGGCGCCCGCGCCGTGCAGGAGGACGAGCGGTGGCGCTTTTGCGGGCCCGCTGACGCGAACAAATGTGGCTCCGTAAGTGGTCTCGATGTTAAGTTCTTCCGAGGCGATGGGCCACTGTCTGCCCGCCAGCGAATCGAGATATCGGAAACAGGAATCCCTCGCTGCCTCGGAGCGGTAAGGAGAATATGGAAGGGTTTCCACCGTTTTGGCCCTGAGCCGGGATCTCCATTTCGGGCTTCCCGGTCTGATTCAGTATACATCTTAGAAGGCGCCAGGCGGAGCGTGGTTGCCATCCATACTCTTTCGACGCCTCGGGCATCCGCCAGGCTCGCAGGCTCCCGGTTGGATCGCATTCCTTTGGGGCTGAGCACAGAACATAGAGCGATTGCGCACATGACAGCAACCATTGAGAACCTCACAAAACAAGGCGTGCTCAAGGTATGGGTATAACTTGCCAACCGGATTGCGAAGTATGTTTAACCTATTCCACTCTACCTGGGAGGGGCTGTCCATTGACGATTCAGAGGCCTGCCGGCAACGCTTTCGCGAGTATCTCGCCAGAGTGATGGTTGAAGCGCGTTCCCGGACGAAACCACTCGTTAGCGATTTGTTGAAAGCCGCTCAGAGGGCATCGGCCATCTGAGGTTCGCCTCCGGGAAACTGACGTGTCCGCCACAACAAGCAAGTAACGCAGTTTCACGCTGCAAGCATGCCCCATCCTGGTCGGATGGGCGATCATTGCTGTCGAGATGACCAAAGACATCGTGTCTAAGCTTCAGGACCATCTGAACGTCGGCGTCGAGACCGGATCGTAATTGGCGCTGTAACTGGATGGGGTGTGCTCGGCGCCATAGGCTGGGCTCGATATATATTCTCCATCGACTGTACCGATAACGCCGGCCTTTCTCGACGGTGATCGACCATAAACCAGCGTCTTCCCGTCCGGCGGCCACGAGGTGGGCCAAATATGCGAACCCTCGAGCAGCAAGATCGTAGAGCCGGATGTCGTAACGGGCTGGCCCGCTCTCGTAGTCCGCGATGTCGCCTGCCACCGGCTTCCCAGGGGAGAGATCGCAATCGACTCCCAACGCTGCGGAGCTTCGTTCAGCGGCTGGCTGTTCCCCGGCCGGTCGATCCACTCGAGTTTCGAGGGGGGACCGGTTGAGGTGAAGCTGTCGGCCTCTGGCGCAAATCACCTCGCGCAGTTCTGCTGGAAGCGCACACTCACTTGGGGGCTGGGTGATTCAAATCAGTTTTTGCCAAAATGTTCGCCAGGCATTGCAGTTCTCCTTTTGGCATTCCGCTCTTATTGGTGGAAGGGCAAACAGGAGGGATTCAATGAAAGACGTTCAAATGACTATCGCGGTGGTTGGTGCAATGCTCTTGGCGAGCGTGGCTAGCGCCCAACAACCGCTGGCGCTTCAATGGTCGGTAACGGAAGGGGCAGGGAAGGGGTATCTGCCTAAGATTGCTTCGGATGGACTGAACGGGTTGATCAGCCTGATGTTTCAGACCGCCACCGGCGTAGCCACATTCCAGTACGAAGACGGAGCCATGGTCGTCTCAGACCCTTCTTATGTCACCTGGGTGGGTCCGTACGGCGTTTACACTCCCACCAACCCGAGCGACGAGACGGGTCATGAGCCATCCGTCGCCATGGCACCTTGCGAGCTTACAGCGTGCACGGAGAACCTGTACTATGCGGCAAACGTCATCCAGGTCCACCAGGGTAACGGGGCAGACCTGTGGTATCGGACAGGCTTCACCCAGGGTGCGATCACTACCTGGGCAAATGCGGGGAATTACGACGAGGGTTACAATCCCACTGTGGCGCTCGACCGAGGCTTCGTGGCGATGACCAGCACGACCGTTGTGGAGGTCCACCAGGCCGGAGTCGATATGTCCGAGTTGTGGTATCACGTCGGCACGCTGAACTTCAGCGCTTCCACCGCCACCGTCACCTGGGGGCCGTCTTATAAGACGAATTTCACCGGTTACGCGCCTACGGTCGCGATCTCGCATGGCGTGGTGGTTCTGGTGGCGCAGGGAACCGCGCCGAACATGTTCTATTCCATTGGAGCAGTGAACACATCGAACAACACCATCGCCTGGGGCGCACAAACGAATTACGACACCGGATACAATCCGTCGATCACCGTCCAGCAGTGCCTGTGGGGCACCATTAGCTGCAATTTCATGGTCGTGGAGGCACACCAGGGAAAGAACAACGCCACCGGGTCGCTTTACTATCGAACCGGCGCCATGTTCTACCCCAGCAGCGGCGGGGCTCCCACAAGCATCTCCTGGGCGCCGAACTCCTCCACCGAGTACGCTACCGGTTGCTACCCCTCCGTCAGTGTGATGACAAACAACGGCGGCACGTATCCCATCGTGGAATCTCACTCGGAGGCCTGCAATGAATCGGCGCAACTGATTCGGGAGTGGGGATTGGTGGTACCGAATAACTAAAACCTGGTTTCGCGGCAGTCCCAAAACCGGCGCCTTCCGAGGGCGCCGGTTTTTTGTGCGTTCTACCAAGGCATGTCAATGCGAGGGCTCCAGGGACGCAGAGTCCAAACCCTTCAGATTACGCTGCAGCATTGCCTGCATCCGAGGTTCGCCGGCAAGCCCCTGCAGATCGGGATTCAGTTTCACCCAGGCGAAATTGTGCAAGCCATTTTTCTCAGCCCGCTCCAGTAACGCCACAGCTTCGTCGGTTTTCCCTTGGACTGCACGCAATCGGGCTGTGTCGAAATAAAGAGCCGGATCCATCGCGCGCGCCTTTTCCTCGGCCGCCTGCGCTCCAGCGGCATCGCCCAAACGGGTCCGCGCAATGGCGATTTGCAGGTAGTCTGCGGCTTCGTTCGCCGGCGATTTCAAAACTTCCTGCAGGCAATCTACCGATTGTAGCCATTGCCGGCGCGCATCCGAATTCTGGTGCAAGGAATTGTAGGCGAGTCCCAGGTAATAATAGGCATCGCAGGAGCGGGGATTGAAGGCAACCAGGCCATCCAGGACCTTGACCGCGCTCTCGCCTTGGCCAGATAACAGATAGGCGACGGCAAGATCGTAGATAGCCGGAAGCAACCTGGCGTTCAGGTCGACGGCCTGACGGAGGTCGCTGACGGCCTCGTCCCGGCGACCTTTGGCCAAATAGGCGTAGCCCATCCAGCTATACGCAAAAGCGGAAGGGCCACTCTTCGCGATATCCATTCGACAGGCCTCAATACCGTGATCCAGGTCTCCCATCAGGCTGATATAGGTGTAAATCAAACCCTGAACCGTGATTCGCAGCCGGGGATTAATTTTCAGGCATTCCTTGAATTCGGCGACGGCGTCCTGATACCGCCCCATTTCCCGATAGGCGATGGCCAGATTGTTGTGGCCCTCCGCGAAGTCGGGATACAGACCGGTCAGGATTTTGAGATACCCTACGGCCTTTTCGGCATTGCCCTCCACCGCGCGCGCATGAAACGCCAGAAGTCCATACTTTTCCCGGTTCGTCAGGTTGTCCGCGCTACGAACCGCCTCCGACAGCAGGCGCTTTCCCTCTTTCGGATCGAACCGCTCGAAATCCAGTATGCCTAATGAAGTTCGCGCCGCGTTGAAGGAGGGATCGATTTTCAAGGCATTCTCATAATAAGTCTTGGCATCCCGGTAGTCCGCTTCGGAAAGCTTTTCGAGGCCTATCGAGTACTGCTTCAGGGCGTCCAGGTTTGCCGTAGTAACACGGGCCAGCGGACGGCTGTCGCGCGAGGTCGCCAGCAGGGACTCTCCCAGATCTCTGCGCACTTTGGCTGCTAGCCGGTCCACGCCGTCCAGCACCCGGTCTTTTCCGCGCGCCTTCACAATTGTGGTCTTGACGTCCAATCCGGTTGTCGCATCGCGGATTCGAGCGGCCAGTCTGTAATCTTCACCAACGCCGCTGATGCTGGGCAGAATCAGCGCCCGGATGCCCTCCCGGACGGCGATCTCCCGGCCCACCGACTCATCGATCCTGGTTGTGCCATCCTTCTTCATCCTGGCTAACGCTTCGCGTACTCTGGATCGGGGGTACATGTTCGCACGGCGGGACTGTTCCAGACTGACGGTGAACGCCGTCAACAACGACTGATCGAAGATGGGGTCATTGGTTTGGTTATCGAAGTCCGTCACCAGGACCCACTCCCGCGGGGCGAACGACAGCACCGGACGGCTTCGAAGCAACCAGACAGTCAGGATCGCGGCGACCAGGCCGAAGAATAAGACCCCGGCCTTCCAAGAGAGCAACCACGCCTTGGGGCGGAGGATCCGCGCGAGTGGTGGTGGCAGTAACGCCAATTTCGATGCCGGTGCCGGCGGCAATGCCAGATCCGCCATCAGTTCGCCCACCGTCTGATAACGCCGCTCCGGATCTTTTTCCAGGCACTTCAGAATCAGCCTCTCGAGGCCCGGTGAAAGGTTGGCGCCGGTGGAACTGGGCGGCTCCACGGTGGTCTGAAGAATAGACGCGATGAGCTCCGGCGACGTCTTGGCGCGAAAGGGCACCCGGCCCGTGGCCAGTTCATACAGAGACGCCCCCACCGCGTAAATGTCCGTGCGCACATCCAGTCGCCCGCCGAGCAACTGCTCCGGAGCCATGTATGGGGGCGTCCCCATCGCGACATTGATGGTCGTTAACGAGTCCGTCCCACGTCTTTCGTGCGACTTTACGATTTTCGCCAGGCCAAAGTCGAGCAGCTTAATCTGACCCTTGGGGGTCAACATGATATTGCTCGGTTTCAGATCGAGGTGCACCAGTTGGTGGCTGGCGGCCTCTTCCAGTGCCGAACCGATCTGCGCGGTGATATCGAGCAACTGGGATTCCGGAAGGCGACCACTCGCGATTCGATCGGCCAACGTGGTGCCCGCCACGTACTCGGTTACCAGAAAATCGATTCCGTCCTGGCTGCCGAATTCGTACACTGTTTCGATGTTGGGATGACTGAATTTCGCCAGGGCCAGGGCCTCCTTGCGGAGACGCTTGCGGGCGGACTCGTCGGCCAGAGTGCTGGGCGGAAGAACCTTCAACGCAACCTGGCGATCGAGAGTCTCGTCGAGCGCCAGATAGACTACGCCCATACCGCCGGCGCCGATCCGCTGAATGACGCGGTAGTGGGATACCGTCCTGCCGGCCAGGTCGAAGCGCGACTCTTCCACGATGCGAGCTTTGGCCTCTACCTGCACCGCAGGCGCTTCCAGGAAGGTATCGTCGTAGTCCGCAGCCGCTAACAGGGACTCGACCTCGCGGCGCAAGTCCTCATCGCCCCGGCACGCCTCTATCAAGAAAGCCGCGCGCGAACCGGCTTCTTGCTCCAGGGCCTGGTGGTACAATTGCTCGACCTGCCGCCAGCGTTCAGGCCCCATGAGTCTTCCCGCCGGACAACTCCCGCCGCAGCCAGCTCTTGGCGAGTTTCCAATCGCGCATCACGGTCTCCGCCGAGACGTGCAACACCTGCGCGCTTTCCTCCACGCTCAAACCGCCGAAATAGCGTAGTTCGACGACACGGCTCTTGCGGGCATCCACCACCTCGAGGGCCTTCAGAGCATCGTCCAGCGCGACCAGGTCGACCTCCGATTCGGGCGACACCACCAGTGCCTCTTCCAATTGAACCGGCCGTTGGTCGGCGCCGCGCTTCAAGGCGCCCCGGGAACGCGCCCAGTCCACCAGGATGCGCCGCATCAGAAGGGCGCACATTCCGAAGAAGTGCGCGCGGTCCTCAAAACTTGTCGACGAAGCTTCAATAAGGCGCAGATAGGTTTCGTGAACCAGGCCCGTAGCCTGTAGCGTGTGTCCTTCCCGCTCCCGCCCCATATAGACTCTTGCCAGACGGTGCAGTTCTTCATACACCAGGGGCATGAGCTCTTCGGACGCGGTTTGCTGACCGTCGCTCCAGGCCCGCAGCAAACGAGTAATTTCATGTTGTTGGGGCGATTTCATCCTCCGAGGCCGTCCTGCTGGCGATGCCCCGAAGTTATCACATCGCGTAGCTCAATGGGAAGTCGCCGAAACACGCGAGATTCAGGCGTGCCGGTATAAGTCCTTGGACCGCATGATCAATCGGGCCAGCGCTGCCAGGCTGATCGGCGGGTCCGATGTCCGGCAGTCATTCTGTTGTACGCCGGGACGTGAACGCCGCCCGACCGTGAGCCCCGCCGGCGGGTCCAGGCTCGCCGCTGCGCCGGAGCGCTTTGCCATTCGCTCCACGGTGTTGCGCGATGGCGATGGGAACGGCCTGGCGGAGTTGTGGGCGGTCCGGTCTTTCGCGGACGTGGAGGGATGCATTCAGGCGTTGCGCCGCAAGATGACGCTCGCCTGGCTGATTGCCATGGCCGCCTGACTGGCGTTGAGTTATGCACTGGCCCGGTGTCGGACAGGCTCTTAAACCTCACCAAAGCGGCATCGTCCACGTTGGCGACTTATTAAATAAATTTACAACTCGGCAAAACTCACCTGCATCGGGGCGAAGTATCGCGCCCGCGAGTCGTGGCTGGGTGGCTTCCTCACGATAGCTGCCGTTCATTGAATGGCGATTGTGACGCCCGTTCGCGTTGCGACTGAACCAACCGTCACCGCAACAGGCTGTTGGCCGGCAGACAATCCCGACGGTACCAGGAGATTCAACTGGATGACTCCGGAAACGATGCCCACGCTGGTTCCGGCATACAGGACCGCCGCCGGCCGGCCTCCGATTTCCGCGGTTATCGGCAGGCTGAGTTTGGAAAGCTCGCCGGCGCTTTCAGGAACCGATCCATCGATTCCGGCAGGGTTAGTTTGGCCGGTGCCGGTCATGTACAACGTGACGTAAGCACCCGGAGAGGCTGGGTGGCTGGAGTTGTTGTACGAATAGTCGGCATTGAGCGCCGCGGCTTGGCCAGTTCCGGAGGAGTTCGTGGTATAGATTCCGGCCGCAGAAGACGCGACTGCGACGGTCACCGGTGCGGAAGTGAAATTGTTGTACTGGACTTCAATCGTCACGCCGGCGCTCCCCGCAACTTCGAACGGAACGATGACGTTTAGTTGCGTAGAGTAGGACAAAAACATCGGGCCGGCTACGCCATTGAATAATACCTGCACTCCCGCAAGTTTGGTGGCGATCTTCCCGCCGGCAAGTTGCGGTCCCACGGGCACGGCTGGCCCCAGATTGGCGCCGAAGATGGAAATCAATTCCCCCGGCGCCACCGGGCCGCCGGTAAGACTGGCCGAATTTAACACCGAAGCTGCCGAGAACGTGGGAGTGAGGGCCGGAAGCAATCCGGAGGGATTGGTCGACGGCCAACCGGTCAACTGACCGCTCAGGTAAGAGTCGCGGTAATTGTGGACGGAGAAGCCTCCAAAACTCTGGCCGGCGGCGGCGATCTGAGCCGTTACCGACTGTGCCGCGCTATTCATCCCCGCCTGTCCCATCGCGTAGAATGTCTCAACCGCGGTATCGCCGGAAGCCGCGGGATTGTCTGTGTTCAGGCCGACGATGATCGCGCCGCCCTGCCCGACACTATCGGCGTATGCGATAACGGGGTCGTCCAGGCATAGGATTCCGTCGCCCGAAGAGCAGTCCAAGGCGCCGGCGAAGTTCCGGTAACCCATCACGACAAGCGACGTCAATTTCAAATCGACGATTTGCTGATAGGCTGCTTCCGTGGTTCCGTTGTAAGTGACCGTCGAAGTCCAGAAGGCGTCGATCGCCGCCGCCACGCCGAGATTCGCGCCGGAGGCCATTTGCTGAAAGCATTGGTAGAAACCGAGCAACGCGCTGAAGTCGGGGGCCGATCCGGGCTCCACGTCGAGCATGATGCCATCAAAACGGGCCGACGGATTCGCCGTGTTATAACCGGCGATATCGGAAAACCGGGCGTAGGGCGTATTGGAAGTGGAGCAGCCGTCGGACGGCCAATCGGGATCTCCCATGGCGGCATAGACCTGCATTCCTTGCGCGTGCGCCATACCGATAAATGTGGCGGTGCTGCTCTCGTTAACCAGGCGCCGTCCCTGGCTGTCCTGGGTCGAACTGTAGACGCTCACGTACAGCATGTTCACGCCGCTGGCTGAACCATTTTGCATGAGAGCGGTACGGGTGGGGGAGTCGGTAACCGGGTCCGGCAGCGAGGTGACGGAGTACACCCAGAGGGCATTTACAGCGGGCTGCTGCGCCGGCCCTGTGTTTTCGGCAATTAACAGCGCGGAAGTGCTGATGAGTGCAGCCGCGACGATTAGGGTGCGAAGCGCGAAACGTTTCATAAATCCTCCTGGAAGCTCTTGGGACTTTCCTAGCCTTCACCTCTAAAGGCGGGAAGCCGGAGCGGATCTTCTAACCGGCTAAGAGTTTTTGAGAGGAAAGATTTCGGCCTCTCCTCAAACCCTGCTGGATCGGCGCCCCAAGGTATGGCGCCGCAGTCTTGCCAACCGTCATACGGACGCCGACGCAGGGGACTCTTTGCGGCCCGATCCAAGCAGGTGCGGAGTGGATGTAGTACCCGATTCCGCCGCGACGCAGTTTTCCGCGGCGTCCACTAGAAGTTTCGCCGTCAGTTCCCGCTCCCCACGGTGAGGGCAGTAAATGCCCGCGAATGCCAATCAAGGAGAAGGAACATGAAATCGCGAATCAAGTCTACTATCGGCCGAGCCGCGGTCACTGCGCTGTTGATTTCCCTGACCTCGGTACCGGAAATTGCACAACCGAACGCTGCCAGCGTCACACTACCGGGACACGTGCCCGCGGTGGTGGCCAGCGCCATCGCGCAGGCGCGCGATCCGCAGGCCGCGAACCAGGCAATCACCCTTACCGTGATGCTCAATCTCACCGACCAGGCCGGATTCAAGGCTTTCGAAGCCAGTCTGCAGGATCCCAGTTCGCCGAATTACCGCCATCCGGTGAGCGGGGCCGAAATCACGCAGCGTTTCGGGCCGTCGCCGGAAGCTTACAATACCGTACTGGGGTATCTCCAACAGAGCGGGTTCACGCTGGTCGAGGGTTCCAACAATCGCCGCACCATTATGGTGCGCGGCACGCGCGCGCAAGCCGAGGCGGCTTTCCAGGTAAGCATCGTCGATTATCAGCGCGGCAGCTTTTCATTCCACGCACCGTCGCGGAATCCATCCTTGCCGGCCGCACTGGCGCCGCTGATCGCCGGCATTTCGGGGCTGTCGAACGCCGCCCGGCCACAGCAAGCAGGCATTGCAGTTGCGCCGTTCAAGGTGTCTGGCGTCGGGGCGGGTTACAACGGCACCATCACGGCGGAGGGAAGCACCAATTCGGCAGGTCTTCCGCCCGGACTCACGGGCGCGGGACAGACTGTCGGCGTGATCGAGTTCGGCGCCTACCAGCCAAGCGACCTGACCAACACTTTGGCCACGGAGGGACTTTCGAGCCATATCAATCAGGTGAAGCAGTATCCCGTGGCAGGCGGCGCGCCAATTGCCGATTGTACTTTCACCGCGGGTTGCGCCTCCACGGAGACTCTGGTGGACATCGCCGCGGTATTGGGTATGGCGCCCGGCGCGAATGTGTCGGTCTTCCTCGGCCCCGCGGACAGCGTTGTGCAGGTTCTGAACGATGCCATCGATGCCGTAACCAACGGCGGGACGACCGGCGGTATTCTGAGCGCGAGCTTTGGAGTTTGCGAAGGTAATGTCAACGCATCGGACGCCGCTAATATGGATTCTCTGCTGGAGCAATATTCGCTCTCCGGCCTGACGATGTTCGCGGCCACGGGTGACCATGGCAGCGTTTGCGTGGATGGGAGCGGTAACAGTTATCCGACCACCATCTCGTTCCCCTCCGATCTGCCGCACGCGGTTGCCGTCGGCGGCACAATCCTGCAGGTGAATCTTCCGGACAATGCCTATGCCAGCGAAATCTGGTGGAACGGGCCTGGCGAGGCCGGAGGCGGGTACGGAGTGAGCACTATCTTCACCACCGAGCCGGCCTATCAGAACAAGCTGTACGCCAAAGCCGGCGGCCGCTCGGTGCCGGACGTTGCCGCGTACGCCTTTCCAGGCGTCAACATTTGCCAGGGATCGGTCTGCGCGACGGTGGGCGGCACCAGCCTTTCCTCTCCACTTTGGGCTGGAGTGTGGGCGCTGTTGAACCAGGCCAGCAGCGACTCGTGTGGCGCCATGATGGAGAGCGCGACGTTCAACGGCTACCTGTATGGGTTCTCCGGCAGCGGAGTGTTCCACTCCGCGAGCAGCATGGGAAGCGATTTTCAGCACGTGGGGCTCGGCTCGCCGGATATCGTTCCCCTGGTTTCGCAACTGGGCTGCGGTCCGGTTACCGTGAGCAGTATCAAACCCAGCAGCGGAAGCGGTAAAGGCGGCGCCACGGTCACGGTGGAGGGGTCGAACTTCATCGGCGTGAGCAAGGTGAAATTCGGAAGCGCGGACGCCACCGACGTTACCATCTATTCGGATTCCAAGCTCACGGCCGTAAGCCCAGCGGCAACGGCCGACCAGGTCCAAATCGAGGTCACAGTGCCATCGGTGGCGTTCGATGCCACGGGAAGCAATACCTTCTCGTACATCCCCGTACTGACAGCGGTGAGTCCTAACTTCGGGCCTTTCTATGGCGGAACTTCGGTGACGGTCACGGGTTTGGCGCTAAGCGACAAGTACACCTTCCAATTCGGCGGTAAGGCGGCGACCAGTGTGAGTTGCTCGAGCAGCACCAACTGCACGATGCTGACTCCGGCGGTAGACACCACCGTCACTTGCGGGGTCAATCCACTGGTGGCATGCACCATCCCTCCGCCCCCTGGCCTGGTGGCGGTGCAAGTGATTGCGCCGGTCGGAGACAGCAACAGCGCCAAACTTTTTACGTACCAGCCATTGACGGTCACCGAATTCTACCCGGCATCGGGACCGACGACAGGTGGTGTGGGGATGCAGATCTGGGGCACCAGCCTGAAAGTGGGAATGACGGTGGACCTCGGAGGCCTCACCGCGACGGCGAGCTCCTGCGGGGGTTCGGAGACATGCGTGCTGACTCTTCCGGCGGCGAAGTCGGCCGGGGCGGTTGCCCTTTCTGTGACGGTGGAAGGGGTTACCGCCTCGCCCTCGCCCGATCAGTTCACGTACGTGGTGTACCCGACTATCACTAAAATCTCGCCGAACTCGATTCCCGCGAATACCGGGGCCACGGCGGAGACCGTTACCCTCACCATCACCGGCACCGGTTTCGTAGCCGGCGACACGTCGTTTATATTCAATGTGGCCGGCGGAGCAGGAGCCTTAACCAACGTAACTTGCTTGAGCGCCACCCAATGCACGGCGAACATCACGCTGGCGCCTCACGTAACCGCGATCGTGACGCAACCGGTAGCGGTAAACGTCGGCGGCTACACCAGCTTAGACTCGGTGAACCTGATGTTCCCGTGGACGCCTCCCAAACCTGTGCTGGGGTGTACGGGGACCAAATGCAGCTAATGACGGAAAGCTAATCCCAAGGCACAAACCACCGCTCCTTCCCGGTCGCAGCTTATTCCGCGCGGCGACCGCGAGGGAGCGGTGTTTACTTTTTGGGCTTCTCCTGCTTCAAATCGGAGGCCTTCTCATTATCTTGTTTGGCGCCTTCCGTATCTTTCAACTTCAGCTTCGCGCGGGCGCGGTTTTCATAGGCCTCCACGAAATCTCCATCGAGCTCGATGGCTTTGCTGAAGCAATCCCTGGCCTTGTTGTATCCACCTTTCTTGAGGTAAATCAATCCGCGGGCGTTCCAGGCGTGAACGTTGGTAGGGTCGAGTTCCAGGGCGCGATCGTAGTCTTGGGCGGCGGCGTTATCCAGGCCCAGATGTGTCTGGCAGATCGCGCGGTCATGGTAGGCTGGGGCGCTGTCGGGCTTGAGGGCGATGGCTTTGGAATAGTCGGCGGCGGCTTGATCGTATTGCTGAAGCTGGCGGTAGGCGCCGGCGCGTCCGAAGTAAGAGCGGTAGTCGGGATTCGCGTCGATGGCCTGGGTGTAATCCTTGACGGCCTCGGCGTATTTACCTTGTCTCGCCAATCGGTCGGCCTTCGCCGAAATGTCCACCTGAACCGAGGGCTTTGCCGTGGCTTTGGCCGGGGGTAGGGACGCCTGGGACGGCGCGGTGGGCGTCGGCTCGACGGTCGCGGTTACGGCGGCTTTGCCGGGTAGTCGGGGCGGGCCGGCCCCGCGATGCGAATAGACGAACCAAGCCGCAATCGATAGGATCGCAATAGCGGCGGCCCCGGTGCCTACGGCGATCCGCCGGGAACCCTTCCCGGCTCCCGTCGCCGCAATTGAGCGACCCTCCAAAGCGTGGCGGAGCGCACCAGCGAATTCGGTACACGTCGCGTAGCGCGCTTCCGGCGATTTTGAGAGCGCTTTGTGCAGGACCTCATCCACCGCGGGATTCAAGCGGGAATTTAGGGTGATGATTGAAGGAGGATCGCGATACAGCGTCATGGCCGCCAGCGATGCGATGGATTCGGCGACGAACGGCTCGCGGCCAGTAAGCATGGCGTAAGCGACCGTCGCCAGTGCGTACTGGTCCGCCTTTCCGGTCACTGCCTCGGCGCGCCACTGTTCGGGCGCCATATAGTGAGGCGATCCGACGATGACGGCGGTCGTGGTGAGCGACGACGCGTGCGCCACTTTCGCGATGCCGAAATCTGCGATTTTCACGGCGCCGTCCGCCTCCAGCATGATGTTGGCGGGCTTGATGTCGCGATGGACTATGCCGCGGCTGTGGGCGTAGTCGAGAGCGGACGCGCACTCGTCCACGATGCGGAGCGCCTCACCGCTCGCCCCGGGAGAAGGCTGGTCGCGCATTGCCTGGTCGAGCGTGCGGCCTTGGACGTACTCCATGACGATGTATGCGGCGCGGTCCGCCTCCCCGACATCGTGGATGGCGACAATGTGGGGATGCGACAGGCGGCCAGCCGCCTGGGATTCGCGCAACAGCCGGGCGTGCATGGGAGAATTGTCTCCGCCGGTTTGGTCGGCGAGGATGGTTTTGATGGCGACGGTGCGGCCGATGGCGGGATCGATCGCCCGGTACACGACGCCCATGCCGCCCTTGCCGATGGTGTCGACGATCTGGTAACGGCCGAGCTTTGGAAACTCAGGGAGATGCGGCGGGGGGTTTTCGGCGGCGGGAATATGTGCGGCCGCTTCCTGGACGGCGGCCTGCAACAGACTGTCTGCGCGGGGCGCATAGGCCAGCAGCGATTCCACTTCCTGCCGCAAGGCGGAGTCGCCGGCGCAGGCTAGCGCGAGGAATGCAGCCCGATCGCGCGAATTCTTGTCTACGGCGGCGAGATATAACTGCTCCACCTGCCGCCAGCGTTCGGGCTGCATGGGGCTAACTCTGGCCGGCCGGCCGCGGGCCGGCCTCGCTCATTTCGCGGGCGAGCCATGACCTCGCGAGGCCCCAATCGCGATGGACGGTCTGGACAGAAACAGCTAACACTCCGGCAATCTCCTCCGCCTGCAAACCACCGAAGTAGCGCATTTCCACGATCTGAGCTTTGCGCGCGTCGAAAGTGGCGAGCTGGTTCAGGGCGTCGTCCATGCGCACCAGCATGGGGTCCATTTGAGTGGAAACGACGAGGGCTTCGTTAAAATCGACACGTTGGGCGGAGCCACCGCGCTTGGCGTACCCTCGGGATCGGGCGTAATCCACCAGAATGCGGCGCATGAGCCGCGCGCCAATAGCGAAAAAATGGGCGCGGTCCTGCCACTCAATTTTCTTGATATCGACGAATCGGAGGTAGGCTTCGTTGACGAGTGCCGTGGCTTGCAGAGTATGTCCGAGGCGTTCGTTGGAGAGGCAGCGCCGGGCTATCTTGCGCAGCTCCGGGTAGACCAGGGCCAGGATCCGTTCCAAGGCGTCGCCGTCACCGGCGCTCCAAGCCCGCAGCAACCCGGTAACATCCCTTGCTGGGGCGGAACTCAATCCGGACCTCCGTTCCACAGATTCTACCACGTCCTGCCGAAAATCCCCGGCCGTCCGGCGGGCGGGCGGCGGCCCGAGAAAATTGCCGCGCCTTTAGAAGATTGCGTCGCGATTCCCGCCTGCAGATGTGAAGGCCGAGAGATGGCCGAGAGATTGAAGGAGAAGATATGAAACGCATGTATCGCAACCTGATTT
>Ga0335073_10008686_pt1 | contig 14262 bp, 21 predicted proteins | sample Lox_Sample_22_FD_207093 | JGI IMG/M metagenome (GOLD analysis project Ga0335073, IMG submission 207093) | Soil microbial communities from Loxahatchee National Wildlife Refuge, Florida, United States - Lox_Sample_2.2 | ecosystem: Environmental > Terrestrial > Soil > Wetlands | place: USA... | reverse complement strand
GCCACTGAAGCAGGGCAAGCAGGTCTTCCGGCTGGTGAGGTGATGGGAGCCCCAATGTGGAACGCATGGCACGACATGGACAACGAGCCTTACGCCACTGGTACCGAAGTGGCTATGAAGGAACTAGCCAAGACGGGAGCGTCCGAGGGCGACTACGTGGAAGATGAAGCAGGACGCCAGTACGGCTGGAACGCCACTACGGGCCAGTGGGACAAGCTGTGAGCGACATCATTCGCGGGCATCTGAGATGGGCAGCCCGTGGCGGGTGATCTGGAGGCATGGGTCACCTGCCCGGAGTGTGGTGCGGATGTCGCCGGGTCCTGGCCGGGCAGCGACGAGCAGGATATGACCGAGGCTCCGGTCGCGGAGCAGACTTGCGGGGCTTGCGGGTATCACTGGCAAGCGCAGTCGCCGCACTGGAGTTTCTTTACGGAACCTGGGTAGAATGTTTTTATGGTGAGGCTGGAGCCTTTGACGCTTGATCTATTGCCGCTGCAGAGGATGGAGCAGATTTTGCAAAAGGCGCTAGCTCGGGCAGCGTTGTCTGATGCACAGGTGTGCTGGGAGTTTCACGGTACCGCAGACAGCCATGGTTATCCCATGAGTGACCGGATTGTGGGGGGAAGGACACGGCACTTGAGGTTTAATCGGCTTATAGTTGCTGTCTCTGAAGGCATCTCTTACGCGGACGTGAATCAAGCATGCCATAGCTGTGATAATCCTCCTTGCATCAATCCTGTGCATATCTGGCACGGGGACAACTCAGCAAACCAGCGGGATATGGTTGCTAAGGGGCGTCAAGGCAGATTTGCTCAGCATGGTACTTTGAGCAAATATGTTGGTTCTCGGTGTCGTTGTGACGAATGTACTGCTGCACACCGTGAGCACTATCGAGTCCGGAATGGTTATCAGAGGATTCTTGGGCCACGCAGATCTCCGGAAGTACGGGAAAATGTGCGGTTGCTTTATCGTCAGTCTGGGTTGACACAGCGGGAATTGGCTGAACAGTTGGAAATTCCGTATCAGACGGTTGCTAGGTGGGTTCGTGGGCTGCATCCTCCAGCGCGGGATACAGCAGGAAGGTGGTCTCGTCAGTTATGGACGTGGTTACATGCCAGGTGCCAGGTGGAGTTCTGAAGCTGTGCTGTTCGGGTGAGACTGCCCCGCAGTACTGGTGCGAGTATGAGGGGTGCCTGCCAAGAGAGATAGCACTGGAGCTGGTGCGCCAGACTGTGGTTGCCGAGGCTGGCCTGGTGATTAATGGCGGTACGCTGACTGAACTCCTGGAACATCTGGACCTGGGATGAGTGAGCGCATCTACCGGGTGAGGTACAAGTTTCCGGATAATGAATATCATCCGCCTTACCGGGTCCGGTATTTCACTGAGAAGGGTGCTGAGACGCAGAAGAAGCGCCTGGAAAATTTGGGTGCTATTGTCCAGGATGTTGAGAAATCCCAGCCAGTCGTGTGGGACAGCGCTGGTCAGCAGGCGCTACCGCTGTGAGCAGGGAGGGGGAGGCGTGAGCTGGGAAGACCTGGTACTGGCTGGTATATGTGCTGTAGTTCTGATAGTTATAGTCACGGCCGTGACCATCCTGGTCCTCTACAGGAAGAGTCTTGCAAACAAGTGATCACTGACTTGATCGTCGAGAACTTCCAGTCCGTCAAGCAGGCCACTTTTAAGCTCGGCCGGTTCACGGTGATCACCGGCCCGACCGGGGCCGGGAAGTCAGCAGTCATCCGGGCGCTGCGCTTGGCTGCGTTCAACCGCCGGGGTACCAGCTTCATCCGCCGGGGTGCCACGTCCTGCAAGGTTGCCTTTGGCCCGCAGGGCTGGTGCATCGGCATCGAGCGCGGCGGGCGTGGCAAGGACTCTTATCGGATTGCCCGTGCAGGCGGTGACGGTGAGCCAGATGTTCAGATGTTCACCAAGCTGGGTGGTGAGGCACCTCCGGAGGTGCTGGCGCTGCACGGGCTCAGCGACCTGAACTTTGCCGGTCAGTTCGACCATCCCTACCTGCTGGATTCCTCAGGTGGGGAAGCAGCCCGGACACTGGGCGAGCTGACCAATGTTTCCCTGGTTCTGCGGGCAGCCGCGCTGGCCAGCCAGCGTCGCCAGCGGGCAGCCACAGAGTTGCGCCAGGCTGAGCAGATTGTCGCCCGCAGTACTGAGGAACTGCAGCGGTATGCTGCCTTGCCCGCCCAGAGTGTTTCCTGCCAGCGCGCGGAGGAGGCCCTGTCTCGCGCCCTGGGCGCTGCGCAGAGGCGTGAGAGGCTGCAGGCGCTCATCTCGGCTGCCGAGGGCGCTAGGCAGGCTGTCGTTCACGCTGAGGCTGCCGCCGTTGCTGTTCAGCCTCCGTCTCTGGAGAAAGCTGAGCAGCTTCAGGTACGCCGGGAGCGCCTTGCCGGGCTTACCGGCGATGCTGAACGTGCTCACAGGCAGGCTGAGGCGTGCTTGTCTGCCGGGGGGCGGGCGGTGCGGGATGAGCAGGCGGCACATCAGTCCATCCATAGTCTGCTGACTGAGGCCGGGACGTGCCCCACCTGCGGGCTTCCCGTTCCCCGGTCACAGTAGAGCCCTGTTTACGGCTGGAAAGCCGGCTTGTGCATACGGGCGAGCAAGAAGGGTGTAGGGTTGCCCGTGGTCAAGAGGAGGGAACCGCAGTGAGTGAAGATCCGGCAGTTCTGGCGTATCAGATGCCTGCCGCAGAGAGCGCTCAGGGCATGGACGTCTCGTCCTACCAGCCCGTGCTCACCAGCACATACGGCTACTCCTTCATCTTTGTCAAGGCCACTGAAGGCATGACCTGGAAGGATCCGAACTTCGCTGCCAACTGGGCTTTCCTCGGTGAGGAAGTGAAGGCCGGCCGGCTGACTGCCCGTGGTGCCTACCATTTCTTCCACCCCTCGATCGGCGCGGACGTGCAGGCTCAGTTCTTCCTGGATGTGGTCACCGAAGCAGGCCTGGTCGTGGGCGACGTTCTCATGGACGACATGGAGATTCTGTCGGGGGAAGACGGCACCCTCATGCTGTCGCGTGATGCACACTCACACGAGCTGCACACTGGCCTGCGAGGTGAGGCGATCATCGTTTCAGGTGCCAGCGATTATGCCCCGGAATCCGCCAATGGCCCGCTGGTGCCCATGGAAGCCTCCGCCGTGGACCTGGCCAACAAGGCTTTCCTGGATGCTGTCGCCTCTGGTGCAGCGGCCCACCTGAGCGGTCACCAGCCACGGGTGATCAACTATTCCGACCTGTCCGTCGCTGCCGCGCTGCCGTCCTGCACCGGTTACCCGCTGTTCGTTGCCTACTACTCCGACGACGCTCCCGCGTCGGTCTCGCCGTGGCAGACGTGGACCTTCTGGCAGTGGTCGGCAGGCGGGGCTCCGGACGGCGGGGACCGGGATGCGTACAACGGCGATGTGGAGGCCCTGCGGGCGTGGGTGACGCCAGACGGAATCGAGGTCCCGGATGTCCTGGGCATGCGGGTGGTTGCTGAGGCTGAGCCAGCGCTCGCGCGGCTGGGCCTGACCTGCAAGATCAACCCTGCTGTCAATCCGGACTTCATAGATGTGGTCGACTCCCAGACGCCTGGGCCAGGGACGGTGGTTGCCCCGGGCAGCAATGTGGACCTGCACATCCATTCGGTGACCACAGTCCCGGATGTCGTGGGCAAGCGGGTCGCTGCGCAAGCAGGACCCGCTATCGAGAAAGCTGGGCTGACCTGGACGGCCAGCCCGGAAGTCAACCCGGATTACGAGAACATCGTAGATTCGCAGGAGCCGGGTGGGGGAGCCGAAGCCATGGTGGGCAGCAACGTGAGCCTGCACATCCATGCGCTCTCATCAGGCGTCCCCGGGTAAATGAAACCGATAACAGAAAGGGACAAAATGTCTCGCACTCTCATCAGGCGGGCAGCTTTGCCGCTTGCCGGTATCATCGCGGCCTTCGCGATGGTGCTTGCCGGTTTCGCTTCGGCGGGGACGGCGAATGCCAGCACTTTCACCTGCACCAACACACTGAACTCCAGTTCAGCGCCACAGGGCTGCGGTGGCCTGGTCTCTGAGGAGAACAGCCTGTCCATGGCGATCACCGCCAACAACTACAACGCTCCGGTCACTCTCGGTGAGACTGCATCGGTCAACACCGAGGACTGGACGGTGTTCGCGGTTGACGGCCTGACGAATGACGGTCCTGGCCGTCTGGGCGAGTATGTCGCCATGTACACACCGGACGGAACCATCAAGTGTGTTGCTGGTGTCGATAGCTGCCCTGCTTCCGGAACGATCGGGGCGGGCGTGCTGCCTAGCGCGGTGACCGAATTTGAGGCCGGCCCTGAGACGTACTGCCTGTCGGTGGCGTACGGTCTTGACTCGCAGCGGGGAGTTGACCGCTGGATGGCCCGTCTGCGCCTGTGCAATGGCAACGGTGTCTTCAAGATCGGAAATTCTGCGGTGAAGGGTGACATCAACTCGGTCTCTTCGGGCCACGAGAACCGCTACCAGGTGTGGTCCCCGGTGATTGGTGACGGCGGCCTGCTTATGGTCAACAACATGCTGAGCACCGGCCATGCTACTGGAGGCCCGGACACCAACCAGAACTACGTGCTGGACGACACCGCCGGCCTGGGCGTCGGGGAAGACCTGATCGTGTTCCAGGAGAACGACCAGCTCAACCAGTTGTGGGCGGTGCAGGGCTGCACCCAGCCTGTCAGCCAGCTGAGCATCTTTACCGGGCCGTACGCCAACTGCCCGTAACCTGCTGAGCCCTTCTGGCCAGGCCTTAATGTCCGGGGGCCTGGCCAGAAGCTTGTATAACGCAGGTGAGCCGTTACCTGCTGGTCAGTGATATTCACGCCTCAGAGCGACCGCCCAGTTCCTGCACCGACCGGTACTGGCCCGATCTTCTGGGCCTGCTGAAGCAGACGGTGAAGGTTGCCCACACCACGGCAGGAGTCATCGCGGTGGTGTGGGCAGGGGATGTGTTCCACTCCAAGGCCCCGGCGAGGGTCAGCCACCGCCTGGTGCAGCAGCTCATCGAGGTGATCCGTAGCTATCCGGTTCCGGTGTTCATCGTTCCGGGCAACCACGACCTGCGTAATGACCGCTTGGATTCCATCCATGAGACTCAGCCACTGGGCGTGCTGTTGCAGGCCGGTGCCCGGTTGCTGGATGGCTGGGGCGGTTACGATGCGGAGTACCAGTACTTCATCTACGGGGTGCCCTGGCAGCAGGAGTGGAATCCTGATCGGGTGCGGGAGACCCTGGCACCCTACCGCCAGCAGGTATTCATGTCGGGAACCGGGTCAAAGCGTTGCCTGGTGGTTACCCACGCGCCGCTGTACCCGCCGGGCAAGGAGCTGGAGTACGAGTACTACCCAGCGCAGCAGTGGGCGCAGGATATGGGTGGGGAAGACGGCTACTGCTACTACGGCCACGTCCACGAGCCGCACGGTGTGTGGGAATGTGGAGGCGTCACGTTCTGCAATAACGGGGCGCTGAGCCGAGGGAGCCTGCATGAGTACAACCTGACCCGCCAGGTTGGCTGCACTATCTGGGATGACCTCAGCGGGGAGTTCGAGTTCGTGCCCCTGGATGCCCCGCCTGCGTCTGAGGTATTCCGGCTGACCGAGAAGCAGCAGGTCACAGATATGCAGGGCAGGCTGGACTCGTTCCTGGAAGACATTGGGGCCACCCAGCTAGCTGCGCTGAGCCCAGATTCGGTCATTGCCCACATCAGATCCCTGGGCCTGGGCAGCGATGTCGAAGCCCTGGCCGCAGAGTTGCTGGGCGAAGCTCAGTGTTAGGAGAATCAGTGGAAAAGAAGACTGCGGTGCTGTTTGACCTGGATAGCACGCTCCGCAACTCCAGGCACCGGCATGGGATGGTCCCCCGCAAGAACATCGTGGGCCAGGAGGTGGACCGGACCATAGACTGGCACGCCTACTCTGCTGCCGGGATTAACGACACTCCCATGCTGGGGCCGATCACTGCTCTCCGGCTGCTCAGTCCCTATCACCAAATCCACATCATCTCAGGCAGTAATGCGTCAGCTATGGAACAGACCATGAGCTGGCTGAGCACGCATGTTGGCCCGTACATCGACAGAGTGCATCTGCGCCCTGATGGGGATTACACCCCGAATGGGCTGTACAAGGTCAAGTACGCCAGGTCTGTCGAAGAGCACGGGATTGCTGTTGTCCTGGTGTGGGAAGATTGGCCGCCAGCGGTTGCGGAACTGGAGGAGGCAGGGTATCCCGTGGTTTGCGTGAATCCTCGCTACCCTTGTCAGGTGTGCGGCACCGACCCGCTGGAAACTCCAGCGGGGGCGGCGTTCTGATGCAGGCTGTTTAGTGCCAGTTTTGCGGGTATCCTGGACCGCTATCCGTACCCACGCCGAGTGTGCTGCCAAGAGTTATCTGAGGTCTGAGGGGCACAGATCCCTCATAACCGATCTGCGGAACTACTTTCACGGCACGGTCATAGATATCGTGCAGCGGCGCTGGCTGGAGCAGGACTCCCCGGAGCCCGGCTGGATGCGCGGTCAGGTGGATGCCATTTTTGCCGAGGCGGAGCAGAGTGCCCGGACGTCCGGGGAGGGCATCGTCAAGTGGAAGCGGGCGGGAGATAAAGCCGAGACCCTGGAGTTCTGCCGGGAGGCGGCCAGCCGTCTGGAAGAACTGCTGGGCCGCGTATGCCTCCCCTATGACTGGCAGCCGGCACTGCGGTTCTACACTCCGGTACAGATTCCCGGACTGGATGGCAGCCCCAGTGAAGTCGAGCTGACTGGGGAGATTGACCTGCTGGTGGACTACCCTCCGGGCGTCATGCCCTGGTCCGGGGTAGTGCCCTGGGATCTCAAGGCGACCCGGGATAGCCAGTACTGGCGGAAGGTCAAGGGCCAGCTTGTCTTCTACTGCATCGCCCTGGCCGCCATGCGCGGGCAGTGGCCACAGGCTGCCGGGCTCATTCAGCCCATGTGCGACGAGCCCTTGCCGGTGTGGCAGTTCACTGAGCAGGACTACCGGGAGATGTTCGCCCGTATTACCAGCTTCGCCCACGATCGGTGGGCCGGGCGGGTGCAGCCTAAGGCGGATAATCAGGGCTGCGCGTACTGCGAGGTCCGGGGAGCCTGCCCCAAGTTCCCCAAGGGGCGCGGGCGTGTCAGCCTGGGCGTACCACAGGAAACGGGTTCCCAAGTGGAAGGTATGTCATGAGTTTCGCTCTCGGTAACGGTGGCAGCAGCACGAACGGTCCTGGCGATGGCAGTCCGCAGTCGCCCTATGGGCTTACCATCGCCAATGCACCTCTCAACTGGCCCATCCCGGACGTCTACACAGATGGCCTGCCGCACGGGGCTATCTAGCCGTACTACAGGCATGACAAAGGAGCAGCTGCTGGCTGCCGTGCCGGATTACGTTGATCGGTGCTGGCCAAAGAGCGACACTGCTGCACAGGGTGGCCCGGCGACTCCAGGCCGGGGCGAGGCTGTTGTGGCAATTACCAGGTTCATTCTGGATGTTGTCCCAGAAGATGCAGTACCTACTCGTGCGGAGAAGATTCGCCAGATGAGTCTCAGTCGTTGGCCCTGGTACCTGTGCTGGATGCCCTGCAGCTGGCGTGAGGACGCCATGGTGCGTGCCTGGGACAAGAAGCATCCCGAAGATGCCTGAGCCGCTGGAACAGCGTCTGGTTAAGCTGCGGGCAGCGGTCAGTGAAGCTCAGCAGCGCAAGGCCCGTGCCGACCATGAACTGGCCGTGGCTCAGGCAGGTGAGCAGACCGCACTCAAGGCTCTTCGCGACGAGTTCGGTGCTCACCACCTGAGTCAGGCCGGTCCCTTGCTGGAGCAGCTGGACGCCGATCTGGCAGCCGCGTGCGCGGAAGCGGAGGCGGCGCTGAAGGAGGCCGGCGGGTGATGTCCGGAAAGCGGAAGATTTTGCTGGTGGCAGTCTGGGTGGTTGCTGCGTTTCTTATGGCGGCGGTCTGGATCTGGCGGCCTGTAAGCAACTTGGTTGCTGACGAATTGTTCCTGACAGGACTGTTTGTGGGGTTTGTCGCCGGGAGACGGAACAGGTGACCGAAGTCATTGATCCGTTCGCTGCCCAGTCTGGGGTTGTGGACTACGGCACCTTCACTTTCACTGCCGCGCGGCACATCCTCGCTGACTTGTGTGAGCATGCTGTGGTCGCGGTCGGTGCCCGCGAGTCAGCGCAGCGTCCGGATCTGGGCTGCTTCCAGATGCGCCTTGCCGGGGCAGCTGGTGAGCCTATCTATCTTCAGGTAACCGCTACTGATCTGGAGCGCACTGTTGTTGCGACTACCGGAGCGGTGTCGTACGAGGGGGAGGCCTGGCCGGACCAGGCGTATATCCCGGCCCGGCGGCTGCTGGCCATTCTGCGTGAGATTCCGCAGGGCGATGTCACCATTACTGTGTCGGGAAATAAGGCTGTGGTCACGGCGGCTGCCGGGAGCACCGGGTGGGAGCTGAGGCTGCCCGCTGCCAGTGCTTACCCGGAGTTTCCTGTTCTTTCCACCTTTGGATTCCAGCCTTACCCCCGGCCTAAGCTGCTGGATGCACTGCGGGCGGTGCGTCACGCTGCCTGCCGGGACGGGTCTCTGGTCAATCTCACTCAGGTCGCTATCACAGACACCGGTGGCGAGACCCAGACGGTTGCCACAGCAGCAGATGGTGTGCGCATGGCCCGTGCTGCATTGCCGGGATTTCCGCAGGCATTCTGCATTCCGGTCTCTGTGCTGGACGATCTGGTCAAGCTGCTGTCATCCAGCCCGGTGCCCGAAGCAGCGGCCGGGCAGACGAAATCCCTGATCGGGTTCCGTGTGGGGCATGTGGTGCTCGCGGCGGTCAAGCGCACTGCCCCGTTTCCGGATGTGGACGGTCAGCTGCTCAAGAAGACTCACGGTAACAGTGAGGTGCTGGAGGTGGATCGGGAATCGCTGGCCGGGGCGGTGCGCCGGGTTCGGATTAATGCGGACACCCAGTCGGCTGCTATCGCACTGTCCCTGGCTAGCGATGCCCTGACAGTAGCCGGGCAGGACGGGGACAACAGTGCTGCTGAGAAGCTCCCAGCGACTTGGACAGGTGAGCCGGGCCGCCTGGTGGTGGTTAGCCACGTCGCGTTGTCAGAGGCACTGTCCGCGCATCCTGCGGCCGTGTGCAAGTTCCGTCTGGGTACGGACGTCGGCAAGAAACGCAGCCTGGTTCACCTGGCAGCGGATGGGGTCACTCAGGTGCTTACTCAGCTGCCCCCGGCACTGGCAGGTTTTTAGTGGAGAGTGATCATTACCTGAGCTTGCCTGTATTCGATGTGAACGACATCTTGCAGTCGGGCTGGCTTTTGCTGGATCGTTCGGAGCTGGATGGTTACCCGGCTGGGTCGGCTGTGGTGCTGGAGATTACCTGCCGGTGCGGCTGCCCGCATTCTCTTGTCCTGCGGCCCGGCTCCCTGATTTCTATGGGGCCAACTACCCCTGATGGTGCCAATATCGACTTCGTGAACGTTACCTGGGCCGGTGAGTGGCCCCCGTCGTAGTCTCTGGGCGTATAACCCATCATGGTGTCAAGCACATCTGCGCTTGCTCTCCGGGTTGGTACGCGCCGCCGGGAACTGGACCGTCAGGCCGGAGAGGCTCTGATGCTGGCCCGTGCAGGGCAGAAAGCACAGCAGGATGCTGCCCGGCTGCGCGGGGACATGGAGCTAGCTGCGCAGGTGTCTGCGTTGTTCACCAGCATCGGGGAGCAGGCTCAGCAGGCTGCTCAGCAGCAGGTGCAGGAGTTTGTCACGCGCGGGCTGCAGGTGGTGTTCGCGGAGAACCTGTCATTCCACATGGTTCCGTCTGTCAAGCGCGGCCAGGTAGAACTTCAGTTCGTGCTGCGCAGTACGTACGGGGAGACAGTTCTTGAGACTGCCGTTATGGAGGCACGCGGCGGCGGGATGGCTGCTGTCGTCGGCTTCATCCTGCGGCTCGTGGTGCTGCTCCTGACTCCGGGCGCTCGTCGCTTCCTTGCCCTTGATGAGACCTTTGCCATGGTGTCCGAGTCCTACGTGCCCCGTCTGGCCGAGTTTCTGCAGGAGGTAACGCAGAAGGCAGGCATGCAAATCCTGCTGGTCACACACTCGACGGGTTACGGGGATGCTGCCAGCCAGCAGTACCGGCTGGCAGCGGGAGCGGATGGAATTACCCAGGTGTTCGAGGGAGAGAGCGAGTTATGGGACAGCCGCTGATTGAGTGGCGGAACGCTGAGTTCGACATGGACACAGCACTGCACATCATCCGGGATTACGGCCTGTTCGTTGCCGGCGATGAGGCTATGAAGCCAGGGCCTCCCAGCCGTATCCCAAATCCGGACGGCAGCCAGCAGGGTGAGACACAGCACGAGTTCATCTCCCGTGTCGTTGAATACACGGTTCTGTACCTGCTGGAGATGGGGCTGCTGGCCATCCCCGGTGATATCGCTGAACGCCGGGATCAGTACCTCCCGCTTCAGCGGATGCCATGACGGCGCCCAGAAGTACCGCAGCACTCCTGCAGTATCTGGGCCGGGTGCGCAGGGGCGGCTGGTGGAATGGGGCAGCCTGCCTGGGCAAGTTCACGGCCGGGGAAGGCGAAGATATGTTCTTCGACTACGGGCATGATAAGCGGAAGATCCGTGAAGCCAAGAGCATCTGCTTTGCCTGCCCGGTTCGCAGGGATTGCCTGCGTGCCAATATCTGGGCGCCGCTAGGGATTTTCGGCGGCCTTACTGAGCGCGAGCGGGTGGGCGTGCTCACTCGCTCAGCGGACCTTCCGACGAGCAGGCAAGCCCAGAAGTGGCTGGAGAATGCCGCAAACCGCCAGGCGTACCACAGTGGTGGGCGGCAGATCAGAGCAGGTTAGCAGTGAGGTGGTACAGGCTTCTGAGATGAACCTTGGTGAGCAGGAAGAGGAGTTCCTGTCTTACTCACCTGAGGTGCGCCAGGCTGCTCTGGAGTATGCCCGGGGGCTGCTGGTCGTGCCCTCCGGGCCAGAGCCCGACCTGGACGGTGAGCCGCAGTTCATCCTGGTGGGTGTCCAGCAGCACGGCCGGGCCATCCTGTTCGCCAGCACGGACGTGAAGACCACCAAGTTCGCGCGCCAGATGGTTGGCGTGGATATGGTGCGGGTGGGTGGGGCAACGGCCCGGGTGCCCCGTTTGGCCATCTATGTCGGCGCGGAGCTGCGCAGCTTCGAGCAGTACGTGGGCGCGGATTACCGCGAGGGACTGGTTACGCTGCTCGGTGAATGGGAGCGTAAGAGGGGTGTCAGGCAGCGGGCTGAGCACCGGACGCCGCAATTGCCGCCGCCGGGATAGGATGAGGCACATGCCCTGGTGGGGCTGGCTGCTGACTGGGATTTTCGGTACAGCGGCCGTGGCCGCGCTGGTGGCCTGGTTCGTTGTGCTGTGGTTCGGCTACCGGGCGTGGAGGGACTCATGACCAGCCGCAATCCGGAATTTATCCAGTCCTGGCTGGCCCGCAATCTCTGGCGGTTCGATGGGCCGTCCCAGTATCTGGGGGACGAGCCCGGCAGTGTTCACCGGGATTGGGACACAGCCACAGTGCGCTGGCTCATGGCCGCATCATGGCCGTACATGCAGGCGTCCGGCAACACTTCCATCCCTGCTGTCTACCGGAGCATTCTTGATGCTGATCCCCTCTTTCTCTGCGAGCGTTTTTACCTTCCTGCTACCCCCCGCGACCTGGCCCTGCTGGAAAAAGCGGGAGTTCCCCCCTTCGGCATCGAGTCCAGGCATCAGCTACGGGACTTCGATTGCGTGGGGACCTCCATCTCCTACACCGTCCTCTTCCAGAACTTCTGTAAATACCTAGTCTGGGGTGACATACCCCTTCGCCGCCGGGACCGGGAGGCCAGCGCCGGGAACTGGCCCATGGTTGTCATCGGGGGACATGCCACCAGCGCCCCTGAGTTCATGTCTGCGGTCGCGGATTGCTTCTGGCTGGGTGACGTAGAGGACGAGCCAGGAAACCCCGGCATTGCCGTTGTGTGCGAGCGCATCGCCAAGTTCAGGGCTTCGGGGGCATGGCAGGACAGTCGCCGGAACTGCTACGACGAGCTGGCCAGTGAGTTCAGTTTCCTGTACTTCCCGCATACCACCGAGTTCAGTTACAAGTACGAGGAGCGCGGCCTTCCCCAGCCGGTGAAGCTCGTTGATTCATGGCGGATCAAGACGCCGGCTGTGGGGCCTGAATTCCGCAGCCGCTACATTCGTGACCTGGATCAGGTGAAGCTTCTGGCCGAGCCTCCGCTGCTGTACTGCGGGTGGGGCATGGGCGGGGGAGACGTTGAGGTAGCGAAGGGGTGCCCAGCTTGGTGTAGTTTCTGTAGAGCTAGCTGGATAAGTAAGCCTTATCGCCAGGAGTCCGTATCCCGCTCAGTGGAGCGGGCACGCCAGCTGAGGCTGAATACGGGGGCACCGGGCATCTTTCCCTTCGCCTTGGATATCCCGTTCCACACTGCCAAGAAGGAACTGTTCGGCGGCTTGCTGGAGCAGGTGTCCGGGGAAGTAGATGCTTCCAGTTTCCGGGTGGACGACTACCTGAACGACCCGGAGTTTGCGCTGCTCATGTCAGTGTCCGGGCAGACCGGGCTGACACTTGGCATCGAGGGCAATAGCCAGCGGATGCGTGATCTGGCCGGCAAGGGCATAGCGGATGAAGACATCATCGAGGCGGTAACACGCGCGATAGGGTCAGGGATACGCAGGATCAAGCTGTACATGATCAGCAACTGGCCCGGCGAGGAGCCTCAGGATGTTATGCGCATCGCTGACCTGGGGAAAAAGCTAGCCGGGATCAGGGACCAGATGGGCCGTCCGGGCGTCAGGATCCAGTTTTCCTGGACGCCTTTGCTGCTGGAGGCGCAGACTCCCATGCAGTGGTTCGCGGTGACAGCCCCGGACTACACCCTGCAGAAGGTCATGGATGAGCTTCGCCCATTCAGGATAGATTTCAAGATCGGTTCCAAGGCTCATCCCGAGAAGCTTGCCCTGTTCCAGGCTTGCCAGCGAGCCAGCCGGGAGGCTGGAGAGGCTATCACTGACGTCTTCGCGGAGCTGAACACGGCCACCTGGGGCGGTTTCGCCAAAGACATGAAAGAACGGCTGGATGCCGCCCTGGTGACGCACGGGTTCCTCAACGGTCTCGAAGACTTGTTCGGGGAGCGCTTTGAGCATGATCTGTTCGGCTGGGAGCACATCTCTACGGGTGTGTCCCGGCAGCTTATGTGGGACACCTACCGCCGGATGCGCGAGTTCGCGGAGGGAACGTCCGCTGAGGGTTACGAGGAGCACTTCGATTCCACCTACAAGGGAGCCGAGTGGGTTGCCCGCTGTGACGAGAGGTGCTCGGGTAAAAAGTGCGGGGCGTGCAGCGCAGAGGACTTGCAGTTGCGCAAGGCCTACGTCAGCCTGACCGACCGTAATTTGCGGGAGGCTCCGGTGCGCCGTCTGGATCATGCCACTGTTGCCTGCCGTGTCCGGGTGAAGGTCATCAAGCCCGAGGAGTACCGGTTCGTCGCCGGGGAGGCACTTGCCGACATCATCCGCAGGGCTGCGTTCCGGGCTAGCGCAGCCACCGGGTTTCCTGAGATTGCTGCCCGCAGTGTGCGGCTGGCCAGCGACGGGCAGCGGTTCCGCGATCGGTCGGCGGGCGTCGATTATGCCGAGTTCGGGGTGACTCAGCAGGTCACTACGGATGGAGTCAGGGAATTCCTGCCCGAGGTGATTATGCACACCAGACCCTGGCTGACGGCGGGCACAGCTAGTGCGCTTCGCCCGGCAATCTTCGGGGATCAATTTCAGGTGCTGCCCCGGGACGCGCAGATGCCGAAGAACCCGCCGAGCTTGTGGGAACTGGAACTGACGGATTCTCCGGACCTGGTGGCAGCCAGGCTGTCTGCCTGGAGTGAGGCGGTATCTGTCCCGGTCCTCGTCAAGTCTGAGAGCCTGTACGCCGGGGTCACTTCTGAGCAGGGCGATGCCAAGAGTCATGTCCGTGACTTCTGGCTGGCCCGCCGGGGTCACCGGCATGTGCTGTGCATGGTCCTGGCCGGGCAGCTCGGCCCCTACCAGGCATATGCCGCGCTCATGGGCCATGCGAGCTGGCTGCCAGCCGCCCGGTACACCGCCATCCGGCTGGCGTTCTTCAGCGACTATGGCGGTTCCGGGACACTGTTCGGGCAGTGCAGTGAGTGCGGGGCAGCCA
>Ga0335073_10008685_pt1 | contig 14264 bp, 11 predicted proteins | sample Lox_Sample_22_FD_207093 | JGI IMG/M metagenome (GOLD analysis project Ga0335073, IMG submission 207093) | Soil microbial communities from Loxahatchee National Wildlife Refuge, Florida, United States - Lox_Sample_2.2 | ecosystem: Environmental > Terrestrial > Soil > Wetlands | place: USA... | reverse complement strand
CGCGGTCACGATCGTGGTCGACACCCCGGAGCGCGTCGCCACGGCATTCGGCGCGATCGACGAGCTCACCAGCGAGCAGGGGCTAGTCACCAGCGAGACCGTGCCCGCCATGCGCGCGGGCGCCGTGAAGACCGCGGCCTGACGTGTCAGGTGCCGTGCCGGGACTCACCCAGAATCGCGGCCCACGACGGGCCGCGGGTTGCCGGGGCGCTTGGTGGGTGGGCGCGTTGTCTGAGGGGTAACCGGTCTGTACTGGGAAGGCTGACTTACGCAGATCATTCCCGCCGTTTCCGCGCATGCGCCATGTTCACCGCTGCCGTTGAGTGCCAGCGCGACCGCTAGCAGCGCCGCGGTCATCAGGAGCCACAGCAGCAGCGCCGCCCGCCCGATATCCAGGCGACGGCATACTCCGCCCATCACACGCCGGACGCTGAAGCGTCGGCGGGCCGTGCGGCGGAGCCGCCGAGCACGCCGCGTCCCCGCACGGATCTTTTCCCGGTCCGGCATCTCCTCGCCTGATGCCATGCGGGTGAACGCGAATAGCAGCGCTGCCAGATCCGGGTCAGATCCGGCGAGCCCGTCCTTGATCGACTCCAGGGCCTGCTGCTCCCATGCGCTAAGGCTCATCGCCGCTACCTCCGCCGCCTGACTCGCCTACATAGCTGGCGGCGTCATGGGCAGCTGAGCGTGCCTCAGCGGGGAGACCGACGCGGTACTGCGGCGCAGCATACGGACCTCCACCGGCATGCTCGGCGTCGATGACACCGACCGGGTAGAGGCCATCAGCCCGTGACATTGCCGCGGGTGCTACGCGAGCCTCATCGCATCACAAAGTCTACCAGACCGGCCGGTGGAGCCCCTGGCACCGCTTCCAAGCATTCGCGTTCCCGTCCAGGCGATAAATCCTGTCGCGCGCGCTCCGTCGCGGTGGCTCGAGGGATGATGATGTCTTCTTCCAGCCAGCCGCCGAGCTGGTAGTACAGATCTTCTCCGTAGCTGGTGGGAAGCGGGTCGTTGACGGCGAGTTTGTAGGTGCGGCGCCCGTCCGTCGCACGCTCGGCCCGCAGGAACAAGGCGACGGGCGCGTCCTGGCGGCGGAAGCGTTCCGCGAGGGCGTACCTGTGAGTGACGAAGAACACTGTGATCTGCGCTTCGAGCAGGGCGCGGACGATCTGGTAGCCGATCTCAGCTCCCTCGCGTTCGTTGGTGCCGGCGAAGGACTCGTTGAACAGCATGAGACTGTGCGGCCCGATGTGGTCGGCGATGGCGCTCATGCGCCATAGTTCGTCGTCCAGCCGCCCGCTGGTCATGCCGGGGTCTTCCTCCCGGATGAAGTGGGTGAAGACCTGGCCGGTCACGTTCGCCTGGTAGGAGTGCGCGGTGACGAACAGCCCGCATTGCATCATGAGCTGGGCCACGCCGACGCTGCGCAGGAAGGTGGATTTTCCGCCGGAGTTGGCGCCGGTGATGACGACAAGCTGCTTGCCGTCGGCTTGCACGTCGTTGCCGACAACCCGGTCCTCGGATTGCAGCGCCAGGCAGGCGTCCTGCAGGCCGGTGCAGGAGAATGCGGGCGCTGACGGGGGCTCCGGCCCGGGGACAGTGACCGGCACGTCCTTAGCGGCCAGCGCGTCCGCCAGGTTGAGGCAGCCGACGTAGAAACCGGTCTCGGCGCGCAGCATGGTGAAGTAGCTGCCGATATGGTCGGCGGACTGGGCCGCCGCGTTGGCGACCAGGTTGAGGCCGCGGCTGGTGAGGTCGGACAGGATCTGGGCGCCGGCTTCGTCGCGCGGCGCGATGGTGAAGGCGTAGCTGGTGCGGGGCCCCACCCGGAGCCGTTCGGCCCATCGCCGCTGTGCCTGGCCCGGGGCGCGGAGCACCAGGCCGGCCGGGCTGTTGTCGCGGTCGAGCCTCGCGCTGGTCAAGACCCCGGCGCGGAAGCGCAGTTGCTTGAGGTGGTCGCTGATCTCCGCGAAGTAGGCGTCGTCCAGGTCGCGCTGCAGCGTGGCGAACAGCCTGCGCATCCCGTCGGAGCGGAATTGGGCGCCGTGGGAGTCGGCGATCTGCCGCAGCCGCCGGAGCCTGGCCACGTAGGCCTCCAGGTGGCTGACCGCACCGGACAGGTTAGACGACGCGTTCTGGTAGGTGCCGCCGTAGCCGCCCCAGAGCCCCCGCTTGTCCTGCAGGGCGCCGACGGCGACCGCGTACATGTCCCTGATGACCTCGGGGTGGGCGAGGCAGTCGGCGAGCACCTGCTGCCGGTAGCGGATCGCTTCGGGGTTGTCCAGGCTGGTGAGCAGGACCTTCGTGGCTACCTCGTGCAGGAGCTTGTCCCCGGCGGCCATCGCCCGCAGCAGCGTGCCTAGTTCCAGGTCGTGGATCAGGTCCTCGTGTCCGGGCGGCAGTCCCGCCTCCCAGTCGAAGTCCCGGTCCCGGTACAGCAGGTAGGCCTTCATGCTCCGTCACCCCGCTCGGTCGTCGACGCCGCCTGGGCAGGCCAAGGCTCGCGCCTACCGAGCCGTTCCCCCAGCCGCTCGTAGGTGACGTCGTGCTTGTCCGCGATGGCCAGCGCGTAGGCCAGCCCGTCGGCCGGCTTGCGGACGACCTTGAAGGTGCGTTCGGCCGGGTTGCCGGGGACGATGGTGCTCATCATGGAGACGACCTGCTCGCCGAGCGCGGCCAGCTCGTCGACGAAGGTGACGTAGACGCCGAGGACGCCCAGCCGCATGAGCTTGGTCAGCAACTTGGTGCCCAGGAACCGGGCGTCGTGCACGGTGGTGGACGCGAAGGTCTCGTTCAGGATCACGATGCTGGCCGGGGTGGCGGCGCGCAGGATCTGCCCGATGCGGATCAGGTCGTCTTCCAGCTTGCCGGTCATCGCGGCCAGGTTTTCCTCCTTCTCGAAATGAGTGAAGATGCGATCGGGCAGGAACAGGCGGGCGCCGTCGCCAGGCACCGGGCAGCCGACCGCGGCCAGATGATGCAGCTGGCCGAAGGTCCGGGCGAAGGTGGTCTTCCCGCCCTGGTTCGGCCCGGTCACGACGAAGATCCGCTCTGGGCCGTCCATGGCGAAGTCATTGGTGACAACCGGCTTATGCGCGGCCGCGAGTCTGTGCGCCAGGGCCAGGTCGAAGGCGCCGGCGGCGTGCAGCGCCGGGGAGTCGGCGGAGACTTCCGGGTAGCAGAAGCTCAGCCCGGCGGCGCGGATCGGGGTGATGTAGTCCAGGTAGGCCAGGTAGAACTGGAGCTCGGAGTCGGCGTGCCGGATTCCCTCATCGACGAACGCGGCGTGCTGGCGCCAGTACTGCGCCAGGGCGGTGAACTCCTCAGGGAACAGCCGGGCCACCAACTCGGTGATCTGGGCGGTGATGTGGTTCATCCCTGGCTGCACCCGGTAGCGGATCAGGTAGTCCTTGACCGCTCCTTGCTTGAACCGCTCGAAGGTCTGCAGCACCGCGGCGCTGTAGTCGGCTTCGCCGGTGTAGCGGCTCACCTCGACCCGATCGCCCCGGATGCGGGTGCGGTAGCGGATCTTCCCCAGGACGTCCTTACACCTGCGAGTATCGGTGACGAGCACGGTGAACTCGGTTGACGCCACATGCGAGGCGAGGTAACCGCGGAAGGCTACCAAGGCCCGGGAGCCGAGCCGGGCGGAGGTGAGATACGCGGACAGCGAGGTCAGCGCGTCGCAGTAGATGGCCGCCGCGTCCAGCAGCCAGCCCTCACGCTGCTGGGTGTACTGCATCTCGCCCAGCTGGCGCACGTGCGCGCGCACCTCGCTCAGCTGGCCGGCGAATCGCCGGACCGCCTCGGACAGATCGGGGTCTTCCAGGTCCTTGAAGACCTCCTGGCGGTACCGCACGGCGGCCGCATCGTGCAGCGGGCTGTACAGGACCGTCGTGATCAGGTCACGCTCCTCGCGGTCACCGGCGACCGCCGCCACGATCTGGTCCAGGTTCAGGTCCCGCGCGCATGAGCGGTCCTCGTTGTCCGACCCGGCGGCATGGGCCGCCGAGGGGTTCTCGGACAGCAGGCTGGGAAACTGACGCCGTCCTTGCGGGGCTGGGACCATCGCCCCTGGATCCCCGGTCACCGGCGGTCCCGGTGCGGGCGAGATGCCTCCGGACTGTCCAGGCTCAGGTACCTGGATCCTCGCGACGCCATGGCGTGCCCTCCTGTTCTGGCCGCTGGGCGGTCAACAGGAGCCATCAGCCCTAGGGGCGAAACCGGCGAGCTCCATCACCGTGGCCTTCATTCTAATCGGCCATGCCTGGCGGCCGGCCCGGACGACAGGCATGGCCGTTACCACCGCTAACCATCGGAGGAGAATGGGCCGGCAGTGCACGGTGCCATCGGACTGCACGGTGCCATCGGGCTGCCCGCGCTATCGTGGCCACAAGGCGGAGGGGCTCGCCTAATCTCGCGGAAGCACCCGCCAACAGTCCCTGCCCGGACCTGACCAGGCGGGTGGTGTCGGTGGCGAAGGTAAGCGAGGACGAGGTCCTGCTGCTATGGCGAGCGCTGATGGCGTTCCGGTCCGGTCGTCGTCCTGCCTGCCAGGCCACTGGCCGACCGCCGCGCAGTCTGTGCCCGCTGCACGCCCAGTGCCCGCGCTGGGACGGCGGGCCAGACGATTACTGGGCCGTCATGGAGGAAACCCCCGAGGAGACCGAGCGGCGGCGCTCGGCCTGGCCGTGCAGCAGGCTCGCCGCCCTGTTGTCCCCGGATCTGCGGCACATCGGCCCGGGCTGAACGGCTGAGCAACCCGCGCCCAGACCCTGACGCGCGTGGCGGCCCTGCATGTCAGGCGTCATGCCGGCGCCTGCTTTACCGGCCGCCTTATCCGATTTATTCTCAACGTAGATACGGCGGAGGGGCTCGCCGTTAAGTGCGGTCATCGCCAACGGTCCCTGTCTGGTGACGACAGGAGACCGCATGACTGCGTCTTCTCGCGATGCCTGCTGGCATGACCTTGGTGCCGACGGCAGCGTGCCCTTCGCGTGCCTGTACTGCGGGAAGGGCTCCAGTGCGGGCGGGAAAGGGCACGTTGGGATCGACGGCATGCCGCGGCCCGCGTGGCTAGCCCATCTGTATGAGTGCCAGGGCCTTTCGACCTACCGGATCGCGGAGCAAACCGGGCTCAACCGTCAGCACGTGGCCAGGACGCTGCGCGGGGCGGGCGTGGCAGTCCGGCCGCGGGGCACCGGCCGGCTCCGGCCAGTGCGCCGGCCCGGCGAACCAGCCGGATCGCCGCGGCTGATCCGGCAGCTCTACGAACAGTCGAAGCTCAGCTCACGCCAGATAGGCGAGATCCTCGGAATGCCCGAGCGCACGGTCAGGGACCGGCTGCGCCGGTATGGCATCAGCGCTCGCACCCGCGGTGGCTGGGAGCGCGCGGACCGCACGACCGTTCCTGCCGAGGCGCTGGAACTCCTCTACGGTCAACTCGGCATGACGGCGGCCGAGGTCGGCCAGCGACTAGGCATGTCAGGCAGCATCGTGCTGCGCAGTGCGCACGTGCTGGGCCTGCCCGTCCGGGCCGGCGGCGCTGTCCTCTTGCCAGGACCCGCCGAGATCGAACTGATCGGCGCTCTCTACGCCGATCCGCTCATAGACAGTGTGCTGACCGAACACGGCCTTCCGCGTGTCCCGCCAGGGAGCTCCATCAGCGATCGGTTCCCCGACCCCGTGCCGCTGACCACTCCCCTGGTCAAAGACCTGTACTGGGGCTGCGGCGTCGGCTTGAGCCACATAGAGCTCCTCACGGGCCAGGCAGCGGAGAGCGTCCGCGGGTTCATGATTCGCGCGGGAATCCCGCTGCGACAGCCAGGCGGACGCAGCCCCTTCAGGCGGCGCTGGCGGGCCAGGGAAAGCGAAGACCTCACCTGAAGTACGACCCGTTCCGCAATCCGCGTGACGGCGAGGAAATGGATAAAGGAGATGCACAATGACGACATCCGACGCGCTCGGGCAGCAGTTGCCGCCCGCGCAGCAGGCGGCAGTCCCAAGCATGGCCAACCCAGCGCCCTGGGCGGTGACCGCGTTCGCCACCACCTCGTTCATGCTGGGCATGTACCAAACAGGCCTGCTGAACTCGGCCGGCGTTGCGATCGTGCTGCCCGCGGCCTTCTTTTTCGGCGGCCTGGTGCAGATCATCGTCGCCGTACTCGAGTTCTCCCGCGGAAACATGTTCGGCGGCGCGGTATTCGGCACCTACGGACCGTTCTGGGTGATCTTCGGGGCTTTCGAGACGCTGTACGCGGCGAGCGTTCCCGCGGCGCAGCTCAGTTCGGCGACGAGCCTGTTCCTCGCCGTGTTCGCCGTCGTCACCCTGTACCTCGCGGTGGCCTCGCTGCGCACCGACCTGGTCCTGACGGTCATCCTCTGGCTGATCTTCGCCGGGCTCGTCCTGCTGTCGATTGGCGCGGGCGCGAGCAGCAGCGGCGTCACCAAGGCGGGCGGCTGGGTTGTCCTGATCTTCGCGGTATTGGCCTGGTACCACGCCGCAGGGGACATCATCGAGTCCACTTTCGGGCGTAAGGTCCTGCCCTTCGGTCGGCCGCCGCTTCGCTAACGGCCGCACGCGCACCGCGGGCGGCTCCCCCGGGCCGCCCGCGGCCGCGCCGTCGCCGCGGTCTGGCCGCCACAAGTTGCCCAGGTAAGCGGCGGTGCGCGCCGGAGCGCCGGTGCCATTTCGGCATGGCGTGCGCGCCGTGACCCAGGCGCACGGACTGGGCGGGATCCACCGCCGAGCGGCCAACCGCCCTCACCCGTTTACGGCACACCGCGCACGGGCCGTATGGCCCTGGCGTCCCACATGGGCCAAGCGCAGGATGGCGCACAGAGAACGTGTCAGGGAGTAAGGAGACCACGATGGCGTCGTTTGACGTGACGGACCTGTCAGCGCTGGAGATCCTGGACTCGCGCGGACGGCCCACGCTCGCGGTCACGGTCACGCTGGCGGATGGCACCACGGCAAGAGCCGGGGTCCCGTCGGGTGCGTCGACCGGCTCGCGGGAAGCCGTGGAACTCCGCGACGGCGACAAGTCCCGGTATGAGGGCAAGGGCGTGCTCACGGCTGTCGGGTCAGTCAACGGTGAGCTTGCCGGGCTGCTGCGCGGCCGTTCCTGGGCGTCCCTGGCGGCGGCCGACGAGGCGATGATCAGCCTGGATGGCACGGCAGGCAAGAGCCGCCTTGGCGCCAACGCCATCGTCGGGGTGTCCATGGCGCTAGCCCGCGCGCTCGCCGCCGCCGCGCGGATACCGCTGTGGCAGTGGCTCACCCCCGACGGCGTCACGCCGTCGCTGCCGGTCCCGCACTTCAACGTCCTCAACGGCGGCGTGCACGCCCCCAACGACCTGGACTTCCAGGAGTTCATGGTCGCACCGCTCGGCGCCCCCTCGATGGCCGAGGCGGTCAGGGCCGGCGCCGAGGTCTACGCCGCGCTGCGCCGCCAACTGGCCGATCACAAGCTGTCCACCGGACTGGGCGACGAGGGTGGTTTCGCACCGGAGATCAGCGAACCCGAGGAGGCACTGCGCCTCCTCGTCGGGGCGATCTCCGACGCGGGATACGTCCCGGGGCCGGACGGCGTCTCGATCGCCCTCGACCTCGCCGCCTCGGAGTTCCGGCGGCCAGACGGCGCCTACCGCGTCGACGGCGCGCTGCTCGACAGCCACGCGCTCATCGAACGGCTCGCCGCGATCACCGCGGCGTTCCCCGTGCACCTGATCGAGGACGGGCTCGGCGAGGACGACGACGACGGCTGGATCGCCCTCACCGCGCGGCTGGGCGGGACCACCGAGCTCGTCGGCGATGACATCTTCTGCACCAATCCGGCGATCATCACCAGCGCCATCGAGCGCGGCATCGGCAATGCCTCGCTGATCAAGCTGAACCAGATCGGCACGGTCACGGAAACCCTGCGGGCGATGGCGATCTGCCGCCGCGCCGGGTACCGCCAGTTCGTCTCCCACCGCTCGGGAGAGACCGAGGACTCGTTCATCGCCGACCTCGCGGTCGGCACCGGGTGCGGTCACCTCAAGGCGGGCGCCCCGGCGCGCGGCGAGCGCACCGCCAAGTACAACCGCCTGCTCGAGATCGCCGCCACCTCCGGCTTGCGCTACGGCCTGGGCTGAGCCGCCGCGCTCGGCGTCCGCTACCGTGTCCGGCAGGACGAACGGGCGGCTGGACGAGGCTGGATAAGGGAGGAACCGGGTGAACGGCATCGTCCTGGTCCGCGGGCCGGGCGACAGGCTGGCTGAGGGGATCGTCACCCACGTCGGCCGCGTGCCAGTGGATGTGACGCTGGCCCGAGAGCAGCACGCGGCCTATGCCGGCGCGCTGGCGGCGGCCGGCTGGATGATCGAGCGGGTGCCAGACGCGCGGGACTGCCCGGATTCAGTCTTCATCGAGGACACCGTGGTCGTCTGCGAGGACTTGGCCGTGCTGACCCGCCCGGGCGCGCCCGCCCGCCGGGCCGAGGTCGCCGGCGTCGCCGAGGCCGTCGCGGCACTGGGCCTGCGGACGGCGCGGATCGAAGCGCCGGGGACCCTGGACGGAGGCGACGTGCTGCAGGCGGGGAGCACGGTGTACGTCGGGCGCGGTGGCCGGACCAACGGCGAGGGCATCCGGCAGCTGCGCGCGCTGCTCGCTCCGCTTGGCCGCACCGTGGTCGCCGTGCCGCTCGGGAACGTGCTGCACCTGAAGTCAGCGGTGACCGCGTTGCCCGACGGCACCTTCCTGCTGCAGCCGGACCTGGTGCCCGCCGGGCTGTTCCCCGCCGTGCGACCGGTCGAAGAAGAAGCCGGCTGTCACGTCGTGCCGCTCGGCGGCGACCGGGTCCTGATCGCGGCGTCCGCGCCGCGCACCGTCGCGCTCCTCGAAGACCTGGGCTTCACCCCGGTCGTCGTGGACATCACCGAGTTCGAGAAGCTCGAAGGCTGCGTCACCTGCCTGAGCGTGCTGCTGCCCGGCCGGGCCGGGCGCCGCCCGCTCGGCTAATTGGTTCGGCTTGCCAGCGACGGCGGATGTAGCATGCAGCCATGAACGCGTTCAGCCAGATCCAGATGATGCCCCGCTCGCGGGGCCGCTGACGCTGCACGGACGTTCGTTTCCGAGGCCCTGCTCACGGGGCCTCGATTCATTTCCCGGGTCGGAACGGTCGGAGCCCCCTGTCTACCTGGAGGTTCCGATGACCACTACGTACATCACCACCACGATCCCGTACGTCAACGCTCGCCCGCATCTAGGCTTCGCGCTTGAGCTGGTGCAGGCCGACGTGCTCGCCCGCTACCGCCGGAGCACAGGCGAGCAAGTCAGGTTCCAGACAGGGACCGATGACAACTCGCTCAAGAACGTGCTCGCCGCGCAGCGCGCGGGCGTTGGCGTGCAGGAGTTCGTCGACGCCAGCGCCGCGGCGTTCACAGGCCTGGCGCGACCGCTGAGCCTGTCGGTCGATGATCTGATCCGCACGAGCAGCGACCCCCGGCACAGGGCGGGTGTCGAGCGTCTGTGGCGGGCCTGCGCCGCCAGCGGCGACCTGTACCGCAAGCATTACGAGGGGCTGTACTGCGTCGGGTGTGAGCAGTTCTACACGACGGCGGAGCTGACGGACGGGCGCTGCCGGGACCATGGCACGGTGCCAGACCTAGTGTCGGAGGAGAACTGGTTCTTCCGCCTGTCCCGCTACAGCGGCCAGTTGCGCGGCCTCGTCGAGAGCGGCACGATCCGCGTCGAGCCAGCCGGACGCCGCAACGAGGTGCTGGCTCTCATCGACGCGGGCCTGGCGGACTTCTCCATCTCCCGGAGCACCGAACGCGCCCGCGGCTGGGGCATCCCGGTCCCGGGCGACCCAGGCCAGGTGATCTACGTGTGGTGGGACGCGCTCGGCAACTACCTGACGGCGCTGGATTACGCCGATGACGGCGAGAACCTCAGCCGCTGGTGGGCCGGCGCGTCCAGGCGCATCCACCTGCTCGGCAAAGGCGTGCTCCGGTTCCACGCCGTTTACTGGCCCGCGATACTGCTGTCCGCGGGCCAGGCCGTCCCCACCGATATCGCCGTCCACGGCTACCTGACAGAAAACGGCCGCAAGATCAGCAAGTCCAGCGGCGCCACCGTCGACCCGTACGCTCTCACCGGCGATTTCGGTCCGGACGCGGTGCGCTGGTGGCTGCTGCGGGGGGTGCCGTGGGGCGCGGACGCCGACTTCACCGTCGACCGGCTCGTCAGCCGCGCGAACGATGAGCTCGCCAACGGGTTCGGCAACCTTGTCAACCGGGTCGTCACTGTGATCTGGCGATACCGTGACGGGCGAGTCCCGGCCACCGCGGCCAGCGCACCGGACGCGGCCGCCGTCGATCAGGCTGTCAAGGACGCTCCTGGCTTGATCGGCGCGGCGCTGGACGACTTCGACTTCCGCAGCGCCACCGAAGCGGTCTGGCAGATCGCGGACGACGCGAACCGCTACGTCAACCAGACCCGTCCGTGGGACCTGGCCAAGGCCGCGGACAGCGCGCGGCTCGATGCAGTGCTCTCCGTGCTCCTGCGCGCCTGCCAGGCGATCGGCACGCACCTGGTGCCGTTCCTCCCCGACCTGGCAGGCCGCATCACCCGCCAGTGCACCCCGGACGGGGCCGGGCTCCTGCCGGCCCCGTCCGGGGTGCAGCCTAGGATCGCCGCGCCCACCGCCAGGGATGATCAACGTGGCGTCGATCGCCGCGCAGGTGTTCACCGCACAGCACGGGCGCGCGATGATGCGTAGGGTGCGCGATAGCCGCCGGGGCAGGAGAGGAGCAACCGAGTGGGACTCGACCAGAACGGGGCGGTGACCACGGTCGCCGAGGCTTACCTGAGCGTCTTGAGGGATCGCGGCGTGCGCCGCCTGTTCGTGAACGCGGGCACCGACTTCGCCCCCTTCGTCGAGGGGTACGCCCGCCAGAAGCAGTCGGGACTGGATTTTCCTGAGCTGGTGGTCTGCGCGCACGAGAATCTCGCCATGTCGATGGCCCACGGCGCCTACCTGGGCGACGGGCACGTCCAGGCGGTCATGGTCCACACAAGCGTCGGGACGGCCAACGCGGTCTGCGGGGTGTTCAACGCGTCGACCGACCGCATCCCCATCCTGCTGGCCGCGGGGCGCAGTCCGTTGTTTGAGGATTCCGTGCTCGGTTCGCGTGACGGGACCATCCACTGGGCGCAGGAAATGTACGACCAGGCGTCGATGGTGCGCGAGTTCGTCAAATGGGACTACGAACTGCGCGACGGCGTACAGGTCGCCGCGGTCCTGGACCGTGCCATCGACATCGCCATGACCGCGCCGCGGGGACCGGTGTACCTGTCGCTGCCGAGGGAGGTGCTCGCCCGCGCCGCGGGCGGTGCTGTGCCTGCCCGCGGCAGCGCGACGCCCACCGACGCCGCCCCGGACCCCGTGGCGGTCGAACGCCTCGCGGACCTGCTGGCCGACGCGCGCTTCCCGGTCTTCGTGACAGCGGCGTCCGGCATCGAGCCTGGCACGGCGGACCTGCTCGGACAGCTGTGCGGGGAGTACTCGGTCGGCGTCTGCGAATTCAGGCCGCGCTGCTACAACGTCGCCCCGAGCCATCCCCTGCACATCGGCTACGACCCGGGCGCGACACAGGACGCCGACGTCGTGTGCTTCCTGGACATGGACGTGCCGTGGATCCCGGCGGCGGCCACGCCCGCCGCCGGCGCCACCGTCGTCCAGTGCGGGCCGGACCCGCACTTCTCCCGGTATCCCATCCGCACGCACCGCAGCGACCTGTCGGTCACCGCCAGCACCGCGAACCTGCTCGCGGCGCTGGCGGCCGCCTTGCCGGGGCGACGCGGCCGGATCGCGGCCCAGCGGCGTGTCGCCATCGAGAAAGCCGCCGCCGACAGCCGGTCCCGGATCGCCGAACGGCTAGCCGCGGCGAGCCGGGCGGATGGTCCGATCACCAAGGCATTCATGAACTGGGCGCTCGCCCAGGTGCTGCCACAGGACGCCTCGGTGGTCAGCGAGTACTGGGCCCGCCCCGAACTGCTGCCGCTCGGCGGGGCGCTCAGCTACTTCGGCACTCCGCCGGCCGGCGGCCTCGGCTGGGGGCTGCCGGCGGCCATGGGCCTGAAGCTTGCCCGGCCCGAGCGGACCGTCATCTCCGCCGTCGGCGACGGGGCCTACATGTTCGCCAACCCGGCCGCGTGCCATCACGCGATGGCGATGCACGACATCCCGGTATTGACGGTCATCTGCGCCAACCGCAAGTGGACCGCCGTTCAGGGCTCCGCCCTCGGCATGTACCCAGAAGGTCACGCCGCTGCCGCCCGCCAACTGTCCCCGCTGGCCGAACTCGGCCCGCCGGTGGCGTTCGAGCAGTACGCGGCGGCCTCGGGCGGATACGGCAAGGCTGTCGCCGATCGCCGGGACCTAGTACCGGCGCTCACCAGAGCGCTGCACGCGGTCCAGTCCGAGCACCGCCAGGCCGTGGTGAACGTCTCGTGCCAGGACTTACGACTGGCCACTGCGGGTCCATCACCAGGGCGGCTACGGCGCCAGCATCGCCGCCTCCCTGCTGCGGGCGGCCGGGCGCACCGTCACCGCGGTCGACGACGACTTCGGCCGCGCGGCCGCCGCGGGCCTGACCGTCGCGCGCACACCGGAGCGTCACCGCGAGCTCGTCAGGTTCAGCCAGCCAGCGGCGAACAGGTAGCCGGCGATCACGTCGGCTGGCCAGTGCACGCCAAGGTAGACGCGGCTGGCGCCGACGCCGGCCGCGGCGAGCACCGGCGCGCAGGCGGCTGGAACCCCGCGCACGCCCAGGGCCCGCGCGGTGGCGCCGACCGTGAGCGCGGCGAGCGTGGTGTGCTTGGACGGCAGGCTGAAGCCCTCGGGCTCGATCAGCCAGGCATCCTCGGGCGGGCGCGGCCGGGCGATCACCTGGGACATCCGCCGTCTTGCCACCGCGCCTCCTGCCGCGACCAGGCACGGCTCGCAGGCGCGCCACCAGCCGTCCCGGCGGGCCGCGCACGCTCCCGCGACGGCGAGCACCGGGTAGGCGACCGAGGGCTCGGCCAGCGCGCTGACCGCGTGCGCTACCCGGGTGGCCGCGGGGCTGCGGCGTGCCCGCACCGCCTCGAAGGCCCGCCGGTCGGCGCCGGATAGCACGCCGCGGTCGGCGGCGGCCGCCAGGCACGCCGCGGCGGCGAACGCGGCGCCCGCGCCGAGCAGCCGCCGGGTCAGAGTCATCGCCATGCCGTGCTCCTCGCTATGTGGCCGCGTCGGGGACCGTGTCCAGCACCGTGTCAAGCAGGGCCAGCGCGTGCCGCGTCGCCGCCTCGCGCTGCGACAGGTCGCGTTCGGCGGCCGCCGCCTGCGCGGACGAGGCGCTGCCGATGTCTTCGGCCGCCCGCAGCGCCGCGCGCATCCGGGCCGTGGCGTCCGCGTACCGTCTTTCCACTGCCGCGGCCAGCGCCCGGGTGGCTTCGGCGAGCCGGTACTGCAGGTCTGCCCTGGCCCGGCCGACCTGCGCGGCCATCAGGTCTGGCGCTTGCGCCCGCAGGTGCGTGCGCGCGCGCCGGCGGCCGAGCTCGCCGGGCAGCTTGCGGCGGATAGCGCCGGCGAGCAGCTCGGTCTGGCCGACGTCCTCGGCCGTCGTGTAGAAGAAGCGGGCGTCGGCGGCCAGCCGCCCGCCCGGTTCGGGGACCGTGAGCTCCAGGCCGAGCAGGTCGGCCGCGGAGCCGCGCAGCTCCTCGAGCGCGGCGGCGAGGTCGGCGGCGAGGCGGGCGTCAGTCCGCGCGAGTCCGTCCTCGATGGCCTGGCGCCACCGCTCACGCCAGGCACCGACCGCCGCCAGGGTCAGTGCGACAAGCCGCTCGCGGCCACGCGACTCGATCTCCGCGGGCGACGCGGCGGCCAGCTCGCCGTCGATGAACGCCGCCAGTTGCGCCGCGGCCGCGGCCCCGAGCCGCCGCTGGTCCTCCTCCGCCGCGTCGTTGAGCGCGAACAGCAGCCGGGCCGACTCGGCGTTGACCACGGCCACCGCGTCCCGGGCCCGGACGGCCACGTCCGACAGCCGCGCTGCGAATTCAGTGACCCGCGACGCGGCGTCGCCAGCGCGCAGCTGCGCCGCACGGCGGGTCAGCGTCACCTCGTCGAGCAGCCCGCCGGCGATCCGCCGTGCCTGCGCGACCGCGGACATGCGCAGGTCTCGCACGCGCCCGCGCGCCACGTAGGCGGCGAAGTCGGTGGCGAACGCGCCGAACC
>Ga0335073_10008682_pt1 | contig 14268 bp, 9 predicted proteins | sample Lox_Sample_22_FD_207093 | JGI IMG/M metagenome (GOLD analysis project Ga0335073, IMG submission 207093) | Soil microbial communities from Loxahatchee National Wildlife Refuge, Florida, United States - Lox_Sample_2.2 | ecosystem: Environmental > Terrestrial > Soil > Wetlands | place: USA: Florida... | reverse complement strand
CGTGGCGAATTCGCCTCGCGCGCGCATTATTTCTTCCACAGCAGATACAGCGTCCCGGCGGCGAACCCGATGGCGGCCTGATATTCCTGGTTCTTCAGGTAGAGCGACACCTGGAAAGGATGCGGGTTTTTAACCGGCGCCGGCGTCAAACGAGGCAGAAGCGCCGGCACCTGGCCGGCGTATTCGGCGTAGCCCGAAAACAGCGTGTGCAGATGCTCCTGCTCGAGCTGAATCACCGGCAGGTAGACGAACAGGAACACCGCCGCGAAGAGAGCGCCGAGGATCCAGTTGCGCGAGGCGATCACCAATCCCAACGCTACCATCAGCGTGCCGAGATACAGCGGGTTGCGTGTGTAGGCATACGGCCCGCTGGTGGAAAGCTCGCGGTTTTTGGCGAGACACCCGGCCGCCCAGGCGCGCAGAGCGAGGCCCGCGACCGCGACCGGCAATCCGAATTCGAGCGAGCCGGCCGTGGGATACGAAAGCCACGCAAACACTACCACGATCAGAAATCCGGAAGGCACGCGCAGGCGCGCCACCAGATCGGCGTAGCGTTTGGGGAAGTGGATCATCCAGCGCAACAGTTCGCCGAGCGTCCCGAGGCGCCGCGGCGCTCGCCAAGGATAGCGCGAAGAGCTTCGAAGACCTGGTCCGGAGAAACCCGCGCCATACTTTCGCTGGTGGCCTGCCGTTTGTAGGTAGTCGCGGCGCCGGGCGCGCGCAGGACCTGAAAGCTGTTGCCGTAGGGCCCATTGCGAGCCGGATCGGTGGGCCCGAAGATCGCCACTCCGGGTTTCGACACTGCCGCCGCCAGGTGCAGCGGGCCGCTGTCGACGCCGAGCACGGCGGTGGCGCGCCGCGTGGCGTCGATCAATCCACCGAGCGAAGAGGCATGGGGCAGGGATGGCGGCTCCGCCCAATCCGAATCGGGCGGGAGATTCACCACCAGCGGCATGCCGAGTTCCCCGCGCAGCCGCTCCGCCAGGGCGCGATAATGAGCGCGCGGCCATTGTTTCGCGCCCCACCCGGCCAGCGGCGACGCGAGCACGAAATCGCCCTCGGGCAATTGGCCTTCCGGAGTGCCTTCCGGCAGCGGAAATACTCGCAGCATGCTTGACCCGCCGGCCGCAACCGCCAGGTCGAGATTGCGATCGACCACATGCGCGGCTTCGCTGGACGTCTTGCTCGAATAGAACAGGCCCGCCCAGCGTTCGCGAAGCAGAGAATTCGCGAAACCGAAGATGCGGTCGGCGTGTGAGGCGGAAGCCACCAGGGCCGACTTGATCAAGCCTTGAAAATCGACGGCGATATCGTACCGTTCCGACCGCAGCTCGCGATAGGAGCTATAGAGCGCGGCGGGCGAATCGCGGCGCACCAGGACGATGCGATCGACAAATGGATTTCCTTCCAGCAGCGGCGCCCATTTCGGTTCGATGGCCCAGGTGAGGCGCGAGCCCGGATGGCTGTGCTTGAGAGACGCAACCGCGGGCAGCGTGTGGAGAATATCTCCCATTGCGCCGAGGCGAATTACCAGGATCCCGGTATTTTCACTTTTGCCGGCCGCGGACATGTTCCTTTAGCTCACGACTGCGTTGAGCGTCACCCTCGCTCAGGCGCACAATGGGAGAGCACTTCAGACTTTCGCCGAGCCGGTCGGCAGCCTCCCCCTCGGCAGTTACCACGTAGTCTACCATGCGTAACGCGGCTGCCAGCTCCGCGCGGGCCTCTTGTGTGAGGAATACACCGTCCGCCAGCACAACCACCAGTAAGATGCCGCCTTCGGGAAGTTGGCTTCGGACGTTTTGCAACTCCCGGATGGTGGACGCGCGCAGCACATCGAAGGCGCCGATGGCCATGGCGGCTGCGCCTGAGAGTTGTCGGGCTTGATCGAGGGTCAGAATTTTTTGGCGAGTGTCCATGGTCAGATTCCTGTTCTGTACTGCCGGCGGCCACAAGCGTCGAGACGAGTCTCGACGCGGCAGGCAGGAGTGCCTGCGCCACGGCTGGCGGTCATGGCCGCGGCTCCGGAACAGTCGTCAGGGATCGGTCGCGCTCCACCAGAAGTCTCATCGCTTCCTCGGCCACGCGATCGCTGGAAACGCGGGTCATGCAGCGATGATCGATGGGGCATTCGCGCAGCAGGCATGGAGCGCATTCGGCATGCTCGCGCACTACCCGCGCAACCGGACCACGCGGGCCGGTGGTGGTATCGTCGGTGGCGCCGAAAATCGCGACCGTTGGGACCGCCAGAGCCGAGGCCACGTGCATGGCCCCCGAATCGTTCGTCAGGAACAGCCTGCAGGCCGCCGCGAGATCGAGGAATTGCCGCAGCGTAGTTTCCCCGGCGAGATTGCGCGCGTCGATTCCAGCCTTGCGAATGTCAGCCGCCACCATGTCCGCCAGCGCGCCCTCGGCCTGCGACCCGAAGACCAGGACCGCACAGCCGCCCTGGCGCGCGAGGCGGGCCGCGGCCTCGGCGAATCGTTCGGGCAGCCATTGCTTGGCGCCGCCGTACGCCGCGCCGGGGCTCACCCCGACCGGCGGAGTTGTAATGCCGAGTTTGCGGAGTTGCTCCTCGCCAGCGCCGCGCGAGTCCTCAATCCCCTCGAAGCGGATGGGAGCGGGCGCCGGGAACCTCTCGAGCCACCCTGCGCGGCGTAGAAGCTCCAGATAGTAATAGCGCTCGTGCCGCGGAATATCGCCCGGTTCGGGAGCGGCGACGGCTTCGCTGAGCAGCCAGCCGCGGCCGTCGCGATTGTAGCCGACGCGCACGGGGATGCGCGCCAGCCACGCCATCAGCGCGGCGTCGAACGCATTTTGCAGCAGAAGCGCGGCGTCGAAGGCGCGGGCGCTGAGGCCGCGTCCGAATTCAAGCTTGTCGCGCCAGCCTCTCCGCGCGGCGTATGGGATGACTTCATCGATCACCGATTCGCGGGCATAGAGGTCGGCCACCCACGGCCGCGCGACGATGGCGATGTGCGCGTGTGGAAGGAAACCGCGCACCGCGCGGATGGCCGGCAGCGACATGACGGCGTCGCCCAACCAGTTGGTCGCGCGGATCATCAGTCGCGAAATGGCGGCGGGGTTGGTGGCCACTGTTGTTAGTGTAACGAGTCGTGCACTCCGGTTCGCGGCCGGGACGGGATCGCAAACGCGATAAAGATCCGCTCATTTCGCGGCCAGAAAGCTTCCGGGGTGGGGAGAATACTGCCCGCCGGGAATGTGAGCCAACCGCGCGGTGGACGAAACCACGGCGTGAAGGTGGCTCTGAAATCGGTTTTGTCCGGCGCTGAGGATTTTTGATTATGGCGGTGGGGGCGGCGGAAAGGCCCGGGAGGATACGAATCGGCGCGAAGAGCGAGAGCCGCGGCGGTGGTTGGCCGGACGGAGGGGTCGAGGATTCGCCTGATTCAGGTGTGATCCTATTTTATGGTTACATTCACCGGGTTGGCTGCCATGCCGTCGGCCGTCACCGCGACCGTCACCTGGTCCTTCAGCGACGCCGGCAGCGGACCGATATTCACCTGGTCGAGCCCTGCGTATTGCGACTGCACAGCCCAGCCCAGAACCGGCACGCTGACGCCGCCCACGGTGGCCGTCACGGATTTGGCCGCGCGAATCCCGGTGCCGTACAGCTCCAGGTAAATTTGTCCGGCGCTCAGATCGATGGGCTGCGCCACGATATTGCCCGACGCATCCACTTGGTAGATGTTGGCGAACGACTGCGCTCCGCCCGGCGCGACCACCAGCACGACGGCGGCCGCTAATCCGCCCGCATTGAGCGCGAAAATCCCCGGCGCGATGCTCCCCACCTGCGCCGCCGCGCTGCCTTGCGCGCCGGCGCCCGAAGTCACCGTCACGTGCGCCGTTCCCAGTGCCGTCGCGGCCGGTACCAGGTAATTCACCTGCGCCGGCGAGACGTAAAACAGCGGCGCGGTCTGCTGCGCGCCTTTGGAATCGGTGATGGTCACGGAGGTCCCGAGCAGGGAAGTCGCCGTGCCGTCGCCCGGTTGTGTGTCGATGGCCAGGTTGGTTCCGTAGAGCGTCGCGATGGAGGCTGGAGCCAGCGAGGTGATCGTAGAACTGGCCGCGGACCCGTTCGCCGTGATGGTCAGCGTCGGCACCGCCACGCCCTGCGGTAATTCGTTCGCGGTCACCGTGCCGACGTTATCGGCCGTCACCAGCAGTGTGCCGCCCTTTATGGGAGCCGCCGCCACCGCCATCGGCGACGACCCGGAGAGGAACTGCTGCTCGGCCTGGAAGGTGCCGTCGCCATTGCTCAACAGGTACGTGGCGTCGAGTTGCCCGCAGCAATGGGCGACGATCAGGTCCGGCCTGCCGTCGCCATCCAGGTCGGCGGTGGTGATGTTGACGGGCAGATCGTCGGTGGCCGGCAGCGTAGAGGCTTCGCGGAATCCGCCGGCGCCGTCGCCGATCAGCACGTCGATTTTCGGCGGTGTGGAATTGCTGACCGCGGCGAGATCCGGTTTGCCATCGCCGTTCCAATCGCCAATGGCGATGCCGCCCTGCGTGCCGCCGCCGATCTGCAACGGAAACGTGCGCGCGGCCTGAAACGTGCCGTCGCCCTTGCCCAGGTACACTGCCAGCGTGGCTGTACTGCCCACGCCGGTCATCCACAGCGCGGCCAGATCGGGGATTCCATCGCCGTTCAGATCGCCCGCCGCCACGGCTTCGGCATGCGGCGCGGGGCCGCTGAGCGTAAGCGCGGCGCCGAACGTGCCGTTGCCATTGCCCGGCAGCACCGTCACGGCGCCCGAACCATTGAAGCTGCCGTAACTGGCCACGGCCAGATCCATCTTCGAGTCGCGATTGAAATCGGCCGCGGCCAGGCTCTGTGCGGATACCGTCACCTGCGTGCCGGCGGGCGATTTGAGCGTGCCGTCGCCATTGCCAAGCAGCACGCTCACGGCTCCCGTGGTGCTGGCGGTGACGATGTCCGGTTTGCCATCGCCATTGAAATCCGCGGCGGCCACCGCCAGCGGCATCGGCGACGCCTGCGCCAGCGAGTAGCCCACCGGCGGCTGCAGCACTCCGTTCTTCCCGAGAAGTACCGACACGTCCTTCGAGCCGCCCACCACCACGGCGTCGGGCTGCCCGTCGCCATTCAAGTCGGCCAGGGCGATGCCCGTGGGCGCGCCGCCCACGATGTTCAACTGCGGCGCTCCGATCGCGCCTTGCGGCGAGACGGTCGTGAACCACGTGACGCCCGTCTCGGCGTCCGCCACGGTCATGACCGAGATGCCGCTTGGAAGTGGCGCGATCGCGACCGACGCGGGCGCGTTGCCGGTGGCGTAAGCCCCCGGCGCCTGAAACGTGCCGTCGCCATTGCCCATCAGCACCAGGAGGGCGTTGTTCTCCGTCGACGTGGCCACCAGGTCCGGCTTGCCGTCGTTGTTGAGGTCGGAGTACGCCAGGAAAGACGGCCGCATGGCGAGCGGCGTGGCGGATGGCGTCCGAAAACCGGTGCCCGAATTCAGCAGGACGGAGTAGCCGCTGTTGTTGGCGGTGACGAAGCCCTGGTTGGCCACCGCCAGGTCGGCGCGGCCGTCGCCGTTGAGGTCGACCGCCAGGAGCGAAACCGGAACGCTGTGCGAATCGCCGCCGGTGGGATAGGAAACCGGCGAGCCGAAGGTGCCGTCGCCGTTGCCGGTCAGCAGAGACACGTTGGCCGACGACTGGCTGCCGGCGACGAGATCGATTTTGCCATCGCCGTTGAAATCCGCCGCCGCCAGGGCCAGCGGATTCACGCCGCCCGGCATGTACCTCGGAGCCTGGAACGTGCCATCGCCGTTGCCTAGTAGAATGGCGATGCTGCCGGGGTCGGAACCCACCGTGCCAAGATTGCTGACTGCGAGATCGACCTTGCCGTCGCCGTTGAAATCGGCGGCCACCAGGTTGGAGTTATCGGACGTGGTGGGAAACGTCAGCGAATACTGATTGGTGGTGACGGTGGCGGCATTGCCGTCGAGCACTTCTACCGTCACGCCGTTCGTCCCCAGCGTCACCGTGTCGGGAATGCCGTCGCCATTGACGTCGGCCGACAACAACCCCTGCGAAGCCTGGCCGGCCGGACGCGCGGCCGTCGTGGTGTCGCGGCGGGTCATGAGGGGAACCGGCGAGGCCAGTGCCGACATGCCGGTGGCCGATTGCTGCTCGTATTTGTACCACCAGGCCTCGCCGCACACGGCGATCAGGAAATTCTTATACTCTTGCGGGCCGTCCTCCGGCATGGCGAGTTTCAACCGGTACCGGGTCTGGTCGTTCGGGGGTTTTGCGCAGGGATCGTTGACGATGATCGTGATACCGGGACTTCCGTAGGGGAACTCGACTCCCAGGACAGTCACCTGGAGAGGAAGCGTACATCCCGGCGGACGGGTGGCGGGTTTGTAGGGGAACGTGATGTAGAAGTCGAGGCCCTCGGCGTCCGGTGGCTCGCATTTACCAGGGGGCAGCGATTGACCCAGTGCCTGGTAACCCGACGTGACAACTAACAGCAGAACGGTGAGGATCCACCGTCGGCGGTGCATGGGCCCCTCCCAAGTTCAGACCTTAACCAAGTATACATTTGGCCCCGGCCCGCTTGCTCTGTGGCTGGAGGTCTCCGATCCGGCGGTGTATCGCGATGTCCAGCGACCTTTCGTTTTCCGGGGATCGTTTGCGTTCCTGCGGCAAATGAAGTTGGAACTGCCGTATCGCTTCCACTTCCGGTCGCCGCCAATCAGTTCCGGTTCTTGAAGTTGCAACTCATTGGCCTGCAATTGCTTGCGATGCCAAAACCGGAACCGGTGGAGCGGTGTTCGCTTATGCGCCTTGCTACCGTGGTATGTATGGCCTTCCGGCTCGGGATCAACTATAAGCCCCGCGGCGATCAGGAGACCGCCATCGCCGAACTGCTCCGCGGCGTGCGCGACGGTGAACAGCACCAGGTCTTGCTGGGTGTGACGGGCTCCGGCAAGACGTTCACCATGGCGAAGGTCATCGAAGCCATGAACCGTCCCACGCTGGTGATGGCGCACAACAAGACGCTGGCCGCGCAGCTCTATCACGAGTTCAAATCCTTCTTCCCCGACAATGCGGTCGAGTATTTCGTCAGCTATTACGATTACTACCAGCCCGAAGCCTACATCCCGTCGAGCGACGTCTACATCGAAAAAGAAGCCACCATCAACGACGAGCTCGACAAGCTGCGGCTTTCGGCGACGAAATCGCTGTTCGAGCGGCGCGATTGCGTGATCGTGGCCAGCGTGAGCTGCATCTACGGCCTGGGATCGCCCGAAGCCTATTACGGCATGCTGCTGATGCTGGAAAAGGGCCAGAAGATTTCGCGCAACCAGATCCTGACGCGCCTGGTTGAGATCCTCTACGATCGCAACGACAGCTCGTTCCAGCGCGGCACCTTCCGCGTCCGCGGCGACGTGATCGAGATCTATCCGACCTACGACGACGACGCCTACCGCATCGAACTCTGGGGCGACGAAATCGAAAGCCTTGCGCGCATCGACCCGCTCCTCGGCCAGGTGAAACAGACCTACGTCCGCCTGCCGATCTATCCCAAAACGCACTACGTGATGAGCCAGGAGACCAAGGAAAAGGCCATGGACAGCATCCGCGTGGAGCTGGACTGGTGGAAGCCGGAGCTGGAAAAACAAGGGAAGATGATCGAGGCGCAGCGGCTCTACCAGCGCACCATGTTCGACCTGGAGATGATGCGGGAGATCGGCTACTGCCATGGCATCGAGAATTATTCGCGCCATTTTTCCGGCCGGCTGCCGGGGGAAGCGCCGCCGACGCTGCTCGACTACCTGCCGCACGACGCGCTGATGTTCCTCGACGAAAGCCACCAGACGGTGCCGCAACTGCACGGGATGTATCACGGCGACCGGTCGCGCAAGGAAGTCCTGGTGGCGCACGGATTCCGTCTGCCGAGCGCGCTCGACAACCGTCCGCTGACGTTTGAAGAGTTCGAACATCGCGTGAACCAACTGGTCTACGTTTCGGCGACGCCGGGGCCGTACGAGCTGACGAAATCCAACGGCGTAGTGGTGGAGCAGATCATCCGGCCGACCGGGCTGGTGGACCCGAGCGTGGAAATCCGCCCGGTCAAAGGGCAGGTGGACGATCTGCTGGGCGAGATCCGCAAACGCGTGGCTGCCGACCAGCGCGTGCTGGTGACCACGCTGACCAAGCGCATGGCCGAAGATCTTTCCGAGTATTACTGCGAGGTCGGCGTGCGCTGCAACTATCTGCATTCGGAAGTGACCACGTTCGACCGCATCAAGATCCTGCGCGATCTGCGGCGCGGCGAGTTCGACGTGCTGGTGGGCATCAACCTGCTGCGCGAAGGTCTGGATCTGCCGGAAGTGTCGCTGGTGGCGATTCTGGACGCCGATAAGGAAGGCTTCCTGCGATCGCAGGGATCGCTATTGCAGACCATCGGACGCGCCGCGCGGCACGTGGAAGGCCACGCGATTCTGTACGCCGACGTGATGACCGACAGCATGCGCAAAGCGCTCAGCGAGACCGATCGCCGGCGGAAGACGCAGATGGAATACAACGAGCTCAACGGGATCGTGCCGCAATCGATCGTGAAGCCGATCGATATGAGCCTGGTGGCGGTGGCCGAAGGCGATTACGTGACGGTGCCGATCGAAGAGGATGAGGAAGTGGACAATCTGACGCCGGAACAGCGGATACGTTATATCGGCGAGTTAGAAGAGAAGATGCGCGAGGCGGCGCGGAAGTTCGAGTTCGAGAAGGCCGCGCAGTTAAGAGATAGGATCAAGGGGCTGAAAGAGCCGTAGAGGGCCGCGGAGTCGTAGGCGAAGCGATGACGCGAAAAGATGCAGTGATTTTGAACGAGCCGAACACAGCTCCGCGTAAGGGCCGACGTCGTTACCGCGCCGCTCAATTAGTGCCGCGGAACCACGCCCCGTACCGCCCACACCCGCGCGCGAAGATCGAAAGATGCGTCTTCCCGCTGCAAGGACAGGCGCCGTTTGATCTCGCCCCGCAAAGCTTGCACCTGATCGCGATCCAGGCGCTTGACGTATGCGCCAGCCGGTCCCTGTCCGAGCAGGAATGGCTCCCAAAAATCGGCGAACGACGAGAACCTCATGGTGATGTCGAGTGCCTGCTCGCGGACATTTTCCAACCCGCCCTGCTTCCACAACTGGGACAACTCGCCGGCGCGGCAAAGCGGCATGTGCTTCTCGTCCAGCTTCTCGGCTTGCGGATCCAGGTGGGCGGCGGCATCCCAGAAGGTCCTCAGCATGTGCATTTCTCCGGAATAATCCCAAACCGCCGCCGAGATTGCGCCCCCGGGCCTGGTCACACGACGGGCTTCCAACAGGGCCTTTTTCGCGTCCGGGATGAAATTGAAGACCAGCAACGACAGAGCGGCATCGAAACTGCCATCGGGAAAACGGAGCTGCTGCGCGTCGCCTACTTCGAAGCTCGCGCGGCCGGGAAAGGAATTCCTGCCGGCAGCGTACGCGATGTATTCCTTCGCCGGATCAATCCCCAGGACGCGTACTCCGCCCTTTCGTTCGGCGATGGCAAACGCCAGGCACCCCGTCCCCGACCCAATGTCCAGCACCGAGCCCTGTTCGGGCGGAGCGGCGAACTCCACGAGCAACGGCGCCGCCAGCCGGCTCCACCGGCCCATGAAGCGCTCGTACGCCTCGGCATCTCCGAACATCTTCGTCGCCTCCTGGGGCCGCACCAGCAGGGCGATCGGCCCCATGAGAAGGGTCCGCCGCGACAGCATCACTTGATTCTAATGCAGGAAGAACCCGACAGCGTCAGGGCCGAGCCTTATCTCTCCGTCCCCGGCTGATGGTAGGGGGACCGGTCGGCAAATACTCTCTCCGCGCCGCGAGGATCGTTCTCAATGCGAGGCGTTCGTTCCCACATCATCGTGGCGCGCGTCTTGAGATCGTAAGCGGGCCAGTGCGGCAAGCCGGCGAAGTTCGGATTCCCGGTCCGCGCATACGTGATCAACATCTCCGACATGGCCGCCGCCAGGGCGTTTGCCGCTGCAAGCTGCTCCGGCGCCGTCCCGATCTGCGCCTGCGCCATCGCAATATTGTCGAACATGAAGGGAATGTCGATGGTGTGCGAGGCTTTGTGGTTGGCGCCCTGGAAATTCATTTGATAGACCCACGTTCGCGGCTGGCTCCTGGGATTCGCGGCTCGCCGCTCAGCCTCCCAGCGCTGTCCGGGCCAGGCGCGAAACGCCGTCGCCGCCGCGGTCACGGCTTGCTCGGGCGTGTAGTCGGGATAAATCTGCCGATATTTCGCCACCACCTCTTCGGCCGGTACCGGACCCAGATACTCGCTCACCGCATTCTTCAACGCCGCCGCGGCGGTTTCCCAGGTGATTGGCTCGCGGCTCGGCACATTCGTCTCGTCATGAGTATTTCCGAGGATCATCGGCACCATTTCCGATAGCGCGGGCGCATCCGGGTCGAACGGGTTCCGGGAGAGAACCACGTGATCGACCACGGGAAGCCAGTCCGCGCTCACCACGCGCGCACCTTCCTGAATTTGCTCCATGGTGAGCGCATCCAGTTGCGCAGCCAGATTCTTCCCCGGTTTTACGCCCATCTTCTCCAGGACTGTCCTGGCCCGGGTGGACGCGATCTCGATGGAGGCGCCCTTGATCTGCTGGCCGCTCATCGTCATCACGCGGTGGAAGAGCCCTTTGGCCGCGGGCGTCGCCATCAGCGTGGCGCACTTGGCGCCTCCACCGGACTGTCCGAAGATCAGGACTCGCGACGGATCGCCGCCGAACGCCGCGATATTGTCCCGCACCCATTTCAGCGCCAGCACCAGATCGAGCTGTCCGGCATTGCCGGAATCGCGGTATTCCGGCGCGAGATCGCCAAGATAAAGGTAGCCGAAGGCGTTCAACCGGTGATTGACTGTCACCACGACCACGTCGCCGCGATGGACCAGGCGTTTGCCATCGTACAAATCGCTGTTGACGGTCCCGTTGTTATAGGCTCCGCCGTGGAAGTAGACCAGCACCGGGCGGTTCTTGCGGTCGCCGAGGCCCGCGGACCACACATTCAAATGCAGACAATCCTCGCTTTGCGCGCCGCCGCCCGGCCTGGCGACGGTCAATTGCGGAGCCATCGGCGCGAAACGGGCGCACTGCAAAATGCCGGTCCAGGCTTTGGGTGCGACCGGCGCCCGGAAGCGCGTCCTGGCGGTGTCCGCGCCATACGGAATCCCCTTGAATGCGTGGACGCCATCCTCCTCGATTCCACTGACCCTTCCCGCCGTGGTCATCACTTCCGTCGTGTCCCGAGCCCACGCGAAGGCGTCTCCGCGCGCCATATGCGACACCGCAGCGGCGCCCGAATACTCCAGGAATCTCCGGCGTCCGAGACGTGTCATAGCATTGTCCCCCTGTGAGTAGGCCCGCAACCTGAATCGTAGAACAAACCGAGCATGCGGGTAAGGAAAGTTCGCCTGGCGCCTCGAAAATTCAAGACGAATGAACTCCGCCCGCCTCGCCTGCGTCTTACCATCGTAATGATGCCGGATGTTCGATCTTTGCCCTATGGCAAATTCTTCGGGACGGACCGTTCATTCCGGGAGATTCCTGGGTTCTCCTTGACCGTGATGACCCCCGTTCTGCGGCCTGAAGACGTCCCCATGCACACCCACGAGGAAGCTTCCTTTGTCCTGATTCTGGACGGCGCGTACCTCTCGTCCGCCGACGGCGCCGGCGCGGAATGCGGGCGTTCCACGGTGATTTACAATCCTCCGCGCACAACCCACCGCGACCGCTTCAAGACGCTCGACGGCTGCTTCCTTGCCATTTCTGTCTCGCGCGAGAGCTTCCGGCAGGCCGCGGAGTGCGCGTCGTTCCCCGCGGCGGCGCAGACCTACCGGCGCGGTCCGGTGGTCACCACGGCGTCGCGCCTGGCTCGCGAATGCGGCCGTTGCTACCAGGATTCCGCGCTGCTGATGGAGGGGGCGTGCCTGGAGTTGCTTGGACAGGTGGCGATCCAGTCGACGGGGCGGCGCGGAAAATCAGCGGCGTGGATTCACTCCGCAAAAGAACTGATGCGCGACCGTTGTGCCGACCACCTCCGGCTTATTGATATTGCGCGCTCGATCGGCGTGCATCCGGTTCATCTGGCGCGCGGCTTCCGCCAATTCCTCGGATGCACCCCCGGCGAATACCTCATGCGCTGCCGCATGGAAAGGGCCGTGACCATTCTGCGAAGCACGAACCTGCCGCTGGCCGACACGGCGTTGCAGGCGGGATTCTTCGACCAGAGCCACCTCACCAGGGCATTCCGGCTGCATTTCGGCCTGTCGCCCAATGCATATCGGCGGATCATCCGTCCCCACTACAAAGCGGCCCGCGGCTGCGACCCGTGTTAAACCGGTACAAGAATTGGGGCGGCGATTGCGGGATAGTGGCGGCGGGGAGTCATCTCGTCGAATGAACAGCCGCAAGAACGTTGGACGCCTGCTTTGCCTTACGATCCTGGCCTCATTGCCTGTGGGCGCACAGAAGACAAGCCAGGCCGCGGATAAATTGCTTGGTGTCTGGGGTTGCGAATCGAACTTCGGTCCGTTGGTCCGGGGTAAACTGACGATCGATGGGCGCGGCCAGACTTGGCGGGCGTTCATCGCCGGCTTCGAAGCGTCCGTGCAGCGCAACGGCCGCGCCGTGACGTTTGCGCTGCCGGGAGGCGAGGGCGAATTTCGCGGGGAACTGACTGCCGATTCCGGCGCGATCCTGGGGCAGTGGATTCAGCCCGCGGACGTGGTCCTCAACAATCGCTACGCCAGCCCGGTAAAGCTGGCGACCGTCGATCAGGCGGTGTGGAGCGGGACCTTGACGCCGCTGGAGCACGCGATTTCGCTCTATGTCTCCGTTCAACGCAACGCCGGCGGCGCGCTGACGGCTTTCATCAGCAACCCGGAGATGAACTTCTTCCGCCGCCGCAAGTTCCGGGTGGAACTTACCGGCGCCGCGGTCGCGCTTTCCGACGGCGGACAGAAAATCACCGGAACATACGACAGCGATTCCGATTCCCTTTCGCTCCGCGTCGTCGACTTCATGCCGGCCTTTCCATTCACGCGCCGCGTGCAGCGGGACGCCGTCGGCTTCTATCCGCGCGTGTCGCCTCAAGACGGGCCATACGAATACCGGACGCCGGTTGCCGATGGAGACGGGTGGGCCACCGCGTCGCTCCAGGATGCGGGGCTGGAAGGGCGCCGAATCGCCGCGCTCGTGGACAAGATCCGCTCCGCCGACCCGGCGGACAACCCAGCGTACATCCACAGCCTGTTGATCGCCCGCCACGGCAAGCTGGTGCTGGAAGAATATTTCTATGGCTATTCCGAATCGCGAACTCATGACATGCGGTCCGCGAGCAAAACATTAGCCACCATTCTGGCGGGAATTGCCATGGATCACGGGGCCGGCCTCACGCCGGACACTCCGGCCTATCCGCTGTTCCGCCGATATCAGAACGCTTTTGCGAACTGGGACGATCGCAAGAAACGTGTCCGGCTCCGCGACATTATGTCGATGACGGCCGGGAATGCATGCGACGATAACCAGGATTCGTCTCCAGGCAACGAAGACCGCATGCAAAATCAAAAGGAGCAGCTTGACTGGTACAAATACGCGCTGGATCTTCCGATGCTACGCGATCCTGGCGACGACCACGCCATCTACTGTTCTGCTGACCTCAACCTGGTGGGCGGAGCCGTCGCCAGCGCGACAGGCCGCTGGCTCCCGGATTTTTTGGATGAATACCTCGCCCGGCCGCTGCAGTTTGGTCCGTACTACCTGAACCTGATGCCGACCGGTGAGGCGTACATGGGCGGAGGGGCCTATTTGCGGCCGCGCGACGAGTTGAAACTTGGCCAGCTCTATCTCTCGCAGGGCATGTGGAACGGCCGCCGCGTCGTCAGTCAAAAATGGGTGGAGGATTCGACCGCGCACCATTCAACGTTCACCGCGTCGCTTCCCAACGAAGGGCGGCACGAGTACGGGTATGGATGGCACATTCACCAATTGAGCGCCGGTGGCCGTGAGTTCCGCGACTTTGCCGCGGAAGGCAATGGAGGACAATTCGTGATAGTCGTGCCGGAACTGGACCTGGTGGTCGGTATCAACGGCGGCAGCTACGGCGAATTCGGCAAATGGTACCGCTGGGAATTCGAACTGGTTCCGCAGTACATTCTGGAGGCCGCCATATCGAAGACGGGGCG
>Ga0335073_10008680_pt1 | contig 14269 bp, 13 predicted proteins | sample Lox_Sample_22_FD_207093 | JGI IMG/M metagenome (GOLD analysis project Ga0335073, IMG submission 207093) | Soil microbial communities from Loxahatchee National Wildlife Refuge, Florida, United States - Lox_Sample_2.2 | ecosystem: Environmental > Terrestrial > Soil > Wetlands | place: USA... | reverse complement strand
GGGGTTTCACGGGTTAAACAACCGGAAGTATTGCGCGGGCAGCGAGTTGGTCACGGTTACGGTCGTGCCCATCACGGTATTGGTGACGGTCACCCAGGTGGGCAAAGCCAGGCTGGTCGTGCTTTGCAAAACGTAATTGTTGGCCCAGGCCGGCCAGGAAAGAACGATTTGATGGCCTTCAGCTAAAATGGTCAACGCGGGAGGAGACAAGGCCAACTCAAAGATCGTCCCCTCGCCGCTGTTGCCGCCTCCGAGGGCTGTTCCGTAAAGATTGCCGTCGACGGCCAATGCCAAACCGGCCAGAGGTTCGGCGCCGTCGCTATGATCGGTGAAGGCATAAATTGGCGTTAGGACTCCATTGGTGGTGATTCGGAAAATATCGCCGTAACCGTTGGTGCTGCCTTCGTAAGTTGTTCCGTAAAGATTGCCGTCATGCGCCTGTACCAGAGCGGCTTCAGGACTGGCGCCGTCACGGCCATCGGTGAAGGAATAGAGCGGCGTCAGCACCCCATTGGTCGTAATTCGGAAAATCGCGCCGGCGAGGTTGGTGCCGCCATCCTCTGTCGTTCCGTAAAGATTGCCATCATTGGCCTGCACCAGACTGGCAGCAGGATACGCGCCGTCATGAGCATCGGTGAAGGAAAAAAGCGGCGTCAGGACGCCATTGGTGGTGATTCGGAAAACAACGCCATAGCCGTTGGTGCCACCTTCGTATGTTGTTCCGTAAAGATTACCGCCGTGGGCCTGCACCAGAGCGGCTTCAGGAAAGGCGCCGTCATGACCATCGGTGAAGGAATAGAGTGGCGTCAGTACGCCATTGGTAGTGATTCGGAAAATCGCGCCGTCGAAGTTGGTGCCGCCATTCTCGGTTGTTCCATAAAGATTGCCGTCATTGGCCTGCACCAATCCGCCTCGGGGATTTGCGCCGTCGTGCCCGCCGATAAAGGAATAAAGCGGGGTCAGCGCGCCACTGGTGGTGATTCGGAAAACAACACCAGCGTCGTTGGTGCCGCCATATTCAGTCGTCCCGTAAAGATTGCCGTCGCTGGCCTGTACTAAGCCGGCATACGGATTGGCACCGTCGTTGCCACCAGTGAAAGAATATAGCGGGGTCAGAACTTTAGCGGCAGTAATCCGGAAAATCGTGCCGTAGCCATTGGTGCCGCCTTCGTGTGTTGTCCCATAAAAATTGCCGTCGCTGGCCTGCACCAAACCGGCAACGGGATTGGCGCCATCATTGCCGCCGGTGAAGGAATAAAGCGGAATGAACGTGGACTGGGCACGCGCCATCTGAATCCCAGCCAGCAGTGCCAACAGAATCAGGAGTCGTTCAGCCTGGATTTTCATCCTGATTTGAAGTTTGCGTCCTCATCCAAACTTTTCGGCTTCGATTGGATTTCGCGCCTTTAGCTGAATTCTATTCGTTCTGCGTGAAATTGCAAGCCAATTAGGACGTGGAATATTGGAGCCGGTTGATCTGGGCTGGGATGCCTGTTCAGCGAGTGTTTCATCCAGCTCAGATCGTCAGAGCTTTCATTTAGCTTCCCCTTTGGGCTTTAAACCTGCTGTTGACTTCGGTGCCGCCCGGCATCAGTATCTGACAGTCATGAAAACGATCACGCTGCGGTTCCTGTTGCGTGAACCGCTGGAGGTAAAGCGCCTGACTCGCGCAGGCGAATCTATTACCGTCACAGATCACGGCAGCCTGCTCTGTGTCATACGGCCGGCTGGCCGAAAAGAGTCCATCGGCGCCGAGGCCGGCCGCCGCAAAGCGATTCATGAAATTTCCCCCCACGTGTTGCTCGAAAGGTCCCCACGCGTCGGCGCCGCCAAATTGCCGGGACTGTCGCGGGTGAGCAGGGCAGCTAGGTAACGCAAGAGTGGCTCCTTCCGGACACCTCGCGTCACGAGCTTCGGCTTATTTCACTTTCCACGCGGAGTCCAGCAGGTCCTTGTCAAAGGGCTCGGGAATCACACCTTCGGTCGCGTAAATGAATAACGCGCAGCGATAAACGGAGTTCACGGCGTTTTGAAGCCATGAAACCGGCAGAATCATCAGAAACGCTGCCGAAAATCCGAGCAGGGGGGCAATAATCACAATATGATCGGAGAAAGCGCCGATCACGCAGATGCATATCACGATAGGAATTATGATGAAAACCGCGGCCACGTTGAAACCGACGAAGCCGATGACGAGCTCGCCCCAGGTTCGTTTGAGCGTCCCGGCGGAATGGCGCAGGAGTTCGAGTGGATTCGTTGTTTCTGTGTCGCGCACGAGTGTGGGGATGATGAAAATGCACGCGACGCTCCACGCGAAGCCAATGAAGCCGCTGATAATCCTTCCCCAAGTGCCGACACGCTGTTCAATGGCCTGAATGACGTATCCGACGAGTCCCGCGAACAGGGACCACATCAATACCGCGCGCCAGCGCATTTTGGCGAAATGGAATCCACGCCGAATGGAAACGGCTTTGCCATTCAATGCCTGCATAATTTCGTGGTAAAACGCAACGTTGCAGAACGTGGCCAGGAACATGGAAGTGAAATAGGCAACAGCGTACAATAACGTCATCCACCAGTATCGAGATATAACCTGGCCGAAGCCGGTGAGGCCAGGGGAGCCTGCGGGCGCCTTATCGACGGATAAATCATGAGCCGGAGTCGGATGCAGGGACGGCGAAGAAGCATGAAAGATGCGTTCGCCAATGACGCTCCAGTGCGCGGCAGAAAGGTAAGGGTGCCCGCTGGGATAAAGCGCGATGGGCGCGATGAAGAATATCGCGATGACAAGCGCCAGTCCCGAGGCGAGGAACGGGAACAGCAATAATTTCTTTTGGCCGAGCAGAATAACGAAGGCTGTTTTCAGCAAACGGCCGCTGCGATTGATTTTGTTCATACGATTTCAGTTTTCCTTTGTTTGATGAATGAGAGGATTTGTTCTTCGTTCAAGCCGTAACCGCGGGCTTCGGCCAGCATTCGCTCGTAAAGTTCCTTCAGTTTCGCTTTTTTCTTCGCGACGGGCAGGGCGTCGGCGGCTTCGTCCAACTTGACGAACGAGCCAAAACCGCGCTGCCCGTCGAGCAGGCCTTTCACCGTCAATTCATGGTAGGCTTTGGCGACGGTGTTTGGATTGACACTCAGCCGTTCGTGCAGTTCGCGGATGGTCGGCAAACGATCGCCATGTTTCAACGTGCCGTCGGCCATTGCCGCCATGAGCCGGTTTGCAATTTGCCGGTAGGCGGGAATGCCCGAGTGGAATTCGATTTTCCAGTCCTTCAGAAGCGGTATGTCATTCATCGTTGAATCGTTGTACTAGTAAAATAGTACAATTCGCCGCGAAGGTCAACAGGAATTTTTCAATGCCCCGCGCAGGACGGGCATCTTGCCTGTCCAACTGAATGCATTGTCCCGAATGAATTGAACCGGCTGGAAGTCTGTTCCACTATTACGGATACAGCGGCAACACCGCTTGCACCCGATAATATCTTTTGGGCGCCCTGGTATCCGTAAATCCCGCGGTCGTGGTGGCGCCTGCGAATGGAGCGATTAACCCAAGGTCGCTGTCCAGCCAGACCGGGGCGACAACGTTCGTCGTTTCCAGGATGTAATAGAGCCGTGTGGGTTCGCTGTCCCATGTGAGGCTCGTGCTCGTTCCGCCCGGGCCAAAACTTTCAGAGGTAATTTTCAAGATACTGTTTTTATTATTCGGGTTCGTGCCAGCCACGTAATCCTGGCCGATCGTCATGCCTTTGCCGGTCGGGTCGGTGTTGGCGGCGATGTTTGTGGTGCCGAAGTTCGAGAGCAGCCAGGGAATCGGCAAGCCATTCGGCGCGAGCGGGCCGGGATAGAGCGTGTCGGTTTGGACATAAGCCTCGGCGTTGCTCAAGGAAATCCAGCCGCAATTGGCGCTCCAGACGTATCCGCTCAGCGCGCCGGTCAACAGGTTCACTTTCGGCTTGCCGTAGGTTTGCTCGAACGTGATCCAGCCGATGTTCGCGCCCCAGGCATAACCGCTCAGATCACCGAGGCCATCGTTGTTCACGCCAAAATCGTTGGTTGAAAGGTTCTGATAATAAATTCCGTTGGTGGGGCTGCCGCTGCCGAGGTTTATCCAGCCGATATTTCCCGAATAGATAAAGCCTGAGCACGTATAGTCGCCTATGACCGCGCCGTTATTGGTATCGGCCACCCAATTCATCCAGCCGATGTTTGCGCCGTAGGCATAACGATTGACGAGGTCGATGGTCGTGGTGGCGTGGAGCATCACAGGCGACTGCAGGCTAAAGACCGCCAGCGCGATTAGAGTAAGAGTTTTGGTCTTCATGGCTGAAGGTTTCATGATTTAAAACGCGAAGTTTGCCCACGGGTTCGAGTTTGTAATCATTCCGGATACAGTGTTGGTGATCAGCGGGCCGGTTAATTGCTGGGAATTGAAAAGAAAATCATTGGGCCAGTTGCCCTGGACAGAATTTCGGACGATAACGCTATTCGTAATCCCGGTATTGATCGCAATTCCATAACCCGCCGGGCCGCTGCCCGTGACGAAATTGTTTTCAATACGGTTGTTGGAACCATTTATGAGGATCGCCGCTCCATTGGCTTCGTCGATCGCGTTGTCTCCGAAACAAGTATTCCCGTAAACCAGATAACCCGGACCACCAAGGTAAATTCCGTATTCACCATTGAGACTTGCCGTGCAACCCCGTATCACGCCGCCAACGCCCAGACAGGCGATGCCGGTGCCCGCGCCGGAAACACTTATGTCCTCGATTGTGATATCGTTGCCTTCAGAAAAAATGTCCTCATTGATGCTGTTCCAGCCATTTATGATGCCGTTACGGATGACCGTATTCGTATATCCTGAAAAAACGAGGATTCCAAAGTTTGCGGTTGGCGGGCCGGTCATGGAAAACCCGTTTAAATCAAGAGTCACATCGTTGGCCTCAATTTCGATCCCGGATTCGCTGCTCACACCGATGATATTGGTGGTCAAATAATATGAGCCGGGCGCGGTGATTAAAAATTCCGTCGCGCTGTTGCCCGGAGTGTGGACCGCGTCCACAGGGATGCGGGGCTGGACTTGCGAGAGTGTCAGCATCGTCGCTCCCGGCGGTCCCGGCGGCGCGAGGTTGCCCTGTGCACGCAAAGCGGGAATGGCAAAGCCCAAAAGCAACAGTGCGGCGATGAAACGTCCGAACTCCCGCAACTCCTGGAGTGCGGTGGCTGCGACACCGCTTTCGGAAATGAGATGACATCGAACATGCGATCGCATTTTGGAAAGCATGCGCCGTTCGAATGCGGCGTCGCGCTCCGTTTGCCGCCGCACTCCAGGACGCAAGCGCGGTGCCGACAGTTTATGGCCAGGTAAGATTTTCATAGGCGCCTGTTTAAAATTGAAAATTGGCCCACGGGTTCGAGTTTGTAATGATCCCGGTGGCGTTGTTGGTCATGATGGGACCGACGATTTGCGCCGTGCTGTAGAAATAATCATTCGCGCCATCCCCCTGCACCGAGTTACCAACGATCATATTGTTGGTGAGTCCGAGATCGACATCTATATAGATGCCATAGCTTGTGTTGCCGGTTAAATGGTTGTTTTCGATGCGAGTGTTCGCGGCCCCAACCCAAATGCCCGCGTCGTCGATAATATTGCCCTGGTTATTCTGATTGCAAAGATTGCCGGAGATGAGGCAGCCGTTGGCATTGATCTGGATTCCATTGTCCTGGTTGCCGCTCGACGTGCAATTTTTAACCTGGCACAAATTTTGGAGGAGCACGCCGCTGCCGCCGTTGCCGGTGATCGACAAGTTTTGTAAAATACCGTTATACGCGAGGCAGTTGACGCCAAGGCCGGTCCATCCGCTGATGAGGCCGTTCCGCACAATGATATTGGTGGTCCCGCTGAAAACCGTGACTCCGGCACTGCCTACCGAGGCGCCCAGCAATGAATAACCGTTTAAATCCAGCGTCACGTCATTGGTATAGATTCCAACTCCGCCTTTGCCGCTTACGCCAAAAAGATTGGTCGTCAGGAAGTACGAGCCCGAATTCGTGATTGCAAATTCCACCGTGCCATTGCCCGGCGTGTGGATTGCATCCACCGGCGTGCGCGGCTCAACCTGCGAAAGCGTGAGCATGGCCGGCCCGGGCGCTGCCGGCGGCGTCAGGCTGCCTTGGGCATCTACAGACTGAATCTGAAAGGCCAAACCTGCCAGACTGATCAAAATTGAGATCGCGATTTTCATGGTCGCATGGTCAAAAAGAAAAGTTCGCCCATGGATTGGAATTGGTAATGATCCCGGAAACAGCGTTTGTAATGATCGGCCCGGCGATTTGTCCAGTGCCTAAAGAATAATCGTTGGCTCCATAGCCCGTCACAAAGTTCCGCATGACCATGTTGTTGGTGACGCCAGGGGCGTTATTTATCCATATGCCAACAGCTGACGGGTTGCTGCCATTAACGCGATTGCCGTCTATTTGATTATTGGCTCCCTGAACGTATATGCTGATTCCGTTTCCGCTGAAGCTGTTACCAATAATAAAGCAACTGGAACCGCTCAGATAAATGCCCGTGTTATTGGCGTTTCCGTTGACCTTGCAGTCGCTGACGCTGCTGTTTTGAAAGCCGGACAACGACATGCCATAGCCATTGTTGTGAGAAATCGTCAGGTTCTGGATAGTTATGTTCGTCGCAGAAACACAGTCTATTCCCTCCGACACATTTTCGTTTACAGTGCAATCCTTTATCACACCGCTGGCGACGCCAGTAATATTGAAGCCGGGATCATTGCTGGAAATCATCAGGTCCTCGAAAGTCACATTGTTTTCCGAGCAATTAATACCGCTGCCAACGTTTCCGTTGATGATGCTGTTCCTGACGATACATCTCCCCGCTCCGGAAAGATTTATGCCTCCAGCATCACCCGAAACCGTGAGGCGGTCCAGGACGACATTCGCGCCGCCGGAGAAAATCCCGTATTGGGCCCAGCCACTGATGAGGCCGTCATGCACGCAAATGTTGGTGCAGCCACTTTGAATATAAACGCCATACGCGCCGACCGATGAAGGGGACAGAAGGGAAAAACCATTCAAGTCCAGCGTGACATTATTTGTCGCGATGTAAACGGCGCTGACGCCGCCGCTGGTGACGACGATGTTGGTTGTTAGATAGTAGGAGCCGGAATTGGATATGGCGAATTCCGCGGAGCTGCTGGCCGGCGTGTGGATTGCATCCACCGGCGTGCGCGGCTCAACCTGCGAAAGCGTGAGCATGGCCGGCCCGGGCGGCCCGGAGGGAGTGAGGCTGCCCTGGGCGCGCAGGGCGGGAACGTCAAAGCTCAAAAGCATTAGAGCGGCCATCAGGACTGAGATTTGGTTTTTCATCGCGTGAACCGTCAAAGATTAAAATCCGAAATTCGCCCACGGATTGGAATTGGTGATAATCCCTGAAACGGTATTGGTAATGACCGGCCCAACCGCTTGCAACGAGTTGAATGAATAATCGCTCGTGCCGCTGCCCTCAACGGAATTGCGGACGATGATGTTATTCGTGCACTGCGCGAAGGTCTCGACCCCGATGCCATAACCCCCGCCCAGTCCGGTCACATGATTGTTTTCAATGCGATTGTAGTTGCCTTCGACGATAATGCCTCCGTCACTGGACGAGTTTCCCCAATCATCTCCAGAGCAGGTGTTGTCCGCAACGAGACAACCATTGGCCAGGACCGCAATGCCAATGTATCTGTTGGCGCTGGTCATGCAATATCGGACCGTACTGACGTTCACGAGGACTATGCCATAGTAACTGTTTTCCGAGACAGACAGATGTTCCAGAGTGACGTTGTTGCCCTGGCTGTAGATTCCGTGCTCGCTCCATCCTCCGATGGCGCCGTTTTGCACGGTGACGTTGGTGCAGCCGGGGAATACCTGGACTCCTTGATAGTAGCCGCCGCTGGCGACACCCCAAAGTGAGAAGCCGTTTAAATCAAGCGTGACGTTGTTGGTGTAAATATCAATTCCATCCTTGCCGCTCACGCCCACGATATTGGTCGTCAAATAATAGGAGCCGGGGTTGGTAATGGCGAACTCCCCGTTGGCGTTGCCTGGTGTGTGAACCGCGTCTACCGGCGTGCGTGCCTGGAGTTGCGAAAGTGTCAGCATTGTCGGCCCGGGCGGCCCGGGAGGAGTGAGGCTGCCCTGGCCCAGGCATGTCGCGACACCAGCGCAAAATGCGGTAAGCAGCAGCACAACGGTGAGTTGAAAGAGATTCCTGGTTTTTATTCGTGAACCTCCAAATTCAGGATAAGTGGATTTCATCGTTTCACTTCCATATATTAGCATTGGATTTAGTCGTCTTTTAAAGAACTAATGCAGTGGTATTGGTACCAGCCGGGATGAAATCTTTCAAGCTCTTTTGGCTATAAACCGCAGGGCCGGCCTCCCGGTCGGCTCGGGTGCCCGTCCCGGTATTTTGTGGTTAGCTGCGGAGCAGCGTGCGAAAGGAGCCCACAGTGGTAACTGTGGGAAGAGTCGGTAGAGAAAAATTAGCCCGGATGGGCGACAGAGTCGAGAAAATACCAAATTTCATCCGATTGAAACATCAAATTCCATGGCTGGAAGGTTCCTCTTTCGCCCCTGCCGTATAGCTTGGGCCCAGCGTGCCTGCGGACGGGGAGGGCGCGCCGTCCCCGCCTGATCGCAGTTATAAATTTTGCCAAAAATTATCATTGTCGATACTTTTGATTTGTCGGAAAATTGGAGCAATTTTAGAGAAAGGAATTATTTATGTTTCTTTTTGTGGTTAGCACGCTGATTGTTCTTGGGATTGTTTTGGCCGTCATCGCGGTCGTGGTGCTGGGAATTGTTGGATTCGCCATCGGCGGGTTCAACAAGCTCGTGACGATGCGCAACCGCTATAAAAACGCGTACGCGCAGATAGACGTCCAGCTCAAGCGCCGGTACGACCTGATTCCAAACCTCGTCGAAACGGCCAAAGGCTATCTCAAACACGAGAGCCAGACCCTTGAGAACGTCACCAAGGCCCGCAATATCGCCTACGCCGCCTCCCAGGCCGCCGCCGCCAATCCCGGCGACGCCTCCACCATGAAAAATCTCGTCACCGCCGAAACCGGCCTCGGCGCCACGTTGGGCCGCCTGATGGTGGTTTCTGAGCAATACCCGGACTTAAAGGCCAACCAAAATATGATGCAGCTCACCGAGGAATTGACTTCCACGGAGAATAAAATCGCTTTCGCCCGCCAGGCCTACAACGACTCCGTGATGGCCTACAACACCGATCGCGAGGTGTTTCCAACGAACATTCTTGCCGGCGCCTTCCACTTCGGCCCGGCCGAACTGTTTGTCATCGACAAACCCGAGCAAAAGGATGCGCCGAAAGTCTCCTTTCAATGAAAAAGTAGAGAGGCACGAATCCAGGAGCTGCGAAATGACGGATGCAATAATGGTCGGGCGAGACCCAGGCAAATGAAGATACTTATTACGATTGCCCTGACAGCTTTGGCTGTCGGGGTTTCGATTGTGAGTATTAAGTGCTACCTCGCGTTTTTTTTAAAACACCGTGTCGACAGTTCTTCCTCGATCTTGCAGGTATCTGCATTCCTTCTTGTTCTGTCCGCCTGTTTCCTTTTCGGGGTCTGTTTCCCTTTGGGCATCCTCGTGGCGTTAAATGACCGGCTTCAGTATCCGGACGTATACCTGCGGGCGTCCGAAGTCGTTTGGTTGGTTGCAAGTTTCGCCTGCGCTATGACGCGGCTTTTTCGTGGATTTGTTCGTAAAGAATAAAACGAGCGCCATAAAAATGAAGATACTCATTACGATTGCCCTTACTGCTTTAGCCCTGGGGCTTTCGGTTTTGAGTTTTAAATTCTACTTTCGGTTTTGGCCTAAACGTCTTAGTTCGCCTCGGCAGGTTCCGCTCGCCTTCGTGGGCTGTCTTGTGTGTATTGTCTTCGCCATCGTAATCCCGGGGGCGATTATCGTGATGTTAAGAGAGAACCTCCGCTATCCGCCTGAGTATGAGGCGATGGCAGTGATTATTTGGGCATTTGGACTGATTTCGTGCGTTATGTACCGGGCCCTATAAAGCAACTCACATTTCGCGCAATCCACATGGACTTCTTCGAGCAACAGGCCAAAGCGCATCGCAAGACCAAATGGCTGGTCTTCTATTTCGTTCTGGCCGTGCTGGGCATGATTGCGGCGGTTTATATCGCGGCGATTTTGATTTTTTCAGGAGTCGAAACCTATCAGTCGCAGCGTTTTCATGAGGGGCAACCGCAATTGTCGGCCTGGAATCCGGAGGTCTTCTTTGGCGTCTGTATCGCCGTTCTTGCCGTGGTGGGCATCGGCAGCACTTACAAAACCATGTCGCTGTCCGCAGGCGGCAGCGCCGTCTCCGAATTGATGGGCGGGCGGCTCATTAATACCAACACAACCGATCTAAACGAACGCAAGCTCCTGAACGTGGTCGAGGAAATGTCCATCGCCTCCGGCATCCCCATGCCCCAGGTCTATGTCATGGACGGGGAAGAGGGCATCAATGCCTTTGCCGCCGGGCATAAGCCCAGTGACGCCACCGTTACCGTCACGCGCGGCTGCATGAGGATTCTCTCTCGCGACGAACTCCAGGGCGTCATCGGCCACGAATTCAGTCATATCCTAAATGGCGACATGCGCATCAATTTGCGTCTCATGGGCATCATCTTCGGCATACTCTGCCTCGCCATCATTGGCCGGATACTTCTGTATTCCGGGCGGGGCGGGGGAGGGCGGGGAAGGGGACAGAATCCGCTGCCGTTGTTTGGCATCGCTCTTCTCATCATCGGTTACATCGGCGTTTTCTTTGGCCGTCTGATTCAGGCCGCTGTGAGCCGGCAGCGCGAGTTTTTGGCCGACGCGTCGTCTGTCCAATTCACTCGCAATCCGGCGGGCATCACCGGCGCTCTAAAAAAAATCGGCGGTCTGGGTGAAATGGGCTCGCGCATCAGCCATGCCCATTCAGAGGAATTGTCCCACATGTTTTTCGGCAATGGAGTCAGCGAACCGTGGTTCGGTCTGCTTGAAACGCATCCGCCTCTGGCGGCCCGCATCCGCGTCTTCGAACCGGCGTTCGATGGCGCATTTCCCGAAGTCCGCTACGATGAAGACGCCGAGAGGCAATCGCAGCCGCAATCGACGCCGCCTCCGCCCCGGCAACCAATGCCCAATATTTTCGGCACAGTTTTGGGCGGGGCGATTCTGGCGGGCGGCGGCGGCGTGCCGCCTGTCATCAAACCGCATGCCGTCCTGCCCAGTCTCGGGAATCCGACGCCGATGCATCTCAAATATGCCGAGCAGTTGCGCGATTCCCTGCCCGACAGCGTGCGCGCCGCCGCGCGCGAACCCACCGACGCCATGGCGCTGGTTTATGCCATGCTCCTGAGCAACGACCAAAACCTGCGCGCGCAACAGCTCGCCGGACTGGAACAGCAGGCCGGCGGCGCCATCCGCGAAAAAACCGCCGCTCTCTACCCGGACGTCTCGCAAGCCGCCGCCCACGCGCATCTGCCCATGTTAACCCTGGCGCTGGGCGCGCTGAGACAATTGAGCCCGGACCAATACAACGTGTTTTCCAGGACGTTGAACTGGCTCATCAGCAGCGATGGCAAAATTGAACTGTTCGAATTCGCCCTCCAAAAAACCGTTCTTCATCATCTGGACTCCCAATTTCGCGGCGGAGTCAAACCGATCGTACAATTTTATTCTGTAAAACCGCTGGCGCCGGATTGTTCGGTGGTGCTTTCGGCACTCGCCTATGCCGGCAGCAGGGACGGAACCGAAATTCAAAAGGCCTTCGAAGCCGGCGCTCCATATTTGCGCGCTCCGGAGGACAGCGACCTGGGCTTGCTTTCGGCCAATCAATGCGGCGTCCCGCAACTCGATGCGTCTCTCAATCGTCTCGCGCAGGCCGCGCCAATCATTAAAAAGAACCTGATAGAGGCGTGTGTCCACGTCGTGGGCGCGGACGGCGTCATTGTAGAAAGCGAAGCGGAACTGCTACGCGCTGTTTGCGACACGCTGGATTGCCCCATGCCGCCGATGATCAATTAATATGAAAAATCCTGTTATATCGCTATTGGCCTGGCTGGCATTGGCCGCCGGGCCGGTTTACGCCCAGTACGAGCCGTTGCCCGGGGAGGCGCCCTCCGCCGCCGGTGCGCTCACGCCACAGATGCTCCAGCAGCTCGACGAGTCGGTTCCCATGACGCCGCAACTTCGCGCCATGCGAAATGCGCTCGCGCACCAAAGCATCCACTCGCTGACCGTCAATCCGGATGTGGAAGATCGTACGGACAAGCTCTTCACCCATGTGATCAAGGACACCGGTTCAATTGCCGATCAGGGCGATTCGGGGCGCTGTTGGCTATTTGCCGGGCTGAACCTGCTCCGGCCCGAGGTCATCGCCAAATATAAGATGAATGATTTCATGCTCTCGCAGGCGTATGAGCAGTTCTATGAAGCGTTGGAAATCGCCAACTTTTCAACGGAGCTGGCCATCAGCCTGCGCAGCGAGCCGATTCATAGCCGGCGCATGGATACACTCCTCCAGAATGCGACGGATGATGGCGGCGATTGGAACTACGTCCGGAACTTGATCCAAAAATACGGCGCTGTGCCCGAATCGATCATGCCCGATTCCTATGCTGCTTCCCATTCGGACGAAATGGACGCGTTGCTCTCGGCGCGCGTGCGCAAGGCGGTGGCGCAGATTCGCGACGCATCGCAAAAGGGCGCCGATATCGCCGAACTTCGGCGGTTGAAGTCGGACGCCCTTGCGGATGTCTATAAAATTCTCGAAGTGTGCCTGGGCAAGCCGCCCGCGGCGTTTCAGTGGCGATATGAAACAAAGGACGACGAGGTTCAGCCCCTGGAAACCTACACGCCCCAATCCTTCCGTAAAAAATTCCTGGGCGGCCTGGATAATTACGTGAGCTTTGTCAATTACCCGGTCCAGCCGATGCATGTCCGTCTTCAATGGGCCTGGGACCGGAATATGGCAGACCAGCCGGACTTTGACGCGGTCAATATCGAAACGCAGGAAATGTCGGCCATGGTGCTCAAATCGGTGCTGGCCGACCGGCCCGTGTGGTTCGCGGCCAATTCGTCCGCCGAGGGCGACAAAGACAAAGGACTGTGGCTCCAGGATGTCGAGGACAAGTCCGATTTGTTCGGGATCGATTTCTCGATGAGCAAGGCCGACACTTTGGCCTATGATGAGGGTACCGCCGATCATGCCATGGTAATCACCGGCGTGGACGTGTTCGGCGGGGCTCCCGCCAAATGGAAAGTCGAGAATTCCTGGGGCACAGACCGGGGTGACGACGGCTGGTTCATCATCGACAGCAAGTGGTTTGATCGCCACGTGTTCGAGGTGATCATTGAACGCAAATTCGTCCCGGCAGATCTGTTGGCCTTGACGAAGCAAAAAGCAATCCTGCTGCCTCCATGGGATCCGTTCAGTGATGGGAGAAAAAAACCTTAATTGGTTGGGGGCAGGGCGGCGCTGCCGCGCCGCCAGGGTTGGGGCATTCGGCGTTCGGCGTTCGATGTTCGAAAAAACGCCTCTTTATTGTTTCCATTTCGGTTTGGAACGTTCAAAAATTTTTCCAAATTCTGCTTGTGAAATTTTTCACGATGAGGCACTTTAACTGTTCTTTGGCCCCCTCGGCCGTGCTAATCGGCCATTGGTGTCGCCATAAGGAACTTTGAAGTGAAGCTATTGATTAAATCAGTTTTGGTTTTGGCGTTCGTTGCCTTTGTTTCTTCGGCAACCGTGAACGCTCAAACGCCTTCGCCCTCAAGCGTTTCCAGCACGACGAACGCAGCTCCCGCGGCCGGCGCCGATAAAGGCGCGGCGGCCGAAGAAGGGCCTTCTCCCGCTGCTGCTCCGCTTTACACGATTCCCGGCGTGGGATTGCCTATTACCAATTCGATGGTTTGCACCTGGATCGTGGCCGCGATCATCTTCGTTGTCGTCCGGGCAACAACACCGAAAAACATCAAGGAAATTCCATCCGGAATGCAAAATCTCCTGGAATCAATCGTCGAAGGTTGGGAAGGCCTGATGGGCAACATCCTGGACCAACGCGTCACGCGCTGGGTTTTTCCGTTTGCGACAACCTTCTTCATTTTTATCCTGGTCTCCAACTTCATCGATGTGATTCCAGGTGTCGGCAGCATTGGATTCGTCTCGCCGGACAAATCCCATTTC
>Ga0335073_10008679_pt1 | contig 14269 bp, 9 predicted proteins | sample Lox_Sample_22_FD_207093 | JGI IMG/M metagenome (GOLD analysis project Ga0335073, IMG submission 207093) | Soil microbial communities from Loxahatchee National Wildlife Refuge, Florida, United States - Lox_Sample_2.2 | ecosystem: Environmental > Terrestrial > Soil > Wetlands | place: USA: Florida... | reverse complement strand
ATTCGGACTTGTGGAAGCGCAGCTTGCGCGTCGACTCCAGTTGCTCGCGCAGCTCGCGAATGTCTACGATTTCACCCAGAGGAACCTCGTGCGTCCGGTTCATCAACGTGAATGTCGCCCGCGTCCGCGAAAAATGCTTCCAGATGAACTGCAGCATGAGGAGCTTATAGAAGTCAGTATCCAGAAGAGATCGCGTGATGGGATCGAGCTCCCAGTTATGGTCGTGCGCGCGTCGTGCAAGGTTAACAATCACGGTGGAAGTTTATTGTATTTGGCGGGGCCTTCAAATCTTCGGCCTCGCATGAGCCTTGCGGCGGCGAGGGAAAATCCATTCAGGTCTGGCGGCGAAGGTGGATGCTGCTAAATTGCGCCTGTATCCCGCTTGGCTCTCATCTGCGAAAGCCACTTCCTGGCGCTCTCTTCATCGCGGAATGTCACCACGTTCTCGTCCTGGTGCTCGAGCTCATGGTGTGTTGCCATCAACCGAAGCAGTCCGAAAATTACGTCCTTGCTGGCCACGTGAGCGCGGAATGAGGTGGCAGAGAAAACTTTCAGCCTGGCAATGCTAGCCCACTGTTGGGCTGTTCCTGCCAGGGATTCCGCGTCAAGATGAACGCCCAGCTGATCGTAGTCAGGATTGAACTCCTGGTTGGCCAATAGCCCGTTCTGATGCGCGACCACTTCCTCGAACGTGACAACATCCCAGGATCGCGTGAGCACCAGTCTCTCAGAGGAATTGATCGTGGACTCGACGGGCATATCAACGTTACATCGGCCGCGGAGAACAACTTGTTGAGACTTGATCTGCGTATGTCCGGTGACAGAGGTAATCGCTCTCCCTCACCCCACTCTTCCCTGGTGCGATCTGCCCGAAATCCGGCAGGTCAGTTGGATGGCTCGCGACCTTTCTTTATCTGCTTGGGCCAGATCCCTTCAGCCATTCGAGGGCTTCTTTGCGGTCCCTGAACGCCTGCGTATGCCCGGGATCGTCCACCATGGAACAGTACGTCTCGAACGCCTCAACCACTCCATAAACCGGCCTCCACGGTCCGACGAAGACGACACGCGACGTTTTACTCATCACGCGAAGTTGCGCCAGTAGAAAGGCTTGGTTGCCGGAAAGGTGAATCGAAGTCATCAGAGTCGCATCCCAAAGCAGGTCGAAGGACGGATCGAAATCCGGGTCGTTCAGCATGCTCTCGCGGCCCTGTTGAATATCCCGAAACGAAATCTCCCCGGCAAATGAGAGGGTGATTAAGCGGCTAGACTTGTCGATCTCGCGTTTTACGGGCATGGATCACGGGGCCTGAACGTTCGTTCCTTATATCGGACACCGTGAACCCCTGCGAGAGTCTTACTTTGCCTGTCTCCGGTGACACTGGTAATTTGCTTGCCCAAGGCTCTGTGAGATTCTTCGAGCACGCAGCGATGGGTAATTGCCATCTGCTGATGCCTGAGACGACCCACCAGCGGAGCCGCCCATCGCCAGCCGCATCCCCCGCCGCCTACCCAACGGCCTAAAACTGGTGCGACTTTCCCCACACCGTCCCACCCAACGCCCCAGAAACGATTTCCACCGGCGCGAGTGACATAGATCACTTGACCGCTTCCCCCGTCGGCATACGATCACCCTATCCGCTACAGACGGGTACAGACGGGCAAGAGCCCGGACGCGCTCTTATCCAAACTGCGTCGACAGCGCACCGCGCCTTTTTGAACCTCGCTGACGAATGGACCGGAGTATCGAATTGACTCAACGCAAAAACGTCCTTAGTGAACCTTCCGCGGTCTCAGCGCGCGCCACCATCCTCCTGGTCGAAGATGATCCGCCACTCCTGGAGTGCACCGCGGAACTGCTTCGATACCAGGGTTACGCCGTGATCCCCGCACGGGATGCCGAGGAAGCGCTCCGCGTCACGCAATCCGGGGCCGCCATCGACGTGCTCTTTGCGGACCTGAAGTTGCCCGGCCCCATGAAGGGTTGCCAACTGGCCACTGAAATTCGACAGCTCCGGCCTGCGCTCCCCGTGCTGCTCACCTCCGGGAATTTCGCCTGCACCTCCTGCGTGGAACAGAAAGACACCATCTTCCTGATGAAGCCCTACAAGTTCAGCGAGCTGGAGGCTGCCCTGGCAAAGGTCCTCAACCGCCCGCAACCATACGCCAGACCCGCGTAACAGCGCCATCGTCATCTGTGACGGATCTGTGGGACGTCGCCACAATCTCCGGCATGCGGCGGCCGCTGGGTCGGAGCGGGGCTTCACGGCTAACCCCGACCCTTGATGAATGGGCGTATAACCGAGGATATGGCAGGAACCAGCTGGGAGTACGTTCGCGTTCGCATGCCTTTCGCTATTCGTTTCCTGGTCGTGGGCCTTTGGATGCTCGGCAGCCTGCTCATTACGGATTGCCGTTCGAAGAATGGCCCACAACCCTCTCAGCAGGTCACCATCTCGTTCTTCGGATGGGGTCCCGGCACATTGTTTGACCCCAACGCTGCGAAAGCGCTTCTGGAGCAATTCACATCCCAGACGGGGATTCAGGTGCGATACATCGCGGCACCCGAGTCAGCAGACGATACACTGTCGCTGCTTCAGAAGTGGTTCAGCAGGAAGTCAGAGTCGCCAGACGTTTTGTATACCGATACCATTTGGCCCGGCCTCCTTGCCAACGATCTACTTGACCTGAATCCCTATCTTGGGAACGAAGCTAAAACCATGTGGCCAGGTGCTGTGCAGAACGAGACGGTTGACGGAAGACTGGTAGGCCTGCCTTTCAATCTCGAAATAGGTGTCCTCCATTACCGCGATGATCTCCTCAAAAAGTACGGATTCGATCACCCTCCCCGCACTTGGAAAGAATTGGAACAGATGGCTGCGCGCATTCAAGAGGGAGAGAGAGCGCGAGGGAGGAAGAATTTCTGGGGATTTGTCTGGCAGGGTGCACCCTATGAAGGGCTAACCTGCAACGCACTCGAATGGCAAGAATCTTACGGCGGCGGCGACATCATCGAGAGCAATGGCGTCGTCTCGGTGAATAACCCAAGAACGATTGCTGCGATCAAGATGGCAAAAAGCTGGATTGGAACTATTTCGCCCCCCAGCGTCTTAACCTTCATGGAAGAAGACTCCCGCAGCGTCTGGGACCGGGGCGATGCGGCTTTCCGAAGAGACTGGGTATGGAGAGGAAGCCAGGATTCAAGGCGTTTCATCCTGGCAGGCTCAATGGCGCCTCTGCCTGGACAGGATCGTCAGGTTTCAGTTTCGGGAAACGTATCGCTTTCGGTCTCCAAGTATTCAAGACATCCCCGCGAGTCCGCGGAACTGATTCGTTTTCTCACTAGCCGGGAAATTCAGCTCAAATTGTCCCAGGCCTTCCTGCCTGCAATCCATGAGTTCTATGAGAACCCAACGTATTATGGCGCGCAGCCTCAGCTTGCGAGCTTAATAAGGGGGAGTATCAGTCGGCCTTCGACCATTTCTGGCAGTCATTATCCTGAAGTGACACGACGATACTACACCGCCGTTCATTCTGCGCTTGCCGGCAAAATCAGTGTCGAAAAAGCGATGAAAGATCTGGAGACTCAGTTATTGCAGATACCTGGGTTCAAATCGCCGCACCTCAGCCGGCAGGAACATTCGGTGCCACAAGCCGAATGAGATAGGTTTGAGGCCGACGTCGAACGTGATCGCCTGGCCCTCCTGCAGATTGGGAAGGCCATGGCCCTGGTTTGCTGAGAATGAGGATCGGACAAAACTGCTAGGATTCCGTATGAAGCACAATTCTAGCCTTTAGTCGCAAATCGAAACCGGGAGCGGCGGGAAGAGCCATATCGTAGTCGTTACGATTCCGCATTCCTGAGATATAGAGCAGATTCTCCATTTCTGTACCACTCTTGCGAGGCAAAAATGGCAAAACTTAATTCGGTGGTTCCACTGTTTTTTTGTGCGGTCTGCTGCTATGCGCAGAGCCCGGACTCGGCTGCTCTGCGTGGCTGGGTAACCGATCTCAATGGAAAAGCTGTAGCTGGGGCACGCGTGGTCATCGCCGATTCCGAGCAGCACGAACTCCGTCATCTCACCACAGGACCGAACGGAGATTTCGTCGTCGAGGGACTTCCGGCCGAACTCGTTTCCGTCCACGCGGAGGCTTCGGGCCTCGATGCCGATTCCAGCGCAATGGTGCTAACCGCCGGGACGATGGCAACCGTCGAATTGAAATTGCATATACCCTCCATGCACACAGAGGTCAAGGTGACGGGAACCGTCGGCGAGATCCGCACCGACGAGGCGCAACTCGGCGACCATCTTACGGGAAGTCAGGCTCGCGCGATGCCACTCCTGAATCGACGCATCACTTATCTGCCCCTGTTAAATGCAGCGAATCGGCCTGCGATCAACCAGGGCGACATTTTCATGAATCAGAACCTGTTTACGGCCAACGGTACCGGTCGACGCCAAACCTGGTTTGAGTTGGATGGAGCCAACGGTGACGATACATGGGGGCGTCAGACTATTTTCACCAATGTTCCGCTCGATGCCGTCAGCGAGATGACTATCCTTGATAGCGCGTTTGCAGCCGATTATGGATTCGGCGAAGGCGCAGTGATTAATCTCGTTACGCGCAGCGGTGGTGAGCGATTCCATGGCGACGTGCTTGCTCTCTGGCGGCCATCTGGGCCGGAAGCGGATCTCTCCGGATTTTCAACCTCGACGGCAAGCAGCGGCAATGACATCACGCGGGATACGCTTGATCAGGGCGCAGCTACAGCTGGCGGACCCCTCACGCGCGACAAACGGATGTTCTTCCTGGCTTCGGGCGAATTTAGTGATCAGGATCGCGCCTCCCCGGTAATTTCCCCCGTCGCTCCAGGCAATTACATCGGCCATTACCGCGACTGGCTCGGGTTTCTGCGCATCGACCAGAGATTGAACCAGAATCAGCGGCTCTTCCTTCACCTTGGCTCGGACGCGTTCGTCGACACCAATCCGAACGGCATTGTCGGCGGCAACACGCTGCCCACGGTTGCTCGCATTTTCCATCGCAGAACCTATACGACGGAACTGGGAGAATCGGCTGTACTCAATCCAACTCTGCTCAATCAGGCGCGATTGCAGTTCCAGCTGGCTTCACCAATCACTCAATTTGACCCCGTGGTCTATGGAACAGAATATTCGGTGCCCATTTCCACGGGTGGCACGTTCGTGTCCGGGACTTCCCAGGCTGCGCTTTTGATGAATCGCCAGTTCGAGGCGGTTGACAACCTGACCAAGACACTCGGCCATAGCGAACTGCGCGCCGGGTTTGACCTGATCCATGCACGCAACGGAGGTAACAGCAAAGAATTCGGCGGCCCAATCTACGATGGCGAACTCTCCTATGCATCCTGTACCGGCAGCCTGACCTACTGCGAAAGCTCTGCTTACCTCAATAACATCGCCAACGTGATTAGCTACACGCAGAGTTACGGAAACGCGAGCTATGTTGTGGACGACACGCTGACTGGCCTCTTTGCGCAATATGACCTGCACCCGGGCGCCGATCTCGCGTTGAATTTTGGCCTTCGCTACGAACTACAGACCTTTACGGACGCACGCAAAGACTTCTCGCCACGGATCGGATTTGCATGGAACGTCGGCGGCCAGGGCGTGACAACGGTCCGTGGCGGATTCGGTATCTACGACTCGCAGGTAGTCGATAACTCCGAGGCCAATTATGCGCTGACCGGACCAACGGGTGTCTTCAACTACACAGCGGCTCCTGGACAACCGGGATTTCCTTCCAGCGTGTCCGACGTTCCGCTGCCCGCGTTTCCACCAGGAGCCGTAGAGCCATTGCGTAGCCTGTATCTGCGTCCCGGCCGCGCGGCCTACTACAACCAGTTCTTTCCCACCAGTACGCTGCTGAACTACCCAGCGGCTCTTCTCAATCCCTACAACGAACAGTGGACGATCGGCATTGAGCAACAGATTGCCCCGGCCTGGGTCTTCGCCATGGACTACGTCGGTTCGCACACGTTGCGCATCGTGCGCCCACTCGACCTCGATGCCCCCACATCGTTCCTCCGCACCATGCCGGGCGAAGTGCGTACAGCCCAGGCAGCGAATTGCACACGCCCCTACTGGGCGGCGTGGTACGCGCAGCAGGGAGTGGCCTGCGACTCCTCCTCGAAACAGGGAAAAACAAGTCCCACACCGCCTTATAGTGTGATCCAAAGCGACGTGAATAACGGCGTGGCCTGGTATGACGCTCTCGATGTCAACCTTAGCCATCAGACCCGCAGCGGATCGGCACTGCTGGCCAGCTACACCTGGTCGCACACTCTCGATACAGTGGATCCGGACACCACCAGCCAGAACCCTAACGATCCACGGCTGACCGGCCCTCAATACGAATTGGGCAATGCTATCTTCGATCAGCGCAATCGACTCGTTCTCAGCGGGGTGTATGCCGCACCATGGCGCATCACTGCGGGGGGCATTGCAACGTTTGCCAGCGGCCTGCCTTACAACTACGTGACCGGAGTGACCAATAGCGGCGATACCGGCGCTACAACTGATCGGCCGGTGATTGATGGCGCGGTAGTCGGCCGCAACGCCGGTCGTGGCACCGCAATCTACGATCTGGAGCCGTTCGTCGGAAAACGCATCCAGCTCGGTTCGGATCGAATTGTGGCTGAGTTGCGGGCAGAGGCCTTTAACCTCCTCAACCATCGCAATTTGGTCGGCTTTAGCGGAACATATGGCAATGGCGCTGCCCCCGGTCCTGGATTCGGACAACCCCTCGCAGGTGTAACCAACCAGCTTTATCCTCGCGAGATGCAGTTCTCCCTGCGTCTTTCCTTCTAAAAGCTGATGATCGTCCAGGTCTTCAAGATCGGGAACTCTTATGAACCCCCGATGCACGCGCCGCGAACTTGGCCAGCGCGTGCATCGAGTGTTTTACTTCACGGAATCGGAACTCCCACGGCGGATGAGCTGACGCGTGTCAATAACCACCGCCCGTCGATCTTTTCGGCTTCACCGTCAAGGTCAACGTGGCTTTTGGCTGTCCAATTAGGCTGGCCGGTGGCTGGATTCAACGACACGTCGAAGTAATGGCATTCGAAATACACCGATGATTTCCATTGGCCGTCGCGGCCCCTTACCGGAACATACTTTGTTTTGAACGCCGGGGTAAGCGATACAAACTTATTGGCTTGCTGCAACCCGCCGGAAACATACTTGAAGAAGGTGCACAGCGTGCCCTGTTGCCCGGTGGCAGACGTGTCGAGCGAGGGTTCGGGGCAACTGGCGGGATCATCCGGATCTCCGTTTCCAATGTAGTTTCCTGCCGTGTCAGCTGTGCTGACGACCGTGAGTTCGGCGTCTCTGGCGAAGATCGAGAGTGCCTGGCGAATTCGCTGAGTTATCACCGTAGACGAGTCGCCATTCACTGGATCGTGCACGCTGACCGCCGCGTGAAAGGTTGCGTGAAGCTGTTCCAGTTCAGTGATTTGAGCTAGTTGATTGTCGTCGTCCCCCCAATCATCCGCATGAGCGGCTGCCATGACCGCGATAATTCCCACCGCGAGCGGGACCACAAAACGTGCGCGCTTTTCTCCGAATAGTGATTTCATGTCCTTTTCCTCCTCGGCCGGGGAAACGGCCTTCTCGAAAAGCTGCGCCTTGAAGAACCGGAGCCGGTGTACCCGGTAAAGGATCCGCCGACTCCGGATCCGGTCAAAGGACATGTTCTGTTCGAGAAAAGCCGTTGCCGGCTGACACGGAGCAAACCCCAAGGGCGCTCTTTCCGGCAATAGAGGTCCGGTAATGGCGAGGTAAAGATTCTATGACCATGCAACTTCCTTTAAAATGGCCGATTTCCGTGCTAACACTGTCTATACTTCCTCTTCGTTGAGGTCCCGATCCCATCCTGTGACTGAGCCGGTATTTCAATTCGAGGAGTTCGAACTCCACTGCGGCCGTTTCCAATTGCTTCGAAAAGGACGTCCGTTGCGTGTCGAACCCAAGCCTCTCGAGCTACTCATCCTGTTGGTGTCTCGGCAGGGACATTTAGTGTCAAGGCGGGAAATCGTTGAGAAGCTGTGGGAGAGCGATGTTTTTGTTGATACCGATCACAGCATCAATACCGCCATCCGCAAACTTCGTTATCTCCTGCGAGACGATTCAGAAACTCCCAAATACATTGAGACAGTCACGGGAATGGGGTACCGATTCGTCGCCTCCGTATCGCTCGTGGCCCCGGTTTCACCCGTTGCGCCACCTTCAGCGGTCGCGCCTGCCCTGCCGCCTGAGGACACACCCGAGCCGAGTCCGGCCGCTGTGTCGCCTCCTGTGTCGCCTCCCCGGCGGAAGGCACTGGCCTGGTATATGGGAGTCGGAGTTTGCATCGTCATCGCGCTCGGCAGCGTCGTCCTTTATCGGGTCCTTCATGGGTGGCCTGATCGTCGCCTGGAAGTCAAATACACGCAGCTAACGGATTTCACGGATTCGGCGGTGGCGCCCACATTGTCGCCGGATGGACACCTGCTGGCATTTATCCGCGGCGGTGACGCCTTTCTCACGGCTGACCAGATCTACGTCAAAATGTTGCCGAACGGAGAAGCCAGGCGGGTGACGGACGACAGCCGACCTAAATATGGGCCGGCTTTCTCTCCGGATGGGTCGGAGATTGCCTACACGGTAATGGACGTTCCAGGCCCGGTGTTCAACACCTACGCGGTGTCAGCTTTAGGAGGTGAGCCTCATCTTCTGCTGAAGAACGCAGCGGGGCTGGTATGGCTGGACTCGGGACGGTTGCTCTTTTCCGAGATCCGGGGGGGAATCCATCTGGGAGTGGTTACCGCAACTGTGACGCGTGCCGGCCAGCGCGACATTTATTTCCCAGCGCACGAGCGCGGCATGGCTCACTACTCTTCTCCATCTCCGGATCGGCACTGGGCACTCGTGGTGGAGATGAAGGGGGATGGAGATTGGGGGCAGTGCAGGCTGGTCGACCTGGACGGGCAACATAAGGAGAGATTGGTTGGACCGATGGGCGCCTGCACATCCGCAGGATGGTCTCCGGATGCTGAATGGATGTATTTCACCGCCTGGATAGATGGAAAAAGCCACATCTGGCGGCAGCGCTTTTCCGGAGGGGCTCCGGAGCAAATCACGTTTGGGCCAACGGAAGAAGAAGGGGTGGCGATTGAGCCCGACGGACGGGCCCTGATCACTTCGGTCGGAGTGCATGAGAGCGCCATCTGGATTCACGAACGGAGTGGGCAGCGGCAGCTTTCATCGGAAGGGGACGTGGCTAGCTGGCCCGTCTTCAGCCCGGACGCCGGCGTTCTTTATTACCTGCTGCGACGCGGGGAGGGTCCGGGTGCGGAATTGTGGCGCACGATGCTCGACTCGGGGAAGAGCGAGACAGTGCTTTCTGGAATTTCAATGACCGCCTTTGACATATCGTCGGATGGCAAGCAGGTGCTTTATGCGACCGCCGCGGACGGAAAGGCGCCGTTGTTCGTAGCGCCTTTAGACCGAAGCGTGCCTGCAACGAAGTTGAGCATTTTCGATGCGCAGTCGCCGCACTTTGGGGATCAGGGGAAGATCCTTTTCCAGCGGACAGAGGGAAGCAACAATTATCTTGAGCGGATGAACCCGGACGGATCGCACGGTTCGAGGGTGTTTCAGTATCCCATCGCGGAGTTCCAGTCAGTATCGCCGGGCCGGCACTGGGCCATCGTCAATGTTGCCGGTACGCAGGAAGGTAATCGAATCGCGATCATGGCAATTCCGCTCGACGGCGGCGTTCCACGGCGCATTTGCGCGAGCTACTGCGTTCCGATGTGGTCGCCGGATGGAAAATATCTATTTGTTCCGGTGGAGGATCCTTCGCGCACAGATCCCGGGCGCAGTCTGGCGATTCCTCTCGGCCCAGGGGAAACCCTGCCGATTCTTCCAGCGGGCGGGATTGCGCCGTCGGCCGAACCGGACGTGGTTCGAGGAGCAAAATCGGTTGCGCGCGGTGAACTGACACCGGGCACGGATCCAGAGCATTATGCCTGGGTGAACACTACGGTGCATCGGAATCTCTATCGAATCTCCCTGCCCTAGTCCTGTAACAGATTATGTAGCCCAAGTTTGCAAGCGCGGGCCGCATTCGATTGAGTGAGCCCGCGACTGCAATCTTCCTTTACTCGACTTTCTCAAATCCGGTATCCATGGTCACTCTGGTTCCGATGACGCTTCCCTGGATATGAGCCAGCAGATTGCCGGCCTCGTCGTACTGATCGATGGTGAATCTTCCCGACGTTGAATTTCCCTTCTCATCGAGGCTCAACCATTGCTGAATCCGGGCGGGTCCGACCAGGTTTTGACCGGTTGAGTCGTACGACACTCCAAAATGGTTCATCCGATAGGTTCGTGCTCCGGTCCTAATCCACTCTCCAAGGCAAACATCGCCGGTCAAGGGAGCGCGGAGACCGGAGACATTTACCTCAGTGCCGTCACTGTGCCACTGCGCATAGCCGGCATCAATCTCGGTGCCGTCCGGGATTCCATCACTGCCTTCCGAGATCCAATGTTCTTTCCAGGTCCCAACCATGCCGGGTTCAGGGTCCTCGTCCTTGAACAGAGCAGCCTGCAGAAGACGGGGAGAGCCGATTTGGGGACGCCAATTGATGTGGTGGTGTGTTACCGGGCCTGCATAAAGGCCGCACCCGGCATAGGCGCCGGGAACGCAGATTGCTCCGAGAACAAGCGCCGTTAAGGCTAGTGTGAGTTTCCTGAATCGCACATTCATCGAATTCCCTCCAGAGAGAATTGAGCAGCGGGCGGAATCTGTTCTGCTCGTGAGGAAAAAGCTAGGAAAAAACCGAAAGTATGGTAAGTTTCGGCATGTAACTTACTGTCACCTGCCGACACCATCTACCGGGCTTCGTGGAATTTAGGGGTTTATGGAACCTGCGGCGAATTTCAAGCCAGAAGAGGTCCGGGCGGCGCTCGAGCGCATTCTTGCTTCCCCGCCCTTCGCTAATTCCCATCGGAGTCAACGATTCCTTCAGTACGTTGTCGAAGCCACCCTCAACAACGTCGATGAATCGCTGAAAGAATTTGCCATCGCGGTCGATGTTTTCGAACGCAATACCTCCTACGATCCATCCGTGGATGCCGCTGTCAGAGTGGAGGCCGGGCGCCTGCGAGCCCGGTTGCGCGAATACTACTCCGGCGGCGGCAAAGCCGATCCTCTCATTATTGAAATCCCTAAGGGTGGGTACCGCACCAACTTCGTTCTCAATCCGCTTGCTCAGGCTGCGGTGGACATCCCGGTTGCTGGGGTGTCGCGCCCCTTCTGGCGCCAACCTGTTCTGCTGGGTGCAACGGCCGCTTTGCTTCTGATCGCACTTGCGGCAACTACCCTCAGCTTGCGCAAACCGGAGCCCGCCGCTCCAGCCCAACGTAATGGCCAGATCGTCCTCGCCGTTCTTCCCTTCTCCAACCAGACGGGCTCGGACTCAAATTCCTACCTTGCTGAGGGAATAACCCAGACCCTTATCCGGCAGTTTTCGCAACTGCCGCAGGTACGCGTGATCTCCCGGACCGCTGTCGACCACATCAACCGGCAAAACGCGACCTCTGAATACGGGGTTAGATTCCTGTTGAACGGGGCGCTGGCGCCCAACTCTGAAGGCAAGCTGGTTCTCAATGCGGAACTGAGCGATGCGAAAAACGGATCCGTCCTGCTTAGCCGGCAGTACATTCCGAACGAATCGGACCTCAGGCCCATCCAGGCCGACATCGTGCAAGACGTTGTAAAGGGCATGGGTGTCCAGCTCAATGCAAAAGACTCAGCTGGCGCCCAACAACCGCTGACCTCGAGCCCGGCGGCATTCGAACATTTCCTGCGCGGCGAAACCCTGATCCGGAAACGCGACGATCCGGGCAACCTGCATCGCGCCATCCCGGATTTCGAAGAGGCCGTGAAACTGGACCCCTCCTTTGCTCTGGCTTACTCTTCCCTGGCAGAGGCGCATCTCGAGTTGGCAGTCTACTATGAGTCCCCGCTGGAACATATGCCGCCGGCTCGGCGGTACGCGGAACGCGCCTTATCGCTCGACCCCACCATCCGGCAGGCGCACGGCATCCTCGGTCTGGTCGCGCTCTTATATGACTGGAACCTGCCCCACGCGCAAGACGAGCTCTCCCAGGCCGACACCCGGGAGAATGCCATCTGGTCGCTGGGCTGCACGGCGCATCTGCTGGCGCAAAATGGGCGCTTTCGGCACGCGGAGGAAGACCTCCAGCGCATGCTCGAATTCGATCCGCAATCTTCCATGCTGATTTCCGAGCTGGGATGCGTGAAATACTACTCCGGCCAATACGACGATTCGATTCGCTACTACCAGAAGGCAATGGCAATCGATTCTCAATCGGTTCTCGGATACTGGGGCCTCGGCCGCGTGCTCGCCAGGACGGGCCATTACAAGCAAGCCCTCGATACGCTCCGGACGTTCAAACCCGCCAATGGCATCGAGCCTCCGATCATTTCTGCTGAGATCGGCTACACCGAGGGCGTCTCAGGAGACCGGCGGTCGGCTGAACAGACCTTGCAGGAGCTCAAGCAACAGGGGAAAAAGATCTATGTCGATCCTTACCTCGTGGCCGTCATCTATCTGTCGCTCGGCGATCGCGACAGTACCTATGCGTGGCTCGACAAGGCGTATGCGGTGCGCTCTCCATTCCTGATTTCTCTCGCCACTGATCCCAAGTGGTCCGACGAAGCGAGCAATCCACGTCTTCGTGCGCTGTGGAATCGCATGACACAAGGATCCGATCATGCGACTCGAGAGTGACCGGTAACTCTTGCCTTGTGGGGATTTCATTCGTGTGGTGCCGGTCGATGAATACCGGTCGTTGAGACCCCGGCAATTGAAAAGTAGGATTGACGAGAGGTAAGTTCCAGGCACGATTCCCAGGAGGTCGCGATGAGGCCGAAGCGTGCGCTGAACCAACCGAATTGGAGTCGTGACTTTCTCCAGGATTTACGCTACGGCCTTCGCATGCTCCGTAAATCTCCAGGCTTTACCGGCGTCGCGATTGTCACGCTTGCCTTGGGCGTTGGAGCGAACACGGCGATTTTCAGCATCGTGAACTCGGTCCTGTTGCAAACATTTCCGTATTCCGATCCCGATCAACTCGTTTTGATCTTCAGCGTCCCATTGAATCAACCTGACGCGCTATCGAGTCTTTCCAACCGGGATTTCGTCGAGTGCCGCGACCACAACCACGTGTTTAGCCAGGTGGCAGGAAATGCGTTTCACGATCTCACCCTGACCGGAGCGGGCGAACCCGTCGTTGTGAACACTGCGGACGTGACCCCGCAAATATTCCCTCTGCTCGGTGCGAACCCTCTTGCAGGCCGCACACTACTGCCGGAGGATGACAAGCAAGGCGCGGCTCCCGTGGCGGTTGTGAGCGAGAATCTCTGGCGAAGCCGCTTGGGGTCAGATCCTGCTGTCGTTGGCCGATCCATCACCCTCGACATGCGTTCGTTCACCGTTGTCGGAATATTGCCGGCAACCTTTCGCTATCCTGACGGTGCGCCGCGCCAGGACGTGTGGATTCCCGTTGCCCAGGACCCATTGTTTGGTCCCCGGCTGTTGCAGCCCGGCTCACGTGTGCTGGCTGGCGTCGGCCGTCTTAAGCCGGGGGTATCTCCGGCGGAAGCCCAGGCCGAGATGGACACCCTGGGTACGCGTCTGGCGAAGGAGTTTCCCTCAGAAGATTCAGGATTGACGATCCATATTGAGCCGTATCGGCAGTTTGTCGTCGGAGAGGTGAGATCCCCCCTGCTCATTATCTTTGGCGCGGTTGGATTGGTGCTCTTGATCGCCTGCGCCAATATTGCCAACCTCCTTCTCTCACGCGCCACTGCTCGCGAAGCAGAAATTGGTGTGCGCATCGCACTTGGCGCTGGGCGTGCCCGGCTTGTCCGGCAATTGCTGACGGAAAGCGCTCTCCTGGGATTTCTCGGCGGCGTTGCCGGTCTGCTGCTTGCTGTCTGCGGCGTCCGTGGGCTCGGGCCCTTTTTGCCATCCGGCGTGGTTCAGATCCATGCGATTCAACTCGGAAGCTCGGTCCTGGTCTTCGCACTGCTCTTGTCTCTTGCTGCCGCATTGGCCTTTGGACTGGCGCCCGCGCTGCTGGCGACTCCGTCCAACTTGCAGGCGGCGATCAAGGAACGTGGCGGGCGTAGTGGTCAGCGCCGCGGCCAGCGTGTG
>Ga0335073_10008678_pt1 | contig 14269 bp, 10 predicted proteins | sample Lox_Sample_22_FD_207093 | JGI IMG/M metagenome (GOLD analysis project Ga0335073, IMG submission 207093) | Soil microbial communities from Loxahatchee National Wildlife Refuge, Florida, United States - Lox_Sample_2.2 | ecosystem: Environmental > Terrestrial > Soil > Wetlands | place: USA... | reverse complement strand
CGCGCTGCTGCCTGATTGAAGGTGGTCAACAATCCTGCGACCTCATATTGCGCGCTTTGGCGGAGAATGTGCAGGCTCCAGGCGCTGTCTTTTCCGCTGCTCCACGAAAGCAGTATGCGTTTCATCACCAGAAACTCAAGAATACCGAAAGAATACGCCGCCGTTTTGTTGATGCCCGCTTTCGTCGCTCGAAATTCCTGCAACGTGCCCGGCCAGCACCTCAAGACAGGAGGGCGGGATCGGCCACTTGACAAGCGGCTAAAGAAAAGTAAAAGTAATGAGTCGTAATATAACGAAAACCACTCTCACCGCCACAAGGGAAGGGCGCAAGCCGGCTTTTCTTACTGAGGCCCTGTCGGTGAAGGAAAAGGAGCGATCCGATCATGCCTTCCTCCACGCTTCGTCAAACTACGCTCTTCGTCCTGTTGTTGTGCCTCGCGGGAGTAGCGTTGGCTCAGAAGGATACCGGGGCGATTGCGGGCACCGTAAAGGACGCGAGCGGCGCAGTCGTCGCCGGCGCCAAAGTAACGATCACGGACGTCGACCGCGGCACCAGTGTGGTGATCAGCACGAACGAACAGGGGGAGTATGTCGCGAGTCCCCTCAAGATTGGCCGCTACAACGTCCGCGTGGAGAAGACAGGTTTTAAGAAGTCGGTGGCCGGTCCGATTGTGGTGGACGTTCAGTCCCGGCCCGAGGTGGATATTACGCTGCAGGTGGGCAGTATCAACGAAACCATGACGGTCACCACAGAGGGGCCACAGCTTGAAACGGAAACCTCTGAATTGGGGCAGGTACAGGATAGCCAAACGATCGAGACCCTTCCTCTGAATGGTCGAAACTACGCCCAACTCGCTCTGTTGAGCGCAGGCGTGGGACCGGCCGAACCAGGCTCCCGAGTGGAAACTTCATTCGGCTTCAGTTCCAACGGTTCGCGCTCCCTGCAAAACAACTTTCAACTGGACGGCATCGACAATAATTCCGACTTGGGCGACGTGCTGAATGGCAGCGCTTACGTCATTCAGCCTTCTGTCGATGCACTTGCCGAATTCAAAGTACAGACAAATGCCTACAGTGCAGAATTCGGACGGGGCAACGGCGCGGTAATGAATGCCGTGATCAAATCAGGAACGAACCAGTTTCACGGCGACGTTTACGAGTTCTTGCGCAACGACGTGTTCGATGCCCGTAACGCGTTCGATATATTCGGTCGGCAAGGGTATCAACAGAATCAGTTTGGAGCGACACTTGGCGGACCGATCATTAAGAACCGAACCTTCTTCTTCGTCGACTACGAAGGTCTTCGAATTCGTCAGGCTCTCCCCCAATTGGTGCTGGTTCCGACACCGGCTGAGATCGGAGGGGACTTTTCCTCATTTCTGACCGGCACTCAGGCCATGGCCGTTGACATGAACGGCAACCCGACAAATCAGGTAGCAGTCGATTGCAGTGGGCACCCGACGTTCGTGGGTGAGATTTTTAACACTCGCATGACCCAGACCTCAGCCCTGAATCCGGATGGCTATTGTGGCGTTCCCATCGGGACCGATGCTTTGGGAAATCCTACCAATAAATTTACCTCCAACGCAGGCCTGAGCACTGCCATAGATCCGCTGGCGGCACGCTTGTCCGCGCTGTTTCCCACACCGAACACCAGCCTGAACGGATCCAACTTTCTGGCGGAGCCGAGGAGAAGTACCAATCAAAACAATTTTGACATTCGCGTTGACCACAAGATCACCAACTCCGATTTATTGTTTGGACGCTTTAGCTACGAAGACCAGCCGAGCTTTATTCCTTCTCCTTTCAACAACGCGCTCGACGGCGGAGCATTCCAGGATGGCTATCAGGACGATTCCTACCGAAGCGCCGCGATCAGCGAAACGCACCTTTTCTCCTCCAACACGGTCAATGAATTCCGCCTCGGCTACAATCGCATCAACTCCCATCGTTACCAGTTGAACTACGACCAGAATGTTGCGGCTCAGTTGGGATTTCCTGGAGTTCCGTTTGGGCCATTCAATGGGGGCCTGCCCAGCATCAGCATCGACGATGGCACGGCCGGCATTGGAAGTTCCGGCTTTTTACCCTCTATCGAGAAACAAAATGCGTACGTGATCCAGGAGAGTCTGACCAGGGTGCAGGGCCGGCATTCTATGAAATTCGGCACCGAGTTGCGTCGCATAGAATTCACCATATTCCAGCCCGCCGCATCCCGGGGCACCATGGACTTCGCCAGCGACTTTACCGATAACGCCGCCGCTCCAACCACTGGCGGCGAGGCCTACGCCACGTTTCTTCTCGGGCTTACTGACGGAGCAACCATCACCAACGAGCATAACGTCGATTATCACCGAGGCGACTACGCATGGTTTTTCCAGGATGACTTCCGTGCGACACCCAAGCTGACTTTGAACCTGGGTATTCGCTACGAAATATTCACGACGGTAAAGGCGCGCTATAACCAGGAAGCGAATTTCGACTTTGCAACAGATTCGCTGATTGTTCCGAAAGGGCAGCAAGCCCAGCTGACTCCAACTTTGTCAACCCTGATCCCCATTCAGAGAACGGGCAGCGCGGGATTGATTTCGCCCGACCTAAACAACGTCGCTCCCCGGCTCGGCTTGGCCTACCAGATCACGGACAAGCTGGTTCTAAGGATGGGGTATGGAATTTTCTATGGCGCAGAGGAGAATGGTCCATTTTCGAATCCCAGTCCCGGTTTTAACCCGCCATTCTTTATCACAGAGAATTTTACTCAGCCCTGCGGGTTGCCCGCGGCAAATCCCAACCCAAACCAACCGAACTGCGCGGTAGTTGGGCCGGGCAACGTTCCCCTGACCGCCTTGTCGGAGGGGTTTCCGGCCAACTCGCTGGTTGATCCAAACACCCCAACCTTGTTTTCCGAGAGCTCGACGTTGAAAACTCCTTTCGCGCAGCAATGGCACCTGGGGTTCCAGTATCAGTTGCCCAGCCAGCTGTTGCTGGATATTTCGTATGCAGGCTCGCACGGGGAGAACCTCTACGGCATGTACAACGGCAACCAGGCCCAGCCCGATCCGGTCTTCTGCACGACCAACGGCAATACCCCGGAGAACTGTCCCACCGCTCCACGGCGTCCGTTTCCCACGGTTGACGGCGGTATCGATACGCTTCGCGCCAACGACTTCTCCAACTACACCGCCCTGCAAGTGCATGTCGATAAACGACTCACCAAAGGGCTGGAGTTCGGGGCTTCTTACACCTATTCCCATGCATTGGATGACGCATCGAGCGCCAGCCTCGGCTCTCTCAATAACGGCGACTTCCGCAACCAGTTGTATCCCTGGCTCGAATACGGTAATGCCGATTTCGACGTGCGCCATCGCTTCGTAGTCGACTATGCGTACGAGTTGCCGTTTGGACGCGGGAAGACATTCGGTGGAAATGCCAGCGGCGTTCTGGACCAGATTATCGGCAACTGGCAAGTAGCCGGGATCACGACCGCCCAAACGGGCAACTGGTTTACCATTACCGACTCGCTCACGAATGTTTCCACCGCTGACGGCGGCGGAGTGGTTGGATACTACGAGGTGCGGCCTAACGTCGTGGGCAATCCGAATGCAAGTCCGTGCGTCGGGGGAACGCTATTTAACACCTGCGCCTTCGTAGACAACTCGACGTTCTTCACATTCGGCAACGCGGGCAGGAACATCGTCCGGGGCCCGGGCCTGCAGGACTGGGATTTCTCCATCTTCAAAACGTTCCCGATTCGCGAACAGATGCATTTGGAGTTTCGTTCGGAATTTTTCAACATTTGGAACCATGAGAACCCCCTTCTGGGACCAGCGGGGGCGATCAGCGAGGAACCAACCGCAGTCGAATTCGGCACCCCTCAGTTCGGGCAGGCGGTTGCGGCGCGTGATCCGCGCTTCATTCAGTTTGCGCTGAAGTTCTATTTCTAGTTGGCGGGGAATGCAACAGGACGGGCCGGCCCACGAGCAAGTCTTCGACTCCAGGGCTGGCTTATTGAATTACTCGGATGCCCTCCGTGCCATCTCCGAGATTCGAGATTGCCCCGGCCGCAGTCGCGCTATTCATTCGCCTGGTAGGGGCTCGGCGGCGCGATGGGCATCTCTCCACTGATAGAAATCCGCGATTCTTTTACCGCCGGAATGCCGTCAACTCCATCCACCACCAGGCGAACGGTGAACTCTCCGGTCTTCGTGTAAGCGTGCCGTACTTCCCGCCCTTCCTCGCGAGTACCGTCTCCGAAGTCCCAGTGATAGCCGAGGGCCGGTACTCCGCTGGCATCGATGGAGCAGGATAGCTTCACATTCTTATTAACCTTGGCGCGGTCGGGAACCATCGAGCCGATCGCAGGCGCTGCGGCGGGCAGGGAAGCATCGACGATCCTGATCAGCCGCACAGAATGGGCAGGCTGATCCAGTTGAATGGAAGCATTTTGTATTTCCGGATGTTGAGCAGGATCGAAGACGTCAGTCAATTCATAATTGCGCCCGCCTTCAAGGCCTAACTCAGCGAGCGAGAGCCGATGAGAGCCAGCGTGCTCCGTCCAGTTGAAGACCGCCACGATGGACTGGCGTGCGTCTTCGTGCAGGAAAAAAATGCTCGGTTGCTCGTCCTCGGCGCGATAGCTGAGCAGATCCACAGGAACCGACGCCCGCCCCAATTTGGCCATCTGCAACAACACGGGGTTCTCGACAAGCGCAACCCGGTCGGGATCGGAGCCGAGTGTCGGCAGATCATCGCCGATTTCGTACATGCCTCCCGAAACCGCAGCCAGCGCGATAGATGCTTCGGCTTCGTTCAGCGTGAGCGGAGTCTGGATCGTCCGCTCTTCGACGAGTTGTTTCGACACCGTGAAGGCATCCGGATCGTTAAGAAAAAAATTGCGGTTCATGTAGTATCGGGCGGCAATGCCGGGAGCCGCTTCCCTGCTGCGCTCGAAAGTATGGCCGGTATCCTGCGAAACGCGGCCGTCATCGACCAGGCCTACCGGCGTCAACATGGGGCTGCCGTCTTTATCGAGCAGCACATCGTTTCCCACCGCATCGCGAATCACCTGCAACCCGATGCGCTGCGCTTCGAGCGCGGTTGTGTGCGGCCGGAAGTAATAGCCTTCGATCGCTGTGTTGTCCATGAAATCGAGCTTGATATATTGCACGCCCCACTCCCGAACCACGGTGCGGTAGGTCTGGCGCAAGAATTCCTGCGCTCTCGGATTGGTCGAGTCCAGCACAAACAATCGCTCGGAGGGAACCTCTTCGTCGGTCGTGACCGGAATGGGGTCGCCATTCGCATTGTGGACAAGCCAGTCTTTGTGATTCTTATAAATGGAGCTGTACTCCCCGACCTCGAAGGGCGCGGTCCAGATTCCAATTTTCAAACCTAGTTGCTGAATCCGTTGCGTGAGCGGGCGCATTCCGTGGGGGAACTTGGAGGCATTTGGCACAGCATAGTCGCCGCGCGCATATCCATATCCGAAATCGAAATGGAAGTAGTCGTATCCGAGCGCCTTTAGATGTTCAGAGAGCCAGAGGGCATTCGTGAATGTATTGCCCTCCGTTATCTTCATGTAGAATGCGGTCCAACTCCACCACCCGAGCATGTTGCCTTCCGGGATGCGGCTGTGATGCAATTCACGGATCGCCGATCCATAACGCTCGAGTTGAGCGTGGTAATCACGTCCGATCGCGAACATGAGTGGTTCCGAAGTGATACTTTCGCCGTTGGCCAGGGGCAGACTCAATTCCACCAGGTTTTCCTTTGGCCCATCGCGCAACGCCGATTCCGCGTCGGTCGCCTGAATCTCAGTGGTTCCGGTGGAATCTATGGTGAGGCTGGCGATTTCTGGACCGGCGGCCACAGTCCGTGTTTGCAAACGGAGAATGGTCAGCAGCCGGTCGGCCGAGAGTGCTCCGAAAAAGACACTTTCCTTGCTCTGCCGGTTGTAAATCAGCTGGCTCCCCACCGCTCGATGCATGCCATTCGGAGCTTTGCCAAGATCGTAAATCTGAAGAGGCGGCCAGTCTTCGCTATAGCTGTCGGATAACACCCGATCGGCGGCCGCATCTCCATGGAGATCGAGAATCGCCTTACCTTCGTCCTCTAGACTGCGAATCCTTTGAATCTCAAGCGTCCTGCCCAGCTGGTTTCGAACCGTGACCTGAATCTGCCCAAACGGCTGGGACTCGTAGACGCGAATGGCATAGCTCAGATCGGGGTGATCTGCCAAGCCAGTTGACCGGACAGTAATTTCGCGGCCGTGGCCGAGGGCGTCGTCAAAATTTGATTCGGCAATCTCGTGTTTGGGGTATTCGGTTGACTTCATCCAATGGTGATCCACCTCGGCCGCAACGCCCGCGCGAATCGTCGGCGAGGCAGCGCCATTCATGGAAATCGAATAAGAGCCATCAGCCGGATCGACTCGGACCGCTAACTGCGTGTTCTTGAGTTCGGTCTGAGAGCAATGAGCAAAAGATGGAGCGAAGACCGCACAGACGATCAAGACGACGTTTCGAATCTGAAGCGGGAGTAAGCGGGAACGGCATTTCCTGAGGCGGGCCCAAAGACTCTCTTGAGAAGGCAAATTTTCACCTCCACGGCAAAGGTTATCGAAAACACGGCTGGTCTTTGGTCGAAATAAAAAGAAATCATTCGTAAATCATCACAACTCTAGTGGCCGCACCATTCGCTTGTCAACCCGCTTCAAATCGACTCTTGGGTTTCGAGGAGGTGAACTGCGGGTCAGCAAGAGTTGGAGGGAGAAGGCACGAGCAAACACGGCGACAGCAAAGGCTGGGACAGGGCAATTGCACAGTCCCAGCACCTTCCGTGCCGCACTGGAAAATCTGGCGTTTGGCTACCCGAAGAGCAGCGCTTCTTTTTGATGGCCGAAGTCGATTTCCTTCAGTACGTTCTGGTGAGGGTTGACTTGCTGCGTCACAATGTCATCCTGAGTCACTTGCGAATCGTTCGTCTTCAGGGTTCCAGACGCAGTAGCCACGGTCTTACCGTAGCGCAGAAACTTCACCTGTACCGCAGGGCCCGCCTCTTGCCACTCCACCTTGTAGTCTCCCGGTTTCAGTTGGGTAGAACCAACCTGGACGGTATTGGGAATATTGACTGAGCGTTCGTTCTTGTCCTTTGCCAGCGCCGAAAGCGGCAGCAACAAGGTAAAGACCGACAAAAACGCCATATATTTTGCAAGTTTCATATGTCTAAAAGCCTCCATAAGAAGTCGCGACAGCGCCTCGCCCAAATCCCCAGCCTTGTCAAGAGGGACGTCGATCGAGCCGAGACACAATGCCTTCGTTACAAAAGATGTAGGCCCGTGCCCGGCGGTTGCAATTAAAAAGCAAAAATATCGTTAGACGATATAAGTGCAACCTTAAGCGGAAGTGGCGCCTCCCCGAGACATGGTGGCGCCACTCCGGTCCGCCCGACGGCACTGACCCTAGTCCGGTTGCACCACGATGAAGGCCGTTTGCCCGCCCCGGTTTACCAGGAGGACGACAGTCTGCGCTCCCGCCTCGCGCACGGCACGATCGAAACCGGCTACATCCGTGACCGGATGATGATTCACCTCTTCAATGACGTCATCACGCTGTAATCCTGCTTCAGACGCCGGAGTTCCGTCCTCGACATTGCTTACGACCACGCCCTTTGTGGAAGGATCGATGCCCAGTTCACGCGCCATGCCGGGCGTAAGGTTGTCGACCTGGACGCCGTGCATCGGGCTGTTTTCGGCGGGACCCGCCGCACCGCTCTGACCGGGCTTTGACGGGAGTTCACCCAGCGTCACCGAGATCTCGTGCGACTGCCCGTTGCGCAGAATCTTGAGGCCGACTACGGTTCCCGGAGTCATGGACGCGATCTGCAAACGCAAGTCATTCACTCCGCTCACCGTCTTTCCATTGAGTTCTTCGATGACATCGCCCTTCTGCAGGCCCGCTTTGTCAGCAGGACCGCCGGCTGTCACGTCGCCGATGAGCGCACCCTTACCTTGCGGAACATTGAATGCCTTCGCCAGGTCCGGAGTCACTTCCTGAATCACCACTCCCAGATAACCGCGGACGACCTTGCCATTCTTGAGAATTTCATCCATGACTCTGCGTGCCATGTTGATGGGGATGGCGAATCCAATCCCTTGATTGCCGCCCCCTCCGCCAGCCAGAATCGCCGTATTGATACCGATAAGATCGCCACGCGCATTAACCAGCGCACCGCCCGAGTTTCCCGGATTGATGGCCGCGTCCGTCTGAATAAAATCCTCATAATCCTCAATGTCGAGACCGTTCCGGCCTGTGGCGCTGACGATGCCCATGGTCGCTGTCTCGCCAATTCCAAAAGGATCGCCAATGGCAAATGCCAGATCTCCCACCTGAATCTTCGAGGAGTCGGCCATGGTGAGAGCGGGAAGATTCTTCGCATCGATGCTCACCACCGCAATGTCGGTTTTCGGATCTGCACCCACCACTTTGCCGGTGAACTGACGCTTGTCAGGCAGGAACACCTTGATCTCGGTTGCGCCCGCGATCACATGGTTGTTGGTGAGAATGTAGCCGTCGGGGCTGACGATCACGCCCGATCCCAGGCTGTGCTCTCTTTGCTCGCGAGGCGCCTGAAATTGACGAAAGAACTGATTTCCGAAAAACTGGCGAAAAAACGGGTCGTTAAAAAACGGAGCGAACTGCTGGCCGTTACCCGGCGTCTTCACGATTTTGGAGGATGAAATGTTCACCACCGCCGCCAGCGCCGGCTTAAGAATGGATGCATAGCCCATGCCGTTGGCGCTCACATCCGCGGGTCGGCCGTTGGAGCGAGCCACAAACATGGGCACTGCCTTCTGTGCCCCAAATACAGGATGTCCCGCCCAGGCTGCTGCCGCGCCCAGACCAACAACGATCCCGATGACGAGCACCGCGGCTGTCAAAAACGCCGCTGTGGGCCGTCGAATCACAAAAGCTGCTTGCGTCATACTGTTCCTCCCTTAAGCAACCTTGTGCAGTACGGCCGCCCGGCGGCCGTACTGCGCAAAAACTTTCTTATTGCTCGAGCACGACGTGATCGCGCCGGTTGGATTGCCAGCACTGTTCGTCATTCGCCGTGCAGAAAGGCTTTTCCTTGCCGTAACTGATCGTTTTGATTTGCGCCGCGCTTACGCCTTGCTCCTGCAGCGAACTCTTGAGGGCGTTTGCTCGGCTGGCTCCGAGGGCCAGGTTATATTCCTCCGACCCGCGATCGTCGCAGTGTCCCTCGACGAGAACCTTCATATCCGGATGCTGGGCAAGAAAGTTCGCGTCGTGAGTCGAGACCGAATCCTCATCGGGACGTATGTTGTACTTGTTGAAATTGAAGAACAGGTCTTTCACGTTTTCGGCAAACAAGTCTGCTTCGCTGGGTTGCGGCACGGAGGCTTTGGCAACAGGCCGGGGACTGACGGTCACCCGGGCGCTGGCGTCTTGCGTTCCACCAGGGCCCTTGGCCACAAGGGTATAAGTGGTGGACATATCTGGAGTGACACCGCACGAGCCCGAGGCCGCCACCGTGCCAAGGCCGGGGATCGTGACGTCGTTTGCATTCGTGGTTTTCCAGGTCAGCGTGGTCGATTGGCCTTGCTGCAGCATGTTCGGGCTGGCCGCCAAAGTCGCGGTGGGCGCCGGAGGCGGTGGGGGTGGCGGCGGCGTTGCCTTCGCCACCTTCTTGTTGCATCCGGCGAGCACGAACAAACCGGCAAGCAATGTGATCAGGGAAAAGTTTCTCAACATTTCACGTGTCATATCTTTTCTTTGTTCCTCCTTTAGATGAGCGACCTCAGATGAGTAACCTCCGAACCAGGAACTCGTGTGGATATTGGGGAATTACGAAGCCGACGCGCTATGCCGACCGCTCTTCTCGGGTCCGCGGCGAAGTTGCACTTCCCTTCAACAGCGAATGACAACCGGCGGAGCACCGGAAGTTGAACGCATCGTCGCTCCAGAATGGTCCGCGCCGGTAAAAGTCGGACTCGTTCGCGGTGTGCGAGGAAATTCATTCAGGCCTCCCTCCGCTTTCGCAAGCCAGTAGTTGCCTTTGGATCGCAGATTCAACCATGCGGCCATCGGTCCATGGACGGAAATACTGGGCCCAACGGCTGGGAATAGGAACAGCGCGACCGCACAGACGACAGTAAAAATGGCCAGTTCGTACCCTAAGTGCCGGGGAAACATTGATTTACTGCCCCTAAAAATGAGGGGATCTGCTGCCAGGGGCCCACTATCTTCGATGGGCCAACCGCACCGCGAGGTTGGCCGTTTCTCGCTCGGGTTTCAGGATGACCATTCCTTTTATATCGTAACACGATACAACGAAAGTCTGCGGAGGCGGAATCTATTCAGAATGGAGGCCCGCGGGATCGGGCCGGTCAGGGCTGCAATCGTATCTGCTTCTTAGCGGAATGGTTCCTGCGAAGAGGCGCCACCTTAGGGCGGCGGCCGCGCGACCCGTCCCCCTCTACTAATAGGCGGGTTACCGGCGCGAACCGAAGGGGCGGAGAGTTCGGTTCGGGTTCCAGCGCGGAGGAAAGCGCTGGGGGGCCGGAATTCCGCCAAAGGAAGGAGAGGATATGACAAGTTCGGTTGTTTCGATGCCCAGCCCTCAACAAGTGGAAGAAGGTAAGTTAGCAAGGCGCGCCTTTGTGTCACCGGCGCTACCCTCGATCTTGGGTATGTATGCTTTCGCAGCAGCCACGTTCCTTGTGGCTGCCCACATGGCGCACTGGTTCGGGAATGCGCAGACGGGGATTGTCCTTTTTCCGTTAGTGTTGATTTTCGGCGGCTTGGCGCAGTTCTACGCTGCGGCGTGGGCGTTCCGTACGAACGACGCGGTGTCGCTGGCCCTGCATGGCACCTGGGGTTCTTTTTGGACGGCATACGGACTCCTGGAGTTCTTGTACGCCACGGGCCGGGTAGTTCGTCCACAGGGCGCGTTTCCGGCGCTCGGCTTCTGGTTCATCGCCGCTGCAGCCATTACGTGGGCCATCATGGTGGCCGCACGAAAGAACGTGGGCGTAACTGCCCTCCTCACGTTCCTGGCAGTCGGCTCCACGCTCGAAGCCATTGCGGAACTGGCAGGTCTCGAGTGGATGCGCATACTGGGGGGATATTTTCTGATTGCCTCAGCTTTGATCGCATGGGCCGTTGCCAGCGCACTGATGGCACGGTTTGGAAGAGTCGAGAAAGTGCCGGCTGGAACGTCGGTCGCGCCCAGCGAATCCGCGCGCGTGGCATAGCTGACTGCTGTACCGCGCTCGCGCGGTGTCCAGTGCGCCTGTAGGGGCGGCGGCCTTATTCCTCCCTGGCCGTCAAGTCCCTGCAGGCCACAGGAACATTATCTTGGCGCACCATGGCACAAAAAAGTTTGCGAAAACTCAAAGAAAGGAGATGTCTTGACGTGCAGATAAAAATAGCTCGGTTCGTGCCCATAAGTTTTGTTTTTGTGTTGATGTTGGCAGTTGGGGTATCTCTGGCAGCGTCAGCTCCCGCCGCGAAAACCGCCGCCAGCAAGAGCGCCGCATCCGCAACCACGAAGACGCAGACGACGTCCGGCAAGGAGACCGTCAACAACAAGGAGACCGTCAACAAGAAGACCACCAAGACCATGGCGAAGTCTTCCGCCAATCCAAGCAACCATACGTTGGCATCAGCGGAAACCCTCAGCGGAACCATTTCTTTCGTGGATCCTTCCGCTCATGAAGTTACGCTGGTCGGTTCCAACGGTGTTTCCTACGACTTCAAGCTGAACCGGAAGACCCAGCTTGAGCTTTCAAACAGCAAAATCGCCGCCAATCAATTAGACAGCGAAGACCACATGCCCGCTACCGTCCAGTTTGTTCCGATGTCAAACGGCAATCTGGCGGAAAACATTCAGATCAAGGCATCCTGACCTGTCGTAGACGCGAACCGCCGGCGCCCAATTCCGTCGGGCGCCGGCTGGAGTGTTGCAGCCGTTGGCTCAACGCGAACGCCGAGCCAAATTCCTTGAGATCCTCTCAATCGCAGTTGTCGGAAGACGATTCGAAGGCATAATCTCTTTTTCGGAGGCGGCTACGAGAGATTGCTAACTTCGGGCCGGCAGCACCCTTTTCCTTTGCATTTCTTCATGACTCAGGACGCCGCCACACTCCTGCGCCGCGACTTTGTAGAGCGATTCGGCCAGGCTCCGTTTTTCTATCGGGCTCCCGGCCGCGTCAACCTGATCGGTGAGCACACGGACTACAACGACGGCTTCGTCATGCCGGCGGCCATTGGCTTTTACACGCAGGTTGCGATTGCCCCGCGGCCCGATCGCAAGCTGTGCATCTACTCGCGGGATTTTCGCGAAGCGATCGAATTGGACCTGGATCGCCTGCCCCAATCCCGCACAGGACGCTGGGCGGATTACGTGGTTGGCGTCACGACCATGCTCTCGACCGGGCACAACCTCCGAGGCGCCAATCTTTTGCTCGCGGGTGACGTGCCCCAGGGTGCTGGCCTGAGTTCGTCGGCATCGGTTGAAGTTGCTGTGGGATACGCTCTGCTTGCTATCTCGAACCGGGGCATCGATCTCGATGAACTCGCGCGTCTTTGTCAACAGGCGGAAAACGATTTCGTGGGTGCGCGCTGTGGAATTATGGACCAGTTCGTGGCTTGCCACGGAAAGGTGGACCACGCGCTGCTGCTGGACTGCAGATCGCTGGAGTTCCGCCAGCTGCCTGTGCCGAAGGATGTGCGAATCGTAATCTGCAATACCATGGTCAAACACAGTGTGGCGCGCGGGGAATACAACCTGCGGCGGGCGGAATGCGAGGAAGGCGTGCGCATGCTTGCGAAACATCGGTCTGGCGTGCGGGCACTGCGGGACGTTACGCTGGAGGATCTCAGCGCTTATGCCGCCGATCTGCCTGCGGCTGTTCTTCGCCGCTGCCGACACGTGGTGAGCGAAAATGCGCGTGTCCTCGAGGCTGCGGCCGCTCTTGACCGGGGAGATATGCAAACCTTTGGCGTCCTCATGAAACAGTCTCATAGAAGTCTGCGATACGATTTCGAAGTGAGTTGCTCTGAACTTGATCTCATGGTGGAGCTCAGCGAACCGATCGAAGGCGTCCTCGGCGCACGAATGACCGGCGGTGGATTTGGCGGCTGCACTGTGAACCTGGTTCGCAGTAATCAGGCGGCGCACTTTAAGCAGAGAGTGAGCGAAGCGTACGAAGAGGCTACGGGGCAGAAGCCGGAAATTTATGACTGCGCAGCTGCGCAGGGAGCCGGCGCTTTCTTGGAAGGATGAAAGGCGTGGGCGAGATGTTGAGCCTTGCTGAGCGCTGCCACTGCCGTCGGATGAGAAAGGGACTTGATCCTGCACAATCTGACGAGAATGATAAACTGAGGCTACGAGGCGGGCGCGTAGCTCAGTTGGTAGAGCAATGCCCTTTTAAGATGCGGGGAAATTGAAACGCAAGGAGTTAGCGGAAACGTCGGGAGCGCCCAGGAACCCATTTCCGCTGGCTTGGAAACTAACTGGACCCACAATTGGACCCACGAGAGCGGGTTGGCAAACTTGGAATCAGGGTGCCGTAGCAGTAAAGTCTTGTGACTTGGGGCTTCACCCCTGCGTTAGCCCCCTCGCCACAATTTTGCTGCCTACACGTTCGTTCCGTTCAGCCCCCCCGGGCATTATTTGCTCTCCCGGATGTCGATGATTTCTGCCGGAGTCTGCTTTTGATTCCCAAAATACAAATAGGTTCGACCGCCCAATTCTACAAACTTCGGATGATTCATTCCCATTTCAGGCACAATGCACGGATTGCCTGCAAACGAAGTGCATCGTGTTTTGATATCGTAGGCCCGATTGCCGTCGTACATGTAATACGCCGTAGCGGAAATTTTCACTCCGTGTTCAGTGTTGACGCTGTTCACTTTCACTGCGTACGACATGCCCGACTGCTGCGCCCGTGCGCCAATCGCAGTTAGCAAGAAAAGCAGAATCGCCGCTTTCTTCACCGTATCCCTCCTTGCGGTCAGCGTCAGAGATTCTCTCATCGGAACAATCATTCTCCTCGCAGAACCTTAACGTGCTCTTCGCGAACCACTCTTTCCTGTTGACGCTTCAGGGCGCAACGAACGACATCTAGCAACTGCTCACGTTCAAAAGGCATGGTTAGATAATGGTAAGCACCTTCGCGGATGCAAGCATCGATCACGCCTTTATCGTTGACAGCGCTGACGACGATAACCGGCATATTCGGGTA
>Ga0335073_10008677_pt1 | contig 14270 bp, 12 predicted proteins | sample Lox_Sample_22_FD_207093 | JGI IMG/M metagenome (GOLD analysis project Ga0335073, IMG submission 207093) | Soil microbial communities from Loxahatchee National Wildlife Refuge, Florida, United States - Lox_Sample_2.2 | ecosystem: Environmental > Terrestrial > Soil > Wetlands | place: USA... | reverse complement strand
AATGGGCATCGGCAGAGTTTGCTCTAGGCGGCGAAGGGCGTTCACTTTCTCGGCTGGATACATGGCAATTAAGGCGAGAAGGATGTTGTAACGGCCCTCTGCATAATCTATCGCCAGGTCCGCTAGTTCATCGGCGAGTTTTGCTATCATCCCGAGAGAGAAAAACTCTTCGTGAATCGCCTGCGGAGCAGGCGGCCGCTTGTGGAAACGCTCTATAAGCCGAATCAGGTAGACCAGATAACCGCCAGAATCCAGCCTCATGCTCTCGACTATCAAGTCGGCGTCCTCGGAAAAGCCTGGCTGTGATGTGACTGCCACATATTTGGAATAGTCCATGGCAACATCGGCGCCATCCAGGAATCTGACCACGTCATCGTCCTGGGTATACCTGCGCGCGAATCGCTTCCATTCACCAAGCCTCATGCTCATCAGCGGATCGCTGACCAGATCGGTCATTGCCAGCGAACCGCCGACCGCCAGACGATGCTCGTATTCCCGGTTAAATACAGCCAGAAGGCGAATATAATGCACCGCAAGCTCGCCAGCGGGTGGCCGGACCGGGCAGCCAGCGAGCCTGGAGTACGCCTTAAGCAGCCGATCAACCCACACATCCAGGGCCGCGGCAGCGTGACGGGCTCCGAGTTGTGCCAGGGTGGTCGGCGGCGACGGTGAAGCGAGCTGCCGCCGATAAGGGCGAACCGTCAGGTGCCGCACATAGGACGGGATGAAGCTGACCAGCATCCGCAGCCGCCGCAGTGGTGACAGATGCTCCAGGTACCACCAGGAAGCAGAGCACGTCATCGGTTATCCGGTGACGGTTGGCCGCTGGGACCACGCTGCGGGCTGTACAGCAGCGCCAGGCAGATGTCGAGCGGCAACTGGAGCTTTGGCGAACGGACCTGATCGTAATAAGCGAAAGCCTGGTCGAGATAGGAGCCGAAGCTCTCTGGGCAATGCCGCCGCCACCAGCGCAGCGCGATATGCCTCCGTTCCCTGAGAGCGGCTTCGAGTGCCTGCTTCTCACCCTCATGCTCGCTGGTCAGAGCGTAAAGGAGGTTGGGATTGCCGCTCGCGACGTCTGCTGCGACATCACGGAAGTCGTCGAGGAACTTGCCGGCCATCCCGAGAGCGAAGAACTGATGCGCGCAGGCTTGATGCTGCTGATGACCATGGAAGAGCCGGATAATTTCGTACGCCGCCAGCATGGAGCGCCCCGAGTCGTATTCGACAAGCTTCAGCACCGCGCCAAAACTGTTCGCACTGACAGCGTCGTCGAGATATCGGCAATAGCTAACATAATGCTCCTCGAAGGTGCGCAGCAGGTGTTCGGCAATCGATTCGCTCCGGCCGAACTGCTCGAGATACAAGGTCAGGGCTTGCCATGCGCGGGAGACGGCCGGGGTGGCGAGAATTATCGGGTAGCCCAGCATTTTGCCGGATTGGCTGCGCCGCTCGAATTCCTGATCGAAGGTGAATATAAAGACCACGAACAGCACGACTGCCAGGCCCGCATCGGGCGAGACTGGCATCGACGTTACCTGCTGATATCCCTGGATCAGCATTTCGCAGTACATGTCATGAGCGGCGCGGCGATATTGCCAGTTGTCGAAGCCCGCGCTGATGATCTTTGCTTGCGGTGTGGACCGGAATGGCTTTATGCCCATATGCCTCACGGCGTACGGAAGCAACCGTGACGCCGTCTTGCACCGTGACGCAAAGGTCAGCTTCGACTCCCAGGGCAGATGCTCAATTTCGGCCGCTTCTGCCACCGGTTTTGTAACTGATTGCCCTGGATGTCCAGAAAAACCCTGCTTCCGGTTCCCTCTTCGGGGAGCTCTGCACAATCCAGGATCTCCTTGCTCGGAGTCTTCACCGCCGCTAGAATGCCTCGTAACGCGATGTTATCAGCATTTGTCGATCATACGGCGGTAATGCTGTCTGCTGATACGGGGTTCTTCGGGCCGGATACTGAACTTTGGCGCGTATTGTGTGAGCGCACGGTAGTGATGGGCGGCTTGCGGGCATTGTTGATGCACGCAGCGCATCCACTGGTCGCTGCGGCCACTGCCGAGAGCGGCATGTATGAACGTGACCCGGTTCGCCGGCATGAGCGGACCCTGCGGCTCACTTTCACGCTGATTTTTGGCGGTCGCCAGGAGGCTGCTGAAGCGGCCGCGCAGATCAACGTCGCGCACCGATCGGTTCACGGCATCGATAAGCGTACCGGGCTTGCCTATGACGCGAGAGACCCTGAACTTCTACTATGGGTGCACGCATCTCTTGTCTCAAGTTTCCTGCTCTTCGAGCGACTTACCATAGGCAGGCTCGACGACAGGGGCCGCCAGCAGTTCCATGAGGAGGCAATCAGAATGGCTGGCTTGCTCGGTCTGCCCGCCAGTTGCGCCCCTGAACGGCTCGAGGATCTCAGTTCCTGGATCGATGCGACGATCGGCAGTGGCATCCTGCAGCCAACGCCGAGCTCGCGTACACTGCTGGGGATCGTCCGTGGCAGGGAGGGCGGCGCACCCGACTATCGGTCGCGCGCCGTGGGGTTCATGGCTCTGCACTCACTCCCTGCCCCGTTGCGTGATCTCTATGAGGTCGATCACAGCCGGGCCGACGATCGTCGGCTGGCGGCGCTCGGCGGCGCGCTCAAGGTGAGCCGACTGGTGCTGCCGCCAAAGGCCAGGTACATCGGGCCGGCGATCTGTGCTTACGCACGGCTGCGGGGTGAGACGGCATCCGTCGCTCAGGCAGAGGTGCTGCCTCAGCGGTGGAGAGAACGCGATGCCCAGTAACCCGTTAGGCCATCCCCTCTTCCTGGCCATCTTGCCCTGGATTGGCGCGACATTCGCCCTTCTCACGGCCGGGGCACTGTGGCGGGAGCGACGGCGGCGCCGTTATCCAGACGAACGCGCGCTGATCGTTCCGGTCGCGACCGCGATAGTGGTGTCATCGGTGTTTTTGCTCTCGCTATTTGCTGGCGGGATCGTACTGGCCGCTTTTGCCGCCCTGGTTGGTTTGATCGGCATGCGCGAGTACGCGCTGATTACCAGACTCGATGGCCCCTACCATGCGCTAGCCAGCGCATGGATGATAGCCAGCCTGCTGCTGGCCGTCTTCTGGCGTGCCGTTAACTTGCCGTTGCTACCGCTGGCACTTTTCCTCGCAGTCACCCTGGTGCCAATTCTTTCGGGAAGAGTAAACGGGGCGCACCGGCAGGTGAGTGGAGCGATATTCGGGTACCTCTACATTGGCCTTCCCCTGGCCTACCTGGTGTTTATCAGATCCTGGCAGACGTGGGGATTGGGATTCCTCCTGATCGTCTGCGCCGCCGCATGGCTGTCTGATACCTGCGGGTACACCGTGGGATCAAAGGCGAAGGGGCCTAGGCTAGCCCCGGTGGTGAGCCCCGGCAAGACGTGGAGTGGCGCTGTAGGCAGCGTCGTCGGGACCGTCGCCGGAGTGCTGGTGATGCAGCAGGCTGTCCACCTTCCCCTGAATACTGTTTCGCTCGTGCTAATCGCCATCTCGATCGCAATCTGCGCGATCTGGAGTGATCTGATAGAGAGCTTCGTCAAGCGTGACTTCAAGGTAAAGGATGCGGGCTCGACGATGCCGGGTTTTGGCGGCATTCTCGACCGGTTCGACTCGCTGCTGATCACTATTCCAGTTGTCTACTACGTGATGCTGGGAGTCCGCCATTTTTCCAGCTGATAGCGTATCGGCGACGCCGAAAACGGTCGCGGTCGTCTTCAATCCAACCGGCAGGAATACCGGCCAGGCAAGAGCAGAAGAACGTCGGAGGGCAGTCAGGACCGTGTTGTCGGCCCACGGCGTTCGCGTTCTCTGGTATGAGACGTCGCGCGACAGCCCTGGCCTCACCTCCGCGCAGCACGCGGCCGGGCAAGGTGCCGACATTCTGCTGGTCTCTGGAGGTGACGGCACAGTCATGGCCTGCGCCAGGGGCCTGCTTGGCACCGCCGTCCCGCTCGCGATCCTCCCCAGCGGCACCGGGAACATCATCGCCGCGAGCCTGCGCCTGCCGACGGACGCCGTCGCCGCCACCGAGGTGGCGCTGCACGGTGAGCGGAAGCGGATCGATCTCTGCGTCTCGGACTCGGGACAGCATTTCTTCGCCGGCAGCATCGGGGCCACCGCTGCCGTCCTGCGGGATGCCTCTCCCGCCTGGAAGGCCAGAGCCGGCATGGTTGCCTACGCGATGAGCGCTGCCCGGCACGTGTGGGACCCGCCGGGCACCTTCCGCCTGCGCATAGACGGCGAGCCAATGCCGGCGCAGCAGTGCGACGCCGTTCTCATCGGCCACTTTGGCCGGCTGATAACCAGGCCGCGGCTGGAACGGGCTTCTCTCGATGACGGCCTGCTCGAGGTCGGCATCCTCAAAGTCAGGCCATTCCTTGACTGGATCCGCCAAGACCGCCCGGCGCTGAAGCCGCCGCGCAGACCGCCCCTTGACTGGTACCAGGGCCGCCAGGTGACGGTTGACTGCGACAGATCGTGCCCGGCGGAGCGCGACGGAGACTGCGTCGGGTCAGCCTCTCACCTTCAGGTGGCAGTGTCGCCGCGTTCCCTGCAGATCTGTGTGCCCCCGTCGCGGGGGCGGCCGCAGCGAATGAAGCCGCTGCGGTCATGGGTGCTTCACGACACGCGGGTGCTGCTCTTCCAGCATGCCGCCCGGGCTCACCGCGGGCAGATCGGCACCGGGCCGTGCGCCTGGGACAGGACCCCAGTGCCGCGATGACGCATGACGTGGCGCTGCCTGAGATGAGTGAAACCATGCTGCGAGAGCTGCGGTTTTCCCGGCTCCAGCGCTACCGGACCATCGCGCGGGTTCTGCCCTACGTCTACCAGCAGGCTCTGCGAAAATCCTTCCGGTCCTCGCCAGCTGCCCGTGCGAGCACGGCAGAGTTGGACCAGCCAGAGTTCGGCCGCCTGGTGCACGACCTGTACTGCGGAATGTTCTTGCGGGGCTACCGCCAATCCAGCGGATATCCTGTTGACCGCGCCACAGGCTTGCTCACCGTTCTCTTCACGGTATTTATCTACTCGTTTGATGACGAGTTTGAGGTCCGCAGGCGGCGTGGTGACTCGACCGACGGCGACGTAATCCTCGCTGCTTCTGGCGTCGCCGACATCTGGGGTACCATCGGAGCCTATCTAGATGCGACCGGGCGGGACGACGAGGTTCGCCGCTCCATTAAAGGTGTTCTGCTGTCGGCCGATTTCGACACGTACCGCCGGAATACGGCCAAGGCGCTGGCCAAGAATAACTTCGGTGTGACCAGGCAGGTTGTCGACTTCGACTCGGGCACCGTCCTCGGCATCATGTACGATCTGATCAGGATATTTAACGGGCATCCGTACCATGAGCACTGCGCCTTGGAGTTCAGGAACCTAGGCCTGGCCGGGAAATTCCTCGACGACATGGCCGACTACGCCGATGATGTCCGGCATGAGAATCCGAACCTGCTCGACGCGCTCGCCGCGACACGCGCGGAGGAATTCGCGTCGGCGCGGTCAGCGCTCGCCAGCGGAACATTGATCACGGCTCGCTGGTGGCGAGATAACTGCCCGGCCACATTTGAGGAATATTTTCGGTGGGCTTTCGGGCATTATAACCAGGTACATGCGCCAGCCCTCAGGCTGCCCCTTGATGTATACCTGATGCTGCTTGGCACACGCAGGTTCTGGACGATCTCCACGGTTCGCGCATCTCGGCGAGGAAGCTAGCCGTCAGCCCATGTCCACCGGAGCGGGCGGGCGGCCGGTAATCCCTACCATGGCGTACTGCGCCAAGGCAACGTAGTAGATGACGATTCCGGCGCAAGTCAGAACCAGCGCGGCAATGTGAATAACCATCGATCCGGGCAGCCCGGCATGGATGAGGAGCAGGAAAGGCAGGCTGAAGAGCAATATCATCGTTGCGAGCTTGCCAGCACGGGTGACCGGGATGCTCTTCACCGGCAAGGGACGGCCGAGCCGGGCGAAGGTCGCTACGAGCGCGAGCAGCAACACATCACGCAGCAGAATGAGGACCACAATCCAGGCAGGAATGACGCCGACGAGCGCCAAGGTAATGCCGATAGTCGCGATCGTCAGCCGGTCTACAAACGGGTCGAGGGCGGCGCCGAGCCTGGTCGCCTGGTTGAATCGCCGAGCGACGTACCCGTCGGCGGTGTCGAGCACTACCAGCACCCCGAGGAACACGAACGAGATCAGCCAAGCGTGGCGGACCGCTGACAGATAGACGAATCCAGGCAAACTGAGCAGCCGTATCAGGGTTATCGCGTTAGCCGTGGTGATCACCCGGCCAGTCGCTATCACCGGCTGATCCAGCGGGACTCCGGTCCGGAACATCCGGCCGCTCGTCCAAGGAATGAACCGGAACCGGAACCACCTATAGATACCCGTGATTCCTCTGCCTTCCAACCCCGTTACCGTCCTGCGGCTGAACCTTCTATATATCACCATCTTCGCCGTTACAGCAAGAATCGTCAAGATCTTGTTTGCCGGGCTCGCTATTTGGCTTCCGGATCGCCCTGGCCAAATCTCCGATGGCAGACTTGTGCATCCGCGCGTTCACCGCGATGCCTATCATCGCCGCGATGGTGAAGGCTACGGTCAGCGTGGTGGTATCGCCATCTATAAACGTAACTACCCTGGTGAGTGGCGCCCGTGCGAGGTGGATAACGAGCAGCACCAACGTCACGTGGAGGGCGTTGCCAAGCAACTGCAGTATCAGGAAGCGGCGAATTGACATCCCGATTGATCCGGCAAGCAAGGATACGATGTCGCCGGCCAAGACGAAGACAGCCAGGCTGGAAATACGGAGAAATACCGCCTGGACGCGTCGCAGCAGCGAGGCAGCCAGCGCCGACTTCCTGTTAATCCACAGTAGAACGACGTCGCCATATTGGCGGCCGATCAGGTAATAAATCACGTGAGCCACCATCCGCCATGCGACCGCGGCTACGATGAAATCGACCGTCGCGACCTTCACGCCCGCCAGCAGCAGATCGTGCGTGTTGGCGTCGAGGGATATAAGCAGGAGCGGATGACTGCGCAGCAGCACCGGCAGCAGCGCCCTCGCGACCAGTTCGGCGCCGAGAAGCACCGCCAGGGGGATGAGCAGAAGGAGCATCCATCGTCGGTTCTGCGGCGATGGCATGACACTTAGGTCGCGAGAATCTGCCTCGATCTGCGCGGTAAGCCACCGCTGGATCCGGCCGTTGCGCAAGAGCTTTTCGCGCACGTCGGTGAGACGCCCGATAATACGCATTCTATATGATACCCGACAAGCGGACCGTCCCAGCGGTTACGGCAATGTATGCATCGTACGTGACGGCTCGCGTGACCAATCTGGTTTACGTCAAGCTCTGTCAGCGAGGTTCTGCAGCGCTTGCCCGAGCCGGGTGAGCCGCTAGGGCTAATCAGGTATGTTGGTGCTATTTACGGCCACAGGCATCCCTTCCGGCAAAGGACTGGCGTGATACCAGCAGCGGATCACTGGCCTGCCGATGACATACCTGGCCAGCTCGGCCGGACGGCTGTGATAACCGGCGCGAACAGCGGCATCGGTCTCGTCGTCGCGACCCTACTGGCCAAGAGCGGAGCTACGGTCGTATTGGCGTGCCGCGACGTTGCCAAGGCCGAGCGCGCTGCGGCGGAGATCCGCGCTTGCTCGGCACAGTCAAGCGTGCGGACCGTCCGGCTCGACCTCGCATCGCTGACATCGGTGCGCGAAGCTGCCCGAGAGCTCAAGGCGGCGTACCCGCGCGTGGACCTGTTGATAAACAACGCAGGCGTCATGTGGCCGCCGTTTCAGCGATCGGCGGACGGCTTCGAACTCACATTTGCCACCAACCATCTGGGGCATTTCGCATTCACCGGGCTGGTGCTCGACAGCCTGGTGCGCACGCCGGGCTCACGGGTCATCACCGTGAGCAGCGTCGTGCACCGGGATGGCGTTATGCGTTTTGATGATCTCCAGTCCGGGCTGAGATACCGCCCAGCCGACGCCTATGCGCAATCCAAGCTGGCTAACTTGCTGTTCACTTACGAGCTGAGCGATCGGCTGAGGGCCGCGGGCCACGCCACGGCTGCGCTCGCCGCGCATCCCGGGATCGCCCGCACCGAATTGTTCCGGTGGAATCCGCCGCTGACCCGAATCCTGCTGCACCCGGCGCTTCGTCCGGCCATGTTCTGGATGGTGCAAAGCCCTCAACAAGGTGCGCTGTCCATCTTGCGGGCAGCCGTCGACCCGTCAGCGAGGAGCGGCGAGTACTACGGCCCTGGTGGATGGCGCGGGTACAGAGGACCTCCCGTTCTGACGACGTCTGCCAGCCATTCGCATGAGGTCCCTGCCCGGCGTTTGCTCTGGGAGAGATCAGAAGCCCTCACCGGCGTCTCCTATCTCTCTTTACGCTCACAACGCCGACAGCCCCCCGCACCGCCGAATTATTCTGCCCGAAGTGAAGGGTTCGGCTCATGAATGTCTCAACGAGCGCGCGGGTTGTCGCCATCCTCGCGGAAGCCAGGCTATTCGCCACTGCCAGGGGGCGCAGCAGGACCGAGCAAATGGTGGAGTGCAGCACACGGCTAGGTGGCATGTTCGCCTGGAGTGTAGAGCAAGGCCGATTCGCCAGGGAAATGATGAAACCAGAGACGGCCAGTGCCTGTGAAGGCGGGCGGTTTCGGGTGCCCCGGCCCCCCGTGGTGCCGGGCGTCAAGGTGCTGCGTTCGCTGGCCTCATCCGATGCTGGCGTCGCCAGCTATCAAGCCACGGGCAGATCCGGCGAACCGTTGCGGGTGCTCACGAGCATGTCCAGCGAACCCAGAAGGCTCGCCGCCGACACCAGAATTGCCGGGATTCTGCAGGGCCTGATCCCGGACCGATACGTCCCCGCGCCGAGGGCGGACGTCGTCAGGATGCTCGACGACGTAGCGCTGATAGCGACGCTGGACAGCGACCTGGACCAGGAAGCAGATGGCCTGCAGCTCGCAGCGAAGTCGAATACGTTTGGTTCACCGCGGGTTGTGTTTCATCGTCGCGATGTTCTGGTCCTGACCGAGGCCAGCGGCACGTCAGTCGAAGAACTGCCTGCCCCCGAGCGTGCGGCTGTCTATGACACGGCCGTGGCGGACTGGGCAAGGACGCTCCTCGAGGACCGCATCCTCATCGTGTCTCTTCGCCGTGATCGCCTGCTGGCGCATGACGGGCAACTCTGCCTGAGCCGCTGGTCAGGCGCGCACGAGCCGAGCGCTGATGCTCTGGCATTGCTCCGCAACCTCATGGCAGCCGCGTTCAGCACTGCGGAGTCGACCCGGCAGGAGGCCGGCGATCACGCCGCTCAGATTGTCGCCGACGGGCTGGGCGTCGAGGGCTCGCTAGATGCCATTAAGATTCCGATCCTGGCACTGCTGAGCAATCAAGATCAAGTGTTGCCGAGTCGCAAGATAGTGCTGCAGATTGTGGGCCGGCAGAGCAGTAAATACAGCCAGCACAGCCGGGTGGAGATGCTTCAGCTGCTCCGGCAATTGGTTTGGCTGCGTGATCTCGCTGCTGCGTCTGGCGTCAGCGACCTCACCCGCCCCTGGCGCCAGCTTGCCCTCGACCTCGGCTGCTGACCCGGTCAGCGGGTCTCACCCGTGTCATGCCACCGTCTGCCCGCGCATTTCCCCCTCGCAACGGAGGGCTTCCGCCCGTCTGGCGGTTCGCTCTCGCTCGGCCAGACGCTCCCGGAGTCTGGCGTGCCGGAACTGATACTCCGGTCCCACCGTTCGCAGTACCTTGCGATCGCACGCGTCCTCGAGGAAACGCGTGAGCCGTAGCGGAATGTGTTCAGCCAGCGCAAGCTGACCGAATGCCAGCGTCGCCCACCAAGTCCTGGTCGTCATCAGGCCTGCCAGGAGCCCCAGCAGCAAGCCCCCGCAGAGCCCGGCCACAAGTCCAAAGGAGAGTCCTGGCGGTGCGCCCGTCGTGAGTCCGACCGCAAGCCCGACCCCAGCTCCAGTGACGACAGCGGCAAGGTACCTCGTCGGCCAGTGTTTCGTGTGAGACAACGTGCGTTCAACGGCCAGCGCAGCGCCCAGCCCGCTGACGAGACCAGTTGCGAATCCGCCGGCCAGACCGAATGCGATGCCGAAGGCGAGCCCGCCCGCGACACCGCCCATCAGGCCGACCGCAAGCCCAATCCACCGATTGCTGCGCCAGGACTTGGTGGGGGTCAGTGAGCGAGCCATCTCCACGCCAGCTCGGGACAGGACTCCATACCCCTCACCCGCGAGTGCGCCAGCAAAACCAAAGGTCAGCCCGGCGGTTAGACCTGCCGCAGGCCTGGCCGAGAGCGCGACGGCGACGCCAACCGCTAGCCCGAGGCAGGCACCGCAGGCCAGCGCCGTCGGCAGAGCGCGAATCATCGATGACCGGCTGATCACGTGACGCAACGTCCTGGGGGCGGCAGTCGAGACAGGCAGAGGCGAGAAACCGAACAGAAGCCCGAATGTGAACATCGCGGTCAGACCCAGAGACACTCCAAGCGCGATACCGCCCGCCAATCCAGCCGCGATCCCGGCAGCCACCCCGAAAGCCAGGCCTGTTGCTATGCCCCGAGGAGCCGCAGGTACCCAGTCGCGCACCGACCACCACGCCAGCTCATCTTGGTTCATGTGGAAGGCGAGACAGCAGAGAACGTGCTCGGCGGTCTCCTGCCGGTAGCGAAGCGGCGGGTCTCCAGGATGCCTCCTGTAAGCAGAAGGCACGACCTGATCCAGGAGATACTCGCTTATCTGCTCGGACCGACGGCCGGGAGCTTCACAGTAATCCAGAAACTCCCCGATCGCCTCCTCGTTGCGATAGGTATCTCGTATCAGCCCCAGGTTCAGCGGGTTGCTCAGCGCCTGTGCGATAGGACCGCCCTGGGCGCTGAGCAAGCGTTCTGCCAGGTCGCTCCAGTGCACTGGTGTCGGATCCAGCTGGGCATTGAGCAGGTATTCGGCCGCGCTCAGGGGAACTACTCCCTGCAGTTCCACGGCTACTGCGCCAGCTAATGGGCCATCCAGTCCGGCAGCCTCGACCATTTTGTCTGTGCGCGTCAATACAACGACGCGGAACTCTGCTTGCTGGCTCAGCGCCCTCAGCGCCAAGGGCCGCAGATCATCGGGTATCCCGTCGAAGTCGTCTAAAATCACAGCGAGCCTGCCTGCGTCGAGCAGTCGCACAGCTTTTCGGGCGCCACTTCTTCCAGTAAGCAATGGATAGGTCTGCCGCAGCTGGCCAGCGATCCAATCTTGGATCCGCTGCGTGTCCGGGTTCCAGCTAGCGACCGAGAACAGTACCGGGACCGGTATTCGGTCGGCGGCGTCTGAATGCTCTCGTCTGTGCCTGAGGGCGGCACGGATGAGCAGGACGGCGGCCGTGCTCTTACCCGATCCTCGGTCACCAGCGATCACCAGCCGACCCGACCCCAGTCCTCCGTAGACCGCATAGAAGTCAGTTACCAAGCCGGACTCGAGATCGCTCGCGGTAACCGCCTGCAGCCCGGGCAAAGGCGCGAAACGCTTCGAACGCAGCGCGGCTGACGGCGGTCCGGCAATCCCTTGGGCTGCCTTTCCCCACTGGACTGGGATTGCGTCCGTTAGCAGGCCGTCATGAATCGCCACACGCTGCCACTGCTCCTCTACGGCGGCAGCAAGGTCGTCGGCCAACTGGCCGAGCCTTTGCGGCTGCTCAGCCGAAGAGCGCCCGTTCCGCCATACGCGCACGCACATGCCTACGGCCAGGACCGCGAGAGCATCCACGAATGATCCAAAGATGGATAGGTCAGTACGACGAGGCGATCGATACACGAAATACGTGAGCCAGACAGCGCCGACCGTGATTGCCGCAATGGTGGCAAGAGAGCACAGACTACGAATGTTGCGTCTCACACGCGACATTATGGCAGAAAGAACCGGATGCCGCGGACAATGTACATGTCCGGTCGGAGGGACTGGCTGCCTGCGGTCTCGGCCCTTTCTGACGCAGTCTCTTACATCGTGATCACTGAGGTGGCCGCTTGTGCCAGGGCCAGTCGAGCGGGTGACTCGTCGAATGGCCGTGGTCAACGCGCAGGAATAGTCGAGCAGCACCTATGGCGACGGCGGCGGTCGTCCAGAATATCACGACGGAAAATACAGCCACGAACAACACGATGCGCAACCATTTAAGTTCCACAAAGTGCATGACAGCGAAAATAACAACGACGGCAGCACTGACCAGGAAAGCCCATCGCCGACTGAGCGGAATGGGCTGCAGATAAGGCATGTCGGGGGCCGCAGGAATTCCTCCTGAAACGACCATAACAATCAGCGCATACGCGAGGATGATCATTACACACCAGGGCCAATACAGCGGCACGGAGTCACCCACCGACAAGCGCCATCCGAACAGCGATGCGACGACCAGGAGTCCGTACGGCAGGGTCATAGTCCTCACGTAATGCCCCAGCCACCAAAGCCGGTTCTCGGCGGCACCAAAATCGCGAGGATCGTTCGGCCACGTGCTCAGCACGGTGACGATGTAGAGGAACCTCAGCACGTACGGCGTCGCCAATACGCCCACGACCAGGCCGCCAGCCCATGACAATGTGGCCCAGCTATATGGTGTCTTGACTAAATTCCAGCCAGCGAACAACGTTAGACCGACGCATCCCCAGAGCGCTGCTAGCGCCGCGATCCGCGCCGCCCACGATCCACCGTCGCGCCGGGCCATCCCCACAGATTAACGCCCGTTCTACATGGACTCAATACCATCTGAGCAGCATCAGCTATTCGGGCAGTTCTGATATCCGTTGCGACATGAGGTCGCACGTTGTGAGTGAGTACGTCAAAGGAGGTCGGCTGATGCCGAAGACGTAGTCCGGGCCAGTGCCGAGGCCTGTCCCTACCGTGGCATGCGTGGCTGGGTCCTGCTCAGCCGGGTGTGAAGCCCGCGGGAAAGCCTAAGGGTTCCCGCTCCGTCCGGGGGCTACGGGTGAGGGGAAGGCTGGGCATGGGGTGAACGCCAGTGAATCCTCGCTGATGCCTCGTCACGGAAACGCCTTGTGACGGAATGCTGCACAGGGCGGCAGGGGCCGGTCGCTGGAAGGCGGCAGGCGGCGGTCAAGGACGGATCTTGATCGTGCGGGCACCGCCGTCCCCGGGGTATAGAGGACACCCAGTCCCAGTCGTGTCTCATGCGTGCGGAACATGGAAACCCCGCTCGGGTCCGCGCCGCCTGGCGGCGCGGTAGGCCGATCGCGAGAGGGGCGGAACCCCCGGGCGGGACAGGATGCCCAGGAAGCGAATGCCGGCGGCCGAAAGGCAGCAGGAAACCAGCGCCAGCGTCCCGGTTCTTCCGCCGGGGGTGCTGCATAACTGGCCGGATACCGGGCTTGGTGCCCGGGCGCGAAAGCGCGCTGACGTGAGGCAGGTGAGCTGTTGAAGTGATGCGGCCAAGGCCGCCGGAACCGAAGGGCAAGTTGGACGCGATGACGGGTTACAGCTTCTCGACCCCGGTATGGGATGGCCGCACCTGGGCCCGCCTGGCCGTGGCCGGGGCTGCGGTGACCCGGACAGCGAACGGACCGGAGGACCGGCCCCGGGAGCAACGCGTGCCCGCCGAGTGGGACAAGATCGACTGGCGGGCGCAGGAGGGGCAGGTACGGCGGCTGCGGCAGCGGATCTTCAAGGCGTCGCAGGAGCAGGACTGGGCCAAGGTCCGGAACCTGCAGAAGCTGATGCTGCGGAGCCGGTCGAACACGCTGGTCAGCGTGCGGCAGGTCACGCAGCGCAATGCTGGGCGCAAGACCCCGGGGATCGACGGGGAGGTTGCACTGACCTCTGAGGCCAGGGCGGATATTGCGGTGCGGGTGCACCAGTCGATTTCGTCGTGGCAGCCCCGTGCGGTCAAGCGCGTGTATATACCGAAAGCCGGTGCTGAAAAGAAATTGAGGCCACTCGGAATTCCCGTAATCTTGGATCGCTGCCATCAGGCAAGGGTCCGGAGCGCGCTGGAACCTGAGTGGGAGGCGCGGTTTGAAGCCCGATCGTATGGGTTCCGGCCGGGCCGCAGTTGCCAGGATGCGGTTAGCGCTATTTATCAGACATGCAAAGGCTCTCGGGCCAGGCGTGTATGGGCGCTTGACGCGGACCTGGCGGCGGCGTTTGACCGGATCGGCCACGCTCACCTGCTCCAGGCAATCGGCGATTTCCCGGCGAGCGGGATGATC
>Ga0335073_10008675_pt1 | contig 14271 bp, 7 predicted proteins | sample Lox_Sample_22_FD_207093 | JGI IMG/M metagenome (GOLD analysis project Ga0335073, IMG submission 207093) | Soil microbial communities from Loxahatchee National Wildlife Refuge, Florida, United States - Lox_Sample_2.2 | ecosystem: Environmental > Terrestrial > Soil > Wetlands | place: USA: Florida... | reverse complement strand
GCCGGTTCTCGGCGGGGCTTGACCTCGACGAGCACTTCCGGTTGTTCGCCGGGGACCGTGATCCGGTGGCGTCGTGGTTCGCGGACTACCGCGAGACGAATATGAGGCTGTTCACGTACCCGCGGCCGATGGTCGCGGCGGTCAACGGGCACGCGTTCGCCGGTGGGCTGATCACAGCCGCGGTGTGTGACTACAGGGTGTGCGTCGACGACGGCGCGAGGTTCGGGCTCAACGAGGTCCCGATCGGGATCCCGATGCCGGCGGTGTACGTGCGGATGTTGGCCTACGCGTGGGGGGACCCGGTCGCGGCGCGCGCGTGTCTGTTCGGTGAGATCTTCTCGCCCGAACAGGCGCACGCGCTGGGGATGGTCAACGAGCTCGTGCCGGCCGGCGAGGTTCTTGACCGGGCGGTCGCGGTCGCCGAGATCACGCCGGAGGACTGCCTGCAGACGTACGCGTTCACCAAGCGCGCGTCTCAGGCAAGCGCGCTGCGCGACATCGCCGAGCTGGCTGATCGGCTCGATCAGGAGCTCCCCGACGGGATGACCCACGAGCAGTCTCGGCTCGCGCACCGGCGCTACTGGCAGCAGCTCATAGGCACCCCGCCCACATGGTGAGACCCACGGTCCGGCGGATCGGCCGGACCGCGCCGACCGACGATCCATGACGGTCGAGCCCAAGCCGCTGCCCGCGTGGGTGACGTTCCAGCCCCGGCCGTTCCCCGATGCCAACCTGCTCCTCCTCCAGGGCCGGCAGCCCGCTCTCATCGACAGCGGCTTCGTCGGCCACGCGCAGCAGACCGCCGCCTGGGTCCGTCGACACACCGCGCGCGCGACGCGGGTCGTGAACTCCCACTGGCATTCCGACCACGTCGGCGGTAACGCGCTACTGCAGGCGATGGGCGCCGGGATCGCGGCCAGCGCTCCCGACGCGCAGGCGATCAACCGGCGAGACCCCGGCTGCTGCGTCGCGGAGTACCTCGACCAGCCCGTCGCCCCCTACACCGTCGATGAGCCGCTCCACGACGGGCAGGTCCTGCGGCTCGGCGACGCCGACTGGGAAGTCCTCTCCACTCCCGGTCACGCTCCCGGCCACCTATCGCTATGGCAGCCCGACGAGCGGATCCTGCTAGCCGGAGACGCGCTCTCGGACTACGACGTCGGCTGGGTCAACCGCGCGCTCGACGGACCCGACGCGGCCACCACCGCACTCGCGTCCCTACAGCGACTGGCCCACCTCGCCCCGCGGGTGCTGCTCCCCTCCCACGGCCCGATCCCCATCAACCCCGACGCCGCGTTCGCCAACGCACTAGCCCGCGCCCAACGCCTCGTCGACGACCCGGCCGGGCTCCTCTGGCACGGCGCACGGCGGATCTTCGCCTTCGCACTCATGATCCGCGACGGGATCCCCACCAACGAGGCCGAGCGCTACCTGCACACCCAAGCGTGGCTGACCGACGCAGCGCGCCTGCTCGACACCACCCCCGAAGCACTCGCCGCCGAACTGATCGACACGATGCTCCGCAGCGGCGCCATCACCCTCCGCGACAAACGACTCCACGCCTCCGCCGAACACACCACGGTCACGGCCGCATCTCTCCAGGTGCCATTCCCTCGCGCATGGCCGCCAGCCACGGCAAACATCACCCAAGCTGCCAAACCGCAATAAGACTCCGGGACGCTGCGCAGAGGTCGCTGCTCGGCGCGGAAATGCGGCCACGAGTACCGCGCCAGCCGCCTGACCGGCTTCGGTGCCGGGCGTTCATGATCTCGGCCCCATCGCACCTGGCGACCGCGACCGCTGACGGACATAGGCAGTCACGAAGCCGAGCCTGCCTCGGATGCCCGCGCGAGAACGAATGCGGGTCGTGATCCGCACACCGGAGGTCGCGTCCAAAGATTGCTGTAAATAGGCGCCGGGTGCTGTCAGAGCGACGGCGTAGGTTCCCTCAAGTCCTGCCACAGACGATTGAAGGAGACCTACGCCGTGAGACGCACCGTACCGCCGTCGGCGGAGATACGAGTTGGGATCGACAAGCTGCTTGGTCGGGGCTGGTCGATGACCCGCAGAAGATGCTCTCCGAGCTGGCCCGGCTCGGCGCACGGTTGATCATCCAGCGGGCGGTCGAGGAGGAGTTCGACACGTGGTTGGGTCGCGCTCGCTATGAGCGCAAGCCCGGGGCGGGGCCGGGGAAGCGCAACGGGTTTCGCCCGCGGCACGTGCAGACCGGGGAGGGTGAGTTGCGGATCGAGGTCCCGCAGGTCCGAGAGGCGGTGATCCCGTTCGTCTCGAAGCTGTTCCCGAAGTGGCATTGCAAGCGGCTGCTGTGAACGGATCCGCTCAAGGCGTTGGTGATCGGTGGGTTCGTGCGTGGGTTGTCGATGCGGGACGTCGAGTCGCTGTGCGCGGAGGCCGGGCTGGGGAAGACTTCGAAGTCGACGGTGGCGACGATCTGCTCCGAGCTGCATGAGCGGTTCGAGGCGTTCTGTCGCCGCTCGCTCTACGACGTCAACCTGGTCGTGCTGTTCCTCGACGCGATCTATCTCCCGGTGCGTCCGAGCGGCCCGAAGGAGGAAGTGATCTGCGCCTGGGGAATCGACGAGAACGGCCACCGGGACCTGGTTTCCGTCAGGTTGGGCGCGCGCGAGTCCAAGGAGGACTGGGTCGCGCTCGGCCGCGATCTGATCGCCCGCGGCCTCGCGGCGCCACGACTGGTCGTGGCTGACGGCGCGCCCGGGCTGATCAGCGCCGTGGAGGAGATCTGGCCGCGCGCGGATCGTCAGCACTGTGCCGTTCACCGTCTCCGGAACTTGCTGGCGAAGCTGCCGAAGTCCGAGCAGGACCGGATCCGTTTCAACTACTGGTCAGCGCTCACCGATGCCACGAGCGTCAAGGACGGCAAGCTCCGCCTCCAGGTCGTGATCTCAGAGCTCGAGCATCGCGGCTACGAATCGGCCGCCCGCTGCCTCGCCGACGACCTCGACGCACTCGTGGTGCACCTGCGCTACCCGCTCCGGCACCGCGAACGGTGGCGGTCAACGAATCTCCTCGAGCGGTCGCTCGGCGAGGTCCGCCGGCGCACCAAGGTGATGGGCCGGTTCCCCGGCGAGACCAGCTGCCTCTCACTCGTCTGGGCGGTCCTCGACCTGTTCTTCAGCCACGCCAGCAACGGCGCAACGTTCACCGACGTCGACCGCCAGCACCTCTACCGAATCAAGTACCACCAAGCCGACCCGGACACCCTCGACGAGGAGGTGACCGCCGCCTAGACTCACCAACCGGGAACCTGAACCGCCAGCGAATTTACAGCGGTTATTGGACGCGACCCCTCCCGGCGACGCGTGGCTGCTTTGGTCCGGAAGCGGCCTCGCTCGGATGGGCTGTCAGCCGCGCAGACCCGGGTTTCAGCTCGCGCCCGTTGGAGTGATCGGCCGTTCTCGCCCGCGCTGGCTGCATCTGACAACGCGGGTCCTCAGGGTGCTGACGCCTACGCGGTCGGCGCTGCCAATGCGGCCTGAATCTCACCCGCTATCTGCGTCGGGGTGGGATAGGGGATCCAGGCACATCGAGCCCCGTGTCCGGATCGAGGCGTTCGGCGATGCGGTGCCAACGGCGCAGGGCAAGCTCGACGACTTTCTGGGTGGGGAAGAACCCAGAACCGGCCGGACTCGACAGCCAGGGCGACGAGATCAGCACGGCAGCAGGGTCCATGCCGTCGCCGATTGCCCGGTCGTTGTGGGGGCGCATCACCTCGGCCGCCGGCGCCCTTGATCGGGTGTCCCGCGGTGGGTCTCGAGTTGGCGGCGAGTTGAAGGTTCGGTTAGGTTCTCGCCTACCGTGCCTGGGCGGTTGCTGGAGCGCGAGGCGGAGCTTGCGAGGATCCGCGATTTGATCGACGGCGCGGCTGCGGGTGCCGGCGCGCTGGCGCTGGTCGAGGGCGCGGCCGGGATCGGCAAGACGCGATTGCTGGAGGAGGTGGCGGTCCTGGCGAGCGACGCCGGCGTGCGGGTCTTGCACGCCCGCGGCGTAGCCCTCGAGCAGCATTTCGCGTTCGGAGTGGTGCGTCAGCTGTTCGAGCAGACGCTCGCGGAGGCATCGGCGGACGAGCGGCGGGAACTGCTGAGCGGTGCTGCCGGCCTCGCGGGTCCGTTGCTCGAGTTCGGCGTCGGGGACGCTGGTCGGCCGGCTGCCGACGTCGGGTTCGGCACCCTTCATGGTCTCTACTGGTTGACGTACAACCTGGCGGACCGGGCTCCCATACTGTTAGCGATCGACGATGCCCATTGGGCGGACGTGGCATCGCTGCGGTTCGTGGCCTTCCTGGCCGCGCGCCTCGAAGGACTCCGGGTGCTGTTGCTAGCGGCGCTCCGCCCGGGCGAGCCCACGCCTGGTGGCGAGTTGCTCGAGACGATTCGCTCGGATGCCGGCGCCAACGTGCTGTCGCCCGCGGAGCTGAGCGAACAGGGCTGCGAGCAGGTTGTGGCGGGCGCGTTCGCGACCCGTGCGGAGTCGGCGTTCTGCCGGGCGTGCTTCGAGGCGACCGGCGGAAACCCGTTTTACCTACAGACGCTCGCCGACGGTCTGCGCGCTGACGGTGTCAGGCCGGATGCCGCGAGCGCACCGCGCGTAGCGGCGCAGGTCCCCGGCACCGTCGTGCGCGCGTTGGTACTGCGGCTTGCCCGACTCCCGGAGAGTGCAGTGCGGCTGGCCCGTGCGGCGGCTGTCCTCGGGCCGGACGCGCCGATCCTGACGGCGAGTGCGTTGGCCGGACTGTCTCCGGCCGAGGCGGACGAAAGTGCCGATTGGCTGGCTGCCGCGGGTGTTCTCGCTGACCGCCGGCCGCTTCGGTTCATGCATCCGATTCTCCACTCGGCTGTCTACGGTGATCTTGCCGCCGGCGAGCGGGCCCGTATGCATTTTCAGGCCGCAAGAATCCTTGCCGAGCACGACGCCGACCGGGATCGGGTCGCGTCGCACCTGATGGCGACCGAGCCGTCCGATGACCCGTGGATCGTGGAGACGCTCCGCGCAGCAGCCGCGGATGCGATGGCGCACGGTGTGGCCGAGAGCGCCGTCAGTTACTTGACGCGAGCGCGGTCCGAGCTCGCCGCACCGCGTGACGCCGGACCGCTGCTGCACGAGCTCGGAATCGCGGAGTTCCTAGCCGGCAGACAGGCGGCGGTCGAGCACCTGCGGACGGCGCTGTCTCTGGTCACGGACGTACGGGAGCGGGCCGAAATCGCCCGCGATCTGGCCAACGCTTTCACGGTCGTCGACCGCTTTCCCGATGCTGTGGCGGTTCTCGAGCGGGCGGTAGAGGACCTTGGTGACGCCGATCAGGTATTGGCGCAGGCGCTCGAGGCGCAACTGCTCGGTGCCGCGGCACTGCACCTATCCACCCGCCCGGCTCACCGCGAGCATCTGCGCCGCGTGAACGCGATGACGCTGGGTGACAGCCCGACCGAGCGCCAGCTAATGGCCAACCTGGCGCTGTGGAAGTCAAGCGAGGGCACGCCGGCTGGCGTCGTCAAGGATCTGGCCGAGCGCGCTCTGGCCGGCGGGAAGCTGCTCGCGGAGGCCGGTCCAGACTCGCAGATGTTCTACACCGCCGCGAACGCGTTGTTGTACGTAGAGGCGTTTGAACTAGCCCGCGCGTGGTTTGATCGCGCCCTTGCCGAGGCTCGCGCGCGGGGATCGTTGTTCGGCTTCGCGATGGCCTCGTCGATGCGATCCGAATGCGATTATCGGATGGGCGATTTGGCCGAGGCCGAGGCCGACGCTCAGGCCGGGATCGAGGCCGGCGGTCCGGGCCACTGGGTGCTAGCCCCGGTGGCGGTCGGGACGCTGGCCCAGGTGTTGATCGAGCGAGGGCAGATCCGCGCGGCCGAAGACCTGCTGGTCCGGTTCGAGACGCCGTTCGGACTCGACCAGCCGGGGATGATCAACTGGCTGCCGTACGCGCAAGGCGAGCTGTACCTCGCGACCGGCCGCTTTGGGCTCGCGGCGGAGCGGTTCTTGGCCGTGGGCGAGTGGATGGCCGCGTGGGGTGAGCGCGACCCGGGACTACTGGACTGGCGCACCGGGGCGGCGCTGTCAGTCGCGCAGCTGGGTGACCGGGCGCAGGCGCGCGAGCTGACTGGCGAGGTCATCGCACTTGGGAGCGAGCTCGGAAAGCCTCGGGTGCATGGTGTCGGTCTGTGTGCCGCCGGCGTGATCGAGGGCTCGGTCGAGCTATTGCGCGAAGCGGTCGTGACGCTCGCCGGGGCCGCGGCCAAGCTAGAGCATGCGCGAGCCCTGATCGCTCTTGGTGCTGCGCTGCGACGACACAACCACCGCCGGGAGGCGCGGGAGCCGCTGCGGGAAGGAGTAGCGCTGGCAGGGAGCTGCGGAGCCACCGCGCTGTTAGAGCGCGGACAGGCTGAGTTAATCGCCGCCGGTGCACGCCCTCGTCGCGTCGCGCTCCGCGGCGCCGACGCCCTTACCCCCAGCCAACGTCGCGTGGCCGGTTTGGCCGCACAAGGGTTGAGTACGCCGGAGATCGCCCAGCGGTTGTTCGTGACCGTAAACACGGTCGAAAGCCATCTGCGCAACGTCTACTCGAAGCTCGGCATCCACTCGCGCGACGAGCTGGCGTCCGCACTCGAGTCGAACTCCGAAGCTGGGCTCAGCCCGATCGCGTGAGGTGTCGCGGTCCGCCCGAAGCGGGGCCGCCGCATGGGCGGAGGGCCTTCTCGATCGCCGCGGCGAATCCGAGCCAGCCCGTGAACTCAATCGCACGCCCCGACGCGTCGTGGATCGTCCCGGTGACCGGTACGGACGCTGGGTCGATCTCGAGTTGCAACTGCACGGGCCGGCCGGTGCTCATGCGGCTATCAAATCGATCCGGATGGCGCTTCGCATCACGGACAGCCGGTGATCTTTGCCCCAAAAATCACTACCACTCCGTGATGCCGAGCACGCCCGTTTTATGGAAGATCGGGCGGCTCATGGAACGTGTCCGGATCGGTGTGAGTGTGAGGGCGTTGAGGTCGCGAACGGCCGGTCCACGCCTTTGGCTCACGTTTGTTCTGGCGCTCGCGATCGCGGCGGTGGTGCTCGTCGCGCCTGCGCCCGCGTGGGCGGCGGGCCCTGCGCTCGTCAGTGACATCAATCCGGGCGCGGACGGCTCGAACCCGGGCGAATTCACGACCCTCAACGGAACCATGTTGTTCGTGGCCGACGACGGTACGCACGGCCTCGAGCTTTGGAGGACCGATGGGACCACCGGCGGCACCGCGATGGTCAAGGACATCAACCCCAGCGGCGATTCAAGTCCCACGGAGCTGGTCAACGTGAACGGCACGGTGTTCTTCCGAGCCGACGACGGCGTCCACGGGGATGAGCTGTGGAAGAGCGACGGCACCGACGCCGGCACCACAATGGTCAAGGACATCGATCCCGGTAGCGCCGGGTCGACGCCGCTGCACCTGACCGATGTCGGCGGCACCCTGTTCTTCTCCGCGGACGACGGGACCGCCGGACGCGAGTTGTGGAAGAGCGACAGCTCCGCCGCCGGTACCACCATGGTCGAGGACATCAATCCGGGCGGCACGTCGAATCCCACCGAGCTTGTGAACGCGGGCGGCACGCTGTTCTTCCACGCCGACGACGGCGTCCACGGGGATGAGCTGTGGAAGAGCGACGGCACGGCAGCCGGCACGACACTGGTGAAGGACGTCAATCCGGGCGGCGCGAGCTCGGACATCAGCGACCCTACGAACGTGAACGGCACGTTGTTCTTCAGCGCCTTCGACGGCAACGCGTTCGCCCTTTGGAAGAGCGATGGGACCAGCGCCGGCACGGCGCTCGTAAAGTTCGTAGGCTCGGTTTCCGAGAACCTCACGAACGTCGGCGGCACCCTGTTCTTCTCGGCCGACGACGGAAACAACGGCCGCGAGTTGTGGAAGAGCGACGGCACCAACGCTGGCACGGTGCTCGTAAAGGACATCAATCCGGGCGCCGCCGCGTCAGAGCCGGCGGCCCTGGCCAACGTCAACGGCACGCTGTTCTTCCAGGCCAACGACGGAACCAATGGCGTCGAGCTGTGGAAGAGCGACGGCACAAACGCCGGAACGGTCCTCGTGAAGGACATCAACCCGGCCGGTGACTCCTTCCCGGACCTGTTCACGAGCTTCGAGGGACAGCTGTACTTCTCCGCGTTCGATGGGGCCGACGGCCGGGAGGTTTGGAAGACCGACGGCACCGAGGCCGGGACCACGATGGTGGCTGACATCAACCCGGGCGCCGGCAGCTCGATCCCGGTCCAGTTCACCGAGCTGAACGGAACGCTGTTCTTCGACGCCGACGACGGCACCCACGGGGCGGAGCTGTGGAAGCTAGCCGGCACCGGCACGGCAACCTCGACGGTCGTGTCCTGCACGCCCGGGTCGGTCATGGCCGGCGTGGCAACCTCGTGCACGGCGACCGTGTCGAATACCGCCGCCGGCGGCACCGATCCCACCGATCTCGTGACTTTCTCGACCGACTCAGCCGGTTCGTTCGAGTCGGGCGGCGTGTGCATGCTTTCGGCCACCGGCAACCCCGGCGTCTCCGCGTGCACCGTGCACTACACCCCGTCATCGGTCGGCACCGGCATGCATACAGTCGCGGCGCACTACGGCGGCGACGGCTCGCACTCGTCGAGCAGCGGCAACACACCAGTAACCGTCAGTGCCACCGGCGGAGGTGGAGGAAACGGAGGCGGCTCAACCGGTGGGGGTGGCACCGGTAGTGGCGGCAACGGCGTCGTCGTCGCGAGATTCGGCTTGGTCGGCCGAGCTCAGACCCTGGCCCATTCCCTGCTCCTGAACGGCGGCTCGTCGACCACGACGACCGGAGGAATCGCCGACTACACCTGGATCGTCGGCTCTCCCGGCCAGCCTCCCGTGGTCGACCCGTGCGGCCCCAGCCCGCTCGTCGCGATGAACTTCCAGCGCGCCGGCATCCACGACGTGACGCTGCAGGTAACGACCACGTCCGGCCAGACGATGTCGACGACGCAGAGGCTAAACGTCCCGCTCGTGGCCACGAACCAATGGTTCGACGCGTCGTACGACTGCGAGAACCCGGGCACGGGCAACGTCCCGAACCGAGGCGACTGCGTGAAGACGTTCGGCTGGGGGGTGGTCCAGGTCAACAGCCGCGGCAATGCCGACGACTGCTTCCAGCTGCAGCAGCGGGACGCGCTGCGCCAACCCAACCCCGCTTCTGATCGGGCCGTTCCGGCCCTCGTGTCGCCCAACCTTGCCCACATCTGGGCTACGCACGCCACGATCAACGGCCCCGTCGCCATCGATGGTCTCTACCTCCCGGTCCCCGAGTCGGTGCAGAGCAACTTCGACGACTGGAACTCGACGATCCAGATCGGCCAGCCGATCCCGATCGCCATCGGCACATATCGCCTCGCGTCGATCGCTCTCAACACGGTCGTCGGCGACCCGGACCCTAGAACCGGGCTGGTGCCCCTGAAGGCCAACGTGGGCCTGAACGGCAGCAACCAGTCGATTGGCGCCCTCCCGCTCGGAGGCACGGTGGACGTCAACCTGTCCACGGCGACGACGGCCGACGGCTTCAACATCAGCAAGGTCAAGCTGCACGTCAAACTGCCGTCGCCGTTCCCCTCGCTGCCGGTCGACGGTTATCTCGAGTCCGACAACGAGACCGGCGCTCACATCACCGGGTTCCAGATCGGACCATTCGACACGGACGTCCTCCCCGGATTCAGCCTCAAACGCGTGTTCTTCAAATACGTAGGCGGAACCGACGAGGTGTGGACCGGCGGCGCGAATGTCGGCCTGTCCATCGGCGCGCAGACCGACCTCCCCACGGGCTCGGATACGGGTCTGGCGCTGCCGGGGATCAACTTCTCGCCCCCGCCGCCGGACCTCGGGATCGGCTTCCGGCACGGACAGCTCGACCACTTCGGCCTCGGCGTGAATTTCCCGCCCGCGCTCCAGCCGCCCCTGTTCCCCGGTGTCACCCTGAGCAACGCCCACTTTGCATTCGGTCTCGTTCCGGCCTTCCGCTTCACGGGCGGGATCGGGATTGCCATCGGTCAGCTGATCGGTGCCGACGGTGACGTGTTCGTGGCGTTCGCCGGCAGCCAGCCCTACCACTTCCCGGACGACGTCGCCACCGGAGATCTCAGCCCGTTGGCCGGGCGCTGGCTCGACACGTTCACCGTCGCGATCGGCGGTGACTTCCACCTCATGATCCCGGCGGCCGGGGACATCCCACTCCTGAACGCCTGGCTGATCTACGAGGCACCCGACTACTTCGAAGTGGGAAGCCACTTCGACTTCAAGGTGACGCTGCTCGAGCTCAAGGGCGACGCCGGCGGCTGGATCCTCCCATCGCAAGCCAAGTTCAGCCTGGGTGGAGATCTCAGCCTGTGCATGAACATCCACGTGCTGGGGTTCGACATCGGGAGCCCGTGCCTCGGCAACGGCATCGTCGTCTCCTCGCGCGGGTTCGGCGGCTGCGCGACCGTGCTGGTGCCCAGCCCTATCCCGCTCGTGCCTGCGGTGCCGGTGACGATCTCCGCCGGCTACACCTGGGGCGGCAGCTTCGAGGTGACGCCGTTCTCGTGCGACCTGAGCGACTTCACCGAAACTAACCCCCGCGCCGCCGCCGACCCGGCCGGCCCGACAGCACGAGCCGCCCAGGCGGGATGGAGTTTCAACCTGACGCCGGGTGCACCGTCGGCCGAGGTTCGCGCAACTGGCCAGGGCGGCGCTCCGACGATCACCGTGACCGGGCCCGGCGGGCAGACCTACTCGACCGCGAACCCGCCCACCGATCCTCGCCACGCGATGATCATGCAGTACGGCAACACGACGGTGATCGCGGTTAACCAACCGGCCGGCGGCCGGTGGACCGTCACGCCGGACCCGGGGTCGGCACCCGTCGCCTCGGTCGCGTACGCCAAGGGCCTCCCCGACCCGAACGTCAAGGCGAACATCAGCGGTCACGGCCGGTCACGTACGTTGACCTACCACCTCACGGCGGCGGCCGGCCGGACGATCACGTTCGTCGAGCGTGGGTCCCGCACGTACCACACACTGGGAGCCGCACGCGGGTCTCACGGCCGCATCCGGTTCAGCCCAGCCCCCGGCCGCGCCGGCCGTCGTCAAATCGTCGCCGTCGTGACCGACCACGGTCTCCAGAGCCAGTCGCTGATCGTCGCCCACTACACGACGCCCGGACCAACGCGGCCGGCCCGGCCCCGGCGGGTGCGCGTCAGCCACCACGGCTACACGCTGAACGTGAGCTGGACGGCCGTGCCCGGCGCCGCGATGTACGAAGTTCTGGTCCAAGCCACGGATGGCGGCCGTGAGACCGCGATCGTCCGCTCCGACCACGCGCGTATCATCGGAATCGAGCCCGCGCTGCGTGGGAACGTGCTCGTGGACGCAGTGTCCGTCGAAGGTCGGCGCGGAGCAACCGCGAGCCAGGGATTCAAGCGCACGCCGACTGCACCACCGAAACGACCGAAGCCCCCCAAACACAAGCGGGACCCATATCGCTGATCGGCTCATGCCGCCGCGAACGGTGATGCAGAGCGCTAGCGCGCGCCAGAGCAGCGATCAGCGCCACCCGCGCCGAACCGCGTCGCTGAGGCTGGGGTGCGGCGCCGATTCGCGCCATACCAGCTCCGTCATGCCAACGCCATCGAGCTGCTGCACGAGGGGCATCCGCTGCCGCTGATCCAGCGCCAACTCCGGCACGCCTGCCTGCCGACCACCGGCACTGACCTCGAAGGGATCTTTTCGGGGAGATCATCGGCGCGGGGCACGACCGCCAACCACCGATGATGCACGCCAGCGCCGGGCTCGACCTCTGACTGCCGCACATCCTGCGAGAGCGCTCCAGCGCTCCCGCATCGACGACGCTACCCCCTGCAGAATCGCCATCGAGATCCCCGTAACACAGCGCCCCTCGTCGGTCACGGGCGGGTTCTTCGCCAATATGGATGCACAAGCGCCGTCGCGAGCGAGCCGCTCCCTCAGGCAAGGGGCGCAGACCTGGCTTCGCGTGGGACGCGCCTCATTGCCGCACCGGCGACGCACATGAGTTGCGCGGATCTGAGGGCGTCCCGTTAAGTGTGTAGGCGGCTGACCTGGTTGTCACTCTTAACTTTGGGTTGAGGGTTGTCTAGTGGCGACGGTCAGATTGCACTGTCGGGGAGCCGGTCGCCGAATTGGATCTTGAACGCGAGTAGCGCCTTGGTCCAGGCTCGGGTGCGGGTCCATTGCGGGACGGCGTTGTGGATCGCGAGGTAGATCAGTTTGCGGGCGGAGTCCTCGGTCGGGAAGTGCCCCTTGGTCTTGATCGCTTTGCGTAGCTGCCGGTTGAGCGCTTCTATGGCGTTTGTCGTGTAGATCACGCGCCGGACTTCGGGCTCGAAGGCCATAAAGCGGGTGACGTGCTCCCAGGCGTCCTGCCAGGCCTGCACGATCGGTGCGAATCGCGTGCCCCACTTCTCGTCGAAGGCGTCGAGCGCCTGCCAGGCGGCGTCTTGGTCGATCGCGGTGTAGATCGGCTTGAGGTCCTTTGCGACCTGGTCGTACTCGCGACGGGGGACGTAGCGCAGGCTCCGTCGGATGAGGTGCACGTTATGGGGACATCCCCATAACGTGCACTTCCTGCGCGACATGCTCGGTCACTGCGGCCTCTCCCAGCAACCGATGATCGCCACCGCGATCCGCCAGATCTTCAACGCCGACACCGGCCAAGAAGCCTGCGAGCGACTCGCCGAGGTCGTCGACCGGCTGAAGGCGCCGGCGCCCAAGGTCGCTGGCCTGCTCGCAGCTGCCGAGGACGAGCTGCTCGCGTTCTACTCCTTCCCGCGCGAGCACTGGTCCAAGTTGCGCTCCACCAACCCGCTCGAGCGGGTCAACAAAGAGATCGGCCGCCGCTCCGACGTCGTCGGGATCTACCCCAACGACCGAGCGCTCATACGCCTCGCCGGCATGCTCCTGATCGAGCAAAACGACGAGTGGTTGGTCCAGCGCCGCTACCTCTCAGACCACTCCATCCGCCTGGTTCTCTCCGCTGAGCGGTCTGAGGACCCTCGCTCGAACAACAACATCAAAGAGGAGGTCGCCACCCTCAACGCCGGCTGAGACCCGAACGTCCTAACGACGATCACCAGCTACACCACGAAACGCGACTTGACTCGGCTGCGGCGGCGGCTGTTTGGTTGGTGGCTGCTGAGCGGGGGCGGTCGTTCCGCGTGTCGTTGTCGTGAAACGATCTCGTTATCGTGCTTGTTGGTCGATCGAGCGAACGCCGGAGATTGGACGGGCTCGCCGCTGGGCTTCGCCGGGGTGAGAGTCAGACTCTGGTCTTGCGTGGGGAGGCGGGGATCGGCAAGACGGTGTTGCTGGAGTACCTGGAGGAGGCAGCATCGGGTTCTCGCGTTACGCGGACGGCGGGGATTGAGTCTGAGATGGAGCTGGCTTACGCGGGCCTGCAGCAGTTCTGCGCTCCGTTCCTGAGCGCAGTCGAGCGTCTCCCGAGCCCTCACCGCGATGCGTTGGCAGTGGCGTTCGGCCTGCAGGCGGGTGCCGCTCCGGATCGGTTCATGGTTGGGCTTGCGGTGCTCGGCTTGCTTTCGGAGGCGGCGGAGGAGCAACCGCTGATGTGTCTGGTCGATGATGCCCAGTGGCTGGATGAAGTGTCGGTGCAGACGCTCGCGTTTGTGGCGCGGCGGCTGCTGGCGGAGCCGGTCGCATTGGTGTTCGCGGTGCGGGGGAGCGGCGACGGCGGGAGGATCGCGGGGCTGAAGGAGCTCGTGGTTCGGGGCCTGGAGGATGCGGACGCTCGGGCGCTACTGGACGAGGTGATCAAGGGGCCGGTGGACGAGCTCGTCCGTGAACGGCTGATTGCCGAGACGCGGGGAAATCCGCTTGCGCTGGTCGAGCTCCCGCGGGGATTGACGCCGGAGCAGTTGGCGGGGGGGTTTGCGCTTCCGGACTCGCTGCCGGTCGCCACGGGGATCGAGGAGACCTTTCGCCACCGGCTTGTCGGGCTGGCGCCGGATACGCGCCGGCTACTGCTGGTGGCTGCCGCCGACCCATTCGGCGACGTCGCTGTGCTCTGGAGTGCGGCCGAGCGCTTGGGCATCGGGGCCGGGGCGGCCGCGGAGGCCGAGGCCGCGGGCTTGATGGAGATCGGATCGTGGGTTCGTTTCCGCCATCCCCTGGTGCGCTCGGCGGTGTATCGGTCGGC
>Ga0335073_10008673_pt1 | contig 14272 bp, 13 predicted proteins | sample Lox_Sample_22_FD_207093 | JGI IMG/M metagenome (GOLD analysis project Ga0335073, IMG submission 207093) | Soil microbial communities from Loxahatchee National Wildlife Refuge, Florida, United States - Lox_Sample_2.2 | ecosystem: Environmental > Terrestrial > Soil > Wetlands | place: USA... | reverse complement strand
GCTTAATCGAAGTCGGCGGCGCTGGACATCAGCGGCGCGAAGTCGATTCCACAGCCGTGGAGGAAACTTCGTGCCTCAGGAGCGTGTGTCCATGCGAAAACTGAAACAAATTCTGCGTCTGCGGATACGATCTGGGGCTGCAACAAAACCAGATCGCCCGCAGTTGTTCCCTCGGTCAAGCGACCGTTCATCGTTACTTGCGCAAAGCCGCCGCGGCGGGTCTGAGCTGGCCGCTGCCGGAAGATATAGATGATGGCCAGTTGGAGGAACTGCTGTTCCCTCCGTTGCGGCGTCCCAGCCGCGCCGTTCGAGCGTTGCCCGATTTTGCCGAGATCCGACGGCAGTCGCGACGACGATTGCAACGCCTGCGAAAAGCATAATGAACCGGCTGTCCGGCGACCAAAAAATAGCGGTGACGCCCTCCGTGCCGGCCAGCCGTCGTGCCGAGTTCGAATCGAGCGCATGGACCCACAGCGCGATCCTGCCGTCCGGCTCGCGCGTCGCGAACGCAATCTGGCGACCATCCGGCGAAATGCAGCCAGGCTTTATGAACCGGCTCTTTTCAGGCGCAGAAACCTCGAACGTTACGAGGTCGTTGGACGGAGGCTTTTCGCGGAAGTGGATGAAGCTGAGCGCGGCGAGGGCAAGTGTCATCGCGCCCGCGGCGAGCCATCCGGCCGAGGTTCGGAAAGGCGCCGGCTTGGGCTCGGCCGGCTTCGGCTGCGCCTCCGGTGTTCCGTCGTCAACAATCAGGTGCCAGTCGGCGATCCATTGCGGCCGCATTTTCGGATCTTTTTCCAGGCACCAACGCAGCAGCCGGCGGACTTGCTTCGGTACGCGATCGAGATCCGGCTCTTTGTGAATCACCGCGCCCAGCAATTCCGCGGCGCTATCGCCTGGGAAGGCACGCTCGCCGGTCAGCATTTCGTAGAGCACCGTGCCAAAGGCCCAGATATCGGCTCGGCGGTCGACATTTTTTCCCCGAGCCTGTTCCGGCGCCATGTATGCCGCCGTGCCCAGAATCACACCGGCCTGTGTCTCGGTCATGGTGAGTGTCGGGGAGTCTTGCGGATCAGCCGCGGGCATATCGGCGATTTTCGCCAGGCCGAAATCCAGAACTTTCACTGCTCCGGTGCCCGTGATCTTGATGTTTGGGTTCGCTGCCGAAGGAGAACTCAAAAAGGTGGAGGCCTCGGGCGGATCGCCGCAGATCCTGTGCGACCTCCCCTGCGCCACTCGCCGTGCTTCATGGAGCCCGGCGGGCGTTATCGTGCTGGGTTTGCAAGACAGGGGATTGATGCGAGTCTCCGACGCCGGAGGGACGCTTTCGGCGATCTTGGCCGAACCCCTCGCCACTGAGCCTTATTTCCCCTGACGGGCGACGGTTCCTCTACCAGCGAAACTGAAGCGCCATCCAAAACAGTGGCATTTACGTTGCCTCCCTCGACGACCAGCCGGAGCAGATGGTGTCCAGACGCGTCTTGGCGACACAGGCCAGCGCCGTCTTCGCGCCAACGCCCGGATCGCAAGTGGGACGCCTGCTGTTCGTGCGGGAAGGAATGCTCGTGGCAAGCCTTTCGACAAGCGAAAACCGAAACTTTCTGGCGGCGCCGATCGCCGGAGGTTTTTCGAATGATGGCGCTGAATCCTTCTCGGTCTCACAGACGGGTACTCTAGAAATCGATTGAAGGATAGGGTGGATCTGACGTCGATGCGTGGTATCGGGGTTTGCCGGTGGAGCGGCAGGTTCTTCTCCGCTGGCTTTGTCGCCCTGGTCTTCTGCGCGGTTTGCGTAGGCCAAATCGGGAGTCAGACCAAACCGCCGGAACCTTGCAAGGATGCGGTCGCGAATGGAGGACCGTCCGCCTTACCTGCCGCTCGAAATCCGCAGCCGAGACACATTTTGGGGATCTTCCCCAATTACAATACGTCACCTTGTCTTTCCCCCTACATAGCGATCAGCTCTAAAGACAAATTCAAGATCGCGAGCGAAGACGCTTTTGACCCGGGCGGCATCGCGCTCGCGGCCTTGACGGGAGGCGCAGCGCAGTTGTTCAACTCCAATCGCCCTTTCGGGCAAGAGGCATCGGGATACAGTCGCTATTTCGGCGCAGCCTATGGGAACCATGTGATCGGCGACTTCCTGACAGAGGGCGTCTACCCGTCTATCCTGCATCAGGATCCACGGTACTTTCGAAGAGGTACTGGGTCCGCGGCTTCTCGCGTGGGGTATGCGATTAGTCGGGTCTTCCGGACACAAACGGACGCAGGAGGAACGGCATTCAACTATTCTCGAATGTTTGGTGCTTCCAGCACTGTCGCGATTTCCACCTTGTATTACGCCCACCACCGGGACGCGGCAGGTTCCGCTGTTGGGTTTAGCGCTCGGCTTGGCGGGGCGATGGCAGCCAACATTCTCAAGGAATTTTGGCCGGACGTCTCCCGCAGGTTTTCGAGAAAACACTAAACGAGCAGTGACGCGAACCGGAAGCACGCAGGCCGGTGCAAGTCGTGGCTGAAACGACGCAAAATTGACCGTGCCCGGTCGCTACTTGGACGTGCCGAATGGATATGATTATAACGTTTGGCCTGAATAGAAATGCGAACCTTGCAGGCAACTGCGCGATTCCCATTGCCGGCCCGCATTGCGTTCGCGCCGCCGCTGGCGTTCTTGCGAGTTTCAAGGGAGAGGTTGACCAGCAGGTATACTCAATCGGGAGAACTCAGATGAGGCGTGTTTTCGTTCTGTTGATTACGGCGTTCGCGATCGCTTCTGCGCAAGATGGCGGACCTTATAAAGTGCTGAAGCGCGCCCGGGTGGGCGGAGAAGGGGGCTGGGATTATATCTACGCCGATTCCGCCGGACGCCGGCTGTACATTCCCCGCCGCGGTGCGCCTGAGTCAGGAATCGAAACACGGCTCAGCATCTACAATCTCGACACCCTCGAGCTGGTGGGAGAAATTGCCGGCGTGGGTGGGCAGGGGACCGCCGTCGATCCGAAATCGGGTTATGGCTTCACCAGCAGCAGGCCCATCTCGATGTTTGACACCAGGACGATGCAGCTCATCAAAACGATCGACGCGGCGCCCGAGGCTCGGCCCGACGGAATTTATTTCGATTCGTTCAACGAGCGAGTCTACGTGTTCAGTCATCCGACCAAGGATGCGACGGTGATCGACGCGAAGAGCGGCGACGTGGTCGGCACGATCGATTTGGGTGGCACGCCGGAGCAAGCCGTCGCCGATGGCAAAGGGATGCTTTACGTCGTCATGCAGGACATGCCGGGCAGCGTTACAGCGGTTGACGTGAAGACGATGAAAGCGGTGGCGCACTATCCTTTCGGTGACAAAGGCCGGTGCAACGGGCTCGCACTAGATGCCAAAAATCATGTGTTGTTCGCGTCCTGCGCGGCTTCCGGGAATCCACCGGCACAGCCGCCGAAACCGATGATGGTGATCCTGAGCGCGAAGAATGGCAAGATCATTACGAGTCTTCCGCTGGCGGGCGGCTCCGATGGCGCGATGTTCAATCCCGCGACAATGGAGGATTTCAGCACCCACGGAAACGGGACTTTGACGGTGGTGAAGGAGAACAGTCCGACCAGTTTCGAGGTGGAACAGAACCTGGACACGATGAACGGTGCGCGAACCATAGCGTTCGATACGAAGACCAACCATATTTTCACAATGAGTCAGGAGCGCGGCCCCGCGCCGCCGCCATCCGGCGGAGGACGCCGACGCCCGGGTGCTGCGGTTCCTGGTTCCTTCACGATCCTCATGATCGGGAAGTAGGCGGTCAAAGGTCCCGCTGCGCGAAGTGATAGATGGCGATCGCCAACACAACGGCGAGATAGAGAGAAGAGTAAGCAACCATCGCCAGACGCGAACATTCAGCGAATCCACTCATCGGCTCCAGCCACCCGCCCATGAACGCCGGCAGCGTAACCTCCGCCATGATTCAGGAGACTCGACTGTAGCAGATCGCTCATGGCTTCTTGTTCCCGCAATCGCGCCGGGATTACCTCTCAAAACGTGAAACGGATTTGCAACTCAAGCCGGCGATTATCCGCGGTTTCCCAAAAACCTTCGCCGTTCGGCGTTCCGGCGATCTGATTCGCCCGGCCAAACAGCGGCGAGGTGATATCGCCAGTGATCGGACCTGGATTGGTGTGGTTCAAAAGATTGCGAATCGACATCGAGATGGTGAGATTGTAGCGGCGCGAGGTGTTCTGAGCCTGAATGAGCGAGCCGAGTCCGCGCCCCGTGGCGGCCGTTGCCGTGTTCGCGGGATTCCCGGCGGGAAGCGTGTCCGCGGCCCTGGAGCTTCTTTCCCCGCCGAAGCCGATTGTTTTGCCGATGCGAAGATTCATGGCGATTTGTCCCGGTCCGCGGCCCGAGTTGCGAGTCAGGATCTGTTCGCCCGGAGTCGGATTGGGATCGAGCAGACCGTACACCGTTTGGATGAGGCCGGGCTTGCTCGGGTCCGTGGGAATCCCGGGGCGTGCGGTGAACAGAGTCGTGCCGTAAGGGTCGTTGCCGCTGGTGATGTCGAACGGGATGCCTGACTGCACGATGAGGTATGGGCTCAAACGAATATTCCAGCGCATGGTGATCGAGCCGCCAAGCGTCACGCGATGGCGAATGTCGGTCGCGGCGGGCCCGTACTCGCCGGCGAAATTGTAAGGATTGGCCGGGAACGTGCCGATTCCGTCGGTATTGCTCAGCGCCTTGTTGAAGACGTAGAAGCCAAATAGGGAAAACGCGGAGCTCACGCGAGCATTCACGTTGGCGATCAACTGATTCTGGTTATAAAGACCGGAGGATTCCATCAGGAAAACGGGCCCCGCCGTTCCCAACGGAAAAATGCCGCTGCCGGGCACACCGGTGTACGTTCCGGGGAGTGGCGCGTTGATGTCGGCGGCGCGAAGCTCGTGCAGGCCATGCGAGTTGCTATAGGTCAGCGCGAGAGTAGTGTGCGCCGGCAACTGGCGTTCGAGCGTCGCCGCCGATTGAAGAATGTAAGGCGCGCGTACCAGATCGGTCGGCGCGGGCACGAGCTGGACGAATCGTCTCTTCGCCTTCGATCACTGACGATCCGCTCATCCGGGCTGCCGCAAAGTTGGACTGAGTCGCTAAAATGCAACGCCTGAACGCGGCGGGTGCAACACGCTGACGGTGTTATGCAGCATTAACGTCTCAATTTTGCTTGGCTGTGACAAATTGCCGCATCTCAAGCCTAGGTTTGGTAGCGTAGGATTGCTAGAGGAAGCCCGCCCCGATGCTGCGATCTTTTGACCAGCCCTTTGCCCCCACGACGCTGAATGGCGCAACGGTCTTGACTCGCGATTTAGCGCCAGACCTCGCCCTTCCCTGGGTGGTGCGATTGCGTTACGGAATCGCTTGCGGCGAGGCGGCCATTATTTTTGGGATGATCGTTTTCTTCCGTCTGTCGGTCCCTTTGTCGTGGACTTTTGCGGCTCTGTCGGTCGTTCTGCTCAGCAATTTGCTGCTGGCTCACAGTCCCATATTTTCAGTCCGTCCCGAACAAACTCTGGGTGCTGTGTTTGTGCTGGATACGCTTTGTCTGACGGCGATCCTGGCGCTCACCGGCGGACCGGAAAATCCCTTCAGTCTGCTCTATCTGGTTCAGATCACGCTTTCGGCCATCGTGCTCCGGAAAGCCTGGACCTGGGCTCTGGGCGTCTTGGCGACGATGTGCTTCGGTCTCCTCTTCGTCATCGGGAATCCGGTTCCGGCTCTGGCGGCGCACCACGAGACGAGCGTATCGCCGCATCTGGTCGGCATGTGGATCGCTTTCATCGTGGCAGCCGGTCTGATCACCTTCTTCACCGGGAAGGTGTCGGACGAGCTGCGCCGGCGCGAGCAAGAAGTGCTCCGGCTACAGGAACAAATCGCCCGGCATGAGCGTCTGGCGTCCCTGGCCACGCTGGCGGCCGGGGCCGCGCATGAATTGGGAACCCCGCTAGCGACCATCGCCGTGATCTCGCGGGAATTGGAGCGCTACGCGTCCAGCCTGACCGGCGATGAGAGCATTCGCGAAGACGCCAGGCTCATTCGCGGCGAGGTTGAGCGCTGCCGTCTGATCCTTCAGCGTATGAGCGCCGAAGGGGCCGAGCCGGTGGGCGAGGTTGCACGAAGGATTCTGGTGACCGAGTTGTTTCAGGAAACCCTGCGCCAATTCTCCGAAGCCGAACGAGCCTCGCTTACGGTGAGCCTTTCCGAAGACGACCTCGCCGTGGTGCTCCCGGTTCAGGCCACCAGCCAGTCCTTGGCCGCCCTGATCAAAAATGCGCTGGATGCCAACCTGGAACATCGGAAGATTGTCGCGGGCGCGGCGCGCGACGGGTCACAGATCGTCTTTTCCATCGCCGACGCCGGCCCGGGCATGTCCGAAGCCGTGCTGCGCCGGATCGCCGAGCCCTTCTTCACCACGAAAGAGCCCGGCCAGGGAATGGGTCTCGGAACCTTTCTGGTGCGGACCTTCGCGGAACGGCTGGGAGGGAATCTGTCCTTTGAATCCACCCCCGGCAAAGGCACCACCGTCACGCTGAATTTGCCGCTGAACTCATGCCTATAACGCCTGTTGAAGAAAAATCGCTGGCGCTGGTGATCGACGACGATGAAGTTTTTCGCAACCGCCTCTGCCGCGCCCTGACGCAGCGGAATTGGGAAACGGCGAGCACCGGCAGCGGTGAGGACGCCGTCGGAATCGCTCGCGAGCGCAGCCCGGATCTGGTGCTGGTCGACCTGCGAATGCCGGGTATCGGCGGCCTCGATTTGATTCCGCGGCTGCGCGCGCTCGATTCTTCCACGGCGATCATCGTTCTGACGGGATATGGCAGTATTCCAACCACCATCACGGCGATGAAGCGTGGCGCCGATCATTACCTCAGTAAGCCGGTGGATGCGGATCAGGTGCTGGCGGCTTTCGAAAGCCTGCGCGCGGCGCCCGCCCTGGAGCCGGAGGTTCCCGCCACTGTGCCCAGCCTGGCGCGAGTCGAATGGGAGCATATGCAGCGCGTGATGGCCGATTGCGGCGGCAACATTTCGCAGGCCGCGCGGCTGCTCGGCATTCACCGGCGGTCGCTCCAGAGGAAACTTTCAAAGCACCCACCCTTGCGGTGAAGCCGTCGGTTGCGACAATTTACCGCATTGTGGAACGGCTGGTCCGCGATTACACTCGCTGTGGTGTTGGTTATGAAACGAGTGCTCTTCCTTGCCGCTCTGTGGGCCGCTGCCGTACCGCTGTTCGCTTCGTTTGGTGAAGGGAATCCGCGGATCGAGCGGCTGTATTCGGCCTTCATGTCTCCCTGCTGCTGGCAACAGAACCTGGCGCTTCACGATTCGCAGATCGCGCAGGAGATGCGCGGGCGCATTCAAAGCATGGTAAAGGAGGGCCGCTCGGATGAAGCAATCAAAGCCGTGTTCATCCGCCAGTACGGCAAACGAATCCTGGCTCTTCCGGAGGGAGCCGAACGAACCTGGCTCTTCGTCACTCCGTGGGCGGCAGGCTGTGGCGGACTCCTCGCGGCCATCGATTTTCTCCGTCGCGCGAGCGCCCGGAGATATGACTCGATGCCCGGCGGATTCACTCCCGCCGAGCTGGAAGCGGGTTGGGAGCGCGAGATTTAATTTGTTTCCGGTTTCAGCGCGCAGAATCGCACCACGCGCACCGGTTTAGGCGCAAAGTCCGGCTTCGCGATCGGCTCCTCGTAGCGGACGGTGCGCAATTCCGGGAACAGATGCGGCAGTTCGCCGGTCTTGAACAGCGATCCGCCAACGCGGAGCAGCTTCAATGCGTCTTCATGAAACGCCTCCGCCACCAGGATGCCGCCGGGTTTCAAGGCGCGTTCGATGCGCTCCGCCGACGGACCCGCGCCCGCGTAAGACAGAACGATCAGGTCCCAGCGATTCTCCCCGTAATCGAAGGCATCGATGCTGGTGACTTCGGTATGGATTTTGACACTCAGGTGCGCGGCCGTTTCGTTCGCGGCGGCGATCGCCTGGTCGGCGATGTCGAAGCCGGTTACGTCCCATCCCTGTTGCGCCAGCCACAGAGAGTTGCGGCCTTGTCCCATTGCGATGTCGAGCGCACGGCCGGGTGGCCGTCCTTTGACCATTTCGACCAGGAAAGCGTTCGGAGCGGTGTTGAATGCCGGAGGTTGCGCCGTGAGGTACTGGTTCCAGTGCTCGGTGTCCAGTTCGCGGATGCGCTGGTGGAGCAGCTCAATTTGCGCATCGATTTCCGGGTCGCTGAACCCGCGCTGCTGGAGATAGGAGCGAAAGAGGCGAAGCAGAGCCGGATTATTCTGCTGTTCGCTAAACCCTCCGGAGCCGCGAACCGAACGCGGCTCGCCGGAGACCCAGGCGCGAAACCGCTCATAGGCCTGCTGGCCCGCGGGCATCGACGCCAACCGCGTTTCGACTTCATCCCGCGATTGCGCCGTGGCAAAGGATAACGCGCAAACCAAAACGCCAGTCAGCAACGACAATCTCATGGCAAATCCCTCCGTTCATTCCGGACTTTAAAGTTAAAGCCGAAACGGATTCGCCGCAATAAGGCAAATTGTCGCGGGGAAATCATTTCCCGGCTTGCGCGGCACGATGCAGGCGAATGCCAAACCGATCATGGTGCGGTAAATTGTCGCGAGCCTTGCGATTCGGCGTGGATGCGACAATTTGCCGCATCCGGTTTTGCCCGACTTGATGTTTGATAGAAAGAGCAACCCCCGACATGCGCCGCGTGACCGCATCCCTGATGCTCGTGATGTTCAGCTTTCCGCTGCTCGCAACCACGCTCTTCGCGGATGCCTTCTCCGGCTTGCCGGCGTGCTGCCGGCGTGGTGGGACGCATCATTGCGAGATGACGGCAATGGAGTCGTCCGGCCAGGGACCGGACATGCTTCCCGGGCGATGCTCTTCCTCGCCCGAATCCACGGCGGCGCGGTTGAACCCGCAAGCGCCATTTTCAGCGCAGCTTCCATCGAGTGCGGAGCCAGTCTCATTTGCGCCGGCCGTGCCTGGTGGACAGCATACGCCCCACGCGCAGTTCCAGGGCCGCGCGCGAAAGCGCGGACCTCCGATCCGGTTCGAATAACCCTCGCCTTTTTTCGAACCAGACTTCAGGAGGATTTGTGCAGGCATTTTTCAGGCGCGCCGCATTCGTGCTGGCGCTTAGCGGGGGCTTCGCGATGGCCCAGGAGTCCGTGAATTACGGCAGCGTCAGCGGCCGCGTAACTGATCCGAGCGGTGGAGTGGTGGCGGGCGCGTCCGTAACCGCGCGCCAGCTCAACACCAACCAGGCCAGCACGGCGACGACGGACAGCGAAGGCCGCTTTCGCTTCGCGTATCTGAAGGTCGGCCCCTACGAAATCAAAATTCACAAGGACGGATTCGGCGACGCCACGCGAATTTTGACGCTGTCGGCGGGATCGGCGTTCGAAGTGCCGGCCTCGCTTCAGGTCGCCTCGGCCAGTTCGCGCGTGACGGTCGGCGCGCAGTCGGAGGTGCTCGAAACGGCGCGTACGCAGGTGGAAGGCACGGTGTCGGAAGCGGAAGTGAACCAGCTTCCTCTCAACGGCCGTAATTTTCTGGATGTGGCGCTGCTGGTCCCCGGCGTTTCACCGACCAATACCGCCGCTAATCAGCTCTTCGCGGAGACTTCGGCCGTGCCGGGACAGGGGATCTCCATCGGCAGCCAGCGCAACTTCTCCAACAGTTTTATCGTCGACGGGGTTTCCAACAACGACGATGCCGCCGGAGTGACCGGCGCGTTCTATTCGCTGGACACGGTGCAGGAATTTCAGGTGGTTACCTCCGGCGGACAGGCCGAGTTCGGGCGCGCGCTCGGCGGATACGTGAACCTGGTGACGCGCAGCGGCGGCAACACGCTGCACGGCGATTTATATGGCTATTTCCGGAACCAGCGGCTGGATGCCGCGAACGCTTTGTCGAATACCGCGCTGCCGCTTACCGAGGCGCAGTATGGCGCGAGCGTGGGCGGCCCGATCGTACACGACCGCACCTTCTATTTCGCCAATTTCGAGCAGCGCGAGCTGAATGAATCCGGGTTGACCACCATTACGCCCGCGAACGTGGCGGCAATCGACGCGCACCTGCTGGCGATCGGATATCCGGGGCCGCTGATTTCCACGGGAATTTATCCGAATCCGGTGCATAACAGCAACGTGCTCGCGAAAATCGATCATCAGTTCAGCGAGCGCGATCAGTTCAACGTCCGCTACAGCTTCTATCACGTGAACGCCATCAACTCGCGCGGCGCCGGAGGCTTGAGCGCGTCCACCGCTTCCGCCAATCTGAACGACGACGATCAATCCGTCGCCGCCAGCAACATTCTGACGCTCACGCCGCGGATGGTGAATGAGACGCGCGGGCAGTATTGGTACAGCAGTCTGCTGGCGCCGCCTTCCGATCTGGTCGGACCCGCGGTGAGTATCTCCGGCGTCGCTTCCTTCGGCACTCTTTCGGGATCTCCCACCGGGCGGCTGAACAAGCTGGGCGAATTCGTCGACAATCTGTCGTATCAGACCGGCGCGCACGCCATCCGGGTCGGCTTCGAGTATCTGTATAACAACGACACCATCACCTTTCCGAGGACGTTTCGCGGCAGCTACTCATTTTCGTCGATGGCCAATTTTCTGTCCGGCGCATACAACAATTCGGGATTCACGCAGACTTTCGCCAATTCCGTAGTTCATCAGACCAATCCCAACGCCGGCTTTTACGCCCAGGATGAATGGCGCGTGAACAGCCGCTTCACTTTGAATCTCGGCGTTCGCTACGATCTGGAATTTCTCAAGACGATCGCCACCGACACCAACAATGTTTCCCCGCGCGCGGGATTCGCGTGGACGCCGGTTGCTTCGCGAAAAACGGTGATCCGCGGCGGCTACGGAATTTTTTACGATCGCGTCCCGCTGCGTCCTCTGGCCAACGCGCTGCTGTCGGCGGATAACACCACCAATCCCGCCGATCTCAGCCAGATCAGCATCAGTCTGTCACCGGGGCAGGCCGGCGCGCCGGTGTTCCCCAACATCCTGAGCAGCCTGACGCTGCCGGCGGGCGTGCTGTTCAATTTTTCGACGATGTACCCGCACATGCAGAATGCCTATTCCGAGCAAGGCAATTTCGAGATTGAGCATCAGCTTTCAAAGAACAGCACACTCGAGGTCGGCTATCAGCACCTGCGCGGATTGCATCTGATCATTTCCGTGAACCAGAACGTCCCCACGTGCACCGCCGCGGGCACCAACAACGGATGCCGCCCGAATCCGACCTACGGCAATGACAGCCAATATTCTTCGCTGGCCGATTCGAACTACAACGCGTTGTACGTTTCCTTCGTCGAGCGGCCGTCCAACTGGGGCAATTACCGGATTTCCTATACCTATTCGAAAGCGCTCGATGACGTCAGCGAATTTTTCTTCAGCGCGCCAATCAACAATTTCAACATCTGGCAGGATTACGGCCGCTCCGACGACGATCAGCGCAACCGGCTGGTGTTCGACGGAACCGTGCATACTCCGTTTTCGCACGGCAACACAGCCTGGCAGCGGCTCAGCCACGGCCTTCAGTTGACCACCATGCTGCAATATTATTCGCCGCTGCCGTTCAATATCACCACCGGAGCGAATACGATTCAGGGAACCTCGGCGCGGCCGACGATCAACGGGGTGTTCATCAATCGCAACGCCGGATCGGGATTCGACTTTTTCAATCTGAATGCCCGCCTCAGCCGCGCCTTCCAACTCACCGAGCGGCTACGCATGGAAGCGCTGATCGAGGGCTTCAACCTTACCAATCATGTGAACGGCGTTACGTTGAACGGAGTTTTCGGAACCGGCGCGTATCCCACCAATCCCTCGCCGACGTACGAACAGATCACGGCGGTGGGCGATCCGCGCGCATTTCAATTAGCGCTGCGCTTCGCGTTCTAAAATCGAAAGGGAGATCATTATGTTTCCTGTTCTCGTGCTGGCGATGGGATTGGCGATGACGGTTCATGTTGGGCCGATCGGCGGGGACACTCCCGCTCGCGAGCCGCGCTTCGCGGTAAACGGATCCACGGTGGCGCTGGCCTTCGGAGCCGGGACCGGCATTTATTTCGACCTGTCGCGCGATTCCGGGAAGACGTTTTCGGGACCGGTGAAGGTCGCCGACGAGCCGGTGGTTCCGCTGACCCGGCATCGCGGACCGCGCATCGTTTTCGCGAACGGGGCTATCGTGATTACCGCTGTGGCCGGGAAAACTTCCGGAGGCCCGCACGCCCACGGGTTACCGTCGGACGGCGACCTGATCGCCTGGCGCTCCACCGACACCGGCAAGACCTGGTCGAAGGGAATCGTTATCAATGATGTTCCGGGCGCGCCGACTGAAGGCCTGCATGCGCTCGCCTCCGACGGCAAGGAACATCTGTTTGCGGCCTGGCTCGATCATCGCGGCGGCCACGGGACGAAACTTTATGGCGCGCAATCGCGCGACGGCGGCGCGACGTGGTCGAAGAACGTCCTGATTTATGCCTCGCCCGATGGAACCATCTGCGAGTGCTGCGCTCCTTCGCTGGCGATCGATTCGCACAGCGAAACGCTGGTCATGTGGCGCAACTGCCTCGACGGCAGCCGGGATATGTATCTTTCCCGCTCCCGCGACGGCGCGACGTTTTCGAAGCCGGAGAAACTGGGCGACGGCACCTGGAAGATAAACGCCTGCCCCATGGACGGCGGCGGACTGGTGGTGTCGCAAGGCCGGATCGTCACGCTGTGGCGGCGGGAACACGACCTGTTTCTTGCTTCTCCGGGAAAACCGGAAACCCGCCTTGCTACGGGAGTCGACAGCGCGATCGCCGCGGGCGCGGGCGGAATCTACGCGATCTGGTCGGCCGCTTCCGGAATCCAGGCGATGATCCCCGGCAAATCGCAACCAATCGACCTTGGCGCGAAAGGCTCGTTTCCCGCGATCGCTGCTCTTCCCGGAGGAGCAGCGATCGCCGCCTGGGAACAGGACGGAGAGATCGCGATTCGTCAGATTCCCTAAAACGAGGACTGGGAAGACAAGTTTCGAATATGCGGCGATGTGCATACGCTGCCGCTTGTTATCTCCTCAGCTTGATCGGGAGTGCTCCGGCGCCGGAAAATTGGCGGGTGGAACGCGCGCTAGACGCGTTTCCGCGTAGATGTGTGGTGTTATCGGTACCTCGAAAATTCCTCAAGCACGTCCTAGACGTGTGCTGGTGCGAAGGGGATTTATCGTCAAGAATCCTGTTGGCTTCCCAATTCGACTTCGGGAATCCATTCTCCGAATGGCCGACGATCCGCCCGGCCTCCAGCGGGCCGGTAGCATTCATCTCCGGCTTCTACAAATCCATCGGCGCAACCAGGACTGAGACTTTCGAAAGGGTAGAGCGCTCCAAGCAAATTGATTAGCCGTTTCCCGTGCTTGAACGCGTTCGTCAAGGCCTCTCGCGCGATGCGGTAGATCTCGTCCCTGATGATGGGGCGCAGGTCCCTGACGGGGCTTTCCACCGTCAAATGGAACGCGTCCCGCGGTCCCCGGAGAGTTCGTTGCCGGCCGCGTTCAACGCTTCTGACAAATCACTGCTGTCCGTCGTAGACGCTCGCAAGTCATAAACCGCACTTCTTCCCTCGGCGATCGCACGGTCAGCCCGTTCGAGAGCTTTTTCCAGTTCGCCTTTCGCCTTTCCCTCCGGCAATAGTTTGTTGACCGCCTGGAAATGCAGCATCAACCCGTGAAAGCTCTGCAAGAGTGTGTCCTGCAAATCCCGGGCGATGCGCGCGCGTTCCATCAAGCGCTCATTAAATCGAACGTTCATCGCCGTGGCGATCTGCCTTACCCGGATGTGGTGGACCCCATTTTTTGGACAAAAAAGTGACCCTTTCTTAGATGGTGTGGCGGCATTGAAAATGAGGAGAAGACAATGCCGCAAACGAGAAAGAATCATCCCCCGAGCCTGAAGGCCAAGGTGGCCATCGAGGCCATCAAGGGCCAAAAGACCACCGCGCAAATCGCGCAAACTTATGGCGTCCATCCGACCCAGATCGGCTTTTGGAAACGCCAGGCGATCGAGGGCTTGCCCGACGTGTTCGCCCACGGCCGCGAACAGGTGCGCCAGCAGGCCGATCAGGAGAAAGCCGAACTGTACCAGCAGATCGGGCAGTTGAAAGTGGAGCTGGACTTTCTCAAAAAAAGAGCTGGGCTCGGTTGAGGAGCGCCG
>Ga0335073_10008672_pt1 | contig 14273 bp, 10 predicted proteins | sample Lox_Sample_22_FD_207093 | JGI IMG/M metagenome (GOLD analysis project Ga0335073, IMG submission 207093) | Soil microbial communities from Loxahatchee National Wildlife Refuge, Florida, United States - Lox_Sample_2.2 | ecosystem: Environmental > Terrestrial > Soil > Wetlands | place: USA... | reverse complement strand
GCAAGATAGTGCGGCCGCCGACGACGCAAAAAACTTGATCGCTTTTGCCGATTGGGCGCGCACCTATCCCGCCCAGAAGAAGTTCCTCTCGTTGTTCCCCGGCTATAGCGAGCCGACGATAGACAAAACGGCGGGCACTGGCGCTGCCAAGGATCGGTTTACCGAGAAGCTCACTATGTACGTGGCGCAAGCGCGCTTTATTCTCGGCCGGCCACCGGGGACCATCGACCTTGGGCGCTACGCGACTCTGCCGTTCTTGGAAAAAATCGATCCGGCGATCAAGCACACGGCGATTGCGGCCGCCGATATCGCGCCGCTTACCGATCAACAAGGCACCGGCAACGATAATCCGCAACGCAAATGGTGCACCGGGCGGCCAAATCTGATTTGCATCCAATCGAGCTACCGGCTCGAAGGCAAGATTCCGATCGGCATCATGCTAGTGAACAAGCTGCGCGACAGCGTCAAAAAAGTTTCCGATCACATCGATTTTGAAAGCGAGCTATCGCAAGTGCCGCCGGATAATGTCGATCAGGCCGGATTGAAGGAATTGACTGCGCTCGATATGCCGATCATTGGCGTGCTCGAGCAAAACATTTTCTACGTCAATCAGATTATGAAATTCGGAAAGTTCCTGGCCGTTTTCCAGGGCCATCCGACCGACGCCGGTAAGACCGTGGTCACCGCATTCATGGCGCTGGCGATCAAATCGAGCGTGCTCGCCGAGCGGCGCGGATACGAAGACGTGCCGGTGCTGCATAATCTTGTACCGGCGCAGGTGTTGATGGGGCAATCCTCGTTCAATTCAGGCGACTCGATCAGCGCCGGGCTGCCCAAATATGCGCGCAACGAAATCCGCAGGATTGCCGGGTTACTGGCCGGCGACAAGTGACCGATTCAAATTCCGCGCTATAATCAAGGCATGCCCAAAAACTGGGAGTTCTGGATCGATCGCGGCGGCACCTTCACCGACGTGATCGGCCGGAGGCCGGACGGCAAGCTCGTCGCCCACAAGCTTCTGTCGGAGAATCCGGAGGCCTATGCGGATGCCGCCGTCGCCGGAATCCGCCATTTGCTCGGGCTGGCACCTGGCGAAGCAGTTCCGACAGCGCGCATCGACGCGGTGAAGATGGGCACAACGGTCGCTACCAATGCGCTGCTTGAGCGCAAGGGCGAGCGCACGCTTCTCCTCGTCACCAAAGGCTTTCGCGACGCGCTGCGCATCGGCTATCAGGCGCGGCCGAAAATCTTCGCGCGCCATATCGTCAAGCCCGACATGCTCTACGAGCGGGTGGCGGAAGTCGACGAGCGGGTGCGTGCCGATGGCACCATCGAGCGCGCACTCGATCTCGACTCGGTGCGAACCGAACTGCAGCGCGCCAAAGACGATGGCATCCGCGCCGTCGCCGTCGTGCTCATGCACGCCTATCGGTACCACGAACATGAACGGCGCGTTGCGGCGCTGGCGCGCGAATTGGGCTTTGGCCAGGTTTCCGCCAGTCACGAAGTATCGCCGCTGATCAAGCTCATCGGCCGCGGCGATACCACCGTGGTCGATAGCTACCTCTCGCCGATTCTGCGCCGTTACGTAGCGCAGGTGGCAAACGAGCTGAACGGCGGCGACGCCCGCCTGATGTTCATGATGTCGTCGGGCGGGCTGACCGCGGCCGAGCTTTTCCGCGGCAAGGATGCGATCTTGTCCGGGCCTGCGGGCGGGGTCGTCGGCATGGCCGAAAGCGGACGGCAAGCGGGCTTTTCCCGGCTTATCGGCTTCGACATGGGCGGCACTTCAACTGACGTGTCGCATTTTGCCGGCGCGTACGAGCGCGCCTTCGAGACCGAAGTCGCCGGTGTGCGCATGCGCGCGCCGATGATGCGCATTCATACGGTTGCGGCCGGCGGCGGCTCGATCCTGCATTTCGACGGCGCGCGCTTTCGCGTCGGCCCCGATTCCGCCGGCGCCAATCCGGGGCCGAGATGCTACCGACGCGGCGGGCCGCTGGCGGTGACCGACGCCAACGTCATGGTCGGCAAGCTCATCCCCGATTTCTTTCCCAAGATTTTCGGGCGGCAACAGAATCTGGCGCTTGATGCCGGCGCGGTGCGCGAAGCCTTCGCGGCGCTGGCGAGCGACATCGGCGACGGTCGCTCGCCCGAACAGGTCGCCGACGGCTTCATCAAGATCGCGGTCGAGAACATGGCGAACGCGATCAAGAAAATTTCCGTGCAGCGCGGCTACGACGTGACGCGCTATACGCTCAACTGTTTCGGCGGCGCCGGCGGCCAGCATGCCTGCCTGGTCGCGGATGCGCTCGGCATGACCAGCGTGCTGATCCATCCGTACTCATCGCTCCTTTCCGCCTACGGAATGGGGCTTGCCGATATCCGCAGCGTGCGCCAGCAGGCAATCGAGGAGTCGTTCGGTGAAAAAGCGCGTGCGAGGCTGGCAAGCGTCGCGCGCCGGCTAGCGCGCACAGTCATCAAGGAGGTTGCCGGCCAAGGCGTCGCCGGCGACAGGATCACGCTGCATCTGCGCGCCCATATCCGCTACGCCGGCACCGACATGGCGCTCGTTGTCGATGCCGGCGGTGTTTCTTCCGCCTCGCCACAAAGGGGAGGGGACGCCCAGCTCGCTTCGCTCAAACGCATGAAATCCGCGTTCGAGCGGGCGCACAAGGCGCAGTTCGGTTTTGTCGACCGGTCCAAGGCGCTGGTGATCGAGGCGGTGTCGGTCGAGGCGGTCGGCGGCGGCGCGACTTTCAGGGAAAAAGCGCAAAAAATAAAACGAGCGAAGCTTCCCGCGCCGGCGCATCGCACGCATTTCTTCTCTGGCGGCAAATGGCGCCGCGCGCTCGTCTACACGCGCGAGACGTTGGCGCCGGGTCATAAGGTGAAGGGCTCGGCCGTCATCATCGAGCCCCATCAGACCGTCGTCATTGAGGCGGGCTGGCAAGCCGAGCTGACGGCCAAGGATCACCTCGAGCTGCGGCGAATCGCAAAGCGTGCCCGCGCCCGCGCCATCGGCTCCAAGGCCGATCCGGTCATGCTCGAAGTGTTCAACAATCTGTTCATGTCGGTCGCCGAACAGATGGGCGTTGCGTTGCAGAACACCGCATCGTCGGTCAACATCAAAGAGCGGCTCGATTTCTCCTGCGCGGTGTTCGACAACGACGGCTCGCTCGTCGCGAACGCCCCGCACATGCCGGTGCATCTCGGCTCGATGGATCGCGCCGTCGAGACCGTCATCCGCGAGAACAAGGGCAACATCCGTCCGGGCGACGTCTATGCCATCAACGCGCCGTACAACGGCGGCACGCATCTGCCCGATATCACCGTCTGCACGCCGATGTTTGACAGACGCAAAATCCGATTTTGGGTTGCCGCGCGCGGCCATCACGCCGATGTCGGCGGCATTTCACCCGGCTCGATGTCGCCTAACGCGACCACGATCGAGCAGGAAGGCGTCTACATCGATAATTTCAAGCTCGTCGAGCGCGGCCGGCTCCGCGAGAAGGAAACGTATGCATTGCTGACCGGCGGCAAGTATCCGGCACGCAATCCGCTGCAGAATGTCAACGACCTCAAGGCGCAGATCGCCGCCAACGAAATGGGATTGCGCGAGCTGCGCAAAATGGTGGAGCATTTCACGCTGCCGGTGGTGCATGCTTATATGCGCCACGTTCAGGACAACGCGGCGGAAAGCGTGCGTCGCGTCATCGATCGCCTGCACGACAGCGCGTTTGGCGTCGAGATGGACCAGGGCACCGTGGTCAAGGTGCGCATCAGCGTCGACAAGCATAAGCGCGAGGCAATTGTGGACTTCACCGGCACCAGCGCGCAGCAGCCGAACAACTTCAATGCGCCCGAGCCGGTGACCCGCGCCGCCGTGCTCTACGTCTTCCGGGTCATGGTCGACGACGACATCCCGATGAACGCCGGCTGCCTGCGCCCGATCCGCATCGTCATTCCGAAAAGATCCCTGCTGTCGCCGGAATTTCCCGCCGCCGTTGTGGCCGGCAATGTCGAGACCTCGCAGGAGGTGACCAATTGCCTGTTCGGCGCGCTCGATGCGATGGCGGCGGCGCAAGGCACCATGAATAATCTCAACTTCGGCAATGCGCGCCATCAATATTACGAGACCATCTGCTCGGGCTCGCCTGCTGGTCCCGGCTTTCCCGGCACCGACGCCGTGCACACGCATATGACCAATACGCGGCTGACCGACCCGGAAGTGCTGGAATTCCGCTACCCGGTGCTGCTCGAGGATTTTCACATCCGCAAAAATTCCGGCGGCCGTGGGTGGTGGAAGGCCGGCGACGGCATCGTTCGCACCATCCGGTTCCTGGAAAAAATGGAGTGCACCATCCTGTCCGGCCATCGCCGCGTCCGGCCGTTCGGGCTCGCCGGCGGTGAGGACGGTCAGGTCGGCGCGAATTTTGTCCGCCGCCGGCACGGGCGGATCGAAAAGCTCGCCGGCTGCGACGCCACACTCATCGACGCCGGCGAAGCCATCATCATTCAGACGCCGACCGCGGGGGGATACGGCAAGCCGAACGACATGTGAAACTTCAATGCCCGCCGATTTCGGCATTGGCCGGCGGCGGCTTGCGCATCAGCCATACCAGCGGGGCAAACGCCAGAAAGAGCAGGCACAACAGCAGAAAGACGTCGGCGAAAGCCATCACGAGCCCTTGCTGGCGGACAAAGAGGAAGAGCTGCTTGAGCGCCATGGTCTGCGCGTCCGAGCCGGGAATTCGCGCGGCGAGACCGTTGAGCGCTTCTACGACCGGCTGCCGCGCCCAGGTGATCGATTCGTGCAGACGCGCCAAGTGCAGGTCGATCCGCTTGTCGAGCACGGTATTGAGCCCGGCGAGCCCGACCGCGCCGCCGAGATTGCGCGTCAGGTTGAACAGTCCGGATCCGTTCTTGAGCATGTCCGGCGCCAGCGTCCCGAGCGAGATGCTGGTGATCGGTACGATTGCCATCATCATGCCGAAGCCGCGAAACAGTTGCGGTACGAACAGCTGCCAAAAATCCCAGTCCTTGCTCACATAGCTCATTTGCCAATTGCTGAGCGCGACAATGACGAAGCCGGCGGCGAGCATCAGGCGTGGATCGGTCCGCGTCATCAGGCGGCCGACGATCGGGGCGCTCAGGAACATGGTGGCGCCGGATACGAACATGGTCTCGCCGACCATCAATGCATCGTAGCCGCGAATCTCGTCGAGGTAGATCGGATAGAGATATGTCAGACCGTAGAGGCCGATGCCGAGGACGAAGGAGAACATGCTGCCGAACGCGAAGTTGCGATCGACGAACGCCCTTAAATCGACGATCGGTTGCTGCGCCGTGAGCACGCGTGCGAAGAAGATCACCGCCGAGGCCGCGGAGACGGCCGCCACGAACGAGATCGTGGGATCTTCGAACCAATCGTAGCGCGGGCCGTCCTCGAGCACGTATTCGAGCGCCCCTAAGAACAAGGCCATGAAAATCAAGCCGACGAAATCGAACCTGTCGAACAGCTTGTAATCCGGCTTGTCGAAGTCGATCAGAGTTATTGCGGCGATCGTCACCACGATGCCCGGCCCGATGTTGATGAAGAACAGCCAGTGCCAGGACAATGCGTCGGTGAGGTAGCCGCCGACGGTCGGACCGATGGTTGGCGCCAACGTCGCCACCAGCCCGATCATCGGCGTAATCACCGGCTGCAATCGGCGCGGAAAGATCGCGTAGGCGGAAGCAAACACCGTCGGCACCATGCCGCCGCCGATAAAGCCCTGCAGCGCGCGCCAAACGATCATTTGGCCCATCGTCGAGGTCAGTCCGCACATCAGGCTCGCGACGGTGAAGCCGGCGGCGGCGCTCGCGAACATGATGCGCGTGCCGAGTGCGCGCGAAAGAAAACCGGAAAGCGGAATGGCAACCACTTCGGCCATCAAGTAGGAGGTCTGCACCCACGTGATCTCGTCGCTCGAAGCGGCGAGGCCGGCTTGGATTTCCGCGAGTGACGCGGAAACCACCTGGATGTCGAGAAACGCCATGAACATCCCAAAGCACATCGCCAGAAAAGCAACGATGCGAATGGGATCGACACGCTCGGCGTCGGGAACAGCCGCCGGAGTGGGCAGAGCAAGTGTGGCGGCTTGTGCCATCGCCCGAGCCTAAGCGCTTGATCAGCGGGTCGCGTCTTGCGTCGGCGTGCCGTTAGCCACGGTCGTGCTCGCCTTCGTGTTCACGCTCACCACCACCGACATGCCGGGGCGCAACAGCCCCTCGCGGGCGATGGCGGCGGGTACGCGAATACGTACGGGCAGTCGCTGCACGATCTTGGTGAAGTTTCCGGTAGCGTTGTCCGGCGGCAGCAGCGAGAACACCGCGCCAGAGGCCGGAGAGAAGCTCTCGACCGTGCCGGCAATGGTGTGTTCGGGGAGAGCATCGACCGCAATCGACGCTCGCTGACCGGGCCGCAGCCGCGCGAGTTGGGTTTCTTTGAAGTTGGCGGTGACATAGACCTCATCGAGCGGGACGAGGCTCGCCAGCCGCTGGCCGATCTGCACGAAATCGCCGGTCTGCATCGCGCGATTGCCGATTACGCCGTCCATCGGCGCGCGTATGACCGTGAACGACAAATCGCGCTCGGCCTTGGCGAGCGCGGTCTTAAGCTCGTCGAGCGTGCCGATCGCTTCCTGCTGTTGGCCCTTGAGGACGTCGACATTCGCCGCTGCGGATTCGATGGCGGCTTGAGCGCCGTGCACGGCGGCGACCGTCTCGTCGCGGTTTGCCTGCGCCTGCTCCAGAAGCTGGCGGCTCGAAGCGTCGCGGGAGACCAACATTTTCTGGCGCGCGAGCTCCAACTCGGCGCGTGTCGCCGCCGCCTGCGCGGAGACGAGCTGTGACTTGGCTTGGTCGACGGCGGCTTGCTGAGCATCGATCTGGTGACCGATCCGCCCGATGGTTGCCTGCTGGGTCGTCACTTTCTCGCGCGCGGAGTCGACCGCGAGCCGGTAGTCGCCGTCGTCGATGGTCGCGATCACATCGCCGGCGTGGACGTAAGTGTTATCGGTCACCGGCACGCTGGCGAGATAGCCGGACACTTTCGCCGCGAGCGTCGTGCTGTAGGCCTGCACGTAGGCGTCGTCGGTCGAGACCGTGAAACGGCCGACGGTCAGCCAGTCGTAGCCGAACCAGCCCGCGACGCCGATGGCGAGCACGACGATGGCGCCAAGCACGAGTCGGCGCCGGCTTGAGCGTTGCGGTTGAACGCTGTTTTGCCGCGACGCTTGGTCGGCGGCAGGCTGGGTGGGAACCGTGGCGGGCGCCTCCGCTGTGGGTTGGCTGGACGGCGCCAACTCAGCCGGCGCGACCTGTGCTGCGGCCTTCGGATCGGGTTGTGAAACGACGTGAAATGGGGAGGAGCCGCGATCCCTGTCCTGATTGCGATACATGCGCCGTACTCCTGTTCGTGGCCCGGCAGCTTAATTTCGGTGACCGAACGGTTCGGTCATTAATAGTCCGATAAGAATTGGAAGTCAATATTGACCGAACGGTTCGGTCAATATACATTAGTTCTGCGAGCTTGGCGAATGATTACCTCCGGTTGAGTTTCCAAATGCTTGCACGATCGCAGAAGGCCCGGAAATGAACGAACAGACCGTATTGGAACGGGCGCAGCCGAACTACGCCGATGATGACAGCGCCAAGCGGCGGCAGATCATTGAAGGCGCCCGGGCCGTGTTTCTCGCCCAGGGCTTTGATGCGGCCAGCATGAACGACATCGCGCGCGCCGCCGGCGTCTCCAAGGGCACACTCTACGTCTATTTCCGGCACAAAGAGGAATTGTTCGAGGCCATCGTCGAGCAGGAATGCGAGGCACAGGCCGAAGGGATTTTCGATCTCAACCCCGATGATCACGACGTGGCGGCCGTGCTCACGCAGCTCGGCAATGCCTATGTCGGGTTTCTATGCCGCCCGGAAAAGGCCTCGGCGATTCGCACGGTGATTGCCATCGCCCATCGGATGCCCGAGCTTGGACGCAAATTTTATGAAAGCGGGCCGGCGAAGGGGATTGCGCAGCTTACGGACTATATCGCGGCGCAGGTCGAGGCTGGCGTGCTCGCGGTCGAGGATTGCCAGATAGCCGCAGCGCAACTGATGGAGGCCTATCAGGCGATGCTGTTCAAGTCGATGGTGTTCAACTTTGCGCCCGAGCCGACCTCGATACAGATCGAGCGCGTGGTGCGGATTGCGGTATCGGCGTTTCTCGCGGCCTATCGCGCTTAACGGCAATCACGAGCCGTGCGGCGATTTGTGCGATATCGAGTAGCGCATTTTTGCGCCGCGGCCTTGCCAGAAGAAGCGGTAGTCAACGTTGAGATCGGTCCCGTCTGAAAGCGGCAGCACGGCGTTGCAGACGACTTCGTTCTTGCCGCTGGAAACGGTCTTGAGCGGCTCATAGCGCAGCGGCTCCAGCTTGAGCTCTTTGAGAAGATCGGCAAGCGTGTTTTTGGCGCGCGCCGAATCGCACTCGGGCAGAACGAAGTAGTCGTGCAAGCCGCGGTAGATCAACACGCCGGCGACGGCAAGCACGGGAATGCCGATCAGCCGGAACACGAAGCGATTGGGTCTGCCGGGCGACGAACGCGCCGTCGGCCGGCGTGCGCCGTGCCGCATCGCAGGCGGTGCGGAGTTCTCTGTAGGCATCCGCAGCCTGCTCTCAGACAGCCTTGCCGATCTCTTCCGTCATCTTTTTGGCGTCACCGAGGAGCATCATGGTGTTGTCGCGATAGAACAGCGGATTGTCGATTCCGGCATAGCCGGACGCGAGCGACCGCTTGTTGAACATGACCGTGCCTGCCTTCCACACTTGCAGCACCGGCATGCCGTAGATCGGCGACTTCGGATCCTCCTCGGCGGCCGGATTGGTGACGTCGTTGGCGCCGATCACGTAGGCGACGTCGGCCTGGGCGAATTCCGAGTTGATGTTCTCCAGCTCGAACACCTCATCGTAAGGTACGTTGGCTTCGGCGAGCAGGACATTCATATGTCCAGGCATGCGGCCGGCGACCGGATGGATCGCATAACTGACCTCGACGCCCTCAGCCTTGAGCTTGTCCGCCATCTCGCGCAGCGCATGCTGGGCTTGCGCCACCGCCATGCCGTAGCCTGGCACGATGATGACCTTTGAGGAATTCTTCAAGAGATAGGCGGCATCTTCCGCCGAGCCGAGTTTGACCGGGCGGCTTTCGGCGGCGCCGCTCGGTCCTGCGACCTCGCCGCCGAACCCACCGAGGATCACTGAGATGAACGAGCGGTTCATGCCTTTGCACATGATGTAGGACAGGATGGCACCCGAGGAACCAACCAGGGCGCCGGTGATAATCAGCGCCGAATTGCCGAGCGTGAAGCCGATGCCCGCGGCCGCCCAGCCGGAATAGGAATTGAGCATCGAGATCACGACCGGCATGTCGGCGCCGCCGATCGGCACGATAATGAGCACGCCGAGCGCGAACGAGACCGCGGCGATCAGCCAGAAGGTGACGTGCTGCTGAGCCTCGAAGAACCAGACGATCAGGGCGACGAGGCCGAGCGCCAGCGCGATATTGATGACGTGCCGCGCCGGCAGCAAAATCGGCTTGCCGCTCATGCGGCCGGAGAGTTTCAAAAACGCGATCACCGAGCCGGTGAAAGTGATGGCGCCGATGGCGACGCCGAGCGACATCTCGATTAGGCTTTGGTGGTGGACGGCGCCCTCGGTGCCGATGTCGAAGGCCGCGGGCGCATAGAGCGCGCCGGCTGCGACCAAAACCGCCGCCATGCCGACCAGCGAATGGAAGGCGGCGACCAGTTCCGGCATCGAGGTCATCGGCACGCGCCGCGCGACGACAGCGCCGATACCGCCGCCGATCGCCACGGCGAGGATCACTAGACCCCAGGCACCCAATCCGGCCGGCGGATGTGCGGCGAGCGTCGTGGCGACCGCAATCGCCATGCCGATCATGCCGAACATGTTGCCTTGCCGGCTGGTCGTCGGATGCGAGAGTCCGCGCAGCGCTAGGATGAACAAGACCCCCGCTACCAGATAGGCCAGCGCGGCCAGGTTGGCGCTCATGATTATTTCTGCTTCCTCTGGAACATGCCGAGCATGCGCTGCGTCACCAGAAACCCGCCAAAAATATTCACGCTGGCAAAGGTGAGCGCGACGAAACCGAAGACGCGCGCCCAGATCGGGCCGGTGTCGTCGGCGACGAGCGCGACGCCGACCGCGAGCAGCGCGCCGACCACGATCACCGAGGAGATCGCATTGGTGACCGACATCAGCGGGGTGTGCAGCGCTGGCGTTACCGACCAGACGACATAGTAGCCGACAAAGACCGCGAGCACGAAAATCGAAAGGCGGAAGACGAACGGATCGACCAGGTCGCTGATCGCATGAGCAACGTCGCCGCGCGCCACCGCCGCGATATCAAGCTGCGCGAGGATGGAAAGTGTCACCATTGTGGGCCTCCTTGCTGCTCGTCATGCCCGGCCACAAACGTTCGCTCGCCGATGATCCGCGCATCCACGCTGACCGGTCGCGACCGAAAGCGTTGCGGCAAGTCGGTCGACCACATGGATGGTCGGGGCTTTGGACACGAAGACGACGCTTCGCGGCTGTTGCCCGGCAAAGTCGAAGCTGGGTTGTCCGTCACGCCCATTAAGCCGCGCTCTTCGGCTTAAAGTGCGGATGGGCGATCGTGCCGTCACGCGTGAGCGCGGTCGCCTTGACGATATCGTCGTCCCAGTTGATGGCGAGCGCTTTGGTCTTTTTGTCGATCAGGACTTCAAGAAAAGCGTAGAGATTCTTCGCGTAGAGGTTCGACGCGGTGGCGGCGAGCCGGCCGGGCACATTGGCATAGCCGATGATCTTGACGCCGCCGATTTCGGTGACGGCATCGGCCCTGACGCCTTCCACGTTGCCGCCGCGCTCGACGGCGAGGTCGACGATGACCGAGCCGGGCCGCATCGACGCCACCATTTGCTGCGAAATCAGTCGCGGCGCCGGCCGGCCGGGAATGAGTGCGGTGGTGATGACGATGTCCTGCTTCTTGATGTGCTCGGCGATGAGCGCGGCCTGCTTGGCCTGATATTCTTTGGACATTTCCTTGGCGTAGCCAGCGGCGGTTTCGGCCGCCCTGAATTCATCGTCCTCGACCGCGATGAATTTTGCGCCGAGGCTTTCGACTTGCTCCTTGGCTGCTGGCCGGACGTCGGTGGCGGTGACGACTGCGCCGAGGCGCCGCGCGGTGGCGATTGCCTGCAAGCCGGCTACGCCCGCGCCCATGATGAACGCCTTGGTCGCCGGCACGGTGCCCGCCGCGGTCATCATCATCGGCAGCGCGCGGCCGTATTCGGCGGCGGCGTCGATCACGGCCCGGTAGCCGGCGAGATTGGCTTGGCTCGAAAGTACGTCCATCACTTGCGCGCGGGTGATGCGCGGCAACAGCTCCATCGCGAAGGCGATGACGCCTGCGTCAGCCAAGGCGCGCAGCGCATCATCCTGGCCGAACGGGTCCATGATGGCGATGACGATTGCGCCCTTCTTGAATCGCGACAGCTCGGAGACCTGCGGCCGCCGCACCTTGAGCACGATGTCGGCGCCATCGAGCGCATCCTTCGTCACCGCGGCGCCGGCTGCCGCATAATCGGCGTCGAGTATTCCGGATTTCAATCCGGCGCCTGGTTCGACCGCGACCTCGGCGCCAAGGCCGATCATCTTTTTGATGGTCTCGGGCGTTGCAGCGACCCGCGGCTCGCCCGCATCGATTTCGGCAGCAACCGCAACTTTCATGATTCCTCCGACACCTGCCGGCGTGCGTGGTCGCGTAACCGCAATATAACTAGCTGCATAACTCGCTGCGACGCGGCCCGCTCAGCAAGTCGAGATGCCACAGGCGTTCGGTTCAGCCGACGAAGTAAGCCAATAGTATCAGGATGATGACGACGACCACGAGGATGCTCTTCACCAACGCGACGAAATTGCGATAGGCCTGCTCATGGGCGGGCAAATCGTTGCCCGTTGCGCTCGCGTATTCGACCTCGCCATGGTCGGCCATCACGTCCCTCCAACATTTCCCGGCGCCAAGCGCGGGCTTTAGCGCAATTGCACGTGCCGGGCAACGCGTGCGCCTACATATCCAGGACGAGGCGCTCGCTCTTGCACCCGGCGCAGCAGATCATGACCTTCTCGTTGGACGCTTGCTCTTCTTCGCTGAGCACCGAGTCGTGATGCTCAGGAATGCCGGAGATGACGCGCGTCAAGCATTCGCCGCAGATGCCAAGCTCGCACGAATAGTCGACATCGACCCCGGCTTCGTACAGCACTTCAAGGATCTTCTTGCCTTCCGGGATAAAGTACTCTTCGCCAGAGCGTGCAAGCTCTACCCAGAAGCCGCCGAATGATCCCGCCGCCGCCTCCGCTTTGGGCGTGAAATATTCGACGTGCACATGGTTGCGCGGCCGGCCAGCGGCGGCGGCCTCAAATGCGGCCAGCATCGGATTAGGCCCGCAGCAATAAAAGTGTGCGTTCGCCGGCGCCGCGGCGATTGCCGCGGCCAAGTCGAGGAACTTGCCCTCGGCTTCGTCATCGAAGTGCAGGTGAACGCGCTCCGGACCTAATGCCTCCAAGGTGGCGAGGAAGGCCATGTCGGCGCGCGAACGACAGGAATAGTGGATCTCCCATGGGCGGTTTTGCGCGGCGAGCTCTTGCGCCATACACCAGATCGGCGTGATGCCAATGCCGCCGGCAAAGAGAACGATAGGTCCGGCGTCCTCGACCAGCGGAAAATTATTGCGCGGTGCGCTGACCTTCAGCGTGTGCCCGACGCGCAGCTCGTCGAAAATATAACGGGAGCCGCCGCGGCTTGCAGCATCGAGCTTGACGGCGACGACGTAGCGCTCGGGATCGGCGTCGGGGTTGAGCAGAGAAAATTGCCGCGTCAGCCCGTTCGGCAGGTGGATGTCGATGTGGGCGCCCGGTTTATAGGGCGGCAGCCGGCCGCCATCACTCGGCTGGAACGTGAAGACACTGGTATCACGAGCGACGACCTCTACGCCGGTCAGCCGCATCTCGATCAAGCCTGCTACGCGGACGGCGTTCGGTCCCTGGGTTCCCGCAGGTGCCGTTGGTGGTGCGGTCATCGTATCCATGTCGGCCATAGATAGGCGGCTCAGGTGGGGTTCCGCAACATGTTGTTTGCGCCGCGGCGTGCCGCCGACGCTTATTGAACGGGGTGTGCTCGCTAAGCCTGCGCCCGTGCCAAATCGCGTTGCCCGGTCTCGCTGGCATTCTCCGACCGGCTCGCGGCCGGCGGCGCGGTCACGCCCGGCACAATTTCGATCGTGATCCCAGCCTGACGGCAAGCAGCGGCAATTTCCGCGTCAGCGCCGTTGGTCAGGTCGCCGCCTTTGAGCCGCACGACCCGGCGCCCGGCTTTGGCCAGTGCGAGCATCAACGCATCGGCGGTCGATTCGCTCGAGTCGGCATGGCCGGTTTTGCCGACCAGCATTTTCTTTGCTTCGCGGCGAGCGAAATCGAGGATTTCCGCCGATACCGATTCATCGAACAGAATCGCGTCGGCCGATTGCAGCATCCGCACCGCGCGCAGCGTCAACAACTGCGGGTCGCCGGGACCGGCGCCGACGAGGACGATGGAGCCGGCCTCCGCCGTGCGGGTTGGCGCCAGCAGCGCTGCGAACTCGGCTGCAGTCGGGGCCATGTCGGGCGCGGCAATGGCGCGATCGGTGAATCGTTCCCAGAAGTTGCGGCGACCGCGAAACGACAAAGCCAGCGCTTGCACCCGCGGACGCCAACCACGTGCCGCTTCCGCCCAGCGCGCGAATCCGTTCGGAATCAACGTCTCGATCTTGGCGCGGATCGCCTGCGCGAATACCGGCGCCGCGCCGTCGGTCGAGATGCCGATGATCAGCGGCGAGCGGTTGACGATCGCGCCGAAGGCGAAATCACAATAGGCCGGCCGATCAATGACGTTGACCGGCACGCCGGCGCCGCGCGCCGCCGCGGCGAATTGGGCGGCTTCCGCCTCATTCGTGCATTCGGCAACCGCGATGGCGGCGCCGGAAAGGTCAGCCGGGAGCCAGTGGCGCTCGTGCACGATGACGGCACCGGCCGATTGATCGGCGGCGAGTGCGCGCATGTCTTCCGTCGGCGCGGCCGCGAATACATCGACGCGGGCGCCGGCGGCCGCGAGCAACTCGGCTTTCCAGGCCGCCGGCCT